>JGI12341J12878_1000049_pt1 | contig 54803 bp, 64 predicted proteins | sample Passage260B_FD_12878 | JGI IMG/M metagenome (IMG submission 12878)
TTGCGGGGGTTAAAGAAGGTCACCATGCAGGCGATGCTTGTATTTGCCGCGATGAATTTGAAAAAGCTGGCGACCCGGCTATGGAGGTCAGGTCAGCCCGGAGATAGCCACGGCTGGTATTGTTTCATTTTCATGCGAAGGTACATAAGAAAGCACAAAAAACTCCCACGACGCCCGATGCGATGGGTTGCACGTGGGAGTTTGTCTTCAGTCTGAACAGCCCGCGATATGCGGACTGTGGTATGTATGGAATGCGGCCACGGGCCATTCTCCCATGGAACAAGAAACTTGTTGCGTCTCTCTTCCGCCACCGCATCCACAAAACCGGGCCGGTGGGGGCCTACTACCGCGTCTAGCACTGGTTCAGTCCCGCAATTGGATAAGGCCCTAGGTTTTCGCACATGTGGGGATCATACTTATATCCCGCGTGATCCGGCGCGGCTCTTTCTGCGCGGAGAAGTATCTGCTTGCCAGCCTACTGGCGTCGTGCGGTTTCACCAGCCAACCACAAAGGCCCCACGCAGAGCGGATTCTATGCCGGCCTACCGGCGTCGGATACACGGCGTTCGGGGAATCTCCCCTACTTGCCATATGTGATTCCCGCCACTGGCGACAAACGCGCCCGAATTGTCTGTTGACTTCCGCACACACGAGAAACATAAGTCCGTGGCGGGAAAATCACCAAAAAGGATGCGGTTTCACCCCCCACCGCAAAGGGTTAAGCCTATGGAACCGCCCAACTTCAATATATCATTTCCCCGCCTGTCAAAACTATAAAAATCCTATATTACCTCCACCCCAACCTTTCCGCGATTGCAAAAACGATCTCCCGACGCCAAATATATGCCAGCGGTACGCTGATCCCGATTGCGTCCGCGATGTGGCCCCACGACTTCTCCCACGTGCTCCAGTATTTGAGTTCCACCAGCTTCTTTTTCTCCGTCGGCAAACGCTCATACACCGATTCGATGGCATTCACGACGCGTTCCAGGTATTCGATCCTCCGGTTCGTCATCAGCGCCGTAGCAATCTGTTCCGTCGGATTTCCCGGCATGTTGCCACGGCTTCCGCCGATGTTTTCGTCGGGCGGAGCAGTCCGGTACAGAATTTCATTGCGCAACCGCTGGATTTCCTTCTTAGTCTCGGGATAATCGTACAGCTCCTTTTCCACGTGCCGAAAGGTGCGCTTGTCCAGTTTGATTGCGGTTGTCGTCATCGCGTCACCCCACTTTCTTGATCGCGTAAACCATAATCACCGTCATGCAAATGATCAACACGCAACCAAAGACAACCAATGGCCATTCCATTTTACTCGCCATCCTTCGGCGGTTCGGGGAGTGGCATCCAGCTGATCCATTTCACTCCACCGTCACCCCAATCTCTTTTAGGATGTCGCGGGCGCGTTGGCCACCATCATCGACTTCATCAGATATTCCTTCTGGCGGCGCGAATACATCTCCAGCCCAATTGCGAGAATTCGCATACCACCGCAACCCCTCGATCAGCTTGTCCCGTTCCTCCCGCAGCTTCCGGTTTTCCTCTTGCAACTGCTCTATGATATTAAGCTGTCGTTCAATCGTTTCTCCTCGTTGATCAAACAATTCCAATTCTTTTTCGGCGCGGTCGAGTTCGGAGAGGAGGAAACGGAGCCAATACTCCAAATCTGCAAAAGCAGTTATGCGGTACGTGCCTAATTCAACACGTCGCAACGCTTCCCTAATCTCCGCGATCTTCTTTTCGGTGTCAGTCATCGTACATCACCCTTCAAGTTAAATAGTTCTGGTTCATACCACAATCCTAAGAAATTCAACCGATTGGCAATACATGTTGGACATAATAAACCAGCACCTTCATGATAAGTAGGATTAATCTTTTCCCATAATTCATCTGGAATCATAAAATCAGGAAATTCATTATATTTCATCCGACAATCATAACAACAACCTTCCGGTCTTTCCTCGTCGCGATATTTCCATTTGTAGCGATACTGGTCAATTGGTTTCATTGTCCATCACCGCCAGAAGGGCGGCTTTGCAAATGGCTTCGGTGATAGATTCGGATTCAACCCATTCGTTTTCCCAAAACACGATGTAAGAGCTATCCTCCACGAAGATATCGATCAGCGTGTTGTAATCATCGCGCAGTTTTTCAACCACTTCCCATACAGATGCGACATTCCGAGATCGGGGAGCTGGAGAGGCGAATCTCTTCATCACGATGGTCTCTACCAGTGCATCCAACTTCCGCCCCGGCTTCAGCGCCAACACTTCATCGCGTGTCATGGTTCTGTTCCTCCCCATCCATCACCGCCAGAATGGCGGCTTTGCATCGTTGTTCCGGTGTGGCGCGCAGCAAGTCGGGAATAGCCTGCCATGCGGTCATATTATCGGGGTCTGCTAACTCGATGTAATTCATGTCATTCCAGACGACCTGCATCAACGCTGCCACATATTCAAGGCGGTCGATTTCCATTGCCGCCGCTTCCACTTCCCATGCTGCGGATATGTCGGTGGATGGACTCCAATGGTGATGGGCTTCACCGCTTACCGGATCAAAAAAGTAACCTAAACGAACAAGCGTGCCTGTAACTTGTGCGGGAAAGTATTCCCATCCCATCACCTTTTCCGCCACCAGCGAGTCCAACTCCCGCCCCGGCTTCATGGCCAACACTTCATCACGTGTCACGGTTCGGTTCCTCCCATCTCGAATAGCAGTCTTCGCACATTCCAAAAACTAATGGCATAGAGTTCTAAGTCTTTTGGATCGAACGGAAGCTTTTCGCCGCAAAATGGACAAAACGAAATTGGCCCTCCCAAGTTTCCATGATCCCCAGCAATAAACCACCATAGGTTTTTTTTGAATACAACTACTCCGTTTACCCACGGTTTCATAAACTCTTCACAATTATGTTTCATCCTTCTGTTCCTCCAGTCCGGCCAGTTTAATGTTTGTACTATCCGAGAAATATACGGTTACTTTCGGAGTGCATTTTGGACACAATACCGTTGAAACACTCGTCGTTAAATATTTTTCGCCGCATTTCCAACAGATTGATGTCACGCCATTTCCTCTCCTTTCAGCAGTTAGGTTTTAGGTTTAATGCTGATCTCACATCCGCAACACGGACATTCAAACTGTTCCGCCTTCGCCGCATTGGTTGGTTCGGTTGTGGTGGATAGGGCTTGGTTGATCGTCGCCAGTATTCCAAGTCCCGCCGGATGATCGGACTGCTGAACCTGATACCGAATGTCCTCCAACGCCGCCCGCAGACGCTGGACTTCGGTTTTGTCAGCGTCGAAACGGCCGCACTCGATCTTGGCAACAACCTCAGCCAACGCATGTGCTTCTCTCACAAATTGCGTTTCATCCAGGCGTTTTTTGAGCCACTCCAACAACGCTTTCTTGATCAGGTATTCACTCATTGGCGTTCGCTCCTTTCCTGTTTCCTTCGACAATCTGCACGTATCAAAGCGTCAGAGAATTCTTCGACAAACCGATTCCATGCATTGTTCCTGCTCGGTTGTCCGAGAATCAACTCGTTCATGCATGGTTCGCACATTTCTTCTCCTTGTTTGCGGTGAAAAATCCCGCAACGGCTGCATAACCTCCGTTTATCGGACATCCCCATCACCACTCACACTTTCCGCCGGGACAGTCGATGCCGTAGACGGTGGATTCGTCTATAATCCATTTCCCTTGCGTTTTTCCGCTCGGACTCACCACATACCCGCCGCATTCGCATTTGTATGGCTTGTTGACGGGGATGCCGCGGTATTCCTTTCCGCACGTCCAGCACACAAGTGCAAGTTCCATCCCTTTCCCCTCCCTTCAAAATAGCGTTAGTTGCCTGCCGCAATGTTCCGCCGCTACCGGGTTGATCCATAGAACCTCTGTTCGAATCAAGCCAGCCTCGGCCAGCACTTGCTTTTCCTCCCGGTGCCAATGTTTGAGCCGTTCATCATACAGCGGATTCGCGTATCCGCTTAGAAGCACCGGTCCTGGATGGGCGTCCAATACATCGAGCAGTTCCGCGTGGTCGTCGTCCGTCATTTCGTGCTTGTACATGCGCCCGCTTCGCGTTGAAAGTAGATATGGCGGATCAGCGTATATCAGCACATCTGGACGATTGTAACGTTGGATCAGTTGTATCGCCGGTTGTTGCTCCAGCTGGACATTTTTGAGGCGGTTCGCAACCATCACGATCTTTTCCGGCAACCCGTTCCACCATTTGACTACTTCTGGTCCGCTGTGGTCGATGATGTGCCGCCATCCCGTCCGATCCGATGTCTTCGCGCCCCGTGCCATCCAGCACCGCACCAGGAACCGACGCGCACGCTCAAGCTCGTCCGCACCATCCATGTCGTAGGAGGCGTAGTATTCCCGCCTGCTGTAAGGCGTCAAATAGACCAACCGCGCCAGCTCGTCTGGCCGGTCCCGAATTATCCGAAACAGGTTTACCACGTCGCCGTCGATGTCGTTGATGGTTTCCAGCGGCGAAGGCGGCTTGTTAAAGAACACCGCCCCGGACCCAAAGAACGGCTCCAAATACGTTTGATGCGGCGGCATATGGCTGATGATCCAGTCGGCCATGCTCCATTTGCTGCCGGGATAATGCAGTATGCGTGGTGCGTTCATGCTTCCACTTCCTCCCTCGCCATCGCTGCGAAGTCGCGCACTGGCATCCGCACCTCTTTCCCGTTCACCAGCACTACTAGTTGCGGCATCAACCGGTATGAGCGGCCTGGTTTGATTTGGTCGGGGGTGCGGCGGGTCATGGTATTAAGCCAATTCCTTATAATCCGGCAGCACGTTGTTATAAACCTCAATAACTTCCCACGCCAACGTCCCTTTCACGACGACTTTCAGCGATTCGTCCGGTTCAACCGTGAATGTGATCTCGATTTCACCGCCGGTTTCGTCATCAAAAAGGAACTTGAAAGAGTCGTCGTCACCTACTTCGATGAAGTAGTTCAGTTGCAACGCTACCCTGATTTCGCTTTTTATGTCGCGGATCAGTTGCTCCACCGTCTTTTCCGGGTCTTTGTACCAAAGCGTCAATTGGTTGTTCATGTTTGATCGCTCCTTTAGTTGGTTTTTAATTAGCCGGCGGTTCATCCCGCGTTCTTTCCCTCGCATCTGTACCATTTGAGCGGTTGCCCCGGATGCCTTCTCCGGTACTCTTCCGCCGCCGCGAATATCCATGAAAGCGGCACGTTTGGTTCGTGGAATATCACCGTCAGCAACTCGGTGTCGGTAGCGAGATTCCAGTTCATGCGCGTTTCCCTGCCTTTCTGGCCGGAGGTTCGATGCCGAAATACTTCCGATATTCGTCGGGCGTCATGGGCCGCGTCTCAACCTTGCTACAGTAGGTGGCGCGAAGCTCGTTTTTGCGATTGGGGATAGGTCTTTCCGGTCGAAAACTCATGATTCTTCCGCCCTCCCGATCAGTTTCAGGAAAACATCCAACTCCATGCACACCAGCCACGGCTTCCGATCCGCGCGGAACGCCACGATGTCCGGCTTCTCGCGCTCGTCTTCCAGCCATCCATACAGCGTGGCGAATCCGCCTTTGCGCCGTTTTACCTCTGCCCGCAACGTTCCAACCGGCGTTTCAATCAGCACGTCGTTTTCAAAGCCAGCCTGCGCACCGGAGAGCGGTATCCGGCAGCCGCCGACCAGTTCTGCGAATTCCCGTTCGCCGCGAAGACCCTTGTCACGGCTTGCCTTTCCCATAGTCGTCCAGCACCTTTCGGAGTTCTTGGATGGCATATTCAAAAGCAACTTTTGCCCCGGTATGTGCAGCTAAAGCGATGGTTTCTTGTGGTTCTGCTTTATCAATGAATCCATCTGCTGTTTCCCTCTTGGTCTCCAAATCATCAATCACCCGTTCAATCGCCTCAACCGGAATCATGTGCGTCCTACCTCCGCTTTCTCCTTCTCGTTTAGCCAATCGCAATAGGCTTGGCAATCCTTTTCGGTTTTAAAGAATGTTCTGTACCTGTTCAATTCGGAAAAATCCATTCTCGGATTGTAAATCACACCAATTTCGTCTAGAATCATGGAATTGCCGTCTTTACCGTAAGGCTTATACCAGATATTCAACTTGTCTTTGTTACACGAATCTCTGTATTCAAATGAATTAGCAATATACTGCACAGGAATATAACGAATGTCTTTATTTGCACATTCGCAAAGCTCATACATATCACGACCAAGTGGTGTTTTGAAATGAATCTTCCTGTTCTCATCGCATTTGTTGCATTTCTGTCGTTCAACATATTCGTAATCAGCACGGTACATAACAACTTGGACGCCCCTGAAAAGTTCTGCGATGCGTTCTCTTCTGATTTTTTGTTCCAAATTCCCTCGCTCAATCTCCAGTTGCCACTTTTTTTGCTCATATTCCTTCTTGATTTTGTTCAATTCCAGCTTAACCTTTTGAAGGTTCTCATTCTCTCTACGAAGTCGCTCCATCTCGTCCAAAAACTGTTTCTTAACTGATTGAAGTAGTGATTTTTTGAAATCATCCATCAGTCGTTCAAACTCAGATGTATCGTCGAATAATTCCTCGTCAGATGTATTGTCGAAGATTTCCTCGTCCCACAAAGTCGTAATGAACCTCCTCTCGGCTTCTCTGCGCCCCGCAGAGCCGCGTTACAATGTCGGTGATAGGTATGAACTGACCCACAAACGCTAACGCCTGTACGCGTCTTCTAGAGGCTCACACGGCGTTTTCGTATTCCCGTATCAGCTTCCATAGCCGTTCATTCATCTTTCGTTCCGCAATCTCCGCTGACACGCCGCAAGCTCGCGCTTCGTTCCACACCACGCGCAAACGGTAATCCAGACGGTCCATGTCCTCGCGTATCTCGGGTTCAAGGGAATCAAAGATGCGGTCGAATTCGTTTGCCATCCATTGTTCTCGCACTTCCCTCTTCACTCCGACCACCCGCGCTTGTCATTCCCCTTTGCTCTTGCCGCAGCCGTTTTCATCCGGTACGACGGAGCTTTGTTCTCCACGATCTGCACCATTTCCATGATGCGGTCGTGGATTCGTTTTGCCGCCAGTTCCTGTTCGGCGGTGTAATCATCTCCGTCCGGCATGAACCGATACATGAGTCCGCGCGGCGAAAAGTTGGTGGTGAATACGACGGGGCGTCGCCAGCTATACCGGCTGTCAATGATGCGGAACATGACTTCAAGCACCCAGTCCGTCACCTTTTCTGCACCGATGTCATCCAGCACCAGAAGCTCGCATCTGCGCAGCGCATCCATGATCTCCCGTTCGCTTTCGTGCGCACCACGCCGGAATGTGCCGCGAATTCTTTCCAGAAGATTAGGAACCTTCTGAAAAACGACCGTGTGCCCGGCTTCTTTCAACTGGTGGCATATCGCTGCGGCAAGGTGAGATTTGCCATTGCCAGGCTGTCCCCATATGAGCAGTCCCAATCCGTCTTCCCGCTCACCGAATGTTTCCGCGAACTCCCGTGCGGCTTCAAGCGCGCTTTCTGTTCCGGGGACTGGTTGAAAAGTATCAAACCGGCAATGGTCAAACCGATCCCCAAGCTCGGACATGGCAAAACGGCGCTCGATTTCGTTTTTGCGATGGCGTTCCTGGGCCTCGACAATCCCACGTTCCCATGCTTCAACTTCGCACCGGCAACGCGGTTGGACAATCCGCTCCCCACCAAAGAGCATGAGGCGTTTCTTCGGCACAACACGCCCGCAATAAGGGCAAACATGCTCGTCAGAGGGAGAAGTCGTCTGGGTTGTAGTCTCCAAAAAGCCGTCGATCATCTCGCCGATACTTTTCATACCGTCCCTCCTTTGCCCGTTTCTTCTCCATCTCCTCTTCCACCCGGCCAACGACCCAACTCTTGATCGCCCGATAATCCGACTTGTACTTCTTCCCCTTCGCGCCTTTGTAATTGTCCAAAACCTCAATGCACCGGCTCGTGAATTCCTCGCCGTATTCGTCCACCAGCTTCTGATACTCCTCCTCCGTCATGGACACGAAGTCGGCATATTTGCGCTTTTTCTCCCCCTTTGCTTTAAGGGGGGGATTATTTATAGGGGGGGATATAATATCTTGTTTAGTTTCGTTTAGTTTAGTTTCTGTTTTATTAAGGTCATTGGATTGGTCAACGGATAGGTCATCAAATAGGTCAACAGATAAGTCAACGGATAGGTCAACGGATTGGTCAACAGATAGGTCAGCCACGTTGACCAATTTGTTGACCAATGAGTTCATTTTGTAGTGACCAGATTTCTTTTTCCCCCCAGCCCTGTAGTCGATCAAGCCTTTGTTTTTAAGCTCCGCTCTTGCGTCATCCAAGCCCTGTTTGGAGAGCTTGGTCAACTGTTGAAGCGTTGAATTGGGCACAGAGAACCATTCCCGCCACCCGGCCAAGTTGTTTATGGACATCAGCGTGTACCATAACGCAACAGCCTTGGTGGACAAATGGTTCATCATCAGCCAATCCCTGAACGCGTTCAACTCGCGGATATAGTTCATGCGAAATCACGTCTTTCTGGCGACGTTTCGATGGTTACTTTTGGTTAGAACGGCAAGTCTTCATCGCTGATGCCGACGGGTTTACCGTCATCCGCGAACGGGTCTTTTTGCGAATTACGATTGTCATTTGTACCGGAAGTTTGTTCATCACGTTTTGCACCGTCCAGAAACCGCACCGTTTCCGCCACAACCTCCACGACTGTGCGCTTTCCCTTTTCGCTTTCCACCGTACGCGTCTGGATGCGGCCTTGGACCGCTGCTTTGCTCCCTTTCCGCAAATGATTGGCGCAGTTTTCCGCCAGATTGCGCCACGTCGAAATGCGGATGAAGTCGGCTTCACGTTCACCCTGCTGGTTCGTGAACGGCCTGTCCACGGCAAGCGTAAAGGTGCAGTTGGCGATTCCGTTGGATGTGTAACGGAGTTCCGGATCAGCGGTAAGGCGACCGATCAGAACGGCGATGTTCAAACTCATTCCCCTGCAACCTCCAGTTCTTGTTGATGGACTTCACGAATGGCGCGTTCGATTTCGTCTTCTTCTTCATGGTCCGATTCAGATTCATTGACTTGAAACGCTTCTGGGGGCATGTCGAAAACATCATGATCGGTTTCCGGTTCTTCTCCGTATTCCAGCTTCGTGTCAACGTCCTGAGAGTAAGCCATGCGCATTTCGACGCTGAGGATTCCCCACTTGGACAACATACTGCGGATGACGGTTTTCAGGGCCATGGCGTCGTAATCGTTCTTCCAACCGAAGTCGCTTTTGGCGAAGCGTTTGCGATGCGCTTCGATCTGATCCTTTGTCCAGTAAACGGTTTTGCGAAACCCGTTGACCAATTCAAAATAACCGGCGTATCCGATGATTGCGTCCGACTTCTTCTTTTCGAAGTCGAGCACCAGTTCTTCCGTCAGCGGGTTCCACTTCACCAGCTCGCCTTCATGGACCGGGATCACGTTCAGCGCCTTGTAAAGCGCCGTCCGAAGCGCAAGCTGGATGTAGCCCTTATAACCGAGTTGGAAAGTGGCCTTGTTTCCATACGGGACAATCCAGGCGTACCCAAGGTTCTTGTCCACCGGCAGGTCAAGCGTCGCCGCGACCATGCAGGCGCCGATCACGCTCATTTGGTCGCACTTCTGGAGGTTCGCGTCCGAGTTGACCAGGTTGATAATACTGGTCATGAACTGCGGCGCACGCTTGCCAAGAACTTCTTCAAACCGCTTCTTGATCGCTGGAGCATTCAAAAGTTGCTTGATACCAGCGATGGCCACGGGCTGCTTTTGTTCTCCGTTCGCTCGGGTGCTAAGAGCTTTGCTCAAATCGCCTTGTTTTGCCATACATCAAACCTCCAATTGCCGGATTCGGAATCGTCTGTACGTGGTGGCCGGAACCGTGTAACCGGCCCGTTCGACCGTCTTCCACTCGACAACCCAGTCTTTGAACCGTCCGATCTCGTACTCACCAAGAAGCATTTGCAGACGATTCTGGGCTTCGTTTTTGCGCTCTCTGGCCTCTTTCTCCGCTTCCAAGGCTTCATGGTATTGCTCAATCCATTTGGCGGTTTCTGAGGGCAAATCAAGCGCTTTCCCGTTGGATTTCGGGTAAAGTGACTTGACGAATTCCGTTGATGTTTCGGAACCGTCCGGATCGGGCGGAATCCTCTTCACAACGTGGTTGTTCCAAAAGTCCGATTCAATCTTGATAAGATTGGCGATGATCTCTTCGTCCCGTTCGATCCGCTTGTAGATGAACCTGTTTCCCCCGATCAGAACCGCAATCCACCAGGCTGAATACCCAGTGACGGCCATGTAGTGATGGCATTGGATCGCGTATTCCCACGGAATGTCGTCGCCTTGCCATTCGTCAGCTTTGTACGCGCCCGCTGTCTTGCATTCAAGCCCTTCATCCTTGCCAACAATGAGCCTATCCACGTGCGCGATCATCCATGGATAGTCCTTGTGGCGAAGCGTTTCGTTTCGCCGGCGAAGCTTCATACCCGTGCGGAGCGAGAATTCTTCCGCAACGAGGTCTTCAAGCTTCTTTCCCCAGTACATGGCCTCGGTTTCTTCTTGCGGTTCAGTCAATCCCAGCTTTTCCATGTACACCTGAAGCGGGGAACGGAATCGGGAAAGCCCAGCCACAGCCGCAGCATCGCTTCCGCCGATTCCGGTTTGGCGGATTTTCAGCCATTCTTCGCGGTCAAGAACCTTGGCCAACGGCGCGCCTCCTTTCCTCAAACTCTTTGCGTTTGGCGTTAAGCATCATGTACCGTTGGTACTGCTCTTTGCTGTCGAACCGCCAGAACGGGCGTCCGTTTTCACCTATCACAACAACGGCTCCAACTTCCGCAGCACGCCATTGGTCGAACGGGTCTTCTGTGAAGGAAAGTGCGGCAAAATATCTGCTCACATCGCATCCTCCCTCGTCCCCGCCCACACACGGCGGATGTCGCTTTTGCGCAGGAAACAGTTTTCGGAATAGTACAAGTCCTTGGTAAGCTGGCACTCAATCACGACGTCCAGTTCGTGGATTGGCATGCCGCAACCGCAGGCGCAGTAGCAGACGAAGCGGTCTGGTACGTCCTGCGGATCGGGCAGCCCGTGCGCGAATCTGTCAAGGGAAAGGCGGTCCATCAGGCGTTCACCCCGGGGATCTTGATATCAAGCGCGGTCAAAGCGTACCTGATACCCACTCTTTCGTCGCGCGGGCTATCGTTGTACATTTTGCGTAACTTGTCCTGCATCTCCGGCGTGATCGTCACCGTGATCGGCTCGGGTTCGATGTCGTATCCATAGCGGAGTGCGTCGATGAGTTTGAGAAATCCACCGTTGTTAAGAGAAAATTCGTAAAGCTCATTCCAGAACCAAACGTCACCCCTATACCCTCGCGGAATGTTCCACGCAATCTTATCGATGTCCCCGCCACACGACCCTTTCGCTTCTTCCAACGCCTCCGCCACACGGCGGGGCAGCTTCACCTTTTCCATTGCAGGATGCCTCCTTTTGCGATAAAATGATGTAAATGGGTTTTGTATGGGCGGCCTTTTACAGACCGCCTTTTTCTATTCCCTTGGTTTCGCAATCGCGTGGAGTCCATAGACCAGTTCCAGCGGCTGTTCCAGTTCGTGCGCCAGTCGGTAGTACTCCCTGCTGTACGTGCAGATCGCGTCGCCTTCGTCGATGACGAAACTGCGTGCGTCAATGCGGATCACGTTACCCATCACGGGCGCTTTCATCCTCGTCGTCCTCCTCGTAATATTCCGGTGTGCATTCCGGGTCTTTGAGAATGTCCAGCGTTTCCTCCAGAGCCGCGATCTGGACCGCTACCGGGATGTGCTGTTCGTTGCGGGCGTAGCGGAGATTTTCTTTCGCACGGTTCAGCAGTTCAAGCGCCCGCTCGATTTGTTCTGCGGCTTTTTGGACGCGGTTCATGCGCTTTCCTCCTTCGCCCCGATGAGCTTGTCCCTGATCTTCCACAGCGTTTCCCTGATGGCGCGGATTTCTTTTGCCGTTTCAAACTCGCCGCAATAATGCGATGTGAGTAGATAGTTCGCCACATGCAGGCTGTCGATGGCTTCGGCGATATGTTTGGCGGCAAGGGTTTTGTGGGGTGTCATGTCAGAACCAACTCCTCTTCCTCGGGATAAAGCGCGTCAAAACACGTTCTGCATATCCCGCTCATGAGAATTTCGCGCTCGTTGGCGGTAAGATACGGCATGGCGTCTTGGATGTATGCGCCTTGTCTCCAGCGCCGGTAATCCGCCGTCTTGACGCGGATTTCGTGCGTAGTGCCGCACATGACGCATGTTTTGATAATGGTGAGCGGGCCGGAAAGTTCTTCACGCAGTTTGCTGCTGTGGAGTGCATCTTCGTTCGGTAGGCGGACGTTGACGGGGATGTTTGTCCAAAGGTAGTCCGGCGAATAGATGCGATCGTACAGGCGGTTCATGGCGGGCCTCCTTTTAAAAGGGAAGTGCAAGTGAGTTTTTGAAGGATGCTTTGTATAAATTTGCAGTTGATGTCGCATCCGAAACCGCTAAGAAATCACTTTTTCCGTAAGCAATTGTTTATGCCCGCATCTGGTGCAGTAATTTGCTTTTTCGTAATATTCAAATCCGCAATTATGGCATTTATAGATTGTTATTTCCGCTTCTTTGGGAGCGGATTTTGTTTTGTCATCCATTTCCGTTTCACCCCTTTCTGTGGGCTTGTCCACCACAAGTGCCCCATCACGGGGCATCGCGCTTCACGAGTTCGACTTTGCGTTTATCCTTGGCCTTTTTAAACTTGATTAGGAGCCTTAACACGTTGATCGCGGCTTCCCGGGAAAGTGGACTGACTTCGATAATTTTCATGAAGGTCACTCCTTTTCTGAAGCCAGAATCGCGGCTTCAATCAGGTTTTTGTTAATCCCCGTATGTGCAGAGAGTTCGGGGATTTTCTCATGCGGAGACGACAGCTTGCCGTAAAGAACCGCGCAAAGGGTTTTGAGGCTTTCGCCGAGTTCGGACAGCATTTGATGATTGCTCATTAGCTCACCCTCTTGTGTTGTTTATACAACATCGTCCAGAAAAAAAATTTCGCGCGGATCTTTGCCGAAGTATTTGGCAATCTTCAGCCCGAGACTTAGCTTTATTTCACCCCCCCTTTCAATGTGCGCGATAGTACCCCGCGAAACACCGAGTTCCTTAGCGAGTTCTTCTTGGCTCAAGTCGAATTCGGGGCTTCGCCTAAGGTACTTGACAATGTTTCTCGGCATTTACTCACTCCTCCTTCTATTTGTGTTGTTTACTTGCCATTATGATAATACACTGGGCGCCATGTGTTGTCAATATAACAATTAGAAGATTTTTCGTGTTGTATGCTTTACAAAATGAATGGTGTGGTATACAATAGGGAAGGTTGTTATTGGAGGAGTTGGGAGGTACTAGGTTGTTATGAGCAGTGATCTGGGAAAGTACCTGGAACAGGTTCGACTAAGCAAGAAGATGTCGCTGCGGGAAGCGGCAAAAAGAAGCGGGCTTTCCTACACATACATCAGAGATATTGAAATCGGATTAAACCGGAAAACAAAAAAAGAGGTTGAACCATCACCAAGCGCGCTTAAAAAACTTGCTGATGCATACGGTATTGATTATTACGAGCTTCTGGAAAAAGCGGGAGTTATCGATGAAAAGGAAATCAAAGAGGCTTCGCGGAAAGTGTCTGAAATGCTCCGGGAGTGCAGCGAAATCTACAGTCACACGGTTCCCGTCGTCGGAACAATATGCGCTGGGAACAACGGAATCATTGCGCAGGAAAACATTGAGGATTACGTTCTATACCCGTATTTCAAAAAGACACAGCCAGACTTCGCACTTCAGGTAAAAGGAGACAGCATGATAAATGCGGATATAAGAGACGGAGACATTGTTTTCTTTCGCTCGGCCCGTTGGGCAGAATACAATGGGCAGATCGTGGCCGTCATTGTGAACGGCGAAGAGGGGACGTTAAAACGCATCTATTGGAGCTCTTCGTCCCCAAAAGTGAAACTGGTTCCCGAGAATGACGAACACGAAACGATAGAAGCATACCCTAATGAAATCATTATTTGCGGTGTTTATTGCGGACATTTCAGACCGGAGAGGAGGAACAGTTAATGCGGGCCGCCATTTACATTCGTGTTTCAACAAAAGAACAGGCCCAGGAAGGTTTCTCCGTTTCCGCTCAAAAGAACCGTAACACCTCTTTTTGCGATTCACAAGGATGGGAAATATATGACTACTACATAGATGATGGTGTATCGGCCAAGGACATGGACCGCGCGGAACTTCAAAGAATGCTTAAGGATGCAAGGCAAAAAAAGTTTGACGTGATTGTGGTTTACAAACTGGACAGACTTACGCGCAGTGTTCTTGATCTCCACAAAATCTTGGCCGAACTCGATCAATATGGCATAAAGTTCAAATCAGTTACCGAAGTTTACGATACCACGACGGCCACCGGAAGGCTTTTTATCACCCTTGTCGCGGCACTTGCCCAATGGGAACGCGAGAACTTGGCCGAAAGGGTCTATTTCGGCATGGAGGAAATGGCCCTCCAAGGAAAAAAGCCCGGAGGTTCTGTTTGCTATGGGTATAAATTAGTTGGTAATGGGCTTATCGTGCCTGACGAATTTCAGTCCCAGGTGGTAAAAACCATTTTTGACATGTACGAAAGGAATCATGGAATCCGGCCCATACAACTGTTTCTAGAAGGGGCCAAGATTCCTCCCCCGCAAAAGCATTGGTCCACGACGACAATCAACTATATCCTCCGAAATCCCTTTTACATCGGGAAAATACGCTGGAACCTCCGAAGGAGAAACAAGGGAAAGACGAATAAAGAAATCATTGTGCCTGGACAACATCAGCCGATCATAAGCGAGACGCAGTTTTATCGGGTTCAAAAAATTTTGGACAAACGTCGTTCTTTTGCGCCTGTAGCCGCAACCTCCGACTTCATGTTTTCCGGCATCCTGAAGTGCGGAAAGTGCGGTTATTCCATGAGCGGTACAAGCCGTAAATATAAGTCCGTTCGTACTAAATATTACGCCTGTGTCAATCGGCAGAAAAACTTCAAGTGCGACATGCCGTATGTTCGAGAAGATGTTCTGGAGCGAGAATTAATCAAGCATATTCAAAAAAGAATCGAACTTTACGAAAATGAAATCGATTCGCAAGAAATAACAGGGGAATTGGAAAACGATACAACGGAGGATAAAATAGCTGAATTGCAGAGACAACTTGAAAGATTGGAAATGCGTAAAAAGAAATTTCAGATCATGTATGCCGACGGGGAAATTTCGCGCGAGGACTACAAAAAGAGGATGGATGAAATTTACTCCTTAGAAGGACAACTTGCGGAACTTTTGAATGAACTAAAAATTCAATCCAATGATGACGAAATAAATGTCTTGGAGGTATTGACCACCTTCCAGGAAATCTACTATACTCTTGACGCAGAAGAAAGGAAGGTGTTATGCCAAGAAACATTTAGGACAATAATTGTTAACACTGAAAATGTTGGTGGTAGGACGGAATTGGCTTTTTCAATTGAGTGCAATTGATGTCTGTCGTGATTTATCTTACACGGAAGAGCAGCGCATTCGTAATGCGCGGGCCGGGGGTTCAAGTCCCTCCATCAGCACCACTACATATTTTTTCCCAGCGCGGTCTCCGGCTTGATCAGGGGGTCGCGCTTTCTTCATGTCCCAAAAAAAGGATTTTCACCGTTCGGCATGGAAAGAATAAGAGGCCTGCGAAGTTATCCGCCGGAACTTTCGTTTTCCGCGGCTTGACGGGTGATGTCCATGTCGATCTGGCCGATGGACTGGTGGTCCCTTTTTTTGCTGCTCATCGCCCTGGTGATCTCGGTTCTTGCGTCATACACGATGTTCAATTTCATCCGCAATCTGCGGCGCACGAACAAAACCTTCCGGTTCTTCTGGCTGGCCGGAGGGGTCTTTGTCTTTGGCATCGGCCTGCTTTCGAAGCATTTCATGACGACCATGGCGCTGCACCTGCCCCTCCGCGTCGATTGGACCTTTCTTCTGGTGTCGCTGTCCGCCGTATTGCTGGCTCTGCTGACCTTTGTCATGCTGATGATGCCCGAAGCCTATCCCAACCGGCTGCCTTTGGGCAGCCTGATCCTGGCCGCCGGCATCGCCCTTCCCACCTATCTCTGGACGCCGGGGCTGGACGCGGCCGGTTTCAACCTGAAACCGGGACCTTTCATCCTGTCCGTTCTCATCCTGCTCGCCGGCGTTTACGGAGCGCTGGTGCTGGCGGAAAATCCCCGCATCAAAACCCGCTGGCCCGCCGGATGGGTTCTCGGCATCACCCTCATGGGGGCGCATCTTTCCGGCGTGCGCGCCATGCGGGAGGCGACCGACACCGCCTCCTTCGCGGAATCCTGGCGCATGAACATGGAACTGTTCGGCGTTTTCGTCGGCTTTTGCGCCCTGCTGATCCTGTTTTCCACCATGGTCATCTGGTACATCGACCGGCGCCTCACCCAGATGGACGAACGGTACCGCGCCGTGGTGAAAAATTCGCTGGACACCATCGCCATCGTCAAAAAGAACGCGTGGATGTTCGTCAACCGGGCGGGCGTCCGCCTGTTCGAAGCGGAAACCGAAAAGGACCTGCTGGGCAAATCCATCTATCAGTTCATTCCGGAATCGCAGCACGAAGCCGTCCGGGAACGCCTGAACAACCTTTCGAAGACCGGCAGCAGCGGACCGCTGGAACAGCAGTGGTACACCCTGCAGGGCAACCTCATCGACACGGAAGTGGTTGCGACCTACATGCTGCTGGACAACGAGCCGGTCGTGCAGATGATCATCCGCGACATCTCGGAACGCAAGAAAAACGAGGAACTGCTGATCAACTCGGAGAAACTGTATGTGGCGGGGCAGCTGGCCGCCGGGATCGCCCACGAAATCCGCAACCCGCTCACGGCGATCAAGGGCTTCCTGCAGCTGCTCGCCTCCGGCAAGGCTTACAAGACGGCCTATTTCGAGATTATGCACTCGGAGCTGGACCGCATCTCGGACATCGTCAGCGAGCTGCTCATGCTCTCCAAGCCGCAGGCGTATGATCTGACGCACCTGGACGTGCGCAACGTCATCCAGGAAACGATGACCCTCCTGGAATCGCAGGCGATCCTGCACAACATCACCATCGAAACCGAAACCGGCCCGGATCCGCTTTGGGTCTACGGGGTCAGCACCCAAATCAAGCAGGTGTTCATCAATATCATCAAAAACGCCATCGAGGCGATGAAAGACGGGGGCATCATCCGGATTTCCCTGTCACGGGACGGCGACCACGTCCTCGTCCGGATCAGCGACCAGGGACCCGGCATCAGCGAGGACCAGATCGCCAAGATCGGGCAGCCGTTTTACACAACGAAAGAGAAAGGGACAGGTCTCGGTCTCATGGTGAGCTACAAAATCGTCGACAACCATCAGGGCAACATTCAGGTGTACAGCAAGCCGGGAGAAGGAGCGACGTTCGAGATCCGGTTTCCGTACCGCTGCCCGGAAGACGACGGGGCGCCTTCGGAACGGATGGCGGACGCCGAAAGCGGGCTCAGGCCGGCTTGACGGAAGCGGAAGGGAGAACATCGCATGACACTCACCATCGGCGCCCGCGTGCTGAAAACCGGGGTGGCCGTCGCCGTCGCCCTGTGGGCCGGCAAGCTGATCGGCCTGGAAGCTCCGCTGCTCGCCGGCGTCGCGGCCATTTTCACCATCCAGCCTTCCATCTACCGCTCCTGGCTGCAGGTGCTGGAACAGCTGCAAAGCAACGTGATGGGAGCCGCCGCGGCCCTGGCCGCCGCCTGGCTGCTCGGCACCTCGCCGGTGATCGTCGGACTCGTTTGCATTCTGGTCATCGCCCTTTGCATCCGATTGAAAATGGAAGAATCCATCGGCCTCGCGCTGGTGACCGTCGTCGTCCTGATGGAATCCAGCGACCTGGGCTGGATGGTCGCCCTGGAACGGCTGGCCGCCCTGGGCACCGGCGTCGTCACCGCGCTGGCGGTCAACGTGGCCGTCGCGCCGCCCCGGCACCGCCCGCGGTTCGTCCGCCAGGTCCGGGAAGCCCAGGAGCTCCTGGCGCGCCTGTTGCGCGCCGCCGTCATGCACGAGCTGCGGGAGACCGTCTACCGCGCCGAGCGGAAACGGCTGCAGGACGCGATCCTGAAGCTGGAGAAGAACTTCCAGCTGCTGGCGGAGGAGCGGGTGTGGCGCAAACGGGCCCGCGCGCGCCGCGCCCGGCTGCTGGCGGTGTACCGAAGCATGCTGGCCGCCCTGGAGAAAGGCGCCGCCCTGCTTGAAGCGACGGACCGGCACCCCGTGGCCGCACCCTCCGAGGGCAAGCCGGAAAGCCTTGCCGCGCGGCAGATCGAAGTGCTTTGCGGATATCACGAATATTTGATGTGGAAATGGGAAGGAAAAACGCGGCCGGGCACAAGCGCCGCGGCGCCGCCGGAAGAAGCCGCGGCGGCGCTGGTCGATTTTTTCAGCCGGACGACGGAAGGGCAGCCGCCCGCGGAGCGGGCCCGGCTGATTGCGCTGGCGTCCGCCCTGTTTGCCTATGAGGAGCAGCTCCGCCGGCTGGACCGGCTGATGGACCGGGTGCGGCGGCGCGCGGGAAGCGACGCTGCGTCCGCCAAAGCGGAAGCGTCCGGCTGACAAGCCGGACGCTTCCTTGCTTTGCCGGACTCCGCAGCGGCCCGGCCTTCGACAGACCGCCCGACGTTCCTATATACCGGAGTGCGCCGGACGCCGGGCATACCGGCACCCGCCCCGGATCGTCCCGGACCGCCCGCATCCTCATCGTCCGGGAGGAACAATCTCCGCCCTCGGATGCAGGGGAAGAACCAGGTACAAAATCCCGACGGTGCTGAAAATCACGCCCGCCAGGCCAACCAGAAACGCTTCGTCCCACAGGGTGGCGATCAGCCCGCCGACATACGGCCCGAAGATGCCGCCCACGCCTTCCACCGTGGAAAAAATCCCCCATCCGAGCCCCCGCTGCGCGGGCGGAATGTACGCCGCCAGCACCGCGTTCCACGCGGGGAGCACGGCCGAGTAGGCAAGGCCGAGCGCCAGCGCGCACACGAGGGCCAGCGGCAGGACGGGATGGAGCGTGAGCGCGTACAGAGCCATCCCGAACACGAAGAATCCCGCGGTCAAAAACCGCCTCGGCCCCAACCGGTCGGCCAGCCTTCCCATGGGCACAAGGCCCAGCGCCGTGCAGCCGCCGCCGATGAGGAGCAGGAGCGAATACTGGCTCGGCGTGAATCCCAGATGGACCTCGGCGAAGCTCGGCAGGATGGGCAGCAGCATGGCGGCCGTCGCCGTCTGCAGAATCATGCCGGGAAGCAGCGGCCTCGTTTCCTGAAGGCGTCTTCGCATCTCCCGCCACTGTTCCCGGAACGGAACATGCAGCCCACCCCCGATGCTGTCCGCGCCCAGCCCGTGCGCCAGCGCCCAATTCAGCGCGCAGCACGCGACGAGGAAAGCGTACGTCCACGTGTAGCTCGCTTCCAGCAGCGCGTTGGTGACCACGGGACCCGCGCCGAGTCCGGCCAGCCAGACGGTGTACAGGAGCCCCATTTGCGTGGCGCGTTTCTCCCGGCGGACGCGGGTGAGACACACGATCCAGATGGGCGAGACGCCCGCGCCATATACCGCCGCGGCGACGATGAACAGCCAGGGCCGATCGGCAAAGCCCATTGCCGCCAGGCCGGCCAGGGAAGCGGCGAGCCCGGCCCGCACGACGACCCCCGCGGAGAAACGGTCAAGCAGGTAGCCGATGGCCAGCTTCAGGCACGTGTCGGACAAAAAAAGCGCGGCCATCGCCGCGCCGATCGTCTCCAGGCTGTGTGCCAGGGCGTTCTTGCCGAAAATCGGCAGAAAGCTGATGAGCACCGCGCCGCGGACGACCTGGACCTGGAACAGGACGGCGGCGATCCGCCGCATCCCCGGAGCAAAGAGCGAAACCGGCGTTTGTTTCACGCTTCCATCCCTTTGGATTTGATCCCGGAAGGGAGTCTGTTTTCCATATTTTAACTCAAATCGGTGACGGTTTCAAAAAATCAGATGAGCAATTCGTAGAGCAAAGGATCCTTGTTCAGCTCCACGAAGCGCACGCCCTTCTGCCGCATGCGGCGGATGAGCGGTTCGTAGTCTTCCCGGTTTTTCAGCTCGATGCCCACCAGCGCGGGACCGTTCTCCTTGTCATGCTTCTTCGTGTATTCGAAATGCACGATGTCGTCCGTCGGCCCGAGCACCTCGTCGAGGAATTCCCGCAGCGCGCCGGCCCGTTGCGGGAAACTGATCATGAAATAGTGTTTCAGGCCTTCGTAGATGAGGGAGCGCAGCTTGATCTCGGGCATGCGGTCCACGTCGTTGTTGCCGCCGCTGATCAGGCAGACGACGTTCTTGCCGCGCACCCGGTCGCCGAGCAGGGACAGGGCGGCCACCGGCATGGCGCCGGCGGGTTCGGCGATGATGGCGTGATCGTTGTACAATTCCAGAATGGCGGAGCACACCGCCCCTTCCGGCACCAGCAGCACTTCATCGAGCAATTTGCTGCAGATGTCGTAGGTCAGCTGGCCGACCCGGCGGACCGCGGCCCCGTCGACGAACTTGTCGATTTCGTCCAGCGTGACCACTTCCCCCGCCTTCAGCGATTCCCGCATGGCCGGAGCGCCTTCCGGCTCCAGGCCGATCACGACGGTGGAGGGGCTCACCGCCTTCACATAGGAGGCGATACCCGCCGCGAGGCCCCCGCCGCCCACCGTCACCAGCAGGAAGTCGACGGGCCCGGGCGCGGCGTCGAGGATCTCCTTGCCGATGCTGCCGTTGCCGGCGACGATCATCGGATCGTCAAACGGATGGACGAAGGGCAGGTTTTCCGATTCGGCGAAGCGCACCGCCATCTCGTAGGCGTCGTCGAAGGTGTCCCCCGCCAGGCGCACCTCGACCTGTTCCCCGCCGAGCCGGGTCACCTGGCGGACCTTCTGGCGCGGCGTGGTCAGGGGCATGAAGATGATGCCCGGAATGCCCAGCGCCCGGCAGGAATGGGCCACGCCCTGGGCGTGGTTGCCCGCGCTGGCGCACACCACGCCCCGCTTCCGCGCGTCCGCCGGCATCGACGAAATGAGGTGATAGGCGCCGCGGATCTTGAACGAGCGGACCACCTGCAGGTCTTCCCGCTTCAGGAACACCTCGCATCCGTATTTTTCCGACAGCCCCTTGTTGTGCTGCAGCGGCGTGGGCTCGATGACATCCCGCAGCACCCGGTGGGCCTGCAGAATGTCCTCCAGCCGTACCGTCCGGGCGGTTTGTTTCATGAGCCCCTCTCCTCCTCGTCCAAACAAAATCGGAAGCCGTTCCGCGGCGAAACAAAAACATCCGTCCATCGGGGACGGATGGGCCATCCGCATTACATTTATACTCCTGGAGCGAATGGAAGTCAAATGGAAAGGGTCAACATGATGACCACGAAGTAGACGATCATCAGGGCCAGACCGATCGGCACCCCGAGACTGGCCCATTCCCGGCTGGTGATTTTCAATTTGGCGGCGGAAATGATGTTGGGAATGTTGCCGGGAATCAGGATGCCTCCGCTGATGAGCAGTCCCAGGAGCACCGCCTTGACGGTGGCCACCCCCATCAGCGGGCTGAGCTCCGCGGCGGCCAGCGTCGCGTTGTCCAGAATGGCGGAAACGATGTTGATCCAGTACAGGAGATACGGATGGAGATCGATGATGTACATGTTGATCAAGGGTTCGAATCCGCTTCCAAGGAACACCAGGGCCATGACGAACAGGTACACCTTCGCGGCCCGCAGGACGATTTCCCGGTAGGTTTCCGTCACCCGGTCCGCCTTGAGCCCGTCGCCGTTCGGCCGGGGCTTGACCAATGCGAACGTCAGCAGGCCGAACAGAAGGACGCTCGGCACGATATATTCTCCCATAAGCCTGAGCAGGTAGAAAAAGTCCCCGTTCATCTTGCTGACGGCGATGGTCGACAGCGGCTCGCCGATCGGTGTCAGAGCAGCGCCGAGACCGATGGAGAAACAGGCCAGAACGACGGCGGTCAGTTCCGATCTGCGGTCCAGTCTGAGAACGCCTACGATCTCCACAAGCACCAACGCGGCGATCATGGCCGTAATCACACTGGAGAGAAAGCCCAGCACAATGACGACCAGCGCGAGAAACAGACGAACCGGCATCACGCGGGTCAACGCCATGACACCCTTTTCCAGGGGACCGGCCAGCCACTTGAAGAGAAGCCCGGCCACCAGCACGGCGATGGTGATCATGATCGGATCTTCAAGGGCATGGATGAGCAATTCGGTGCTGAACACGCCGCTGACCAGCACGGCGGCAACGCCCATGACAAACAGGAAGATTTCGAGATTGTGTTCCACCTTCTTGACCGTAAAAGGCAGGAACAGAACAAGAAGCAGGATGACGATCAGTCCGGCGACCATAAAGTCCATGAGGCGACTCCCTTTCCGAGCGAATCTTGCTGCAAAAAATCTTTTTCCATTGTACCGGACCGATTGCGAGGTTGGCAATCCGCCGGACCCGGGAAAATATTCTGGCAAATTTTGAGGTTTCGAATCCGTCACCTGAACGCCCGCGCGGCCGCGACGGCTTTTTTCCAGCCTTCGTGCTTTTCGGCGCGGAGGCTTGCGTCCATTTCCGGCACGAACGTCCGCTCCGCTTTCCACAGCGCCGCGATTTCATCCCGGTCCGCCCAGAATCCCACGGCCAGGCCGGCCAGATAGGCGGCCCCCAGCGCCGTCGTCTCGTGGGTGGAAGGCCGTTCCACCGGCACGCCCAGCATGTCGCTCTGGAACTGCATGAGAAAATCATTCCGCGACGCGCCGCCGTCCACCCGCAGTTTTTCGAGGCGGATGCCGGAGTCCTCCTCCATGGCGTCCAGAACGTCCTTCGTCTGATAGGCGAGCGACTCCAGCGTTGCCCGGACCAGGTGCGCCCTTCCGGTCCCCCGCGTCAGGCCGAAAATCGCTCCGCGCGCCCGGCTGTCCCAATACGGCGTCCCCAGCCCGACGAAAGCCGGCACCACGTAGACGCCGTCCGTCGATTCCACCTGCCGGGCGTAATCCTCGCTCTCCCCGGCCGACGAGATAATCCCCAGGCCGTCGCGCAACCACTGGATCGCCGATCCGGCCACAAAGACGCTGCCTTCCAGGGCGTATTCCACCCGGTCCCCGATGCCCCAGGCGATGGTGGTCAGCAGTCCGCGGGCGGATTCCACGGCTTTCGCGCCGGTGTTCATCAGCAGGAAGCAGCCCGTGCCGTAGGTGTTCTTCGCCATGCCGGGCGCGAAGCAGGCCTGACCGAATAGCGCCGCCTGCTGGTCGCCCGCCGCCGACGCGATGGGGATCGCCCGTCCGGTGAGATCTTCGGAGGTATGGCCGTACACCTCGGAAGAAGAACGCACCTCGGGGAGCATGGACGCGGGTATCTCCAGCATGGCGAGCAATTCTTCGTCCCATTTCAGCTCGTGAATGTTGTACAGGAGCGTGCGGGAAGCGTTGGTGACGTCCGTGACGTGCCGCCGGCCTCCGGTGAGCTTCCAGATCAGCCAGCTGTCCACGGTGCCGAACCTGAGCCGGCCCGCCGCCGCCTTTTCCCGCGCCCCTTCCGCATGGTCCAGAATCCATTTGACCTTCGTCCCCGAAAAGTAGGGATCGACGGGAAGCCCTGTCCGCCGCCGGACCAGGTCTTCAAATCCCTTGCTTTTCAGGTCTTCGCAAATGTCCTCGGTCTGCCGGGATTGCCACACGACGGCATTGTGGACGGGCCTGCCCGTTTCCGCGTCCCAGACGACGGCGGTTTCCCGCTGGTTGGTGACGCCGATGGCGGCGATTCTCTCCGGCGATGCGCCGCGGGCGCGCATGACGTCCCGCATGACGTCGAGGACGGTGGCCCAGATCTCTTCCGGATCGTGCTCCACCCATCCCGGCCGGGGATAGATCTGCCGGAGTTCCTTCCGGGCTGTGGCCACGGGTTCTCCGCGCCGGTTGAACAGAATCGCCCGGGAACTCGTCGTGCCCTGGTCCAGGGCCAGGATGTACGTTTCCTTCACGATTTTCCGCCTCCGTTTCGCCTCGGGTCTTCCACTCCCATCCCCTCCATCGCGTCCGGCCCGCAGCCGGCGGGACGTTTCCCCGAACCGGCGGCGCTTTACACGCGAACATATGTTTGGTATACTGAACGAAAACAAAAAATCTATCCTGCGCCGGGAGGCGGGTCGGAACGCATGAAACCCTTCACGGAACCCATCGCCGCCAAGACGGTGCTGAACCCGGTCCGCGCGCCTTCCATGCCGTTCCGCTGGTCCGTCAATCCGTACCGCGGCTGCCGGCACGGCTGCAGCTTCTGCTACGCGCGCAGCACGCACCTTTATCTCGACCAGCCGGCGGACGACACCTTCCAGCGCCATATCTTCTGGAAGGCGGGAGCGCCGGACATTCTGCGCGGGCAACTGGAGCGTCTGGCCAAGCTGGGGAAGCTCCCCGACCATGTGGCCGTCGGCACGGCCACGGACCCGTACCAGCCCCTCGAAGCCGAGGCGCGGCTCACCAGAGGGTGCCTTGAGGTGCTGGCGGAGTTCGGCGTGCCGTTCAGCGTGACGACGCGCTCTCCGCTGGTGCTGCGCGATCTGGACATCCTGCGCGCGGCGCCGGCGAAGGCGGTCAACATCAGCCTGCACACCCTGGATGCGGAGATCTGGCGCCGGTTCGAACCCGCCAGCCCCCCGCCGCGGCGGCGGCTGGAAGCCGCCGGCCGGCTCGCCGAAGCCGGCGTTCCGGTCCACATCTTCGTGGCGCCGGTGCTGCCGTATCTCACCGATTCCGCCGAAGCGGCGGCGGAACTGGCCGAAGCCTGCCGCGAGCGGGGCGTCCGCGGGGTGATGGTGGATATCCTGGAACTGGTCGCTCCGGAAGTCAAGGTGTGGTTTTTTTCCGCGCTGCGCCGGCATTATCCGGAACTTGCGCCCCTGTACGGACGCCTGTACCACCGCAGCTCCCGTCCGCCGGAGTCCTACCGCGGCCCGGTCCGGCGCCGGATGGAAGCGGAATTCGCGAAACGCGGACTGCTGAAGTCAAACGGCGCTCCCGGCCCTCGGGGCCCTCAGGAAGACGGGGCGGCACGCCGGACGGACCCGGCCGGCGGACCGGACGCGGTCCCCGGCCCCGCCTGCGAACCGCCGGCGGCCTGCGCGCCCCTTCAGCTTACGCTGTTCTGAATCCAGGCTCCGGAGGCGGCGCGCACGGACGACTCATCCGGCCGATTGTCCGGCCGCCTCGAAAAACCGCCCCAGCTCCACAAGGGCCGTGCCCAGCCGTTCCTCTTCCGGCACCACGACGCGCCGGACGCCGGCGTCGCGCAGGGCTTCCTCCGTCACTTTGCCTACCGCCGCGGCCACCGTCGGTCCGTCGAAAGCCCGCAGCGCCTCCAGGCGCCCCGTCGCGGCGGCGCGGGCCTGCAGGTTGCGCACCTGCACGGCGCTGGTGAACACCACCGCGTCCGGCTTTCCTTCCGTGAGCAGCGCCAGCAGCTCGTCCACCGGACCCGGGTCCGGTTCCACGTACAAATACGGAAGCAGCTCGATGCAGACGGCGCCCGCTTCCCGCAGCTTCCCGAGCAGGGGCGCCGCCGGGTCGCCGTACAGCTGGACGGCGACGCGTTTGCCCGCCAGGGGCCCGCGCGCCGCCAGCTCCCGGAACAGCCCGGCCGTCGTGCCGTCGTCGTCCCGCACCTCGGGCGCAAGGCCCAGCTTGCGCAGCGCGTTGGCCGTCTTGTACCCCCTCGCGGCGATGGGCGTGGATTTCATCAGCTCCAGCAGGCGTTCCCTGCAGCCCGCCGCCTCCGCCTTTTCCAGCAGTGTCTCCGTGCCGAAGCCGGTGGTGAGCACGAACCAGTCGACGGGCGCGGCGAACAGTTCCCGCAGGCGTTCCGCAACGGCTTCGTCATCCGCCTTCACGATCCCCTGCGCAGGGAACACCAGAGGGAAGCCGCCCATTTTCCGCACGATATTGGCGAATTCGTCGGCCATGCGCGCCCCCGTGACCGCCACCGTGCGCCCCGCCAGTTTCACCCGCGTACACTCTCCTTTCCGCCGCCGGCCCGGATTCATTCCGCGGACCCGAGCGCCCGCCGGCGCAGGTTCATGAGCGTTTCGTACACGATCGGCACGATCACCAGCGTGAGCAGCGTGGAGCTGATCAGACCGCCGATGACGGTGATGCCGAGCCCGAAGGAGATGATGCCCGCCCCTTCCAGGCCGAACACCAGGGGCAAGAGCGCGCCGACGGTGGCAAGGGCGGTCATCAGGATCGGCCGCAGGCGGGTGCCCGCCGCTTCCAGCAGAGCTTCCCGCGTGGACAGCCCGCCCTTTTCCATGCGGATGACCCGGTCCACCAGCACGATGGCGTTGGTGACCACGATTCCGATCAGCATGAGGGCGCCCATCATCGCCGACACGTTCAGCGGCTCGCCGGCGATCCACAGGGCCGCGACGCCGCCGATGACGGCAAAGGGCAGCGAGAACATGATGGCGAACGGCGCCAGGGCGCCCCCGAAGGTGAGCACCAGCACGAGATAGACAATGGCGATCGCCGCCAGCATGGCCAGACCGATCTGGAAGAACGTTTCGTTGATCTGTTCGGTGACGCCGCCGGCCTTGATTTCGACGGACGCCGGCTTGTCCATATCCTCCACTTTTTTCAGGAAGGCATCGGACACGCCTCCGACGTCTTTCGCCGTGATCCGGCCGCTGACCGTCACCACGGTGCGCCCGTTTTCGCGGGTGATGGTGTCAGGGGACGTGCCTTCCTCCACTTCGGCCACTTCGCCGACGGTCACTTCCACTCCGAGCGGCGAAACGAGGGGTGTGTTGCGGATGTCGTCCGCCGACCGGAATTCGGCTTCCGGCACTTCCGCATAAACGTTGTAGACTTCCCCGTCGACGGACACTTTCGTCAACACCGGCCGTTCCCGGACCGGCGTCAGCGCCATGACGATCTGGCCGGGCGTCAGGCCGTACTTGGCCAGCTTTGCCTGGTCCGCCTTGATGGTGTATTGATCGTAGGTTTTCGCGACGCTGGTTTCCACCCGCTCGAAACGGCCGTCTTCCCGCATGAGTTCGGCGATCCGTTCGGCCACCGGGCGGATTTCTTCCAGGCTGTCGCCGTAGACGCCAAGGCTGAACTGGCTGCTGCCGAAGCCGTGCGCCGACATGAACACGTCCGCCCATTCCCCTGCCGGAACGGCCTCGCGCAGACGCTCCAGGAGCGCTTCTTTTTTCGCCTCGAAATCCTTCGTGTCATTGTCGTATCTCACGAAGAACAGTCCCGAACGGGACGGCCCGGGCTGCAGCGGATTTTCCCCTCCGACCGAATACTGAAGGTCCAGAACGCCCTCATTCCTCGCCTCCAGAATCACCTTTTCCGCCGCCAGCGCCCGTTCGGCAACGAGATCCAGGGTGGCGCCCGGCTCGGGCGTATAGGAAATGATGGCGTATTTCTGCTCTTCCTCGGGGAGAAAGCTGACGCCGACGACGCGGAAGACCAGCAGCGCGACGCTGCCGAAAAACAGCGCCGTGGCCGCAAGGAACGTGACCAGCTTGTGGCGCAGCGACCAGTCCAGCGCCCGCCGGTAAACGGCAGCCATTCCGCCCGGCCGCGAAGCGTCGTGCAGCCTGCTTTCCTTCACACCGCGGCGGAAGAGGAAATGGCCGAGCGCCGGCACGACGGTGACGGCCACCAGAAGCGACGCGAGCAGCGCGAACACGATGGTGAGCGCGAACGGCAGGAACAGTTCGCCCACCATGCCGGTGACCAGCCCAAGGGGCAGAAACACGGCAACGGTGACGATGGTGGACGACAGGATCGGCTTGAACATTTCCCGCGTCGACTCCAGCACCAGTTCCTTGCCCTTCAGCTTTTCGCCCTTCAGCGTCATGCGGCGGTACGTGTTTTCGATGACCACGATGGAATCGTCGACGACGCGGCCGATCGCCACCGTCATCGCGCCCAGGGTCATGATGTTGAGGGTGATGTCGAATTGGTCCAGAAGCAGGAGCGCGATGACCAGCGACAGCGGAATGGACACGCAGGCGATCAGGGTGCTGCGGATGTTCCGCAGGAACATGAGGATCACCAGAGCCGCAAACACGGCGCCGTAGATCGCCTTGTCCAACATGGTTCGCACGGAGCTTTCGATCAGCTCGCCCTGGTCCTGCATGACGATGAGCTCAAGGCCTTCCAGCTCCTCCGCGAACCGCTCGACTTCCGCCTTGACGGCGTTGACGACTTCCACGGTGTTGGCGTCGTTGTCCTTGACGATCTGGATGCCGATGGATTCCTTCCCGTTGGTGCGGGAAATGGATTCGGTGTAGCCGACCGTCTCGATGGCGGCGATGTCCCCCAGCTTCACCGTCGGAAGGCCTGCGGCGATCAGGGCGTTGCCGGCGAACGCGCCGGGCGCACCGGCAGGCGCGCCGGGGGTGGCATCCGGCAGATCAACTTCGCCGGCGAACGCCTCCGGCATCATCCCGCCTTCCAGGGCCGCATCCGCTCCGGACGCGTCCATGCCGGGCACGTCCGTCCCGAGCGGTCCCGCGCCCGTCCCGCCGAAGACGGCCCCCGTTCCCGCGCCTCCGGGAGCGGCTCCCGTTTCCGCGCCGCCAGGGGAAGCTCCCGCATGCGGCCCGCCGGCGGCCGCTCCGGCTTGCCCCCCTGGCGCACCGCCGCCCGGCACCAGCGGAATTTCCAGATTTTTCAGCTCTTCAAGGGTGGCGACCCCGCCGTCCACCACCACCGCCTTCTCGGTGCCGTCGATGGTGAACAGGCCGAGAGGGGCTCTCAACGCGGAAGCCCGGATGAACGCTTCCACGGTGTCCCGGCTCAGGCCGAGTTCCGCCATTTTGGCTTCGTCGTAACGGAGACGCACATCCTTGACATGCTGCCCGTACACCTGCACCGAAGCGACGCCCTCGAGGCCTTCCAGGGCGGGCCGGATCGCTTCCTCCACCAGCCGGGTCAGCTCTTCCATGCTCATCCCGTCGGCGGAAGCGCTGAGGGAAATGACCGGGATCGAATTGAAGGAAAACCGCTCGATCCGGGGCTCCGCCGCTTCTTCCGGAAGCCGCACGTCGGAGATGGCTTCGCGGACTTCGCCCACCGCCCGGTCCATGTCCGTTCCGTAATCGAACTCGATGATCAGGCTGGAGGCGTTCTCCATCGAGGTGGACAGGATGTTCTCGACGGACCGCACGCTTTTCAGCCGCTGCTCCAGCGGCGCCGTCACCCGCTCCACCACCGTCTCCGGAGACGCGCCGGGATAGACGGTCGTGACCGACAGGTACGGCAGCGAAATGTCCGGGATGCTCTCCCGCTTCATGTTCAGACCGGAATAGATGCCCGCCGCCGCCACGATCAGCGTCATCAGCAGCAGGGCGAATTTGTTGTCCAGCGAAAAACGGATGACCGATCGCATGAGGTTTCCTCTCCACCCTTTTCTTCGCGTTGCAAACCGTACACAAGCAATATGATACAAAACCTTCCGCCAAAAGGCACGCGGATGGAGTTCCAAACGGCCACAAAAAAAGCGTCGTGTCCGGTCCCGCGCCCGTGTCGCGGCCAAAACCGGCACAACGCCGACCGCACGCATCGCTTGATTGATCGGCAAGACACGAGCCCGCCGCAACCGCGCGGCGGGCTCGTTCCCCGGCGCGCCTTACTCCGCCCTGACCACCCGGACCGGCGTGCCTTTCCCGAAAAGCCGGCCAAACATATTCCGCAGCCAGGGGAGCAGGAAGTAGTCGCCGCCCCATTTGCCCGCGTTCGCCCCGGCAGCCAGCACGATCACGCCGATGAGAGCCATCCATGGATTGCTGGACACCGTGCCGGCGAACATGAACAGAAAGTTCAGCATCAGACCGAAGAACGCCGCCGCGCTGGTCAGCACGCCCAGAATGAGTCCCAGGCCGATCAGCAGTTCGCCCCAGGCGACCAGGAAGTTGATCATTCCGACGTTCGGCAGCGCCACGTGCTCCAGGAACGCGACGAAGTTCGGATACAGCGCCTCGCCCGTGGCTTTGTCCACCACCGGATTGGCGACGGCGTTACGCAGGTAGCCGCTCGCGTCGAAACCGTCCACGACCTTGTGCCACCCTGCATCAAGCCACAACCAGCCCAGATAAATCCGGAGCACCGCCAGGATCACGGAAGCGATACGGCTTTCCCTCAGCCATTGCACCATGGTCCCTCACACTCCTTGGCCCTTCAGCCATTGGCTTTCTTTTCCTTGCAGCTTCATCATAAAAAGTCTTCGCTTCCGCGGGTATCGGGAGAATCACGGAGATTCTCCGGCAGGCTCCCCGATTTTGGCGACGGGCGGCCCCCTAAACTTCCCTAAGGCACCCCCTGTCCGAAAATCACCGAAAATCCCGAAGCAAAATTCAGGAGATTCCCTGACTTACAGCGCGGTCCGAAGCGGATAAAATGTATAAAAGCGAACGGTAATCACTTCACGGAAAGCGGGGTGGCGGCGGTGGAAAAATGGAACGGAGAGATCCGGCGGGAACTCGACGGATTCCGCGGCGACACGTCCGCCGATTTCGTCGCGCTGGCGTGGATTTCGGAAGACGACCACCGCATGCGGTGGAGGGTCGCGTCCGGTTCCCGCAGCGAACGTTACCGAACGCTGCCGGTCCGCCCCGGACGCGAATTGGCCGGCACGGTGTACCGGATCGGCAGGACGCTTGCCTGGGACGGCACGACGCCCGATCTCGGGCGCAAGCGCTTGGAGTCGCCGATCATGATGGCGGAAGATCTGAAGGCGGCGGCGGCTTCTCCGGTCTTCCGCGGCGGCGAAATCCAGGGCATCGTGCTGGCCGGGCAGCGCACAGACCGGGTGTACACCCCGGACGACCTCAAGGCCCTCGAGAGCCTGTGCGAGCGGCTGGGGAAGCTGGCCGAAACGGCGGGGTGCCGGGAAAGCGACAGCCGTGGTATGATGGTGTAAACCGGATTTGTCACCCAGATTCGGAATGAGGGACGCCGATGATCCGTTTGCTGATCGTGGACGACCATGCCGTGGTCCGTTCCGGGCTCAAGGCGCTTTTGGACGGAAAACACGACATCGAAGTGGTGGGCGATGCCGCCGACGGGAATGAGGGGATCCGCCTCGCCCTGGAACTGAAGCCGGACGTGGTGCTGATGGACCTCAGCATGCCCCACGGCAAGGACGGCCTCACCGCCACCTCCGAGCTCAAAAAACAGCTCCCGGACACTGCGGTGCTCGTCCTGACGATGTACGACGACGACGAGTACCTGTTCCGCGCCATCCAGGCCGGGGCGTCGGGCTATATCCTGAAAAGCGCCCCGCACGAGGAGCTGGTGCAGGCCATCCATTCCGTCGCCAGGGGCGACGCCTATCTCTATCCCACCGCCACGCGGCGGCTGATGAACGAGTACCTGGAACGCGTAAAGAGCGGCGAGGGCGGCGGCGCCTACGAATCGCTGTCCGAACGGGAAAAGGAGATCCTGGCCCTGATCGCCATGGGCTATTCCAACAAGGACATCGCCGAGAAGCTGGTGATCAGCGTCAAGACGGTGGAAACCCACAAGAGCAACCTGATGGAGAAACTCGGCCTCAAGACCCGTCCCGACCTGGTCAAATTTGCGCTGAAAAAAGGCCTGCTGAACTTCGACACATAACGGGCTCCACCGGATTTCGAACGCCAGGGGACGCGGAAGGTGAAGCGACACATGACGGATGACAGACAGCCGGACGGCCGAATCCCCGCCGCGGAAAGCGCGGGCGCGAGGCCCCGGAAAAGCGGCCGCCGAAGCGGCCTGCCCCGTGCGGCGCTGTTCGGCCAGCGGGCGGACGAGCTGATGGCCCAGCTCGACCGGCACATCAAGGACGAAGCGTTCCGGGAAGACTTGAGGCAGATGCTGGAAGACCTCACCAACCTCAAAATCGCCCTGGACGAATCGTCCATCGTGGCGGTGACGGACCATCGCGGCATCATCCAGTATGTGAACGACAAATTTTGCGAGATTTCCAAATACAGCCGGGAAGAACTGCTGGGCAACGACCACCGCATCCTGAATTCGGGATACCACAGCAAAGCGTACATGCGGGAAATGTGGCAGACCATCCGGTCCGGCCGGGTGTGGCACGGCGAATTCCGCAACCGGGCCAAGGACGGCTCGCTGTACTGGGTGAAGACGACCATCGTGCCGTTTCTGGACGAGAACGGCCAGCCCTACCAGTACCTGGCCATCCGCAACGAGATCACCGCGCTGAAAAAAGCCGAGGAAGAAATCAAGCGGATGATGGCGCGGATGATGACCATCCAGGAAGAAGAGCGCAAACGGATCTCCCGCGAGCTGCACGACGGCATCGGGCAGAGCCTGTTCGCCCTGACCATCCAGCTGGACAACCTGCTCGCCGAAGGGAACCCGCCCCCCGCGCTGCACCAGATGCGGCGGATGGTCACCTCGATCATCGAGGAAGTCCGCACGCTGGCGTGGGAACTGCGCCCCTCCCTCCTGGACGACCTGGGCGTCGGGCCGGCCATCCGCAAGTACGCGGACCTGTTCTCCCAGCATTACGGGATCAAGGTCCACCTGAACTGCGAAGTGAAAAAAAGGCTGGACAGGTCCGTGGAGACGGCGATCTATCGCATCGTGCAGGAAGCGCTGACCAACGTGGGGAAATACGCCGGCGTGGACGAAGCGTTCGTGGACGTATGGGAAACGGAGGACCGCGTGTACGCCCGCGTGCGCGACGAAGGCAAAGGTTTCCTGCGGCTGCCCGAAATGCCCGGCGTCGGGCTGTTCGGCATGGAGGAGCGGGCCCGCGCGGTGGGAGGCCGGACGGAAATCGCTTCCGAACCGGGCAAGGGCACGACGGTTACCGTCGAGCTGCCGAAAACGCCCGCCTCCGCCAATGGCTGAACGACACGGAACCCGAAACCCTCATTGCGCCGGCAACGACAAAAGTATCATTATTTTTCCTTTTTCATCGCCTTTTGGATAAAATGGCGACATTCGTATCATTATTTTAGGCCGGGCTGTGCGAAACCGCATAAATTTTTCCATTTTAATCACACAAAGTGCCGTTATTTCCCCGGAAAGCTCGTTTTCATGGGAAAATAACGGCACATTTGTCGTTGTTTCATTTCCCCCGTTCCGGCAGCGAGCGCGTATAGCTGTCCGACATGGCCAGCAGGTGCAGGGCGCGTTCGAACTGATCCTTCGTCGCCACGGGCCGGTCGATCTTGACCCCGTCGAAGGGATATGACTGGCCGTCTTCATACTCCCGTCCCGGCACAAACACCCCGTACATCGTGATCAATGAACCGGAAGGCAGGTAGTATCGCTCGGGCAGCAGGTTCACAGGATGGTTGAGCAAGTCCTGCCCGAAATAGATCCGTCCGTCCAGAGGAATGCCGAGCAGGTTGGCGACGGTGGGCAGCACGTCCGTCTGTCCTCCCACGCCGCCGAACACCGTGGGCAATTCGCCCGGAACATGGATGATGAGCGGCACGTTGAGCATGTCCTGCACGTCGTATTCGCGGCCGAAGATGTCGTCTTGAAGCAATTTTTTCTCGTAATTCGTCAGCGAATATTTGGGAATCCCCACATGGTCGCCGTAGATCACGACCACGCTGGTATCCCAGAGGCCGGATTGCTTCAGCCGCTCGACGAACTGCCCGAGGGCCTCGTCGGCATAGTTCTGCGCCCGGATGTAGTCGCCGACCAGCGTGCCCTCGTACCGCCCCGGGAGCTCCATGCGGTATTTCCGCTCGGGCAGGTTGAACGGATGGTGCGCGGACATGGACACGACCATGGCATAGAACGGCCGCCCGGAAGCCGCCGCCTGTTCCAGCACATCCGCGGTCTTCCGGTACAGCACCTCGTCCGAGGCCCCGAACATCACTTCGTCCTCGTCGCCGAAAAATTCCCTGTCGTAATACCGGTCGAAGCCAAGGGCCGGGTACAGCTCCTTGCGGTTCCAGAACACCACGTCGTTCGTGTGGAACGTCATCGTATCGTACCCATATGCCTTAAGGAGCCTCGGCAGGCCCGGCAACTCCTTGTGGCCGTAGACGACGGACGCCGCCCCGACGCGGGGGATATGGAGCGACGTGTTGACGACGAATTCCGCGTCCGACGTGTTGCCCTGTCCCACCTGCTGGAAGAAACGGGGGAAATACCATTCCTCCCGCGCCAGCCGGTTCATCGCCGGCGTCACTTCCCGCCCGTCCAGGTGGAGGCCGATGAGGAAATTCTGGAACGCCTCCAGCTGGATGACGATCAGGTTCTTGCCCTTCGCCAGGCCCCAGCCTTCCGGATTCGTCACCGGCCGGATGCCCTTCAGCTCGTCGATCGCCTCACGGGTCACCAGAGCCGGGTCGAACTCTTCCTCCAGCAGATCCGCAAACGCCGCGTACGCTTCGTAATTCAGAATGCCCATGCCCTGGGCTTTCTTGATCTCGTTGATGCTGTCCTTGTGCGGCCAGCTGACGGCGACGCACCACAGCACCGATACGGCCAGCCCGGCCGCGGCCAGCTTGCGGCGGCTCACCCGCGCAAATTGCGGCGCCTCGGCCCACTTTCGCGCCCAGGCCCGGAACCGGCGGCTCACGAGCAGGCCGAGGAGGAACACCGCGATATCGACGAAAACAAGCAGGAATTGAACGTGGAGCAGCGACCAGACGCTGCTTTTGACTTCGGTCAGCTGGTTGATCTGCTGCGCGGCGTGGTACGTGACGATGATGCCGAAATATTTGTAGTACATGATGACCGCAAACAGCACGCCCGTCAGCAGCAGATTCACGATGAGATACGCGGCCAGCCTCCGCCTGGCGACGAGAAGCTCGATCAGGCAGAAAAAGACCCAGACCGAAGGAATTCCCGTCGCCAGCGTCAGCCAGAAGTCGTGGTCCTCGAAGACGACGACGCCGGCCAGGATCATTTTCATGACCATGAGTACGGAAAAGACAAAGAATGGACCGGCAAGGATGCGACCCCACCGATTCCGCGGCAACCGGATCATCCCCCGAACGACCATTGTATATGGTGTAATGCTTTGCTTTACCTATTATACAGAATCGTTCGAGTTGTCAATATCGGCGGGGTCAGCGGGCGCCGGCGGCCATTTCCGCTTCCGCGTCTTCCGCGGCGGGACGGCCCGGAACGGGCTCCCGCCCGTCTTCCCCGGCGGCGGACGCCGGAAGCCGGAGCTTGCGCCGCGGCTTGTTCCAATACCGTTCGTTCCCCGGCAAATCGTCGAACCAGGCCGCGTCGTCCGGGCAATCCAGCACCATGAATTTGCCGTAATGCCCGTCCCGGGATTGATGGTACTTCAGATATGCCTTGCCGTTCTCGATGGCCAAAATCTCGATTTTGCCGGACGAATGGCTCATCGTCAGCCGCACCCGCTTGCCGAGGCCGGAAGTGCGCGCCTTCGCCTCTTCCACCAATTCGTACACGCGCCTGAGCGGCAGGACGAAGTCGCGGTTGCCGGCCACCGGACGGTTGATGAAGAAGTAATACGGCGTGACCCCGGCCCAGGACAGGCGGTCGAGCAGTTCCGCGAGCACCGCCGGATCGTCGTTGATGCCCTTGAGAACCGGCGTCTGGTTGACCAGCACGGCCCCCGCGTCGTGAAGGGCCTGGAAGCAGCGCTTGGCTTCCTCCGTGATTTCCCGCGGATGGTCGACGTGCGCCATGATGTAGATACGCCGGTCGGCCGTGGAATATTCGCGGATCAGGGCGAGCAGCTCCTCGTCCTCGTAAATGCGCATCGGGTTGAACACCGGCATTTTCGTCCCGATGCGGATGATGCGGACATGGGGAATTTCCCGGAGCCGTTCGATGATCAGGCGCAGCTTCCGGGTGGCCAGCATGAGCGGATCGCCGCCCGTGAGCAGCACGTTGTTGATCTCCGGATGCGCGGCGATATACTCCAGACCGGGCGTCACGTCGGCCATCGCCTCCCGCACGTCCTTCTGGAACAGGCGCTTGCGGAAGCAGTAACGGCAGTACGCCCCGCACACCTCCGACACGAGCAGAAGCGCCGTCGTCCGGTATTTGTGCTGGCATCCCGGCACCACGTAGTTCGCCTCTTCGTCGGACGCGTCCCACCGGCCGTATTCGAGCAGCTCTCCTTCGTTCGGAATGACCAGCCGGCGGATCGGGTCGTTCGGATCCGACCAGTCGATGAGGCCCAGATAATACTCGTTGACCCGGAACGCGTACTTTTCCGTGATCTTTTTCAGCTGGGCCCGCTCTTCCTCGGGAATGGCGGCAATCCGGTCGATGTCCGTGATGTACCTTGGCTGCGGCATACAAACTCCTCCTTTGGTGGAAAGATTTTGTACGCTTAGCCAGTGGTGGGCATACATAAGGGATTTTCCATGGGGGGTGGAATGAAAAAGACCCCTGGAGGGGTCACCGGAGAAAATCCTGGAGTTGACCCATCCACTGCCGACGAGGTTAGCTGACGGGCTCGGGCGTGATGGTACCCTAGGAGCGCGTACGCGCTCCATTCGCCCCTGGCTTGGGAGACCGTCGCCCGCTGTTCGGGCGGCGGCACCCGCGCCGCGGCGGACCGGTCCGAATCCGGTCCGTCGTTGGGTCCCCCGCTTCCGGCCGGGCGGCCGGAGATTAAGCGTACTTTTATGTTACCGGAAAATCCGAAAAGATGTCAATTTACAGGACTGTTAAATTTTCTTTTCCTCAAGCTACCCGTTATACTATTTTTGTCCGCATGTTCATCCTGTCGCCGAAAACCCGTTTTGGTCCGAAACGTTTTGACGGAGGTGACCGGCGTGGACGATCTGAAAGAGGCGTACAAGGTGCTCGGGTTGCCGGAGGACGCGGACCGGGAAACGGTGGAGAAGCGGTATTTCATCCTGCTCCGGCAGGCGCGGGCCCGGCAGATGCGCGGCGAACCGGCGGGAGCGGACCCCGCGGCCGACCCGGAAGCCATCGACCGGGCCTACCGTCTCATCAAGGCCGAAGAAGAGCGGAAAGAACGGGAGCGCCTGAGGGAACGGCTGTACGGCAAGGACGAAAAAGCCGCCGAGCGGAAAGCGAAAATCGAGCATTTTTTCCACTATTACAAATATCATTTGCTCGTCGCCGTCCTTCTCATGGCCGCCGTCATCTACGGGGTGAACAACTGGCTCGACCACCGGGCGGAGCAAAGACGGCTCGCCAGCCTCCCGCCTCCGGACCTGGAAATTCATTTTGTCGGCGCGTTTTGGCCGATCGGCGGAAACCTCGACATCGAGAACATGGAACCCGTGATGCTGGAGCAGTTTCCGGACTGGCAGCGGGTGGTCGCCCGGTTGTCCTACGTGCCGCAGGAGATGCAAACCCCCCAGGACTTCGCCTTCGCGCAGAAACTGATCATCGACCTGATCCAGTACAAGCCGGATGTCTACATCCTGGATGAACTGCATTTTTCTTCGCTGGTATCGCAGGAACTCTTCGAAAAGCTGGACGATCCGGCATTCGGAGACCTGGCGGACGCCATACCGGAAGCCGCGAAACGCCTTGGGCAAAAAGAGAATGATCCCGTCCCCGCCCTGTACGGCGTCGATATCAGCGGCAGCCCGCTCCTGAAAGACTGGCCGTTGATCATACCCGATTCGGTCATCGCCGCCGTCCGCGTCGGCACCGGGCGGCCCGACAAGGCGCGGGAATTCATCGAACGCCTGCTGGAAGGACAGGTTCCCGGCTCCTGACCATAGCGAAAGCCCGGCTTCGTGCCGGGCTTGTTCATGCCCGCGCATCGGCCGGCGTCCCGCGGATTCCCGGCGGACGCGTCTTGATGAGCACCCTCACGCCGGCGTCCGGCGGATTCCGGCAGGTCATCTCGTCTTGATCACCCGCGAGCCGGCGCCGACGGCTCTCCCGGGCGACCCGGCATCCAACCCCCTCACGCCAGCGTCCCCTTGGTCTTCGGCTGCTGCAGAAGGCTTTCGTAGTACCGGTAGAACCGCCCCATCTCGTCCCTGTAGCTCTTTTTCCACGGTTTCCGTTTCCCGCAGTAATGGATGAACACGGTGTTTTCCTCGATCCACCGCATGTTGATTTTGTGCCGGGGAATCAGCTTGAACAATTCGTAATACCGGGCGTCGAAGTTGTAGAGGAAACAGTCGGCCGGCTTGATTCGGTCCCAGTACAGTCCGTTCAGCACGTCCTGGTCCGGCAGGATCAGCTTGTGCCGGTTCTCCTCCAGAAACCGGAACACCTGATCCAGATCCATCTCCCGCCGCATGAGCTCCACATTCATGAGCAGCACGCCCGTGTTGAAATAGCCCTTGGCCTTGGGCGTGCCAAGCCGGATCTTGTTGAAGGCGGCGGTCATGCGGACCGCGGGGGTGTGTTCCGAGGCGACGAACATGCAGCCGTCAAACGGCGTCCGGTAGAACTCGGAAATCGGGTTGATCACCACGATGTCGGGGTCCAGATAAAGAATGCGGTCCACTTCTTCCGGCAGGAACCGGTGGGCGGCCAGGCGGTAGTACATTTCTTTCGTGTAATGGCGAAACACCACCGCGCCGGCGAACAAATCCTCCGTCACCCGGATGTGGACCAGGCGGTGGCCTTCGTCTTCCACGAACCGCGCAAGGTCGGCCACGTCTTGGTCGGGTATTTCCGAATGCATGAGATAGACGGTCACGTTCTCATGCGGATTGTTCACGAACAGGGATTTGAGCATCACCCGCAGAGGCGGAATATAGGCGGCGTTCAGCGTGACCAGAATATTGACCATCTCTTGCACCTCTCGGGGAACGGGGATGGAAAAGAAAAGGCGCCATTGATTAGCATACCCGAGGTACGCGCAAAATTCCACCGGACCTTCGGTCCGGTCCGGGACGCGGGCCGCCCGGACCGGAGAAGGAAAAACCCGCGGCTGCGGTCATTCTCCGCTGCACGGTCAAAGCCCGGTCTGCGGGGTTTCCCCGTCCGCGGGTTCTCCGTTTCCTTCCCGCGGCCGGCTTTCCGAGGGCGCGGAGCCGCCTGAACGGGCCGACCGCAACAGGCGCGCGATCCGCGGCAGAAACACGGCCGCGAACGCGACGGAACCCACGGCGAGCAGCAATTGCGCCGGGCTGACCGACAGCAGGTCGCCCAGCTCCACGGAATACGCAAACGACGATGAAGTGGCCAGCTTGGACAGAACGGCCACCGTCAGAAAACGGCGGATCGCCACGCCGCTGATTCCCGCCCCCACGCAGACGATCTCGTCCGGCAGCACGGGGATGACAAACAGCGCCACCAGAATCGGCCATTCGTGCCGGGAGACGAAGCGGTGATACCGCTCAAGCTGCTGCGGCTTCACGAGTTTCACCGCCACCTTCATCCCGCCGTAGCGGGCCAGCGCGAACATGGCCAAGACACCGAGCATCGTGCCCGCAAAACCGGCGACAAACGCCGGGAAAGCCCCGAGCACGGCGCTGCCGGCCATCACGGTGAGCGCTTCGGGAAGCGGAAGGGCGATCGGCTGGAGAAAACAGACCGCCGCATAAATCCAGAGCGCGGCGGACCGGTTCTGTTCCAGCGTCGCCTGCAGCCGGCCGCCGTCGAACAGCGGCGCCAGCGCCTCCGCCAGGCGGAAAGCCGCCGCGCCCAGCAGCAAGCCGAGACAAAGAAAGGCGCCCCATGCGCCTATTCGGGAAACGGTTCGCCGGGGCGACGCGGCCAGGAGAACCAGCGTCGCCGCCACGAAGGCCCCGGCGACCGACGACGCCGCGCGGCCTGCCTGGGGGGCTTCCTCCGGCAAGGCGGCCGGCGCAAGCAGCGCGCCCGCCGCCGCGAAAGCCAGCGGGAGGGCCGCCCTTCGCCCTTGCCATGCACCTTTCACGGGTCTTCCCCCTCGCGCGTCCCGGAATTCCGCCGCACCGACGGATGGCGCCGGGGTGCCGCGGTCCGGGTTGCAAGCGCCCGTGTATTAACGGTTATGCCGCACCGTTACTTTCTATTCTAATCGGTGTCCCTGCCGTTTGCACCTGCCTTGAATTTTGGGTTGCGTTCGCCTCAGTTTTCACCCGCCTCCGGGACCGCGGCCTGCTTCTGCGCCATCAGCTGCGCGACAATTTGATTTACCGGCTGGAACATCAGCTGATACAGAAATGCGGCTTCTTCCTCACGGGTAAGTAGCGCCTGGGAGCGAAAGTCGACCGCTCCGCCCTCCGTCAGGGTGACCTCCGGGCCGTGCAGCCCAAGCCCCGCCATCATCCGCACGGCGGCTTCCGCCCAAGAAGCGGTGCCGTCCGCCAGGGGGATGTCCGCGAACAGTTCCTCCGGAAACATCAGGCGGTAGATGTTCCAGATCATGACCGCCGCTTCCTGCCGCGCGGCGGGACGGTCCGGCGCGAAATTGCCGCGCCCGTCGCCGATCACCATGCCCATCTCATACGCGCGCTGCACATAGGACGCCAGGGGATGGCCCGCGATGTCGGCGAAAGCGTAAGTGTCCGTCTGCGACCCTTCAAGGTTGCTAATCCGCAAGAGATCGTACACCAGCTCCGCCCTGGTGACGGGCCGATCGGGTTCGAACCGGAGCCCCGGTTCGTTCGGAAAAAGGCCGAGCGACTGCAGCGCCAATATGTAAGGCGCGTAGGCGCCGGCGGCATCCACGTCGGCGTATCCCGACGGTTCGTCGCCCATGCGGGCATAGCCGAGCGGATTGAGGAACGGTTCGTTCATGTACACGACTCCGTCGGTTTCGTCCGTCCCGAAGGCGGTGAAGCGCTGCGTCAGGTTGTCGACAAACAGGCCGTCGCCGATCTGCCGCAGAACCCGGGGACCGAACAGGGCGTCGGACAACGTCAGGGTACCGTCTTCGTTCACCTCCACCCGGGAGACCAGATTCCGGATCCGAAGATCGGCGTACACCCCGGCCAACTTCGCCAGCTCCTCCGGCGAGGCGGGCTCAAACGCCGGCAATTCGGCCGGCGCCGCCAGGGCCGGGAAGAAGGTCGCCATGAACCCGACATAGAACAGTTCGCGCAGCGCGCCGGATTTGTTGGCCACGAAGAAGACGCCGGTCTTCTCTTCGGGGATGAGCAGCAACATCACGCTGCTTCCGGGGAGATCGCCCAGCTTGGCCAGCACCTTGTCGCTGCTTCCCGCAAGGGGCAGCTGGAAGGGCGTCTCAAAGCCGTAGGTCGTCTCGGGCAACCGCGGATGCAGGGCGTGGCGGTAGACTCCCATTTCCGCGACGGATTCCGGGGAAAGAATCCGCCCGCCTCCCGGCGCTTCTCCTCCGCTCAGAAACGCCAGCATGAATTTCCCCATATCCTCCGCGGTGGACAGCATGCCGCCGTGCGGCATGATCGTCGGGAGGAACGCATAGGGCGGGATCGGCTGGCCGGCCGCGTCATACGCCGTGGCAAGCCGTTCCAGGAATTCGCCTTTCAGCTCGAATCCGCTGTCCGTCATGCCCAGCGGTTCGAACACATGCTCCCGCATGTATTGCTCGTACGGCTGTCCACTGACATTTTGCACAATGAGGCCAAGCAACAGATAGGCGAAGTTGTCGTACATGTAAGCCGAACCCGGACGGCGGACGACCGGCGGCATGCGCTCCCGGACGAAATCCTCCATCGCGACGAACAGATCGAGGTCGGAATGCATGTCTTCGACCTGCGGATCGCGGACTTCGAACCCGCTGCGGTGCAAGAGGAGATCCTTGACCGTCACCGGCACGCCGAAGGGATTGTCGAACTCAAGGTCCGGCAAATATTCGCGGATGTCCGCCCCAAGGTCGATCTTTCCCTGTTCGGCCAGCTGCAGGATCGCCACCGCCGTAAAGGACTTGGACACGGAAGCGAGCCGGAACACCGTGCCCGCCGGATCGACCGGTTCCCCGCGCTCCGCGTTGGCGAAGCCGTAGCCTTTTTGCGCGACGATCCGGCCGTCCTTCACGATGACCACCGCCGCCCCCACGTATCCGGGTTTCGCCTGTTCCGACGCAAAAAAGGCATCCAGGAATTCCTCGGCCGCCTCCGGCGTCAGCGGCGCTCCCGCCCCGGCGGCGGACGCCGGAGCCTCCGCTTCGGCCGCCCGGACGGCGACGGGCGCGGGCAGCATCAGCGCGGCTGCCAGCATGAAGGAGATCAGGGCGCGCAAAACGGCAACTTTCCGGTTCCAACGATGCATCAGATCCATGGTTTCTCCTCTCGTTCCTTTCCGGATGGTTTCGGCATGGCGCCTGCCCGTCCGCCGGGCCCGGCCCGGGCCGGCGGAAACCCGTCAGACGTCCAACATTTCCAGCGTTATCAGGATTACGACGATCAGGACGAGCGGACCGAACAGCAGCGCCCACGCCGCCGGGCGGGCCCAGTTGACGGTCCATCCGACGCCGAAGCGCTTCTCGAGAAAGATCGCGGGATCGTCCGGATTGAAATAGAACACCCCGAGTTTCCAATGCCGGTCGTCGTCGCGGTTCACCCGCCCGGCGGCGGGCTCCCCGGCCGGCTCCCCGACGCGGATGCGGCTGCCGCCCTGTCCGGTGGTGACCGCAAGAACGATGGAGCCCAGCACGATGAACATGCTCGCGGCCAGCAAAGCGGCGAGAGCGGCGGACACCGGAAATTGAAACATCATTTGCAGCGGCATGACCGCAAAGGACAGCACCATCAGGAAGCCGGCGATCAGCATGAAGGCGGACCATCTGCGCCGGAAAGCCAGATTCTGCACGAGCGACTGGCGGGGCCGGGACGCGTCAAGCTGCTGTTTGCTGGAAGCGATCATGTAGTTGGTGATCCAGAACATCAGCACGAGAAACAGCTGGAGAATCACCGGCATGAGCACGCCGGGATAGCTTTTGCCCACCGTTCGGGTCGGGTTGCCCTGCAAGTCGTATTGCATCACAAGCTGCTCCGGAAAACGGTCATAGAAGATCAGGCAAAACGCCGCCGTGGCCGCCGCGACGGCCAGGTGCGGAAGCAGCCACCGGTTGGAAAAGGCGCGCTTCTCCCTGTGGAAAGCGGTGTCGGCCACGATCTCCTGTTCGGAGGATAACAACCCCCGCCTTACTTTCAACGCCTTCATGCGAAAATGGAACCGCAGGTAAAACGCCGCCTGCGCGATGAGCATCACACCCGTGAGGGCCGGCAGGAGCCAGACGAGACTGCGCTCGTCGAGGAAAGCGGCGGCCGCGAGACCGGCCAGCAGGACGAGGGCGGCGGCCGTACCCGTTCCCAGCGCATACGTCCGGCGCATGCCGCGGATTTCGGGATCGAGCCAATGCCGTTCTTCGATGGACACCCCGAAGCTTTCCGTCTTCCTCGTCAGATACGGGATCGCAGCCACCATGACCCCGAGCGGCGCCAGGACCACAATCAGCATGACCGTGAGCAGGCCGTTCACGCTCCAACCCCTCCTTTTCCGAATTGCCGGTACAACCGCCCGCACACCTCGCAGAAACGCCTTTCGTCGACGCCGCGGCAGATCGCTTCGGCCACCAGCGGGCGCAACCGCTTTTCCAGCTTGCCGAAAAACTCCCCGTCCGCCTCCGGCATCGGTCCGGGTTGCACGAGCGCTCCCTTCTGGCGGTGAATCTGGATGTACCCTTCCTGCCTCAATTGAGTATATGCCTTGCCCACCGTGTGCAGGTTGATGCCGAGATCCGCCGCCAGGGACCGCACCGACGGCAGCGTTTCCCCCGGCCGAAGGGCTCCCGAGGCGATCCCTTCCACGATCTGGTTGAACAGCTGCACATAAATCGGCTCGTCGGACTGCAAGTCAATACGGATCAGCATCCAAGGCGCCTCCATACAGTATATATGTTATATATGTAATATAACAGATGGATATAAAAAAGAAAAGGGGCATTCAACTTGCCCACAAACAACGACAAAAATGCCATTGATTTTGCATGAAAACGGGGTTCCCAGAAAAACAAAGGCATTTAGTGCCATAAAATTGGAAATATCTGTGTGATTTCAAACGGGCGTCAACTAAATAATAGCACGATTGTCGTTGTTCTGCCCAAACAGCCATGAAAACTAAAAAATAATGGCACATTTGTCGCTGTTGCCGCCACCGCCCGCGGATCGCCCGCGGATCGTCCTCAGGAATCTTTCCGTTTCCCGACCGCCTTGTAAAACAGATAGAGCCTCTCCTTGTGCGCCCACGCGAGCAGCAGCAGATTGGCGCACCAGAACCAAAGGATCGGAGCCGGGAACGACCGCTCGTACAGCCATGCCGACACCGCCAGGAGGCCGAAGACGACCTGAAAGGCATTCGACTCGTTGGTCGGGATCCGGCCGTGCACGAATTTCCGGTCCGCGAGCTTGAGCAACCCCAGAATCACGGCATAGACGAGCGACACCTCAAAGTTCGTCAGCGCGCTCCAGACGCCGAAGGTCACGGCGATGCCCTTCCCGCCGCGAAACTGGAGAAACGGCGAAAACAGATGCCCTGCGACCGGCGCGGCGGCCACCGCCGCAACCGCCGGATCGTCCGGCCGGATCAGGCCTGCCTGCAAAAACAGCGCGATGGGAACGTATCCCTTCAAAAAATCGAGGACCACCGCGGCGAGGCCGTAGCGGTAACCGGCGTTCCGCCACAGATTGACCGCGCCCGGATTGCCGTCCCCCACCGCCAGGAGGTCGATCCGCACCAGCCGGCCGAGCAGATGGGCGTACATGACCGATCCCGAAAGATAGCCGATGACCACCAGAACGAGCGGCGTCACGCCTCCCGACCGCCCTTCACGGGAAACTGTCTCCCCTTCCAGGTTACGCTGCCGACCACGGCCGTCTGCCAGTACGAATACGCCAGGATGGCCAGGAAAAACAGGACCGGAAGCGGATGCAGCACGGGCAGGATGACGCCGAATCTGCCGCAGTATCGGGCCAAATGGAAAAACTGCGCCGTATACAGGACGTACCCGGCCAGAAACAGCAGCCCGGCCGGCGTGTTCAGGAGCAGAAGGGACAGCTCGGACAGCACAAGGCCGATCATCCAGCACGCGCACAGCCAGATCGTCTCCCGCCGCAGAAGGGCCATGCTCAACGCGGCGCTCTTGGCCACCCCCTGCAGCGCGCTGCGAATGCCGCGGGGATACATGCGGAAGGAGATCAGCCCGGCGCCCAGGAAGTTGGTCACCGGGATGCCCGCGGCCATGTACCTTCCGCCCAGCGACAGATCGTCCGTCACTTCGGAACTTATGCTGGCGTGGCCGTTCACTTTCTCGTAATCTTCCCGCGTGGTCAGAATGCAGGAACCGTACAATCCCTTGCGGGGATTGCCGTTTTCGTACGGGGACGTGAACGCGAACATCCCCAGCAGGTTGACCACCAAAAGCAGCTTCTCATGGAACCTGCGGGCTTCATGGAACGGCACCACGGAGACGACGCCGCCGGCGCGGTCCCTCGCCGCGACCAGCGACGCCAGCGCGTCCGGCGCCATCCGGACGTCGGCGTCCAGAAACAGCAGCAGGTCGCCGCCGGCATGCCGGTAGCCGTTCCACAGGGCCCAGTTTTTGCCCGTCCAGCCCCGGGGCAGTTCTTCGTTGCGGATGACCGTGACGCCGTACCGCGCGGCGACTTCGCCGGTTCCGTCTTCCGACGCGTCGTCCACGACCACGATTTCGTCCGGCGGCAGCGTCTGGGCTCGCAGCGATTCCAGCAGGTGAGGCAGATTGTGCGCTTCGTTCCGGGCGGGGATGATCACCGACAGCCTGCGGTCCCCCTTTCCCCGGTCGCGGACGGTCCCGGACGCAACTTCCAGGGTGTTTTTCCGGAAGAGCCGCCATCCGCTCAGAAGACCGACCGCCATTACGACCCCAACCGCCACACCGAGCATTTCCATCGTCTTCACCGTTCCCATCTCCCGATGATGAAGTGCAAAGCGCGATTCTGGATTGCCGGTCCCCGGGACGCAATAACATCAAAGCGTTTTTAAATTTTGTCGATTTTGTTACATGCTATTTTACCAGATGCGTTTTTTCCCGAGAACACCCTTTCCCTTTCCCGTCTCCGTTCCCTTCCGGTGTGATTTTGGTTACGGTTTTTGCTCCGCCGCCGCGGTATGATAAAAACTGGAATCAGCCAGAATATCCGAGGAACAACCACAACGCAAACGGAGGTCATATCCATGAAACTTGAAGGAAAAGTAGCGGTGGTCACCGGGGCAGGTTCGGGCATGGGCCGGGAAATCGCGAAACTGTTCGCCAAGGAAGGCGCAAAGATGGTCGTGGCCGACTACGTGGAACAAACGGCCAAAGAGACCGTCGACATGATCACAAGCGCCGGCGGCACCGCGACGCTTGTCGTGGCGGACGTGTCCAAGGAAGAAGACGTGCAGCGGATGATCGACACGGCGGTCAACACTTACGGCACGCTGGACATCCTCGTCAACAACGCCGGCATCATGGACGGCATGACGCCCGCCCACGAGCTGACCGACCAGCTGTGGGAACGCGTGATCGCCGTCAACACCACGGGTCCGATGCGGGCGATCCGCAAGGCGCTGCCGATCTTTATGGAAAAAAGAAAAGGCGTCATCGTCAACGTCGCGTCCATCGGCGGTCTGCAAGGATCGCGCGCGGGAGCGGCCTACACCGCGTCGAAGCACGCCCTGGTCGGGCTGACCCGCAACGTCGCCTTCCAATACGCCGATCTGGGCATCCGCTGCAACGCCATCGCGCCCGGCGGCGTGGAGACCAACATCGGCCTCGGCAGCAAGACTCCCAGCCAGTTCGGGCTGGAAAAAGCGATGAAGGGCACGGCCGCCAATCCGCGGACGGGGAAACCGGAAGAAATCGCCGCGGTGGCGCTGTTCCTCGCCTCCGACGACGCCAGCTTCGTCAACGGCGCGGTGATTGTCGCCGACGCCGGCTGGACGGCGTACTGAGCCGTGGAGCGGCCGGCGCCGTCCGGGACCGGCGGCGCCGACCGCGCAACCGGCGCTTTGTCCTTGCCGCCGAGCGGCGGCATTCGGCCCTTGTCGCCCGCCCGGGAGGCGGGTGGCAGGGGCGTTTCCTTTTGCGCCCGGGAAGGAATTCGCGGCCGGGGACAGAGAAGTAATTGGCGGACCGTACCGGAAAGGAGCATGCGGATGAAATTCGTTTCATGGAACGTCAACGGATTCCGGGCCGTGGTGAAAAAGGGCTTCTGGGATTATTTCCGCCGGGTGGACGCGGACGTGTTCTGCGTCCAGGAAACCAGGCTGCAGGAAGACATGCTGTGGCCGGAGCTCGGCGAAGAATATGAAGCCTATTGGAACCACGCGGAGCGCAAGGGCTACTCCGGCACCGCCGTGTTCACGAAGCGGAAGCCGCTGGCCGTCGATTTCGGCGAAGAGGTGGATCTCGAACGCGAGGGCCGGATCATCACGCTGGAATTCGAGAACTTTTATCTCGTCAACGTCTATACCCCCAACGCCCGGCGCGACCTGTCCCGGCTTCCCTACCGCATGGAATGGGAAGACCGCTTCCGCGAGTATCTCAAGGGACTGGACGCCCGCAAGCCCGTCGTCGCCTGCGGCGACATGAACGTGGCCCATCGGGAGATCGACCTGAAAAATCCGAAGGCGAACGCGGGCAACCACGGCTTCACGCCGGAAGAGCGGGAAAAAATGACCCGTCTGCTCGAGGCGGGGTTCGTGGACACGTTCCGTCATCTGTACCCCGACCGCACGGACGCCTACACCTGGTGGTCGCCCATGCCCGGCGTGCGCGCCCGCAACGTCGGCTGGCGCATCGACTACTTTCTGATCTCGGAGCGCCTGTGCCCCGCCTTGGCGGCGGCGGACATCCACAGCGAGGTCATGGGAAGCGACCACTGCCCCGTGGCGCTGGAACTGGACGAAGCGCGGTTTCCGGACGCCGGCGGCGGCTGATCCTCTTCCGGTCCGCCAGCCACGGCGGCTGCCCCCGGACCGTCAGCCTCGTCGGCTGTCCCCGGTCCGCCAGCCTCGTCGGCTGTCCCCGGTTTCCCAAGCCGTTCCGGCCGGAGCCCATCGGGACGCAAGTTTTGTGCGCAGGAAAGAAATAATAAGGGTGGTAAAAAATTAACCCCGTAAATTGCACGAAACGAGGCGGACCTGATGGACAAGCCGAGCTCCGACATCGCCATCCTGGGCATCGGCACGGCCGTGCCGCCCCATCGCCTGGTGCAGGAAGAAGCCGCGCGGCGCATCGCCGAGGGCCTTGTCAATCTGGCAGGTAACGGGGACGCGGCGCGATGGGTCCGGCGGATTTTCCGCCAGACCCACGTGGAGACGCGCTACACCTGCCTGCCGGACCTGCTGGAACCGGCGGAACGCAGCCGCTACGCGCCGGGATCGACCCGGCCGGACATCCCGGCCACGGAGGAGCGCATGGAAGTATACCGGCGGGAATCGGTGCCGCTGGCCCTGGAGGCGGCGCGCCGGGCCCTGCGCGACAGCGGGACGCCGCCTTCCTCCGTCACCCACCTGATCACGGTGAGCTGCACCGGCTTCTTCCTGCCCGGGCTGGACTTCGAGCTGGTCCGGGGACTGGGGCTTTCCCCGGAGGTGAGCCGGTTCCCCGTCACCTTCGCGGGCTGCGCGGCCGGCCTGACGGCGATCCGGCTGGCCAGGGAGCTGGCGGCGGGAAACGCCGGCGCCTGCGTGCTGGCGGTTTGCGTGGAGCTGTGCTCGATCCATATCCAGCCGTCCGTGGACCGCGAAGACCTGTTCGCCGCCTCGCTGTTCGGCGACGGCGCCGGAGCGTGCGTGGTGGGCCGGTCGTTGCCGGAACAAAGGGGCGTTTTCACGCTGGACGGGGCCCGCGCGACGCTCCTGCCGGACACGGCGGACGAAATGTTGTGGCGGGTGGGCGACACCGGCTTTCGCCTGTATCTGTCGCCGCGCATTCCCTCGCTCATCGAACAGCGCGTTCCCGCGGAGATCGCCCGGTTTCTCGCCGGAAGCGGCGAGGCGCCCCGGTGGTGGGCGATCCACCCCGGCGGGCGGGGCATCATCGACGCCCTTGAGCGGGCCATGGGCCTCTCCGGCGGCCAGACCCGGGCAAGCCGCGACATCCTGCGGCGATACGGCAATCTTTCCTCCGTCACCATTCTGTTCGTCCTGGAGGAAATCCGGCGGGAGCTTGCGGCCGGGGGACAAGGACCGGAACCGGGGATCGCCCTGGCGTTCGGACCCGGCATGCAGGCGGAAATGGTGCGGATGACCTGCGTTCCCGCCGGCTCGAACCGGGCGGCGCCCATACCGGAGGAAGCGGATGTTGCGGCGGTTCCGTGAGCGGTCGGCGGAGCCGGAGCTGATGGATGCGGAGGCCGCCGGCGGAATCGAGCTGAGGGAAGCGTACCGGCACCTGCGCCGCCTCAACCGCCTGTTCGGGACGGCCCGTCCCGTGCTTTACGGGGTTCGGCGACTCTGGGCGGAAGCGGGATATCCCGCCCGGCTCACCGTTCTCGACATCGGCGCCGGCGCCGGCGACGTCAACCGGCTGCTGCTACGCTGGGCGGACCGGCAAGGCATCCGGCTCAACGTCATCCTGGCCGACCGAAGGATCGAAGCATGCCGGGAGGCGAAGCGGCTGTTCAAGGACGAGCGGCGGGTGCGCATCATGCTCGGCGATCTGTTCGACCTGCCCAACGCGTGCGCGGACATCGTGACGGCGACGCATTTCGCCCATCATTTCGCCCCGGACGAACTGCCGGACGTCGTGCGCCGCATGCTGCGCGCCTCCCGGCTCGGCGCCGTGCTGTGCGACATCCACCGCCACTGGGTGCCCTGGGCGTCTGTCTGGCTGGCGGCCCGGCTGATCTCGCGCAACCGGTACATCCGCCACGACGGCCCGCTGTCCGTGGCCAAGGGTTTTCGGACGGAAGACTGGCGCGTGTTGCGGGAGGCGCTGGACGATTGCGAACTGGAATGCCGCTGGCGGCCGCTGTTCCGCTACGTGGCGTTGGTTCGGCGCCGGACGGCGCCTGATGGGGAGCACCGGACGGCGGGACTGCCCGGGCACCGGACAATGGCCGGGAGCCGGATGGAAATCGGGCATCGGACGGCGCCTGACGGGGATCCGCCGGTACCGGACCGGCAACCGGCGCACCCGGCGCCGGAAGACCACGGGACCGGACGCCCGCCGGCGAAACATGCTTCGGCCGAATTCATCCTGCCCGGGAGGGAGCGCCCGTGACGGACGCGGACATCGCCATCATCGGCGCCGGACCGGCGGGCGGCGGCATGGCGCTTGCCATGGCCCGCCGGGGCTGGCGCACCGTCCTGCTGGATCGTTTCCCGCCGCCCCGCCGCAAAGCCTGCGGAGAATTCCTCTCCCCCGAATCCCTCGACACCCTGGAAATCCTCGGCCTGTTCCCGCGCATCGCGTCCCTTCACCCGGCGGAAATCGCGGAAGCCCGGATTTCCCTGCATACCGGCCATAAACCCCTCGTCATTCCACTTCCCGGAACGGCGTGGGGCGTAAGCCGCCATGCCCTGGACCACGCCATCCTTCAGGCGGCGCTGGAACAGGGCGTCCGTTGGCGGCCCGGCGCGGCGGTCACCTCCGTTGGCCGCCTGGGCCGGGATTATCGCATCGAATGGCGGGAAAACGGGCAAAGCCGCGGATTGACCGCGCGGGCGGTCATCGGCGCGTGGGGGCGGAACGCGCCTCCCGGCCTCCGTCCCGGCGCCATGCCGACGGAGCCGCCAACCCGTCCGCCGCTCCGGCCGGCATGGCGGTTGCGGCGGAGCCGGTCCCCCCATGTTTCTTTCGTCGGCGTATCCTGCCATGTGACGGGACCGGCGAAGGAGCCGGCGGTGGAGCTGTTCTTTTTTCGCGGCGGATACGCGGGGCTCGCGCCGGTGGAAGGAGGCCGCCACAATCTGGCCGCCCTCGTCGACCGGCGGTTTTTCCGGGAAGCGGGCGGCACGGTGCGCGGCGTCCTGGAGGCGGCCGCCCGCGCCAACGCCAAGCTGGGCCACCGATTGGCCAATGCCTGTCCGGTCCCCGGCAGCGAGGCGGCGGCCGCTCCCGTGATCGCCGGCCGCGGGCCCGTCCCCTGGGGCGCCGTGCCCCACGTGGGAGACGCGGCCGCGGTCATCCCGCCGCTGTGCGGCGACGGCATGGCGATGGCCCTTCGGTCCGCCGCGCTGTGCGCGCCGCTGGCGGATGCGTTCCTGCGCGGAGAGCTCGCGCCGGGCGAATGGAAACGCCTCTATACGCAGGCCATTCGCGCGGAATGGTCGGGCCCGCTGCGCTGGGGGAACCTGCTGCAGCGCCTCTCGGCATCGCCCGCCCTGCTCGTGCCGCTGTTCGCCGCGGGCCGCATGGCGCCCGCCCTGGCGCGGCGCCTGATGCGGGCCACCCGGCTCCCCGGCTGATCCATGGCAATCCCCCCGGACAGGCCTCCGCCTGAAAGAATGGGATTTCCCGCGGGATTCCTGTACAATAGAAAAGTAAGTGCGTGCATTCTTTTATCGCCTGCCACAGGAGGCCTGCGGGATGGAAATCGGAATCTCGACCTTTCTGGAAACAACCCCCGACCCCGTTACCGGCAAGGTCATCAGCCATGCAGAGCGGCTGCGCGAAGCCGTGGAGGAAATCATGCTCGCCGACCGGGTCGGCCTGGATGTGTACGCCGTCGGGGAGCATCACCGCCCCGATTTCGCCGCGTCCGCTCCCGCAGTGGTGCTCGCCGCCGCCGCGACGCAGACCAGGCGCATCCGGCTCTCCAGCGCGGTCACGGTGCTGTCCACCGACGACCCCGTGCGCGTGTTCCAGCAGTTCGCCACGCTGGACGGCCTGTCGAACGGCCGGGCGGAAATCATGGCGGGACGCGGGTCGTTCATCGAATCGTACCCGCTTTTCGGCTACGACCTGAGGGATTACGACGAGCTGTTCGCGGAAAAACTCGACCTCCTGCTCAAAATCCGGGCTTCGGAAAAAGTCACCTGGCAGGGCAGATTCCGTCCGCCCATCCTTGACCGCGGCATCTATCCCCGCCCGGTGCAAAATCCGCTGCCGGTCTGGATCGCCACCGGCGGGACGCCGGAATCCGCCGCCCGCGCCGGACGGCTCGGCCTGCCGGTCGCCTTCGCCATCATCGGCGGCAATCCCGCGCATTTCGCCCCGCTGGTCGCCCTGTACCGGCGGTCGGCGGAGAAGGCCGGGCACGACCCGGACAGCCTGCCCGTCGCCGTCCATTCCCACGGTTTCGTGGCGGACACCGACGAGGAGGCCGCCGAGAAATTTTTCCTTCCCACCCAGTACGTCATGAATGTCATCGGGCGCGAACGCGGCTGGCCGCCCTACACCCGCGCCGCCTACGATGCGGCCCGCAGCCCGAACGGCGCGCTCTACGTGGGCGATCCCGAATATGTCGCGGAAAAGATCATCCGACTGCACGAAACCCTCGGGATCACCCGTTTCCTGATGCACGTCCCGCTCGGCTCCATGCCGCACGAAGACGTCATGCGCGCCATCGAACTGCTCGGCACGAAAGTGGCGCCCATCGTCCGGGAGCGGGTCGCTCTGCGGACCGCCGGCCGCAAAATGCCCAAACCGGAATGAATCCGCGACGGAAAAATCCGGTGTTGCCGCGGATCCCGGAAAGGAAGGGAACCCATGAACCGAAAAGACGACCGCGGATCGGGACATTCGAACAAGCCAATGGTCACGGGATGTCGTATGCTGATTCCGAGATCATCCTTCGAGATCAACCCTGAGACAAGGAGTGAGACCCGTGTCCCATTGCTGCCCTCCGTACCTGTCCCAGCAGGTCGTCGATCCGCCGGTGCAGGTCTACGATGACGTGTTTCATCCGCTGTTCGTGCAGGTCATCCAGCCGGTGGAAATCATCCGGCGGCACCACTACGTGCCCGTACCTCACCAGGTGCTCAGCATCACGGAAAAAGACGTCTGCTGCATCCACGGCCTGAAAAAAAGACGCCGCCGCTAAAGCAAAAATCCCGGCCGCTTCCCGCGGACCGGGATTTTTGCCGTCTCCCGCCCTTTACTCCACGTCGAAATCGAAATAGGTGTCGGGATACGGTTCCGGCTTCAGCGTATAATGCCACCATTCCTGGTCATAGGCGGCGAAGCCGTGCTTTTCCATGGCTTCCTTCAAAATATTGCGGTTGGCGGTCTGTTCCTCCGTGACCAGGTCCGTGCCGTGATGCGAGAGGGGTCCGAAAAAGTCGAACGGCCCGCCCATGTCCGCTTCCTCACCCGTATCCAGCCGCACCAGGGTCAAATCCACGGTGCTTCCCCGGGTGTGGCCGGATTTCGAAGCGATGTAACCGAGTTCGAACAGCCGGCTTTTGTCCACTTCGGGGTAAAACTGCCCCTTCATCTTCGCGTCCGACGGATCGCGGGACCAGGCGACGAAATCGTCCACCGCCTTCTGCGGCCGGTAGCCGTCGAAGATCAGGAGGCCGTATCCCTGTTCCGCCAGGTCGTCGCTCACCCGCTTCAGGGCTTCGGCGGCTTCCTTCGTCAGGATCGCAAAAGGCGCCTTGTATCCGTTGATCCGCCGGCCCACGAAGTTGTTCTCGCCGTAATACCGGATGTCGAATCTGGCCGAAGGGATCACCTCATCCACGTAGACGAAGCCTTCCGGCAGCGCCCGTTTCTTCTCGAAGGCGGCCAGATCCGCCGCCGTCATGACCCCTGCCGGCATGCCGGAGGAAGCCGCCGGCTCCGCGGAGGCCGCCGGCGCGCTCTCCGGCGCATCCGCGCCGTCCGCCGTTTCGCCGGCCGCCGCCGACGGCGAAGGCGCAGCCGCCGGTGAAGCCGTCTCCGTCCGCGCCGGCGAGGCCGTATCGGGTTCGGTGCCGGTCCGCGCCCCGCCGCAGCCGGCAATCACCGTCGCGTACAAAATCATGACCGCCATGAAGCCAAACCGGTATCGTCCTTTTCCGGCCACAAACACTCCCCCGCTCCCGCGGCGCCGTCCGTCTCCCGGCCGTCCGCCGCCGTCTAGTCCCCTTCATTATAGCAAAAGCCGGGCCAAGGGATCGTCCGGCTGTCGGACAATCCCTCGACCCGGCCTTTTTTCCTTCCGCCGGCCTTGGCAAATCCGCCTTCCGGTCACGCCCCGGCTTGTCCCGCCGCCACCGGCGACCGCTCGCGGATGAGGTAATCGAACGCCGCCAGGGCGGCCGTGGCGCCCGATCCCATGGAGATGACGATCTGCTTGTACGGGCTGTCGGTGCAGTCTCCCGCGGCGAACACGCCGGGCAGGCTCGTGGCGCCGCGGCGATCGGTGACGATCTCGCCGATCCGGTTGCGCTCCACCGCGCCTTCCAGCCAGTCCGTGTTCGGGACCAGGCCGATCTGCACGAACACGCCATGCAGGTCGATGCGGCGCTCCCTGCCGGTATCGCGTTCCGCGTAAACGATGCCGTCCACCCGTTCCGTACCGGTGATCTCCTTCACCTGGACGTTGGTCAGCACCGTGACATTGGGCAGGCTCCGCAGGCGTTCCTGCAGCACGGCGTCGGCCTTCAGCTCCGGCAGGAACTCCAGCACCGTCACATGCCGCGCGATGCCCGCCAGATCGATGGCCGCCTCCACGCCGGAATTGCCGCCGCCGACCACCGCCACGTCCTTGCCGGCGAACAGGGGGCCGTCGCAGTGCGGGCAGTAGGCGACGCCCTTGTTGCGGAACTTCGCCTCGCCGGGCACGCCGAGTTCGCGCCAGCGCGCGCCGGTGGCCACGATCACCGT
>JGI12341J12878_1000063_pt1 | contig 48801 bp, 46 predicted proteins | sample Passage260B_FD_12878 | JGI IMG/M metagenome (IMG submission 12878)
GTTACCTGGCATTTCGTTAACTCTTCGGAACCGCCTGGTGCGGACCCGCATGCCAGGTGGTGTGAGAGGACGGGGGCTAGCCGCCCCCTTCTACTCGATTGCGCATCCAACTCCGCGGCCGGCTTTATTCGCGGTTCTTTTCCACGGCCAATGCCGGTTCCGGATGTTCGGACGCGGAGGCTTTGCGCGCCTTGGCGGTGTTCACCCAGATGCCGGCCACGATGACCAGCGCGATCACCGCGACGGTGAACGGCCAGGTGATCATGGGATTGTGGTGGTGCAGGAAAGCGAGCCGTTCTTCTTCGAGAATCATTTCGGCGGCGGTGTAGGCGAGCAGGCCCGCGCCCAAATAGATGACCCAGGGAAACCGCCTCAGCAGGGCGAGGAACAGGGTGCTGCCCCAAATGATGATCGGGATGCTGATCATCAGACCGAAGATGATGAGCCACATGTTGCCCCTTGCCATGCCGGCGATGGCGAGGACGTTGTCCAGCCCCATGGCGGCGTCAGCGATGACGATGGTGCGGACCGCGGCGCCAAGGGAGGAGCCGGCTTTCACTTCCCCGTGTTTTTTGTCATCTTCCACCAGCAACCGGAAGGAGATCCAGACCAGGATGAGGCCGCCGATGGCGAGCAGATAGGGAATGCGCAGCAGATACATGATCAGGATGGTCGAGACGATGCGAACCAGGATGGCACCCGCCATGCCCCAGAAAATGGCCTTTTTCTGCAGTTCCTTCGGCAGGTTCCGGGAGGCCATCGCGATGACGAGGGCGTTGTCCCCGCTAAGCAAAAGGTCGATAAAAAAGATTCCCGCCAGCGCCGACCAGAATTCCGCTGAAAAGTAGTCCAATCCTGACCCTCCTACGTGTCCATTCTATTGGATATACGGGTAAAAAGAAAGAATGATTCAACAAATAAGCGATTCATTTTCCGCATATCCGCCCCGGCTTGTACATACATATCGGCCAAGGGGAGGTGCGGATATGGCGGAAACCGGCGGTCTGCTGGCGATATCGGAGATCGCCCTTTTCAATCTGCTGCTCAGCGGAGACAACGCCCTCGTCATCGCCATGGCGGCGCAGCGGCTGCCCGCCCGCGATCGCCGGCGGGTTGTCTGGTGGGGGACCGGCGCCGCCGTGGCGATGCGCGTAATGCTTACGGCCGGCGCCGCGGCCCTGCTCAGGACGCCCTATCTGCCGACCGTGGGGGCCGCGTTGCTCTTTGCCGTTGCCCTGCATTTGCTGAAGGGCGGCCGAAAGGAGGCGAAACACGGCGGCCGGACCCGGCCGGACGCCACGCTCGGCGGCGCCGTCGGAACGGTGATCGCCGCCGACCTGGCGATGAGTTTCGACAATGTGTTGGCGGTAGCCGCCGTGGCCCGGGACAACCTGCCTTTGCTGATTGCGGGCGTGGCCGTGGGCATTCCGCTGGTCATCTGGGGAAGTGCGGCCCTCATGCGCCTGCTGGAGCGGCTGCCCTGGCTGATGGTGGTCGGCGGAGCGCTGCTGGCGTACACGGCCGGGGAACTTGCGATGGACGACCCGGCCTGGCAACGGTGGATTGCGGCGATTCCGGAACCGTGGGTGGCCGCCGCGCCTTCGCTGGCCGCCGCCGCGCTCATCTGCGCGGCGCTTCCCTGGCGAAGGAGACGGGCGTAAGGAGTGAAAAACCGGTATAAGTTCCGCATACGGGACAAAAGTCCCATCCTTCCGGCTCCGGTGGGCGGGAAGACCCATCCCTGGACATAAGCCACAGGGCTCCGGCGGCAACTGGTTTTTTCCCCCAAATTCCTTTACACTAAATATCAAACGGTTCGGGGGAGTCTTTTCGGCATGAACAGGCAGTCGTCGTATTCCGTCGGCATTTTCATCCTGATCGCCGGCTTCGTCATTCTCCTCGGCAAGCTTGGCGTGTTCGCCGTCCTGGGCGCCATGTTTTGGCCGCTGTTTATCCTCGTGCCCGGCATTTTGCTCCACGTGCTCGTCTTCGGCAGGGTCATCCCCTCGATCGCCCTCATTCCCGCCGGAATCCTGACCGTCGTGTCCATTCTGCTGCTGATCGGGAACTGGTTCGGCTGGAAGCCGATGAAATATCTGTGGCCGTTCTTTTTGCTGGCGGTCGCGGTCGGCCTGTACGAATACCACCTGTTCGGCAGTTCGCGGTCGCGCTATCTCTGGCTGGCGTCCGTATCCCTCGCGCTGCTTTCCGTGCTGCTGTTCGGAATGACGCTGCTTTGGACGTGGGGCGCCTATCTGCTGGCCGCGGCGCTGATCGTCCTTGGCAGCTGGCTCGTCGTACGCAAGCCCCGCCTTTGGTGACGGCCCGGGCCGGATCGGCGCGGCCGGCACCGCTTGCGGCGACGGTCCGTGAAGGTTGCGGCCTGACGGGGTCCGCGATGGTTTAGGGTGCGACCGGATCGCCGGTCTTATGATTGCGGGAAAAGCTTTATTGGCCGCGGCGGAACAATGCGGCAGCGTTTCCGCGTTTTGAAATCGGCCGGTTTCTGGCTTATAATGAAGTAGATGCGGACAAACGTCGACAAACCGTCGACGTTTTGCGCGTGAAGGAAAGGCGGCGGGACCGCATGCAGCACCTTCAGCAATGGTTGCACGACCATCCGGTCGTTTCGTATTTCATCATCTTTGCGCTAAGCGTCTACGTTTTCAACAGCGTGTTCAGGGCGGAAAGACTGCCGCTCGCCAAGGAAATTTTCCTGTATCTCTTCATGGCCGCCGGCTCGTGGCTGCTGTGGATCCTGCAGCACGACCGCCTGCCCATCGTGCCGATTCTGGCCGGAACCGCCGTCCTGGTGCTGCTGGTCCAAATCCGCCGCCGTCTGGCGCGAAAGGGAAGTTCCGGCGCGCCCAACGAGCGGGCGGACGGCCGGGAAGGCGCGGAAGGCGGAAAAACCGCGGACGGCGGGACATCGCCGGAAGCCGGCGCCGCCGGAAATCCGGAAGAGAAATCCTTCACGGAAAGCGAAAGCGCCGCGGACGGGGCGGCCGGGGCGGAAAACCGGTAGCACACAAGTAACCGGGCATATCCGCCTGCCGGCGGCGGTACGCCTGTACGCACAGGCCCGAGAGGAGCGGGAAACGATGCGCCTGACGGACGCCCTGTTTTATTGGCTGCAGCTTCGGCTTCTGGCCGACGCGCGGCCCGGCGACACGGCGGCCGAGGAATCCCTCGCGTGGTTTGCACGGGTGCTTGCCGAGGACCACGGGCTGACGTCCTTCGAAATCACTTCGATGGATGCCGACAAAATCCACATGTCCTACACGGTTCGGGAAGAAGCGCCCCGTACCGTCTGGTTCGACCGGGAGGCGGCCGAACAGCTGACGCGCGACCTGTACCCGGATTGACAAAAGCCCGCCCCGGATGGCACGCCCTGGCCGGAGATGATACCCCGGGGACCAAAGCCGTATGAGGTGAACCCATGAGTCAGGAATCCGCTCTGCCGCCGAGATCCGCGCGCCTGGGCGGCAAAAGGAAGCGCCGGGCAAGGCGCCGCTGGCTGGTATGGTCGCTTCTTGCGTTTTGCACGACAACGGTGATACTGGCCGCATATTATATATCCACGATTTATCGCGAAGCCAGCCAGGCCCTGGATGACGTGGCGCTGCCGGAACTGCCCGGCGTCACCGACGACAGGACCGTCGTGGCCAGGGAAGACCGCGCCCAGGTGAAGCCGCTGGCCATTGCGCTGCTCGGCCTGGATTACCGCAAGGCCACGGGTTCCATGAACGCCGACGTGATCATGGTGGCGGCATTGAATCCCCGGACGGACACGGCGACGGTGGTGACCGTTCCGCGCGATTCCCTCCTTGAAGTGCCGGGTTACGCCAACACCAAGGTGAACGAGAAATACGCCCGTTTCCTGCAAAACGCCCGGAACGGAAAGAAGCTGCAGGGGGAAGCCGCGCAGCTGGATGCCATGGAGCAGATGCGGACGTTTCTGTCCGCCTATTTCGGCATCGACATTCAATATACCGTCGTGATCGATTTCCAGGGCTTCATCGACGTCGTGGACGCGGTGGGCGGCGTGCGCGTCTATGTCGACCAGGACATGCGGTACGTGGACACCGCGGACGGCACGAACATCAATCTGAGAAAGGGCGAGCAGGTGCTGGACGGCAAACAGGCCCTGGATTTTGTGCGCTACCGCAAATCCAACGACGGCACGAGGGAATCCAGCGACTTCGAGCGCAACGAGCGGCAGGCCCGCGTGCTGAAGGCGATCGTGGACAAACTGAAATCGCTGGGCGGCATTGCCAAACTGGACGACATCATCCGCGCCGTCGGCAACAACGTGCGGACCGACATTCCCAAAGCCCAGATCACCAACCTGATCCGCACGTATTACGACATCAATCCCTCCAGCATCCGGTTTCTCCATCTGGAAGGGACCTGGAAAAGTCCGTACGTCTACGTGGACCCGGAAAGTTTCAGGAGGGCGAAGCGGGCGCTGGAAGAGGAAATGAGTTCCGAAGGCCGGCCCGCGGAAACGGGAGAAGGCGCCGTGTCCGCCGCCGCGTCCTGATCCGGACGCAATAAGATCAAGCCTTCGGGCAGACTGTTCAATATCCAGATCCGAGGAGGAAGAACATGCCGAAAGCGGAACCGATGACCGAACTTCCGGAGTCCATGTTTCAGGTGCTCCAGAAGGAAACCTTCGCCCTGCTTCACACGCGGGACGCCGAAACGGGCGGACCCACGTCCAGCGCCATTTCGTGGATCATCGCCGTGGATCCGGGCAGGCTTCGCTTCGCGGTGGACGCCCGGTCGCGGCTGGTCGGCAATCTGAAAGCCTGTCCGGAAACGTGCCTGACCCTGTTCGGAGACAACAAGGTATACGCCGTATACGGAACCGCCGAGCTGTGGACGGAACGCCTGGAAGGCGTGCCCTTCGCGCTGGCGGGCATCGACGTGGAAATCCGCGAGGTCCGGGACGCGATGTTCTACGGCGCGAGGCTGACGTCCCTGCCGGAATACGAAAAGATTTACGACAAACGGGCGGCGGACCGCCTGGACCGGCAGGTGTTCGAAGCCCTGCGGAACAAAGCCGCCCAACAGGCCAATCCGTGAGGAAACGATCAAGCCGGGCCGCGGGGCCCGGCCTTCCGTTTTTTTCGGTTACGGACCGGCGCGTTTCGTTTGCGGTCCGGAGCCGTGCGGGCCGCTTTGGATTGTCGTGCCGCTCCCGTCGTTTTCCCGCTGCGCCTGTTCCGGGTCCTTCCGCGGCACCACGCTGCCCGGGAACTGGGGCACGAGCCTGCCGACGATGTCGGCCAGCTCTTCGGCGAATCCCGCCACCGGACGTCCCTGCCGAATGTCTTCGCGGATTTCGCGGATTCTTTGCGCCAGATCGACGTCGGCGGTGACGACGGCCCTTGCTCCGTCGGGGTCCTTGCGGAGCGCTTCGGCTACGGAATATTTGATGGTTCCCACGCGGGAACGGTCCAGATGCTCCTCGACGTCGACGCCGACGATGGCGTAGCCGCCGAATACGACGCAGTTGGCGTCGCGCACGCCGGCGACGCTTTCGGCCAGCGCTTCGAGCCGCGCGGCGGGATCCCGGAGGTCCGTTTCCGCAAGTTCCGTTTCCCGCCCGGGGATCTCCTGCGCCCGCGGACCCGGAGCCGGCTCCTGCCGCGAGCCGCATCCCGCCGCGGCCGCGGCCAGCACACACGCGGCGGACAGCGCGGCGATCATCCGGAGCCGCCTGATATTCTCGGCCATATTGCCTTGCACCTCCGTCTTTGGATGTGCCGTTAGTGTGGCCGTCCGCCCGCGAATCCATGCCGGGCGGGTCAGCAGGATGCCGCGACCGGGGAGAAGGCCCGGGCGGGGATGCCGCGACCGGCGGTTCGGGCCGCACCCGAATGCCGGCGGCCGAGGCCAGGGTTTCGGAGCGGCATCTTTGCCCGTGGCGAAAAATGGAGTATGATGAAGAAAATCAACCTTACGCGCGGGTTGGAACAACCAACGGGTTTGGGCAAGGGGATGTCCATGACGCGGCGCAGGTACATCCGGATCGTACTGCTGATCGGCCTGCCGGCGGTGTTTGTGGTCCTGTGGTTCAGCGATCCGCCGGATGTGGCGCAGCCTCCCGCTCCGGCCGCGACCATGGCCGCAGCCGGTCCCGAGGCCCGGCCGGCCGTCCCGGAAGAAAGCGCATACATAACCGTCGCCCTGGCGGCGGATCCGGCGGAATTTGAGGCTTTCGGCGAACTGAACCGGCGATTCCATCTGGCGCATCCGTCATTCCGGGCGGAACTGGTCCGGCTGAAACCGGAATCCGCCGCCGTGAACGGGTTTTCGAATGCGCTGCCAATCGCCGATGTGCTGCTTCTGCCCGGCGAATCGGTGCTGTCCTTCGCCGTGCAGGGCCTTCTCCTGCCCGTGGACGACCTTCTGGTCGGCGATGCGGCCGCGCAGCCTTTCGAGGCGGTGATGGCCGGCGTCAGGTGGAACGGGCTGGTGTGGGGCGTGCCTTTCGACATGGATCCCCATGTGCTGCTTTGGAACGTGCAAGTGCTGGACGCGATGGCGGAAACCCTGTCGGATTCGGAAGGCGGGGATGCCGCGTTTCCGGAGGCCGGGAGACCGGAGGGCGGCGCGCGGCCCGCTGACGGCGGACGTGCCGTGCGGGTGGAATGGGAGGCGTGGCAAAGGCTCCCGGAGGCGGTGGGGAGGATGGAAGGCGAAAACGCGAGGCATTTCCTGGCGCTCGACGCGGCCGACCCCGGCGCGTGGCCGGCCTGGTTCGGGGCGGCCACCGGCCTTTCGGCCGATCTTCCCCTCGGCGCGGCGCACGAAACGGAAGAAGTGCGGCAGGCTTTGGAATGGCTGGCGAGATGGGGCTGGCTCGTGCTGGAGGCTCCGGGGGAAGACGTCCTCGCGGCGGTCATGGACGGCCGGGTTGCGGCCGCGTTGGTATCCCATTCGTTGGCGATGCGCGCAGCGGCGGAAGACGGCGCCGGCCTGCTGGCCGTCGACTATTCGGGCTGGACCGCTCCGTTCATCTGGCCGGGGAGCCGCAGCTTTGTCATCCGGACCGGCACCGCCCATGAAGAAGCGGCCCGCGCATGGATCGCGGAAGCGACCGCCGCCGACCGGCAGTTTCGCCATCTTGCCGTGACGGGACGGCTGCCCGTCAGCCGCGACCTGCTGGCGAACACGAATGCGCCTGCCGGCATTGAACGGGCGTCCGCCGGCGCCTTTCCCCACGTGCCTTCGCCGGAGTACGGCCCGCATCTTCCGCAGCGGCTGCTGGAGCTTGCGGAAGGATGGCGAATGGTCGCCGCGGGGGAACTTACCCCCGACGACTGGCTTGCACTCACAAAGTGATGCGCAGCCCGATTTCCAGGACGCCATCCTTCAGCACGGCGTTTTCGGCGGTGATAAAGGGAAGCATCTGCTGCGGATACAGGCCGAGATCGAACTCGCGCTCCAAATCCGCCCGGGTCGTATCGGGGAGTTCGAATCCGTTGAACACAAGCCTGTCGATATGGAAACGGATGACGTTCACCGGATCGTTTTCCACCGTGTAGCGGCCCTCGACGAACAGTTCCATGGATTCGGTTTTGCCTTCAATGGTCATGTTGTCCTCGTAAAAACGGAATTCGAGATTGCGGAACCGCTCGTCCCGGCTGCGCAGGAATTCGTTCATCTGGTCGTCGGTGAGGCGGGCGACGATGCGCAGGCCCCGGAACTCGACGGCGCCGGGCTGATCCTGGAGCCAGGCGGGCAGTTCGCCCATGGCCTGCGAAAGGGCGTCGAAATATTCCCGAATCAGGGGCAGGCCTTTTGACTGCCAGGACGTCTGGATGTCCCGGATGAGTTCGGCCACTTCCTCCGCATCGTCCCGATCGGCCAGGGCTTCATCCACTTCCCGTTGCAGACGGAGCAGCCGTTCCCGCTGGGTCTGCAGGGCAAATTCCACCTCGGCGAGCTCTTTCTCGTAGGCTTCCAGCCGGCCGCGCTCTTCCCGAAGGTTCCGGTAGGATTCCGCGTAGGCGAGCAAAATGTCCCTGTCCGAGCGAAAAATGAATTCCGCCATCTCCCACAGGCGGAGCAGTTCCGAAAGAGACCCCGCCGAGAGGAACGCCTGCCAGAGCAGCAGCTTGTCGCCCATATAATAAGCACGGAGCACCCGTCCGGCCTTTTCCCGCTGCCGTTCGATGGCGATCTCCATTTCGCCGATCCGCTTCTCGATTTCTTTCAGTCCGGCCAGCGTCTCTTCCCGAATGGCGCCGATCCGTTCGATTTCCCGGTCCAATTCGGTCAGCGTCAGGCTTTTTTCGAGGAGCTGGCGCAGTTCTTCATCGTAGGGCTGTGCGTGCACCGGAACCGGAATTCCGGGGCGGAGCGGCAAAGGCAGCGCAAGCACGGCGAACAGGACGGCCAGGGCCGCCAGTTTCCGCATCCGGCCGGACCACCGGGCCCCGGATGAAGCCGCGGCCGGTTGAAATGGCGAAGTTCGCAAGCGCAGCACCGGTTTTGAGCCCCCTTTTGTCTTATCATAACATAATGCATATGTACGAAGGAGGAGGATATGGTGCCGGAACGGCCCAATTCCGACGGCTTCCATTCCGGGTTTTCCGGGCCGCGGCCGGAAACGCCTCTGGCCGCCGTGATCCGCGACGAGGTGCTGGCCAGCTCCCGTACGGGCACGGGCCCCGACGGCAGGCCGTGCCCGTGCATTCTGTTCCGCGACTATATGGCGCTGTGCCTCTATCATCCCGATTACGGCTATTACCGCAGCGGACCGGCGCGGGTCGGGCGCGGCGGGGATTTCTACACTTCGCCGCTGGTCGGGGATGTCATGGGCCGCGTGCTCGCCGGATATATCGGGGGGAAGGCGGGAGAACGCTTCGGCCCGGATGAGGCCGTGGACGTGATCGACTGGGGAGGCGGCATCGGCCGTCTGGCGGCGGCCATGCTGGACGCCTGGGAAGAGGCGGGGGTCTTCCGCTTTCGGGTGACGGTGGTCGACAGCCATCCGGTCCACCGGCGGCTGGCGGAGGAAGCGCTTGCCGAACGGATCCGGGCGGGGGCGGCGCGGGTGATCGGCGCGGAGGAGGCGGACGCCGCGGATTGGAGCCGGCGTCCCGCCGTCATCGTCGCCAACGAGCTGCTCGACGCCTTTCCGGTGAGGCGCCTGGTGCGCGCCGGAGGGCGGCTTCGCGAGTGGGGGGTGCGCTGGGACGGGGATCGGGCGCGTCCGGCTCCCTGCCTGACGGACTGCGACGACGAAGCCCTCCGGGCCTGGCTGGAAGACGGCGCTCTCCTCCGGGAGGGGCAGACGGCGGAAGCCTGCCCGGACGCGGAAGCGTGGCTGCGGCGCCTGACCGCCCGGCTGGGCGACGCCCTGCTCATCCTGATCGACTATGGCGACGAAACGGAAGAACTGCTGGCGCCCTATCGCATGGAAGGCACCCTTGCCTGTTACCGTCGGCACACCGTCAGCGGCGATCCTTACGCCGTGCCGGGGGAGCAGGACATCACGGCCCACGTCAATTTTACCCGCATTCGCAAGACCCTGACGGAAACGGGCTGGGAAGAACTGTGGCGGGGCACGCAAAAGGCGTTTCTGGCGGAATACGGAGCGCTCGGGCTGCTTCAGGCGCACGCCTCCGCCGATCCGTTCCACCCCGCGGCGCGCCGGAATCGGGCGGTGGCGCGGCTTTTGGTCGGCGACGGAATGGGCGAGGTGTTCAAGGTGAACGTGTTCGGTCTTAGCCGGACGGGGACGCAAGCGGGGCAAGCGAAGGGGCCATGAGAAAAGTACCAAACATGCCAAAAGGGCTGTCTCCCGGCCGCCTGCGGCCGGAGACAGCCCTTGTTTTTGTTTCGTTCGGATGTTCGCTTCAGACCGGGTTTTGCATTTCGAAAACCATCCAGTAGGTGAGCCCCAGGAACGTGACGATCATGTACGCCCAGAACGTGTAAAGGTACGTCCGCTCGGTAAGGTTCAGATAGCCGAGCAGGAAAAAGAACGCCGTCTGAAAGAAGAAGAGCAGCGAAAATTCGTACATGTTGCCCGCAAACGCCATCAGGGCGATCACCAGCGTGAAAAAGCCGAGCACCCGGAACATGCGCGCCACGAAAGTTTCCTCCTCCCGCATGGCTGATGCGTCGTCCATGCGCCATGCCGAATGTTGCCGTAACACGTGTTATTATAACCTTTGCCCTTGCGGACTGTAAACGGCAAGAAGTGACGAAATCGCAAACTTTTCTTGGCTCCGTTCGATTGTAGGGTGGCCGGAGCGCCGCCGGTTCATGCGTCTTTCGTCCCCGGAAAGGCGGCTCTTCCCGGCGGCTTCCCGCATCCCCCGCGGCGAGCCCCCCCGGGAGGTATACCCGCCGCAAAATTGGTTAACCATAGTGATATGCGATAGATTCTATGAACTCTATCATGCGCATAGACATGGAAACAGGAAAAGCGGATTTTACGGACCGGGGAGGTAAGGACAGCATGCCTGCGGCAAGACAGGATGCGTGGACGCCGGATGACGATCTGATCCTGGCCGAAGTGACGCTTCGCCATATACGGGAAGGAAGCACGCAACTGGCGGCCTTCGAGGAGGTCGGCAAGCGCATCGGCCGCACCAGCGCGGCCTGCGGCTTCCGGTGGAACAGCTGCGTCCGCAAGCGGTACGAGGAAGCGATCGCCCTTGCGAAACAGCAGCGCCAAAAGCGCAATTATCTGAAAAAGCAGGGGCTGGCGCCGTTGGCGGTGGGTGAAGGCGAAGCGGGAACCGGCGAAGCCGGCGCCGGAGGCCTGCCGGCCGCCGGAACGATGCCGCTGGACGCGATCATCCGGCACCTCAGGCAGTGGAAAAACAGCGTCCACGAACTGAGCCGGCAGAACCGCCAGTACGAAAAACTGCTGAAAGAGAAAGAGGAAGAGATCGCCAGGCTGAAGGAAGAAAACGAAAAGCTGAGCCGCCGGATCCACGAGGCGGAATCGGAACCCCGCCTGGACCTGGACAGCGACGATTACAAGGCGCTCCTTCGTCTCATGGACCGCGCCCGAAAGCTGGCCGTCCTGTCCGAAGGAGATGCGGGAGAAGAAATGGACTCGTTCCGGATGGACGAAAGCGGCAATCTCGAACGGGTCGAATGATGGCGGACCGGGGCGGCCTCCGGGCCGTCGGGTCCGCCGGAACTTTGGTCCGCGCGCCGGCGCGCGCGGACTTTTTTAGTGCCCGTTCTCCCCGTTGCGTCTTCGGGCCTGGACCGACAGCCCCATTGCCAAGGCAGGAATTTGGGCGGAAATGTCGAATGTGGATGTGAAAAGGTTGTCACGGAAATGCGCGGGGACAGGCGGGAAAGGAGGAATCGCGGCATGGCGGCGGTGCGGGATGCCCTGGTGTACGTGTATGCCGGTTTCGCCGTCTTGCCGCCCGTTACGTTTGCGCTGGTGTACTTCGCGGCGCTGTGGCGGACGGGCGATCGGAAGCGCTCCGTCCGGACGGCCATGGACATCACGACGGCTTTCCTGATCGGCGCCGTGGCCGCGCTCATCAACAGCCTGACGAAATCGCGGTTCGGCCTTTGGCTCATCCTTTTGGCCATGCTCGTGGGCGGCGGGCTCATGGGCGGCGCCCAGGCCCGCTTGCGCGGCGAGGTGGACATCCCGCGTCTCGCCCGCGCCGTCTGGCGGATTTCGTTTCTTGTCCTGAGCGTGCTCTACATCGTGCTGATCATCGCCTATCTGATCGCCTTCATCAGCTCCCGCGGATGAGACCGGCGTCCATGGCCCGGTTCCGTCCGCGGCTTTTTTTTGCTTTTGACGGGAAAGTTTCCCGCTGGTACAATCGGTTCATGAATGATGGCAAGGAAACGGAGAGCACAATGGCGAGAAGCGGAGGACGAACGCCCATGAAGGTGATGCCGCTTTCCGGGCCGGCCGGCGATTCGCTGGCGGAACGCTTCCGGCGCGGCGATCCGGACGTGTGCGCCCTGTTCGGTTTCCATCCTTCGCGCGCGGGAGACTGGCGCCGACGGGCGGACCGCCTGGACGAGACCGCGCCGCTGCGGGCGAACCGGGAGCGTCTTGCGGCCGCCCTGGGGGCGGCCGGCGCGCGCCACGGATACGGGGCGTCCGCCGAACCGTCGCTGCGCAAGCTGCGGCAGCCCGGCTGCCTGGTGGTGGTCGGCGGCCAGCAGGCCGGACTGTTCGGCGGTCCGCTGCTCGTTTTCTACAAGGCGCTGGCGGTGATCCGGACGGCGGCCGCGGCGGAGCGGATGCTCGGCCGGCCGGTGGTGCCCTTGTTTTGGATCGCCGGGGAAGACCACGATTTCGCCGAAGCGAACGTGACCCACGTCCTTTCGCCGGACGGCGCGGTGCGCCAGATCCGCCTGGAAGGCGTGGCGGGCGGCAGGCATGCGGTGAGCCGGACGCCCGTTCCGGCGTCGGCGTGGGAAGACGCGCTGGACCGGCTGGCGCGCGCCCTGCCCGACTCCGCCCACAAGCCCGCCCTGCTCGCCGGACTGCGGGAGACGATCGCCGACGCCCCGACGCTGACCGTGGCGTTCGCCCGTCTGCTGGACGCGTGGCTGGGCGGCGAGGGATTGCTCATCATGGACGCCGACGATCCGGAGATTCGCCGGCTGGAAGGGGCCTTCTTCCGGGAGCTTGCGGAGCGCAGCGGCGAACTGGCGGAAGCCCTGGCGGAAGGGGAGAGGCGCGTGCGCGCCCTCGGCTTTGCGCCCCAGGCGGAGACGCCGGAGGACGGCGCGCATCTGTTCGTCCATCACCCGATGGGGCGGCTCCTGCTTTACCGCAAGGGGGACGGATTCGCCGACCGACGGGGATTTTTCCGGGCGGATCGGGCGGAGCTTGCGGCGATGGCGGAGAACGAACCGGAACGGTTCAGCACGGGGGCGTTGTCCCGGCCGCTCATGCAGGACTTTCTCCTGCCGGTGCTGGCGACGGTGCTGGGGCCGGCGGAAATCGCCTACTGGGGCCAGCTGGGTCCGGCCTTTGAACGGTTCGGCATCGGCATGCCCGTGATCGTTCCGCGCCCGTCCTTCACCTTTCTCGAGCCGTGGACCGAATCGCTCCTCGGGGAGCTGGGACTGACCCCCGAAGAGGCGATCTGGCGATGGGAAGAGCGTCGCGCCGCATGGCTTGAATCCCTGGAAGAAAAAGGGTGGGACGAGCGCTACCGGGCGGTACGGGAAGGGATCGCCGCCCTGTACGACCCGCTGCTGAAGGAACTCGACGCGGCCGAAACGGGCCTTGGCGACCTGGGACGCAAAAACCTCGCGCGTATCCTGGAACAGGTCGCCTATCTGGAACGGAGGACCCGGGAGGCGTTTCTGCGCCGGCACGAAGCGTCGCTGCGCCGATGGGACCGCGTGCGCGCCGCGCTCTGTCCCATGGGCCGGCCGCAGGAGCGCGTGCTGGGCGCGATCCATTTTCTGAACGCTTACGGTCCGTCCTGGATCGGCGCCTGGACGGGAACGGACATGGATGCCGAAGGGGGCCATATGCTGGTCCGGTTCGATACGGCCGCCAAGGAGGTTTGCCGGCTTGGATCATGCGAAAACTAAGGGGATCGTCAGGGATCCCTCGTTGGCTCCGGAAGGAAAACTGAAAATCGAATGGGCCCGGGCGCACATGCCGGTGCTGGCCCGCATCCGGGAAAGCTTTGCAAAGGAACGGCCTTTTGAAGGGCTGCGGGTGGCTGTGGCGCTCCATGTGGAGGCCAAGACCGCGTGTCTTGTCGGAACGCTCATGGCCGGGGGCGCCGAAGTGGCCATCGCGGGCTGCAACCCCCTGTCCACCCAGGACGACGTGGCCGCGGCGCTCCTGGAAGAAGGCGCGGCGGTGTTCGCCAAGCGGGGAGTGGATATGCGGGAATACGAAGAGCTTTTGGTGCGGACGCTGGAAACGAAACCGCATCTGATCATCGACGACGGAGGAGACCTGGTGACGATTCTGCACACCTCGCGGCGGGACCTTCTGGACACCGTCCGGGGCGGCGCGGAAGAGACGACCACCGGCATCCACCGCCTGCGGGCGATGGAGCGGCAGGGCGCCCTGCGGTTTCCGATGGTCAATGTCAACGGCGCGCAATGCAAGCACCTGTTTGACAACCGGTACGGCACCGGCCAGTCGGTGTGGGACGGCATCAACCGCGCCACCAACCTGGTCGTGGCCGGCAAGACGGTGGTCGTGGGCGGATACGGCTGGTGCGGCAGGGGCGTGGCCATGCGGGCCAAAGGGCTCGGGGCGAAGGTGATCGTCACCGAAGTGGACCCGATCCGCGCCATCGAAGCCCACATGGACGGATTTTCCGTCATGCCGATGAAGGAAGCCGCCGCTGTCGGGGATTATTTCGTCACGGTGTCCGGCAACCGGGACGTTCTGCGCGGCGAGCATTTCGCGCGGATGAAGGACGGTGCCGTTCTGGCCAACGCCGGCCATTTCGACGTGGAAATCAACGTGCGGGAACTGGCCGCCATGGCGGTTTCCCGCCGCAAGGTGCGCGAGGGCGTCGAGGCGTTCGCCCTGCCCGACGGCCGCACGCTGTATCTTTTGGCCGAAGGACGTCTCGTCAATCTGGCCGCCGGCGACGGGCATCCCGCCGAAATCATGGACATGTCCTTCTCCCTGCAAGCCCTGGCCCTGCGTTATCTGGCCGAACGGCACGCCGGGCTGGGGGGACGCGTGGTGGACCTGCCCCGCGAACTGGACGAACAGGTGGCCAGGCTCAAGCTGGAGACGCTGGGCATCGCCATCGACGAGCTGAGCCGCGAGCAGCGGGAATATCTGGACAACTGGTTCTGAACGGTTAGTTAACCGCATAAAATATTTTTTTGAAATCCTGCTCCAGCAGCAGGATTTTTGTTTTTTGGGGCGAATATAAGGTCATGTGTGGGTAAAAGTGGGGGATAGTGGTGAACGATGGGGGAGGTGAAGAGGGCCGATGTTTTTGGGGGAATACCAGCACACCATCGACGAGAAAGGCCGGATCACCATTCCCGCCAAATTCCGCGAGGCCCTCGGAGCCGAATTCGTCGTCACCCGCGGGCTGGACAGCTGCCTGTTCGTCTACCCGATGGACGAATGGAAGTCGCTCGAGCAGCGGCTGAAATCGCTGCCCATGATGAAGTCCGACGCCCGCGCCTTCGCGCGCCTGTTCTTCTCGGGAGCTTCCGTATGCGAGTGGGACAGGCAGGGCAGAATCAACGTGCCGGCGCATCTCAGGGAGTATGCCCGGCTCGAGAAGGATTGTGTCGTCATCGGCGTGTCGAATCGTGTGGAAATCTGGGACAAGGCGACATGGGAATCGTACACCGCCGGGGCCCAGGCGTCGTTTGGCGAGATCGCGGAAAAACTGGTGGATTTCGACTTCAACTTCTGACCGTTCCGGCCGACGCCATTCGGCCCGGTTCCGGACACGGTCGGGGTTTCGCTTTTGGAGGCCGGCATGGCACATCACGTGACGGTGCTCGGGAAAGAGGCGGTGGACGGGCTGAACGTGCGGCCGGACGGGCTGTATGTGGACTGTACCGTCGGCGCGGGCGGCCACAGCGAACTGATCGCTTCCCGGCTGGGACCGCGCGGCCGGCTGATCGGCCTCGACCGGGACGAGACGGCGCTTGCCCTTGCCCGGATGCGGCTTGAACGCTTTGGAGACAAGGTCACGCTGGTCAAAAGCGATTTCCGCCGTCTGGCCGACGCGCTCCGCGGCGCGGGAGCGCCGCAGGAAAGCGGCGTGCCCAGGGCGGACGGCTTCCTCTTCGACTTGGGCGTGTCCAGCATGCAGCTGGACGAGGCGGAGCGCGGATTCAGCTACAACCTCGACGCGCCCCTGGACATGCGGATGGACCGGTCGCAGCCCCTCACTGCCCGCGACATCGTCAACGGGTGGGGGGAGGAAGAACTGGCCGCCGTCATCCGCGATTACGGCGAGGAACGGTACGCCCGCGCCATCGCCCGGCGCATCGTCCGCGAACGGCGGCGGGCGCCCATCGAAACGACGGGGCGGCTGGCGGAAATCGTGAAGGAGGCCATCCCCGCGGCGGCGAGAAGATCCGGACCGCATCCGGCGAAGCGGACTTTCCAGGCGATCCGGATCGCCGTCAACGACGAACTGGGCGCGCTGCGGGAAGGGCTTGAACAGGCGATCGGGTGTCTTGCGCCCGGAGGCAGAATCGCGGTCATCACCTTCCATTCGCTGGAAGATCGCATCGTGAAGGAAACCTTCGCTAAGGAGGCGGCCCCGTGCCGCTGTCCGCCGGATTTTCCGGTCTGCGTATGCGGCGGCGGACAAGGCAGGCTTCGCCTCGTATATCGCAAACCCGTCGTGCCTTCCGAAGCGGAACGGGCGGCCAATCCAAGGGCCCGGTCCGCAAAGCTGCGGATCGCGGAAAGGCGGGAAAACGCCCGCCCGCCGGAAGCCGGCCCGCGGAAGGCGGCGGTAACCGAAACAGGCGAGATTGAGGGGGAACCGGAATGAAATATTACGGCAATCTGGCTCTTCAACCCGAACGCGCCGGCGAAAGCGCCCAGCAGAGGGGCGGGGTCCGCAAGACGCGGCGGCGCGCGCTGCCCGTCGGCGAGAAGCTGCTCTACATGCTGACCGTCGCGCTGCTCGTGGCGGTGGCCGGCGTGGTCATTTACCGCTATGCGGAAATCTACCAGCTGAACCGCGCCATCCAGGAACTCAAAGTGGAACACGAACGCATGACAACGCAGGTGAAAGAACTGCAGCGGGAGGTGGAGCGGCTGAAGGACCCGAGCCGCATCGCCGAGGAGGCGTCCCGGCAAGGGTTCATCCGGATCGATTCGCGGGGGATCGCCGTCGTGACCGACTCCGGCCGGATCGGCGTCGACCGGAACGACCGCTCCGCCACGGCCATGCGTCCCTGAACGGGAGCCGCGGGGCCGGGCGGAAGGCGGTCTTCAGCCGTTTTTCGCACGAAGAGGATGATGCGCATGACCCGGAGGGTGAAAAGAAGATCGCTGCTCCTGGGAGGGTTCATGACCCTCTTTTTTGTCGGATTGCTGGTACGGGTGTACTGGGTCCAGGTGGTGCACGCCGAATTTTGGGCCGAACAGGCGCGCAAGACCTGGATTGCCAGCGACACGATCCCCCAGGAGCGCGGCGTGATCCGGGACCGCATGGGCAGGGTGCTGGTGGACGACACCACCGCCTATACGGTGGCGGTCGGACCGGATATGCTGGACAAGCTGGAAAAAGAATTTCCCTCCCTCGGCATCACCGAGCGGATCGTGGCCGAGCTGCACGACGTTCTCGGCAAACCGGTGCAGGATTTGCGCAGGCTGGTCACCAAGCGGAACGACAAGGGCGAACTGTATCAGCAGGTGGAGATCCGCAACGAAGGATGGAAAGTGGACCGGGAGGTCTACGATACGCTTTTCGCCTTCCGCGAGCGGTTGCGCGAACTGACCGGGCGGAAAGATGTCGGTCTCTATTTTCTCGAGGAGCGGAAGCGCTATTTCCCCAACGGGTCCCTGGCGGCGCACGTGCTTGGATATGAAAGCAAGGAAGGTCAGGGGATCGGCGGGATTCTGCAGCGGTATTACGAAGAACTGGAGGGCCAGCCGGGCAGGATCGTCTACCAGCGGGACGGCACCCGCACCCAGCTGCCGGGCGGCGAGGTGGAAGTGCAACACGCGGTCAACGGCGTGAACATCACCCTGACCATCGATCGGGACATCCAATATTTCATCGAGGAAGCGCTCAAGGAAGCGTATGACAAATATCAGCCCGCCGGCGCGGCGGCCGTCGCCATGGATCCGCGCACGGGGGAAATCCTGGGCATGGCCAGCCTGCCGACCTTCGACCCCAACCGGTATTGGGAGGTGGATTCCGCTGCGTTCCGCAACAACGCCATCCAGGCGCTGTACGAACCCGGTTCCACCTTCAAGATCGTGACGCTGGCGGGAGCGGTGGAGGAAGGGTTGTTCGACCCGGAAGAGACTTATAAATCCGGCAGCATCCGGGTGGCCAACTACACGATCCGGGACCACAACAACGGCGCCGGCTGGGGCGAAATCACGTACCTGGAAGGATTGAAGCGCTCCAGCAACGTGGCGTTCGTCAAGCTGGGGTACGAAAAGCTCGGCGCGGACAGGCTGCTCGATTACATTTCGGCTTTCGGATTCGGCTGGAGGACCGGCATCGAACTGCCGGCGGAGGAAGCCGGGGCGGTGACGATCCGCAAGCAGTACGCCACGGAAGTGGCGACGGCGGCCTTCGGCCAGGGGAGGCTGCAGGTGACGGCGATCCAGCAGCTTTCGGCGGTGGCCGCCATCGCCAACGGCGGCAAGCTGATGAGGCCGTTTGTGGTCAAATCCGTCACCGATCCCCAGACGGGTGAAACCGTCCATACGGAACCCGTGGTGGTGCGGCAGGTCATCTCGCCGGAGTCGAGCCGGCTGGTGGGTGAATTTTTGGAGCAGGTGGTCAGCGACCGCCAGATCGGAACGGGCCGAAACGCGTACATCCCAGGTTACCGCGTGGCGGGAAAAACGGGCACCGCGCAGAAGGTGGTCGACGGCAAATACGCCGAAGGCAAATACATCGTTTCCTTCATCGGCTATGCGCCGGTGGAAGATCCGCGCATCGTGCTCTACGTCGTCATCGACGAGCCGCAGGACGAGATGGCCGCCGGCGGCTCCGTGGCCGCTCCGGTGTGGAAGCGGATCATGGAACAGTCGCTGCGGCATCTGGGCATCTTCCCGGAGCAGTCCGAGCAGGATGCGGCCGTCGCGGTGTCGGCGGCGTCCGGGCCGGTCACCGCGGAAGTGCCGGACGTGACGGGCATGCGGGTATCGGAAGCCAAGGCGGTGCTGCGCGCGAAATCGTTCACCGCGGAGGTGGTCGGCAGGGGGAGCGTCGTGACGCGGCAATTGCCCGGAGCCGGCGGCGTGCTTCCGATTTCCCAGCGCGTGTATCTGCTGACGGAAGGAAAAGATTCCAGCGTGCCGGACATGCGGGGCATGCCGCTGCGCGACGCGCTGGAGCTGTGCGCCCTGCTCGAGGCTGAATGCGCCGTTCAGGGAACGGGTTACGTGATCGATCAGCATGCGGATCGGAAGAACGGAAAATGGCAGGTTTCCCTGACGCTGGACCCGCAGGGACGGGACGCAGGGACCTCGGACCCGCGGGGGGAAACGGAAGACGGCGGGGATGCAGGTTCCGGCGGCGAATCCGCGCCGCCGGCCTCATCCCCGGGAACGGGAGTCGCGGCGTTGCCGCACGGGCTTGACATCGGATAGTCTCCGATACCGGGGGACTCGCCCGGCACCACGGGCGAATGGTGTCATCCATGCCCTTGCGCCGCAGGCTTCCGCCGCGGGCGGCTTGTTCTAACCCCCGGGCGCCGGGAATAGGCTGTATCAGTCAAAGCCCAACACCCGGCGCGAAACGGGGGGATTCGAAGTTGCAGCTGTCCCGAATCGCGTCGCGCAGGCGGCTGTACGTCGCCCTGCTCGCGACGGGTCTTCTGTTTATGGCGCTTCTTGCCCGTCTGGCTTACGTCCAGCTGATAAAAGGCGACGAGCTCAGGCGCAAGGCGGAGGAATCCTGGCGCCGGGAGGTGCCGTTCGCCGCAAGGCGAGGCGAAATCGTCGACCGCAACGGCGTGAAGCTCGTCTACAACATCAGTTCGCCGACCGTGCTCGCCATTCCCGCCCAGGTGCGGGACCCGCGGGAAACGGCCCGCAGGCTGGCGCCCGTCCTGGACATGGCGGAGGAACGGCTGCACGAGCTGCTCACCAAACGGGAAAGCATCGTCCGGCTGCAGCCCGGCGGGCGGAAAATTTCGCTGGAGAAAGCCCGGCAGGTCCGCGAGATGGCCCTTCCCGGCATCGTCGTGGCCGAGGACAACAAGCGCCATTATCCGTTCGGCAGCCTGGCGGCCCACGTGCTCGGCTTCACCGGCATCGACAACCAGGGGCTGACCGGCGTCGAGCTGCAGTACGACGAGCTGCTTCGGGGAATCGGGGGCAGCGTCTCGTACCTTTCGGACGCGGCGGGACGGCAGATGCCCGGCGCGGGGGAACGCTTCCGCCCGCCGAAGGACGGGCTTACGCTGCAGCTGACCCTGGACAGGACGATCCAGGCAATCGTGGAACGCGAGCTGGACCAGGCCGTGCTGCAGTACGAGCCGGACCGGGCCCTCGCCATCGCCATGGACCCGCGGACGGGCGAAGTGCTGGCCATGGCTTCCCGTCCGACCTACGAGCCCGATCGCTATCGGGACTACGATCCGGAAATCTACAACCGCAACCTGCCGATCTGGATGACCTACGAACCGGGTTCCACGTTCAAGATCATCACCCTTGCCGCCGCGCTGGAAGAAGGAAAGGTCGATCTCAAACGGGAATTCTTCTTCGACCCCGGCGCCATCGAGGTGGGAGGGGCCCGGCTCCGCTGCTGGAAGAAAGGCGGGCACGGCAGCCAGACCTTTCTCGAGGTCGTGGAAAACTCCTGCAACCCCGGCTTTGTGGTCCTCGGCCAGCGGCTGGGCAAGGATCTTCTGTTCAAGTACATAGAAGATTTCGGTTTCGGGAAAAAGACGGGCATCGATCTCAAGGGGGAAGAAAACGGCATCCTGTTCCGGCGTGAGCGGGTCGGCCCCGTGGAACTGGCCACCACTTCCTTCGGACAGGGGGTGTCGGTGACGCCGATCCAGCAGATCACCGCCGTCTCGGCGGCCATCAACGGCGGCAGGCTGTACCGGCCTTACGTCGCCAAGGCCTGGATCCATCCGGAAACGGGCCGGGTGGTGGCGGAAAACGCGCCGCAGCTGGTGCGTCAGGTCATTTCCCCCGAAACGTCGGCGAAAATCCGGGAAGCCCTGGAAAGCGTCGTCGCTAACGGCACGGGCGGCAATGCCTTCCTGGAAGGCTACCGTGTCGGCGGCAAGACCGGCACCGCGCAGAAAGCGTCGGGCGGCCGCTATTTGCCCAACGAACACATCGTCTCGTTCATCGGCTTCGCGCCGGCGGACGATCCGCGGATCATCGTGTACGTGGCGGTGGACAATCCGAAGGGCATCCAGTTCGGCGGCGTGGTGGCGGCGCCCGTCGTGCGGAACATTCTGGCGGACGCGCTGCCGTACCTGGGCGTCGCGCCCCGCCAGGGCCAGCTGGAGAAAAAGCTTCGTTTCGGCGAAACGCCGACGGTGACCGTGCCGAATCTGGTGGGCAAGACGGTATCCGACCTGTACGAGGATTTGAACATGAATTTCAGGCTGGCCTCCTCCGGAAAAGGGGATATCGTCATCCGCCAGGCGCCCGCCGCGGGCGCAAGGGTGCCGAAGGGCTCCGTGATCCGGATCTACCTGGGGGACGAAGACGACGGGAGCGGGAAGAGCCGTCCCTCGCCGCGCGGGTCCGCTTGAACGGAGCCGGGGTTTGCCGGATAATGGGTGTGCGTTGCACACACGGTCCTGAATACGGCGGAATGGGCCGGGCGCGAAAGGAGACCGACGATGGCGATGAAACTGGCCGAACTCGGCAAGCAGCTTCTCGTAAGCCGCACGGTTGGCGACCCCCGGACGGAAGTGACGGGGCTTGCGTCCGATTCGCGGCGGGTCCGGCCGGGCGATCTGTTTTTTTGCCTGCGCGGGTTGACGCGGGACGGCCACGACTTCGCGGAGGAGGCCGTGGCGAAGGGAGCGGCCGCCCTGGTGGCCGAGCGGGAACTGCCGCTGCCCGTTCCGCAGCTGATCGTTCCCGACGCCCAGCGGGCGCTGGCCATGCTGGCCGACGCGTATTTCGGCCGCCCGACGCGCATCTTGCGGCCCATCGGCGTCACCGGCACCAACGGAAAGACGACGACCACCTGGCTGATCGAGCGAATTCTGCTGGACGCGGGGGTGCCGGCGAGCGTCATCGGCACCGTGGAAATCCGATACGCCGGACAAAGCCGCCCCGCGTCGGTCACAACGCCCGACGTGCTGGAACTGCAAAGGCTGTTCCGCGAGATGACCAACGCGGGGGTCCGGCGCTGCGTGATGGAAGTAAGCTCCCACGCGCTGGAACAGGGCCGCGTCCGCGGCGTGCGGTTCCGCACCGCCGTGTTTACCAACCTGACGCAGGATCATCTGGACTACCACGGCACGATGGAGGCGTACGCCGCGGCCAAGGGGCTTTTGTTCGCGCGCCTTGGCAACGCCTATGAGGACGATCCGGCGGAGCGGACCTACGCCGTGCTGAACGCGGACGACCCGGCGTCGGAGGGGTTTGCGCGTCTGACCAGCGCGGAAGTGGTCACCTACGGCATCGAACGGGAAGCGATGGTTCGCGCCGTGGACGTGAAGGCGACCGCCCGGGGAGCGTCTTTCACGGCGGAGACGTTTGCCGGTTCGCGGCGCGTCCACCTGCGGCTCGTGGGCAGGTTCAACGTGTACAACGCCCTGGCCGCCCTCGCGGCCGCCCTGTGCGAAGGCATCCCGCTGGAAGCCGCCGCGGCCAGCCTGGAAAGCGTCACCGGCGTGCCCGGACGCCTGGAGCCGGTGGACGAAGGGCAACCCTTCGCCGTGGTGGTCGACTACGCCCATACGCCCGACGGGTTGGACAACGTGCTTCGCGCCGTGCGGGAAATCGCGGAAGGACGGGTCATCTGCGTGTTCGGCTGCGGCGGCGACCGGGACCGGACGAAGCGGCCGGTCATGGGGCGCATCGCCGCGCAGCTCGCCGATTTCGTGTGGGTGACCAGCGACAACCCGCGCAGCGAGGACCCCGCCGCCATCCTGCGGGACATCGAAGCCGGTCTGATCGAGAGCGGCTGTCCGGCGGACCGCTACGCCATGGAGGTTGACCGGCGCACGGCCATCTTCCGCGCGGTTGAAATGGCCGGACCCGGGGATGTAGTATTGATTGCGGGCAAAGGACACGAGACGTACCAGATCGTCGGCGGCGAGACGCTGCCGTTCGACGACCGCCTGGTGGCGTCGGAAGCGATAAGGAGCCGAATGCGTTGATCAGGGCGAAACTGGGAGACGTCGCCGCCTGGTGCGGGGCGGCGATCCCGGAGCCGAACCGGGAAAACGAAGAAATCCGCGGCGTGTCCACCGACACGCGCACGCTGAAGCCGGGCGAGCTGTTTGTGCCCATTGAAGGGGAGCGGCACGACGGCCACGATTTCGTCGCCGACGCCGCCCGCGCCGGTGCCGCGGCCGCCCTGTGGCGGCGCGACAGACCCGTGCCGGAGGGAGGCGCAGGCCTTCCGCTGCTCCTGGTGGACGATCCGCTGGAAGCGTTGCAGAAGCTGGCGGAACGGTACCGCTCCATGCTCAAGGCGAAAGTGGTGGCGGTCACCGGCAGCAACGGCAAGACGACCACGAAGGACCTCATCGCTTCCGTGCTGGCCCGACGGTTGCTCGTGCACAAGACGGCCGGCAATCTGAACAACCACATCGGCCTGCCGCTTACCATCCTGCGGGCGGATCCGGATGCGGAAGCGCTCGTGGTGGAAATGGGCATGAGCGGGCGGGGCGAGATTTCACGCCTCACCCGGCTGGCCGGGCCGGACGTGGCGGTGATCACCAACATCGGCGAAGCGCACCTGATGCAGCTCGGTTCGCGGCGCAACATCGCGCGGGCCAAGCTGGAGATCGCCGAAGGACTTGAGCCCGGCGGCGCCCTCGTCGTTCCGGAAAACGAACCGCTGATCCGGGAGGAGCTGGCCGCTTCCCCCCCGCCCGCGGGCGTCCGCGTGTTTACCTTCGGGGAAGGGGCGGACAGCGACGTGCGGGTGCACGGCATCCGCGCAGGCATTGACGGCACGGAATTTCGCTTGGCCTTCGGCCCCGCGCTTGGCCCGAAGCCGGTCGGACCGGAAGAAGGGGAGCCGTTCCGGGTGCCCCTGCCCGGCCGGCACAACGCCGTGAACGCCGCGGCCGCCGCGGCCGTGGGGAGGCTTTTGGGCCTGGACGCCGAAGACATCCGGCGCGGGCTTATGGAGGCTTCCGTCACCGGCATGCGCATCGAACGCACGGCGGCCTGGAACGGCGCCGTCCTGCTCAACGACGCCTACAACGCGAGTCCGACTTCGGTGCGGGCGGCCATCCGCCTCGTGGGGGAACTTGCGGGTTTCAAGCGGAAATGGCTGCTCCTGGGAGACATGCTCGAGCTGGGCCCCGAGGAAGCCGCCCTGCACGCGGCCATCGGCCGGGAAGCGGCGTCCGCCGGGGTGGACCGGTTGTACACGTATGGCAGGCTGGCGGCGCATATGGCCGAGGAAGCTTCGCGCCTCATGCCGGAGGAGGGCCGGGTGCGCCATTTCGGGGACAAGGCCGCCCTGGCGGCCGCCGTCATCGGGGAGCTGGACCCGGCCGACCTGGTGCTGGTCAAGGCTTCGCGCGGCATGAAGATGGAAGAGGTGGTCCAATTGTTGCAGGCCGGACCCGGAAGATCCGGAGGGGAAGCCCATGGATAACACGGCCGTGCTGTGGGCGGTCGGCGTCGCCTTCGCGCTGGCGGTGCTGCTCGGACCGCCGGGCATCCCGCTGCTTCGCCGGCTGAAATTCGGCCAGCAGGTTCGGGACGACGGCCCGTCGACCCATCTGTCCAAGCAGGGCACACCCACGATGGGCGGGGTCCTTATCCTGCTCGCGGCCGCCGTCGCGTTCGTGCGGTTTGCCGACCGGGGGCTCTCGTTTTGGGCTTTGGTCGTCGCCTGCTTCGGTTTCGGCCTGGTCGGTTTCCTGGACGATTACATCAAGATCGCGTTCAGGCGTTCCCTGGGGCTGACGGCTCTCCAGAAACTCGCGGGGCAGCTGTTCTTTGCCGTGCTCTTTTGCTTTTTGCTTTACCTGGACGGCCATCCCACCCATCTGGCGGTGCCGGGTACGGAGTGGTCGCTGGAACTGGGCTGGGGCTATTGGGCGCTGGCCGTGCTCATCCTGCTTGCGACCGGCAACGCCGTCAACTTCACCGATGGGCTGGACGGGCTTCTGGCCGGGACAAGCGCCCTTGCCTACGGAGCGTTTCTGGTGATCGCGATGGAACGGATGCACCAGCCCGCTTCCGTCTTCGCCGCGGCGATGATCGGGGCGGTGCTCGGCTTTCTTGTGTTCAACGCCCACCCGGCCAAGGTGTTCATGGGCGACACCGGCTCCCTTGCCATCGGCGGCGGACTGGGCGCCGTGGCGGTGATGACGGGAAACGAGCTGCTCCTTCCGGTCATCGGCGGGGTGTTCGCGGTGGAAATGCTGTCCGTCATCATCCAGGTGGTATCGTTCAAGACGCGGGGCAAACGCGTGTTCAAAATGAGCCCGATCCACCACCACTTCGAGCTTTCCGGCTGGTCCGAATGGCGCGTGGTGACGACGTTCTGGTTCGCCGGCCTGGTGCTGGCCGCCGCCGGCCTCATCTGGTACAAGGGGATCTGGGCCGCATGAAACCTCTCGAAGCGTATCGCGGGCGAAAGGTGGCGGTGCTCGGGCTGGCGAGGAGCGGCGCCGCCGCGGCAAAGCTGTTTCACGGCCTCGGCGCGGAAGTGACGGCGAACGATCTCAAGCCGCGCGGCCAGTGTCCGGAAGCGGACGAGCTGGAGGCGATGGGCGTCACGGTGATCTGCGGGGGGCATCCCGACGATTTTCCCGCGGCGGACGCCGACCTCCTGGTGAAAAATCCCGGCATCCCGTATTCCGCCCCGCCCGTGGCGAGGGCCGCGGCTTTGGGCATCGAAATCGTCACCGAGGTGGAGGTGGCGGGACAGCTCGCCCGCGCGCCCATCATCGGCATCACCGGTTCCAACGGGAAAACGACCACGACGACGCTGACCGGTCTTCTGCTGGAAGCCGCCGGGTTCAAAACCGTGGTCGCCGGCAACATCGGCCGTCCGCTGTGTGAAGCCGCTTTGGAAGCGGCGCCGGACGGATGGCTGGTGGCCGAACTGAGCAGCTTCCAGCTGATGGGAACGTCCGCCTTCCACCCGCGGATCGCCTGTCTGCTCAACGTCTATCCGACGCATCTCGACTACCACGGCACCATGGATCACTACATCGAAGCGAAAGCCCGGCTGTTCGCCAACCAGACGGCGGACGACACGGCGGTGTACAGCGCCGATGATCCCGTCTGCGTCCGGCTGTCCGCGTCGCTCAAGGCGCGCAAATGGCCTTTTTCGCTTTTGCGGCGCCTGGAAGAGGGAGTTTTTGTCGATCCTCCCTACTCCGACGGGACAGGCCCGGCCGCGGACGGGACCGACCGCTGGATCACGGCGCGGCGGGACGGTGAAGAGGCGCGCGTCGTTCCCGTGGCGGAGCTCGGCATCCCGGGGCGGCACAACGTCGCCAACGCGCTGGCCGCCGTCGCCGTCGCCCTGGCCGCGGGCGCGCCGCCGGAGGCGCTGCGGGCGCCGCTCGCCGAATTCCGCGGCGTGGAGCACCGCCTGGAATTCGTCCGGGAGATCGGGGGTGTTCGGTACTACAACGATTCCAAGGCGACCAATCCGGCGGCCACGGCCATGTCCATCGCTTCCCTCAGCGGGCCGGTCGTGCTTATCGCCGGCGGCAAGGACAGGGGATCGGATTTCGCCGAACTTCTTCCTGCCTTCCGCGACCGGGTGCGGGTGCTGGTCGCCCTCGGGGAAACGCGGCACAAACTTCGGGAAGCGGCGGCAAAGGCGGGTTTGACGAAGGTGATCGTCGTCGAACCTGAAAATGATGCCGCCGATACGCTGCGCCGCGCCGTGCGGGAAGCTGCGTCCGCCGCGCGGGAGGGCGACGCCGTGCTGCTTTCTCCCGCCTGTGCGAGCTGGGACATGTTCCCGTCCTTCGAGGTGCGCGGCCGAATTTTTAAGGAATCGGCGCATACGTTGTAAAAAGGGGCCCGTCCCCGGCGGAGGGCTGTCCGTCCCGGGAATCCTTGCCTTGCGGACTCTCTCCCCGGGTGGACCCGCCCCTTAACCCGCGCGACGCGAGGTGTTCGCTTTATGGCGCAGGCGACCGGTTCCCGTTCCCATCCCGATTTCTGGATCATTGCCGCGACGCTGGGCATTCTGGCCATCGGCGTGGTCATGGTGTACAGCGCCAGCGCCGTGGCCGCGTTTCGCGACTACGGAGACGCTTTCTACTATTTCAAGCGCCAGCTGCTCTTTGCGGCCCTCGGCCTTGCGGCCATGTACGCCGCCATGAACGTCGACTACACGTTCTGGAAAAAATGGGCCTTGCCCGGGCTCATCGTCTGTTTCGCGCTGCTCTGCCTGGTGCTCGTGCCCGGCGTCGGGGTGGTGCGCGGGGGCGCCCGCAGCTGGCTCGGCATCGGTTCCTTCGGCATCCAGCCGTCCGAGTTCATGAAGCTGGCGATGATCGTGTTTCTCGCCCGGTATCTGTCGGAACGGCAGCGGGAGATGGCATCCTTCACCCGCGGGCTGCTTCCCGCCCTGGCGGTGCTCGGGGCCGCCTTCGGCCTCATCATGCTGCAGCCCGACCTGGGCACCGGCGCGGTGATGATCGGCGCCTCGCTCATGGTCATCTACGCGGCGGGCGTGCGGCTGGCCCATCTCGCCGCCCTGGCGCTGGCAGGCCTTGCCGGACTGGCGGCCCTGATTGCCGCGGCGCCCTACCGGCTGCAGCGGATCATCGCCTATCTGGATCCCTGGCAGGACCCGCAGGGGGCCGGTTATCAGGCAATCCAGTCGCTGTATGCCGTCGGGCCGGGGGGCCTGCTCGGCCTCGGCCTCGGCATGAGCCGCCAGAAATACAGCTATCTGCCGGAACCGCAGACGGATTTCATCTTTTCCATCCTGGCGGAGGAACTCGGCTTTGTCGGCGGCGCGCTGCTCATCCTGCTGTTTCTGCTCCTCGTGTGGCGCGGCATGCGGACGGCGATCGCCGTCGCCGATCCGTTCGGCAGCTTTCTCGCCGCCGGCATCGTGGCCATTTTCGCCGTGCAGGTGCTCATCAACATCGGCGTCGTCATCGGACTTTTGCCGGTCACCGGCATCACGCTGCCCCTGGTCAGCTACGGCGGATCGTCGCTTACGCTTCTGCTGACGGCGATCGGCATCCTGCTCAACATATCCCGGTCCGCGAGGTGAAGCCCATGCGCGTGGTCCTCACGGGAGGAGGAACCGGCGGCCACATCTATCCCGCCCTGGCCATCGGCCAGGAAGTGCTGGCGCGGGAACCCGATTCGGAGCTCTTGTACATCGGCAACGTCCGCGGCCTGGAAAGCCGCGTCGTCCCGCAACGGGGGATCCGTTTCGAGGCGCTGGACGTCACCGGTTTCCGGCGTTCCCTGTCATGGCACAACGTGCGCGCCGTGTGGCGATTTCTCGCCGGCGTTCGCCGGGCGAAGGGGCTGCTTCGCGAGTTCCGTCCGGACATCGTCGTCGGCACCGGCGGCTATGTGTGCGGCCCGGTGGTCTACGCGGCGGCCCGGCTCGGGATTCCGACCCTCATCCACGAACAGAACGTGGTGCCGGGCCTGGCCAACCGTTTTCTCGCCCGCCACGCGCGGGCGGTGGCGTACAGTTTCGCCGATTCGGAGGCGCATTTTCGCCGCCTGACCGCCGGGCGGGGGCGCGGCAAAGGCGGCGTCCGCCTGCTGCACAGCGGCAATCCCTGCGCCAGCGCGGCGGCAGCCGCGTCCCCGGAGAGGGGCTTCGCTTCCCTGGGGTTTGCGCCCGGTACGCCCTTCGTGCTCGTCGTCGGCGGCAGCGGCGGGGCGAAGGCGATCAACGAGGCCGCCGCGGCGATGGTTCCCTTTCTGGACCGCCTGCCGGACGTGCGCTTCGTATTTGTGACGGGAGAAAAATATTTCGAAGAAATTTCGGCGGGCGTCGGCGGCTCGCCCCCCGCTTTGGAAGGCCGGCTCAAAATCCTGCCGTACATCCACAACATGCCGGAGGTGCTGGCGGCGGCCTCGCTGGTCGTCAGCCGCGCGGGCGCTTCCTTTCTCTCGGAAATCACGGCCGTCGGCGTGCCGGCCATCCTGATTCCCTCGCCCAACGTGACGGGCAATCACCAGCAGCCCAACGCGGAAAGCCTGGCGCGGAAGGGGGCGGCGATCATGATCCTGGAGCGGGATCTGACGGGAGAGGCGCTGTTCGGGCAGATTGCCGGCATCATGCGGGATCCGGACCGCCGGAGGTCGATGGCGGCGGCTTCCCGCGCTCTCGGCAAGCCGGAAGCGGCGGCGCTGATCTACGAAGAGATGCGCAGGCTCACCGCGATCGCGGCGCCCAACCGCCAATAGCGACAAGAATGCCATTGTTAATTCGTTTTCATGCGGTTTTGGACGAAACAACGACATTTGTGCCATAATTTTCGAGGCAGTTGCCTGGAATAACATAAATTTTTCCAAATTAATGGCACAAAATGCTATTGGTTCTTCGAAAAGGCCGTTTTCATGCGAAAATAATGGCATTTTTGTCGCTGTTGCGAGTCGGCGGCGGAACGACGATTGGGCGTTTGTCACCCCCGGCGGCGCCCCGTCATAGGATACAACGTGACCGCGGCGGTCGTCCCGTACGCGGCCGCCGGCGGACGCCCCTCACGCCGGCCGCGGCGGACGGGTCCGCTTTCCCGGCGCGGGCGGGCAAGGAGGAACTTCGTCCATGTCCATTGAGCGGCTGATCGACGAGCTGAAAAAGGCGAATATCGGCGCCGTGCGGCAAAACGAACCGCTGGCCGAACACACCACATGGAAAATCGGCGGTCCGGCGGATCTGTTTCTCGTGCCGGAAACGGCGGACGGGCTGTCCGCCGCCCTGGCCGCGCTTCGCCGCCACGGCGTGCCGTGGCATCTGCTCGGCCGGGGATCGAACACGCTGGTGACCGACAAGGGCGTCAGGGGGGCGGTCATCAAACTGGGGAGCGGGTTCGACTACGCGCGGTTCGAAGGATGCGACGCCGTGGCCGGAGGGGCTTTTTCCTTCATCAAGCTGTCAGTGCTGGCGGGCAAGGCCGGGCTGACCGGGCTGGAATTCGCGGGGGGCATTCCGGGTTCGGTCGGCGGAGCGGTCTACATGAACGCCGGAGCGCACGGTTCGGACGTGTCGCGGATATTCCTTTCCGCCGACATCGTATGGGAAGACGGCACGAAGGCCGCCTGCTCGAAGGAAGACATGGAATTCGGGTACCGGCATTCCATCCTGCAAAGGCGGCGCGGCATCGTGACGGAGGCGCGGTTCCGCCTGGCGCCTGGCGACCGCAAGGAGATCGCGGCGGCGATGGCCACCTACAAGGATCGCCGCCTGCGGACGCAGCCGCTGCAGATGGCCTGCGCGGGCAGCGTGTTCCGCAATCCGCCGGGCGACCACGCCGCGCGGCTCATCGAGGCCGCCGGCCTGAAGGGCGCCCGCGTGGGGAACGCCGAGGTGTCCACGCTGCATGCCAATTTCATCATCAACCACGGCGGCGCGACGGCCGAGGACGTCCTTGCCCTGATGCGGCACATCCAGGACACCGTCGAGCGGAAATGCGGAATCCGGCTGATACCGGAAGTGCTGCTGCTGGGCGAACGGTAACCCGGAATGCGGAACGGCGAAATCCGGGCGGGAAACCATCGGGACGTCCGGAAATCCGGACCGGGGGGCGAACCGCATTCCGGAGGAGCGTCCGGTCCCGCCGGGCCGATGTGCATCTCGCAGGCGGGAATGATATAATCAGAATGGCTCGACCGGAGATTCGACCATACGACCGCATCGAGCGCAGGTTCCGGTGCCTCGGCGCGTCGATCGGGCGGGTGCCGGACGAAAGGGAACAGCCAGGGGAAGGGAGGCGTCGCTGCCGATGGAGACCCGCATCCCCGCGCTGAAGCCGGTTCGTCCGGAGCGGCGCCGGGGCGGCAAGTTGGCGGCTGTGCTCGCCGTTTTGTTTTTCATCGTCATGGTTGTGCTGTTTTTGCAGTCGTCGCTCTCCAAGGTGACCGAGATCCAGATCCGCGGCACGCGCCACGCCGATCCGGAGGAAGTGCGCAGGGCCGTCGGCGTCGAGGAAGGCGACTGGTTCCTTTATCCATGGGCTTCGGAACTGGAACGGCGGGTGCGCGCGGTGCCCGCCGTTGAAGATGCCGTCGCCGTCTGGCGGTTTCCCGGCCTGCTCATCATCTGGGTGCAGGAATATCCGGAAGTGGCGCTGGAGATTTCCCCGGCGGGGAGCCTCGGGATCGTGCTGGCCAACGGGCTTGCGGTTTCTCCGGCGGGCGCCTTTGTGCCGGACAAGCCCGTGCTGACCGGCTGGCATCCCGACGATCCGAACCGCCTGGCTCTCGCCCGGGAACTGGGCCGGATTCCGCCGGAACTCCTGAACGACGTGTCGGAAATCGTGCCGGACCCGTCCAACGCGTACCCGGACCGGATCCGGATCTACACCCGTTCCCGTTTTGAAGTGGTGACGACGGTATCCAAGCTAAAGGAAAAACTTCCCTATCTTGATGAAATCGTGGAAAACCGGGAACCCGGACTCCTCACCCTGCTGGAAGCGGACACCTACACCCCGTTTTCCGCGCTGCAATCCCCTACCGGAGACCTAGAAGGCCCGCCGCCCGAGGCCGAAAAAACCGAATGACGTAAGGATTTGGGCACTACCAAACGGTTTAAAAGAATGATAACATTCAAGTTATGACCACAAACATCTCGCATTCCCGGGCGCTCCCCCGCACAAGGGCGAAATCCCAAAAAAATTGTAGAAACAAAGAGGGAAAAAACCTCGCACGTGGAATTAAGTTAAGGAAAAAGCCCTTTTTCCTGCACTTTCATCGTTCTTCGGGAGGTGCCACCGTTTGAGCAACAGCGACCTCATCGTCAGCCTGGACATTGGAACGTCCAAGGTCCGGGTGATTATCGGGGAAATCAGCGACGGGGCCATCAACATCATCGGCGTCGGGTCGGCGGATTCGGAAGGGATCCGCAAGGGCGCCATTGTCGATATCGATCGAACCGTGCAATCCATCCGCAACGCGGTGGACCATGCGGAGCGGATGGTTGGAATTTCCATCGACGAAGTCTACGTCGGCATCGACGGCAGCCATATCGCCCTGCAATCCAACCACGGCGTGGTCGCCGTCTCCAACGAGGACCGGGAAATCGGCGACGAGGATATCGAACGGGTCCTGCAGGCGGCCAGGGTGGTGGCGCTGCCTCCCGAGCGGGAAATCATCGGGCTTGTACCCAAACAGTTTTTTGTGGACGGCCTGGATTCCATCCAGGACCCCCGCGGCATGATCGGCGTGCGGCTGGAAGTGGAATGCACGCTCATCACCGGTTCCAAGGCGGCCATACATAACCTGATGCGCTGCGTGGAAAAAGCCGGCCTCCGCATCGCCGGCATCATCCTCATGTCCCTCGCCTCCGGCATGATGACGCTGACCAAGGACGAGAAACAGATGGGAACCGTCCTGGCCGACATCGGGGCGGGCACGACGACGCTGGCCGTCTTCGACGACGGCAGCCTGGCGGCGGTGTCCACCCTGCCGATCGGAGGCGATTACGTCACCAGCGACATTTCCTACGGCTTCAAGACGCAGACGGAGCATGCCGAGAAAATCAAGCTGAAATTCGGCTGCGCCCGGACCGTGGACGCGGACAGGAACCTCAAGTTCAAGGTGACGCGGGTCGGCAGCACCCAGGAGAGCGAATTCAACCAGTACGAGCTGGCGGAGATCATCGAACCCCGCATGCAGGAGATTTTCCAGATGATCCGCCAGGAGGTCCGCCGGCTCGGGTATCTGGAGAAAATCAACGGATACGTGCTGACCGGCGGTTCCGTCTCCATGCCGGGAGTGCTGCAGCTTGCGCAAGCGGAACTGGAGTCGAACGTGCGCATCGCCGTTCCGGAATACATCGGCGTGCGCGATCCGTCCTACACCAACGGCGTCGGCATCATCCAGTACGTCGCCAAGTACGTGCGGACACGCACGGCGGTCGCCAGCCGGCGGCCGGCAAGGGGCCGAAGTCAGTCGGGCGCGTCGCGTCCCGGTTTCTTGGAATGGGTGAAGAACCTGTTCAGGGAATTCATCTGATCGCCGCCCGCGTTTCTTCATCCATTCAAGTCCTTTGACGAGGGGAGAAAGCGCAATGTTGGAATTTGACCTGGAATCCGAATCGCTCGCCAAGATCAAGGTGATCGGGGTCGGCGGCGGCGGCAGCAACGCGGTCAACCGGATGATCGAAAGCGGCGTCAGGGGCGTGGAATTCATCACCGCCAACACCGATGCCCAGGCCCTTCAGATGACCCGGGCCGAGCTCAAGCTTCAGCTGGGGGACAAGCTCACCCGCGGCCTGGGCGCGGGCGGCAATCCCGAAATCGGCAAGAAGGCCGCCGAAGAGTCCCGCGAAGCGATTTTCAACTCGCTGCGGGGCGCGGACATGGTGTTCGTGACGGCCGGCATGGGCGGCGGAACGGGCACGGGCGCGGCGCCCGTGATCGCCGGGGTGGCGCGGGAATGCGGCGCGCTCACCGTCGGCGTCGTGACCCGGCCTTTCACGTTTGAGGGCCGGAAGCGGGCCATGCAGGCCGAGATGGGCATCGAGGCGCTGCGGGAGAACGTGGACACGCTGATCGTCATCCCCAACGACCGCCTGCTGGAAATCGTCGACAAGAAAACCCCCATGGTGGAAGCCTTCCGCGAGGCGGACAACGTGCTTCGCCAGGCGGTGCAGGGCATCTCCGACCTGATCGCCGTGCCGGGACTCATCAACCTCGATTTCGCCGACGTGAAGGCGATCATGACCGAGCGCGGATCCGCGCTCATGGGCATCGGCGTGGCGTCCGGGGAGAACCGCGCCGCCGAGGCGGCCCGCAAGGCGATCATGAGCCCGCTCCTCGAGACCTCCATCAACGGCGCCCGCGGCATCATCATCAACATCACCGGCGGTCCCAACCTGTCCCTGTACGAGGTCAACGAGGCGGCGGAAATCGTCGTCTCCGCTTGCGACCCGGACGTGAACATGATCTTCGGCGCCAGCATAGACGACACCATGTCGGACGACATCAAGGTGACGGTCATCGCCACCGGTTTCGAACCCAAACCATCGACATCGCGCCGGCTGACGGGAGCGGGGGCGGCGCTCGAGCACGCCGCGGCTTCGGAGGTGCGCCCGGCCACGGGCCTGCGGCCTTTCGGCCAGGCTACCATTTCCAGCGACCAGCTGGACATTCCCGCGTTCCTGCGCAACCGCCAGCGCAACGGGGAACCGCCCCGCAACGATCCGCGGCAGGACCGCTGAGACGTTCGGCCTTAATATATATCCTTCAGGCAATACGCCTTTGCTCCTCGCCCGTCCGTGCGGCGAGGCGCGAAGGCTTTTTTTGTTTCCGCGGAATGACAAAGAGCGTTCCGGAATAGAACATGAAATGAGATTTTTCGCGCCCGGCCGCCGCGAACCTTCCCCGGGACGGTCCGCGCCGGCGACAAAAAAACAGTGAAAAAGCCCTGCAGGATTAGACAGACTCCGCATGGGCCGGCATGTATACTGGACTGGGTTCGATCAACCGCGTTCCGAAGAGTTTCGGACGGACAAAGGCTGGGGTCCGGTGTGGCGATCTACGCGGACGTCGTATTTCTGACCAACTGGCTTGCGGACGGCGCCATTCTGCTCACCGCCGCCAGGATCGGCCGGCAACGCCCCTCCCCGGCGAGGGTGGCCCTGGCCGCCGCGCTGGGAGCCGCGTACGCGGCGGCCGTATTCGCGGCGGACGTCCCGCTTCTTTACGGCTTCGGCGCGAAGGCCGCCGTCGCCGCGCTCATGGTCACCGTCGCCTTCGGCTTCGGCCATCCGCTTCGCTGGACAAGACAGCTGGCCGTATTTCTCGCCGTCAGCTTCGCCGTCACCGGCGGCGTGGTGGGGCTCGCCTTTTTGCTGGGTTCCGCCGATCCCCTCCGCGTCGCCGCACCCCGCGCGGAAGAAGACGGGCTGCTCCTGGAATGGCAACTGGCGCCGGTCCTTGTGGCCCTCTTTTTCGTTTTTTCTCTGTGGCTATACCGCGGCGTTGCGTCCCACGGGCAAAAAAGCAAGTCCCTGGAGGCGCATCTGGTGCCGGTACGCATCGAAGCGGACGGCGAAGCCGTAAGCTGCCGCGGGCTGGTGGACACCGGCAACCGGCTGTACGAACCGCTCACCGGAATTCCCGTCATGGTCGCGGAGGCTGCGATGTGGCGGGACCGGCTCCCGGAAGGCTGGGCGGAACGGCTGCGCGCGGAACCCGCCGACCGGCTGGTCGGCGAACTGGACGGACTTCCGGACGAAGCCTTCCCCTGGAAAGACCGCCTGCGCCTTTTGCCCTACCGAAGCGTGGGAGGAGAAGTCCGGATCATGCTGGCGTTCCGGCCGGACGCGGTGGAAATCGTCCTGCCGGACGGGCGCGTCGTCCGGTCGACGCGGGTGCTGGTCGGTCTGGAGGGCGGAAGCCTGTCCCCCGACGGAGCCTATCGGGCCGTCGTCCACCCGGATTTGGCCGCCGTCGGGGAAGCGTCCGGAGATTCGCTCCGGAAGGCGCCTGGCGGGCCGTCCGGGACGCGGCCGGGAGAGCCGGCCGCGGAAATCCGGAAACCGTCCGGCGGGCCGGCTGTGGAGCCATTCCGGAAGCCGTCCGGCAACCCGTCCGCGGAGCCGCCCCGGAAGCCGTCCGGCGAGCCGCCCGCCTCTTCCATCCGGTCCGCATGACAGGAGGTTTTTGCCCATGGTCCTGATGATCTCGTTCCCCGCGAAGTGGAAACTGCTGGCCCAGCTCACCCTCTACCGCCTGCTGATCCGGCTCGGCTGGAAGAGCCCGGAAGTATACTACATCGGCGGCAGCGAAGCGCTTCCCCCTCCCCTGACGCGCGAGGAGGAAGAGTACCTGCTGGCCCGCCTTCCGTCCGGCGACTCCGCCATCCGCGCCATGCTGATCGAGCGAAACCTGCGCCTCGTAGTGTACATTGCCCGAAAATTCGAAAACACGGGCGTGCACATCGAAGACCTCATTTCCATCGGCACAATCGGGCTGATCAAGGCGGTCAACACCTTCGACCCCGACAAGAAGATCAAGCTGGCCACCTACGCTTCCCGCTGCATCGAAAACGAAATTCTCATGTACCTCAGGCGCAACAGCAAAACCCGCACGGAAGTGTCCTTTGACGAGCCGCTCAACGTGGACTGGGACGGCAATGAGCTGCTCCTTTCGGACGTGCTGGGCACGGAAAACGACGCGATTTACCGGAACATCGAGGAGCAGGTGGACCGCAAGCTGCTGTACAAAGCCCTGTCCAAGCTGAGCGAGCGGGAGCGGATGATCATGGAACTGCGCTTCGGGCTCGCCGACGGGGAGGAGAAGACCCAGAAGGACGTGGCCGACCTGCTCGGCATTTCGCAGTCGTACATTTCCCGCCTGGAAAAACGCATCATCAAGCGGCTCCGCAAGGAATTCAACAAGATGATGTAGCCCCTTCGCCGGCCGGCGCGCGGTCCGCCGGTCCCGGAATAAAACCCCCTCCCCCGGGGATACTTTACAGTAACGCTGTTCCCGGGAGGGACCTACGCCTTGACCCGCAACAAAGTGGAGATTTGTGGTGTCGACACTTCCAAGCTTCCCGTCCTCACCAACGCCGAAATGAGGGAACTGTTCATCGCGCTGCAGACCGGCGGGGAGCAGGAAGCCCGGGAAGCCCGCGAAAAGCTGGTCAACGGAAACCTGCGGCTGGTGCTCAGCATCATCCAGAGGTTCAACAACCGGGGAGAATATGTGGACGATCTGTTCCAGGTCGGCTGCATAGGTCTCATGAAAGCCATCGACAACTTCGACCTCAGCCAGAACGTGCGTTTTTCCACCTATGCGGTGCCGATGATCATCGGCGAAATCCGCCGCTACCTCCGCGACAACAATCCCATCCGCGTCTCCCGCAGCCTGCGGGACGTCGCCTACAAGGCCCTGCAGGTGCGGGACACGCTGACAAGCCGCCACTGCCGGGAACCCACGATCAAGGAAATTTCCGAAGAGATGAACGTGCCCCAGGAAGACATCGTGTTCGCCCTGGACGCCATCCAGGACCCCGTTTCCCTGTTCGAGCCGATTTACCACGACGGGGGAGACCCCATCTACGTGATGGACCAGATCAGCGACGAGCGCAACAAGGATTCCCGCTGGATCGAAGGCATCGCCCTGCGGGAAGCGATGCGGAAGCTGGGACGGCGGGAGAAGATGATTTTGTCCATGCGGTTCTTCGAGGGCAAAACGCAGATGGAAGTGGCCGACGAAATCGGCATCTCCCAGGCCCAGGTGTCCCGGCTGGAGAAGTCGGCCATCCAGCAGATGCAAAGACATGTGAAGATGTGAAGCGAAGCCGGGCCGAGATGCCCGGCTTTTCCATTGTTGCGCCGGGCCGTCCGTTTCCCGTTCAAGATTGCGGAACCGGTCTCATATACATGGGGTATGGGCGACGGTCGGGAAAGGCGGGGCGGCGGCATGAAGATTTCCGACTTCCAGACGAAGGACGTCATCAACATCGTGGACGGCAAAAAGCTGGGGCAAATCGGCGATCTGGAACTCGATCTGCGCCACGGGCGCATCGAGGCCATCGTCATCCCGGCGCCCGGCCGTTTTTTCGGCCTGATCGGGGGCGGCAGCGACGTCGTGATCCCGTGGCAGAACATCGTCAAGATCGGGGAAGATGTGGTGCTCGTGCGGCTGGGCGACACGGCGGGAACCGGACGCGGCCCGACCGGGGCCGGCGGCGATGCGCGCTGAGGGACGATGTGGTAAACTGACCTTGCCGGTGCAATCGGCCGCAACATTCGCGCCCTACGGAGGAGAAAAATCGCATGGAACCTTTCGCGCCGGTCGTCCGCCCGGAAGACGGCGGCCGGCATGAAGGCCGGGAACGGAACGAGGGAACCGCGACAGCCGGGACGGAAAACGGGGAAAAGGGGCGGCCCATGCCCGTCCCTGTGCCATTGCTGGCGGACCTGCGCCCCTGGCGGCGTTTCGCGGGGCTGGAAGCGGGTTTTTCCACCCGCTTGGGCGGCTCGAGCGGGGCCCCCTGGCATTCGCTGAACACGGGGCTGCACGTCGGCGACGATCCCGACGCCGTGATCCGCAACCGCCGGAGCATCGCCGGACGGATCGGCTGGCCGTTCGAGGCGTGGACAAGCGTTTCGCAGGTGCACGGAAACCGCGTGTACAGGGTGACGGCGGCGGTCCGGGGCAGGGGACGGGAACGGCAGGAAGACGCCGCCGCCGAAGCGGACGCCCTGATCACCGACGTTCCCGGCTTGCTTCTTGTGATGTATTACGCCGATTGCGTGCCCGTTTATTTTTACGATCCCGAACACGAAGCCGTCGGACTGGCCCACGCCGGCTGGAAGGGCATCGCCCTGGACGTGGTCGGGGAAACGGTGCGGGCGATGGAGGCGGCCTTCGGTTCCCGTCCGGACCGCCTTTACGCCGCCATCGGACCGTCCATCGGCCCCTGTTGCTATGAAGTGGACGAACCGGTGCTTCAGCGCCTCCTGCCGCTGGCGGAGAGCCTGCGGAAGTTTGGCGGCTCCGGCGGGGAAGCCCTGACGGTGCCCGCCCGGCCCGGCCGCGCGGGGGCAAACTTGAAAGAATTCGCCCGGCGGCTTATGATGAAAGCAGGAATTTTGCCGAGCCGCATCGAAATCTCGAGATGGTGCACCGGCTGCCGCACCGATCTGTTTTTTTCCCACAGGCGGGAAGGCGGAAGAACCGGCAGGATGGCGGCCTGGCTCGGCATAAGGCCCTGATGTCGAGGTGAACGCCGTTGACGCTGGCCAGGAACTTCGCGGTCCGGCTCGCGGAGGTGGAACGCCGGATCGCCGAAGCTTGCCGGCGCGCCGGGCGAAGCCGCGGCGAGGTGAACGTCATCGCCGTCACCAAGTACGTGACCGCCGACGAAGCCGTCCGTCTGGTGGAAGCCGGCATCGTCCACATCGGCGAGAACCGCTGGCCCGACGCCAGGGAGAAGGCGGAGAAACTGGCGGGGCGCGCCACGCTGCATTTCATCGGCACGCTCCAGACCCGCAAGGTCAGGCACGTGGTCGGACGTTTCCAGTACATTCACTCGCTGGACCGCCTGTCCCTCGCGGAAGAGATCGAGAAGCGGGCGGCCGCCCTGGGCGTCGCCGTTCCCTGTTTCCTGCAGGTGAACGTGTCCGGGGAGGCAACGAAGCACGGCGTGGCGCCGGAAGAGCTGTTTCGGCTGGCGGAGGGCCTGCGCGGGCTGTCCCATGTCAGGCCGGTGGGGCTGATGACCATGGCGCCCCACGAAAGCGACCCGGAGCGGACAAGACCCGTGTTCCGGGAGCTAAGGCGGCTGCTTGCGGACCTGAACGCGCGGGCGATTTTGGACCACGAACTCACGGAACTGTCCATGGGCATGTCCAACGATTTTGAAGTCGCCGTGGAGGAAGGCGCGACCTGGGTGAGGCTCGGCGGCGTGCTGGTCGGACAGGCCGGTCCGGCCGGGGACGGCGCCGAAGGCGCGCCCGCTTCGGGCGACGGGGAAAGGAGCGGCGAATCATGGGAGTCATCAACCGCTTTTTGAGCTATTTCGGGCTGCAGGAAGAGGTGGAAGTGCAGGGCCGTCTGGCGGACGATCCGGAAGAGCGGGATCTTCCCGTCTATCCGCAGGAGCCGCGGGAGGCCCGCAGGGCATCCGGCAACAAGAACAACGTCGTCAGCCTGCACGCGGCGAAAACGATGCGCATGGTGCTCTCCGAACCGCGCACCTATGACGAGGCGCAGGAAATCGCCGACCATCTCAAGTTCCGGCGGTCCGTGGTCGTCAATCTGCAGCGGGTGCGCCGGGAGCACGCGGTGCGCATTGTCGATTTCCTGAGCGGCACCGTCTACGCGCTGAACGGGCGCATTGCGAAGCTCGGACCGCTCATCTTCCTGTGCACGCCCGACAACGTGGAAGTCACGGGAACGATCGCGGAGCTGGAGGAGACGGAGGAGATCGATTTTCCCAAATTGAGGTGAACCCGTGTTGGATGCAATCGAACAATTCATACACATCGCAGCCGACATATATTTTTACATGATTCTCGTCTACGTGCTCATGTCATGGGTTCCCTCTGCTCGCGAGAGTGCCGTCGGCGAATTTCTGGGCAAACTCGTGGAGCCGTATCTCCAGCCCTTCCGGCGGATCATCCCGCCCATCGCCGGCACCATCGACGTCTCCCCGATCATCGCCGCCTTCGCGCTCCGGTTTCTGGCGCAGGGACTTATCGCGGTGATCCATTTTCTGGTTGGTCAGTGACCCATGCGCAATCCGGAACTTTACGTCCATTTCCGTCCCGATGAGAAGGCGTTTGTGGACAAGGCCTGGGACTGGATCGAACGGGTCGCGCTTCGCCGTGAGACAAGGCGTACCGATTTCCTTGATCCGCGGCAGGCTTTTATTTTGTCTTCACTGGCCCGCCGCCGCGGAGGCGTCGCGCTGAGGCTGGACGGCGGCTACCCGGAGGCGGAGCGCAAGCGGGCGATCGCGGTCCCGGATTTTCTGGATCCCGAAGACGAGCCGGCGGGAATCGCCGTGCTGGCGGTGTCTTCCCCGGACCGGCGCGTTGCGGAACTGGAGCACGGAGACTATTTGGGCGCCATTCTGGGACTCGGCGTCAAACGGGAGAAGATCGGCGACCTTCACGTGAGGCCCGACGGGTGCCACATCCTCGCGGCGGAAGAAATCGCCGATTTTCTCGCGTTGCACCTGCATCAGGTGCACCGGGTCCGGGTGACGGCGGAAATCGTCCCGCTGTCCGAACTGCGCGTCGTCCCCGTCGTCCTGGAGGAAACCGTGCTTTCGGCGGCCTCCATGCGCCTGGACGCGGTGGCCGGGGACGCGTTCCGGCTCAGCCGCGCGAAGATCGCGGAGCTGATTCGCGCCGGCCGCTGCCGGGTCAACTGGAAGACGGAAGAGAATCCTTCCGCCGCGTTGCAGGAAGGGGACGTCGTTTCCCTCAAGGGTTACGGCCGCATCAAGGTGATCGCTGTCGAGGGAACCTCGCGAAGCGGCCGCACCCTTGTCAGAATCGGCAAATTTGTGTAGACCGTCAGCAGGATTTCGGCGGGATTCGTCGAATCGAATGTAGGGACGGAAAGAAACGCGACTCGCGGAGAACCCAAATGGAGGTGCGCCCATGCCGCTGACTCCGCTGGACATTCACAACAAGGAGTTTTCGAGACGGCTGCGCGGATACGACGAAGATGAAGTCAACGAATTTCTGGACCAGATCATCAAGGACTACGAGGCGCTGATCCGCGACAACAAGGAGCTGCAAAGCCAGGTTCAGCAGCTTCAGGAGAAGCTGAACCATTTCCTCAACATTGAAGAGACGCTGAGCAAGACCATCATCGTGGCCCAGGAGGCCGCCGACGAGCTGAAGAACAACGCGAAAAAGGAAGCCCAGCTGATCGTCAAGGAAGCGGAAAAGAACGCCGACCGCATCATCAACGAGGCGCTGGCGAAATCGCGGAAGATCGCTCTTGAGATCGAGGAGATGAAGAAGCAGGCGGCCATCTACCGCGCCCGGTTCCGCGCGCTGGTGGAGTCCCAGCTGGAACTGCTCGAGAAGGAAAACTGGGACGTGCTCAACACGAGCGATCTTGAAGCCGTTGTGGAGGCGGAAAGATGACCCCGGTTTGACAACCCCGGGGTTTTGAGCGTATACTGGATAGTCACAATGGATTTCTTGCCCTGACCAACATCGACGACGGGAACGAGTACGCATGACGGCCGGAGCCAGAGAGTTGGCGGTCGGTGCGAGCCAATGTCCGGAGCATGCGGAAAATCCTCCCCGAGATGCCGCCGCGAACTCCGTTCCGGGGACGAAATCCGTCCGCCGGGCGGACAGTAGGGGCGGCCGGAAGCTCCCCGTTACAGGAGCGGACCGGCATCGTCCGGTCGCAGAGGGCCGCGGGCGCGGTTTTGCCGCGCCGCGGAATAAGGGTGGTAACGCGAGCAACGCCTCGTCCCTTGCGGGATGGGGCGATTTATTTTGGCAAGGAAAGGAAGGAAGAATCGACCATGCAACGGGTGGATCCAAGGGAGCGGGCCCGCAACCGCGAACTGCGCATCCTGGAACAGTGGCGCCGCGAGGACACGTTCCGCCGTTCCATCGAAAATCGCCGCGGCAAACCCAACTTCGTGTTTTACGAAGGACCGCCGACGGCCAACGGCAAACCCCACATCGGGCACGTCCTCGGCCGGGTGATCAAGGATTTCGTGTGCCGCTACAAGACGATGGCCGGCTACCGCGTCGTCCGCAAGGCCGGCTGGGACACCCACGGCCTGCCGGTGGAGCTGGGCGTGGAGAAGCAGTTGGGCATTTCCGGCAAACAGGAGATCGAACGCTACGGCGTCGAACCGTTCATCAAAAAGTGCAAGGAGAGCGTGTTCGAGTACGAGAAACAATGGCGTGAGCTGACGGAGGCCATCGCCTACTGGATCGACCTGGACAATCCGTACATTACGCTGGACAACAAGTACATCGAAAGCGTCTGGCACATCCTCGCCACCATCCACGAGAAAGGCCTCTTGTACCGGGGACATCGGGTGAGCCCTTACTGCCCTTCCTGCCAGACGACGCTCAGCTCCCACGAAGTGGCGCTGGGATACGAGGATGTCAAGGACCTCTCCGCGACGGTGAAATTCCGGCTGCACGGGACCGGGGAATACGCCCTGGCCTGGACGACGACGCCCTGGACGCTGCCGTCGAACGTGGCGCTGGCCGTGCATCCCGACATGGATTACGTCCGGGTCCGGCAGGGAGACGAAGTGTACATCCTTGCCGCTTCGCGCGCGGAGCACGTGATGAAGGGCGAGTACGAGGTGTTGTCGTCCGTGAAGGGCCGGGATCTGGCCGGGATGACCTATGAGCCGCCATTCCGGTACGTCCAGGCGGAAGGGGCCTGGCGGATCATCACCGCCGATTTCGTCACCGACTCGAGCGGCACGGGCATCGTCCACTCCGCGCCGGCCCACGGCGAGGAAGACTACAGGGCGTGCATGCAGCACGGCATGCCGATGGTCAAGGTGGTGGACCATGCGGGCCGGTACACCGAAGAAGCGACGGATTTCGCCGGCCGGTTCGTGAAGGACTGCGACGTCGACATCGTGCGCATGCTGGCGGAACGCGGGCTTTTGTACCACAAGGAAAAATACGAACACAGCTACCCGCACTGCTGGCGGTGCAAGACGCCGTTGCTTTACTATGCGACGGACAGCTGGTTCATCCGCACCACGGCGGTGAAGGACAAGCTGATCGAAAACAACCAAATGATCGACTGGTATCCCGCCCACCTGAAGGACGGCCGGTTCGGCAATTTCCTTGAGGATCTCGTGGACTGGAACATCAGCCGCAACCGCTACTGGGGCACGCCGCTCAACATCTGGATCTGCGAGTCTTGCGGAAAGGAAAAGGCGCCCCACAGCCATGAGGAAATGCGTCGCCTGGCGGCGCATCCGGTGGCGGAAGATCTGGAGCTGCACAAGCCCTACGTGGACGGGGTGCTGCTGAAGTGCGAATGCGGCGGCACGATGCGGCGCACCCCCGAGGTGATCGACGTCTGGTTTGACAGCGGCGCGATGCCTTTTGCCCAGTACCATCATCCCTTCGGCGACGAGGAGACGTTCCGCGACCAATATCCCGCCGACTTCATCTGCGAGGGGATCGACCAGACGCGGGGCTGGTTCTTCAGCCTGCTGGCGGTGGCAACGCTGTACAACGGTACGGCGCCGTACAGGTCGGTGATCTCCACCGGCCACGTGCTGGATGAAAACGGCCAAAAAATGAGCAAATCCAAGGGCAACGTCATCGATCCGTGGGACATCATCGAAGCCTACGGCTCCGACGCCTTCCGCTGGGCGCTTCTGGCGGACAGCGCGCCGTGGAACAGCAAGCGGTTTTCCAAAAACATCGTGGCCGAAGCGAAGTCCAAGGTGGTGGACACGCTCGTCAACACCCACGCGTTCTACGCGCTGTACGCGGACATCGACGGCTTCGATCCGGACGCGCATCCGCCGCGCCAGCCGCGGAATCTCCTGGACCGCTGGATTCTGTCCAGGCTCGGCACGCTGATCGGCGAAGTGAACCGGGGCCTGGCCGTGAACGACTTCCTCAACCCGGCCAAGGCCATCGAGAAATTCGTCGACGACCTGTCCAACTGGTACGTGCGCCGTTCCCGCGACCGGTTCTGGGGCAGCGGTCTTACGGACGACAAAATCGAGGCGTACCAGACGCTGCGCAGGGTGCTGCTCACCCTGTCCCGCCTGATCGCGCCGTACATGCCGTTCGTGGCGGACGATATCTACCGCAACCTGGGCGGCGGGGAGAGCGTGCATCTGGCGGACTATCCGTCGGAGGGAGAGTTCGACGTCGATCCCGAGCTGGAACGCGACATGGAAACCGCCCGAACCATCGTCGAGCTGGCCCGCAACGTGCGCAACGAGACGGGCATCAAGACGCGCCAGCCCCTGTCGGAGCTGCTGGTGTCGTTCACCGGAGCGTTCGATCTGGGCAAGTACGAAGACATCATCCGGGACGAGGTCAACGTCAAGAAGATCACGGTCGTGCCCGACGACAGCGGGTTCGTCGAATTCTCCCTGAAGCTGAACCTCGTGGTTGCGGGCAAAAAGTACGGCCGCTTGGTGGCGCCGATCCAGAAGGCGCTGAAAGAACTGCCTCCGGAGCGGGCGCGGGAAGCGGTGCAACAGGGTTTCATCGAGCTCGACGCCGACGGAGGGCGGGTGAAGGTGACGCTGGACGAGCTGCTCGTCGAGAAGCGCGCCCGGACCGGCTTCGCTTCCGCCGCCTCCGGCGGGCTGACCGTGGCCCTCAACACGGAAATCACGCCGGAACTGGCGCAGGAAGGGCTGGTGCGGGAGGTCATCCGCGCCGTGCAGGACACCCGCAAAAAGCTGGACCTGCCCATCGAGGCGCGCGTGCATCTGGTGATGGACGCCGATGAGGAAACGGTGGCGGCCATCAACAAATTCCGCGGCCTGTTCGAGGAAAACGTGCTGCTCAGCAGCCTGGACTTCGGCCGGGAAGAAGGCATGGAGCGGGTGCAGGCCGGCGGGAAAACCATCGGTTTGGCCATCCGGCAAAACGGATAATCTAAGGGGGAAAGATTCGCCCCCAAGCCCACACCGCGCTTGCGGGAGCCGGGAGGGATCGCGGATGGCCCGTTCGGGCGGAAACGCCGGACGCTCCGCCGGCGGGACCGGCGCGGATGGCAGACCTGCCGGTATCGGATTCGCCCGCGGAACCGGCGCGGATGCCGGACGAGCCGGCGCCGGCTTCGCCGGCAAAGCCGGGGCGGACGCCGTGCGCGCCAACGCCGGTTTTGTCGGCAGAATCGGAGCAGACGCGGTGCGCGCCGGCCCCGGGTTCGCAGGAGACGCCCGAGCCGGCGCCGGACGCTCCGCCGCACGGGTGGACCGCCCCGCCTCCGGCGTCCGCCGGCTGGCCAGGGAAACGGCCGCTTCCCGGAAGTCGGTCGCCCGGCTCGCGGTGCGCCTGGAAAGGCTGGCGCTTGATCTGGAGAAGGCGCATTTTGCGGAATACGTGGAGCTCATGCGGCGGCCCCGGGATCTCATCTGGCGGAATCTCCTGGCCGGCGTGGCGCGGGGCGTCGGCATCGCCGTCGGCTTTACGTTTTTCGCCGCCACCATCGTCTGGTTTCTCCAGGCGCTCGGCGCGCTGAACCTGCCCATCGTCGGCGACTACATCGCCGACATCGTGCGCATCGTGCAGCGCCAGCTGGACAGTCCCTACTGATCCGGATCGCGGGAATCCCGCGGTTTTTTGCCGCCCGCCGGATTTTCGGACGGCGCCGGGTCCGGCGCTTCCGGATCCAGCGGCGACAGCTCGAGGACGGCGGGGTCGGGTTGCACGGGTTCCACGGGCTCCGCGTGCTCCAGGACCGTTTCCAGCAGGGGGTCGCCTTCTCCGGATTCGATGTATCGGCGGTAGGCGCGGTTCCGGACGAAGGTGACGTTTTTCCCGGTGATGTCGGTGGCCAGGAAACTCTCGGGCGCCTCCACGGCGCCGATGTCCTCGTCCGGCTCGGCCGCGGGACCGAAATCGTCCGCGAATTCCATGAGAGCGTCCGCCGCCGGGCTTTCCGAGGTGCCCCAGGCTTCCACCGTTTGCCAGGCGTTTTCGCCGTCAAAGCCGCGCCGCATCGCGTCCCCGGCCCCGTCCACGCCGCCGGTTCGCGCGAGCGCGCGCCGCAAATGCGCTTCTTCCGCGGGACGCGTTTCCGGCTCGCGCCGCCGGGGCTGATGGTCGGTGCAATAAGCGGTTTCGGGAGCCGCTTCCAGCCTTGCGAGGGGAATCGGCCGGCCGCACGCGGCGCAGATTCCGTATTTTCCTTCATCCATCCGCCGCAAGGCGGCTTCCACGTCCTCCAGGCGGAGCCGCAGCCGCTCGCGCAGGGCCAGGTCCTTGCCGCGTTCGAACAGGTCGGTGCCCGTGTCGGCGGGATGATTGTCGACGGGCGACAGCTCTCCGGATGAGTCCCGCCAGGATTCGGCGGCGCCGATTCCGTCCGTGCCCTGCAAGCGGTTTTCCAGGGAGCTTTTCGCCTCCAGCAGGCGCCGTCGCAACTTGCGCATTTGTGCTTCCGGCATCGGATTCGTCATCGCGTTTCCTCCCGTGTTTCGGATTCCCCGCGTATTGTTCGCCATCCGGCGGCGTTTTACCCCGGGATTTGGCGATTTATGGCGGTTACCCGAGCCTGGCGCTTTATGGTACAATCTGGTTTGACGGATCAGTCCAGATTCGGGATGGGAAGGAGCGTTTGCTTTTGCGCGCCGGAAGAAAGCTTTGGTGGTTTTATCTGATCGCCCTCGCCGTTTTCCTGGCCGATCAGGTGTCAAAAAAATGGATCGAACAGAATCTCGGGCCCGGAGACAAGATCGAGGTTCTGGGGAACTTTTTCGTCATCACGTTCATCAAAAACCCCGGAGCGGCGTTCGGCATCCTGAAGGAACAGACGGTCTTTTTCCTGATTGTCACGGTCATCGTGGTCTCCGGCATCGTCTGGTACATGCACCGCGCCTATCGCACCTCCGGTCCGCTTCCGCCCGTGGGCCTGGCCCTGATCCTGGGCGGAGCGATCGGCAACTTCGTGGACCGGGCGATCTACGGGGAAGTGGTCGATTTTCTGCAATTCACCTTTGGCACGTGGGTATTTCCGATATTCAACCTGGCCGACACCGGAATCACCGTCGGCGTGTGCCTGCTCCTGCTGGATGCGGTGCTGGCTTTTGCGCGCAAGGATGACCGGAAGGACGGGGATAAAACCGAAGAGGAAAGGGACCGGCAGGGAGAGGAACGCCCCCAGTTTGACGGGTAGCGAACAAGGAGGATGTCCGGTTGGGCGGCTGGGACGAACAAAAGGACGCGGCGTGGTCTTCGGCGGACGATAAGACCCGGGAAAGGGATGAAGCCCGTTGCGGTGAAACCGGGAGCGTCGGAGCCGGAGACGACCGGGCATGGGATGACGCGGAAACCGAAGACGTGGAAGCCGCCTGTGTCGATGAGGCCAGGAACGGCAACGCGGCAAGGGACGGCCGCGCGGCATGGGATGACGCGGCTTGGGACGATGACGCAGCCTGGGAGGACGACGCGGCCTGGGACGGCGATGAGGCCGCTTCCGGGGACGAAGCAGGCGGCCTGATGTCTTGGACGGTGGAGCCCGCCGAAGCGGGCCTGCGGCTGGACCGATACGTGACGGAGCGCGCGGGCGCCGCAGGGATTTCCCGCACCCAGGTGCAGGAATGGATTCGCGCCGGGCGGGTGACCGTGAACGGCCGGACTTCCAAACCGAACGCCAAAACGGCCCCGGGAGACGTCGTCGAGCTTCGCCTGCCACCGCCGGAACCGGCCGGGACGGAGCCCGAGCCGATACCGCTGGACATTGTCTACGAGGACGCCGACCTCATCGTGGTCAACAAACCGCGGGGCATGGTGGTCCATCCCGCGGCGGGCCACCCGCGGGGCACGCTGGTCAATGCGCTGCTTTACCATTGCAAGGATTTGTCGGGCATCGGCGGCGTGACGCGTCCCGGGATCGTGCACCGCATCGACCGGGACACGTCCGGCCTGCTCGTGGCGGCCAAAAACGACCTGGCCCACGCTTCCCTGGCGGAACAGCTCAAGGCACATGCGGTGGAGCGACGGTATGTCGCTTTATGCCATGGAACCGTCCCGCATGACAGGGGGACCATCGACGCGCCGATCGGCCGGGACGAGCGCGACCGCAAGAAGTTCACGGTCACTTCGCGGGGCGGCAAGCGGGCGGTGACCCGTTTTCGCGTTCTGGAGCGGTTTCGGGAGCATACCCTGGTCGAGCTGGAACTCGAGACGGGGCGCACCCACCAGATCCGCGTGCACATGAGGTATATCGGCCATCCGCTGGTGGGCGATCCGGTGTACGGCAAGCGCGGCGCCGATTCGCTGGGCATCGCCGGCCAGGCGCTGCACGCCGGCGTGCTGGGATTCAGGCATCCCCGCACAGGCGAATGGATGACCTTCCGACGGCCGGTGCCTGAGGACATGGCGAGAGCGCTGGAACGGCTTCGCCGGGCAGAGGGGTAGGCCGTGCGGCGCAGGTGGCCGTGCGGTGATGGAGGCCGCCTGACATCCGACGGACATCTGGTCCGACAGCGGCCCAAAACGGCCCTTCTTGCGGTACGCATATCCGTAAAACATTTGCCAACATTTCATGTCGGAAAAAACTGTCAAGCGTCTGTGAAAATGTCAGGTTAACTGTTCTATGAAAATGTCAGGGATGATAGCTGATTAAACGGCCGCCGTCCTCTTGCAGACTAGCCGGATG
>JGI12341J12878_1000066_pt1 | contig 48169 bp, 44 predicted proteins | sample Passage260B_FD_12878 | JGI IMG/M metagenome (IMG submission 12878)
AACAACGCCCTTGACACCCGATATTTTCAGGCGCAAGGGCTGGTCAGCATGCTTGAATGTTACCTGGCATTTCGTTAACTCTTCGGAACCGCCTGGTGCGGTCCCGCATGCCAGGTGGTGTGAGAGGACGGGGGCTAGCCGCCCCCTTCTACTCGATTCTGGAGAAAACTTTTTTCCATGAAAAATCCGGAGGAGATTCCATGTCGATCATCAGGGTTGGCGACACGCCGGCGGCCAGGCTGAGACCCCACTGGAACTGGTGCGTCGGAACGGAACGGATGGCCGTCGCGCTGCAGAAGGAATATCTGGACCATCTGAAAATGGTGAAGGAAGCCATCGGTTTCCGGTACATCCGGGGACACGGTCTCTTGCACGACGATACGGGCGTTTGCCGGGAATACGAGGTGGACGGGGAGAAGCGTCTTTTTTTCAACTTTACCTACATCGACCGGATCTTCGATTCGTTCCTTGACCTCGGCATCCGGCCATTCGTGGAGCTGAGCTTCATGCCATCCGCCCTGGCGTCCGGCGACCAGACGGTGTTCTATTGGAAGGGGAATGTGACGCCGCCGAAGGATTACGGCAAGTGGCGGGAATTGATCCGCGCCGTCGTGTCCCATTTCGTCGACCGGTACGGGCTGGATGAAGTGAAACAATGGTTTTTCGAAGTCTGGAACGAGCCGAACCTGACGGTCTTCTGGAAAGACGCGGACAAGGCGGAATATTTCAAACTGTACCGGGTGACGGCGGAAGCGGTGAAAGCGGTGCATCCCGATCTGAAAGTCGGCGGGCCGGCCATCTGCGGGGGCGCCGACCACTGGATCCGGGACTTTCTCGACTTTTGCCATCGCGAGCGGGTGCCGCTGGATTTCGTCACCCGGCACGCCTATACCGCCAAGGATCCGAACACCTGGACGCCCGACGTGGTGTACCAGGAGTTGTACGAGCCCGCTTACATGCTGGATGAACTGCGCACGGTGCGGGCGATGATCGACGAGACGCCGTACAGGGGATTGCCGTTTTACATCACCGAATTCAACACTTCCTACAATCCGCTCAACCCGGTGCACGACACGGCGCTGAACGCGGCCTATCTGGCGCGAATTTTGAGCGAGGCCGGCGATTACGCCGAGGCGATTTCCTATTGGACGTTCAGCGACGTGTTCGAGGAAATGGACGTCCCGAAAGCCCAGTTTCACGGCGGCTTCGGTCTCGTCGCCCTGAACGGCATCCCGAAGCCGACGTTCCATCTGTTTGTTTTCTTTGGCCGACTCGGCGAAGAGGTGCTGTACCGGGATGAACGGGTGATCGTCACCCGCCGGCCGGACGGCAGTCTGGCCCTCGTGGCCTGGAATCTGGTGATGGAACGGGGAGAAGGGTTTGACACCGTTTTGCAACTGGATGTGCCCGCGCCGGGAAACGACCTGTTCGTGCAGCGGGAAACCGTCGATGAAGATCACGGCAACCCGTGGAAGGTATGGCGAGAGCTCGGGCGTCCCCGTTTTCCGTCCAAATCGCAGGTGGAACGGCTGAAAAAAGCCTCCGTGCCGCTGTTCCGTTCGGAGCGGAGAACGGCGGCCGGAGGCAGGCTTCGCCTGGATCTTGTGCTCACCAAAAACGAAGTCACGCTTGTGGAGATTGTTCCCGTCCGGGACGAGACGGCTACGTACATCGGTCTGGACGATCGCAAGATTCCATCCTACGGATGACTTGCCCGTCAGCCAGCGGCATTTTCCCGCTGTTCCGCCAGCAGTTTCTGGAAAGCAGGGGAACCGGCCAGTTGCTCCAGGCTCGTGCCGCTGGCGGCCAGCCGGCCTTCTTCGACGACCAGGATCAGATCCGCGTTCTCCACCGTCGACAGCCGGTGGGCGATCAGAATGGTCGTTATGCCTTGCCGGCGGGCGTCCAGCTGCTTCATCAGCTGCCGTTCCGTCTCCAGGTCGAGCGCCGACGTGGCTTCGTCCAGCACCAAAATTTCCGGATTTCCGATGATGGCCCGGGCGACGGCGATTCGCTGCCGCTGTCCGCCGGACAGCTTGATGCCCCGTTCACCGATCACGGTGTCGTATCCGTCCGGCAGGCTCAGGATGAAATCATGAATCTGCGCGATTTTGCAGGCTTCCACCATGTCTTCCTCCGTCAGTCCGGGGCGGCCGAGCAGGATGTTCATCCGGATCGTGTCCGGCAGGAGATAGGGATCCTGGAACACCACCGCCGTCCGGCCGCTCCAGTCCTCCCGGGAAATGCCGCGGAGCGGCCTGCCGTTCACCAGAATTTCCCCTTCATCGGGATCGTAAAAACGCGCAAGCAGCTGGGCGATCGTCGATTTGCCTCCGCCGCTTTTGCCGATGATGGCGATTTTGCGCCCTCCCGGCAATTCCGCGGAAAATTCCCGGAGCACCGGCGGCAGGTCCGGTTCGTAGCGGAAATTGACGCCCTCGAAGCGGATCGACGACACCGGCCCGGTCAGCCGTTCGTCCGCTTCCGGCTCTTTTTCCATGTCCACGACGGATTGCATCCGGTCGTGGTGGGCCAGGTTGCCGGCCACCATCGTCATCGCCTGGAAGAAGCGGAAGAACGATTCGGAGATGAGGGACGAAAACTGGAAGACGACGACAAACGTGCCGACCGACATCGTCCCCCGCATCATTTCATAACCGCCGTAGATCAGCACGGCGGCTCCGACGCCCCATTTCAGGGGATCGGTCCAGCGCAGCTGCCGGTTTTCCAGCTTCCCGTGGCGGACGGCTTCCCGGAAAAACCGGTTGAAGGCCTCGTCAAACCGCTCCTCTTCCCATTTCAGGCGATGGTAGGCGATGATTTCCCGCGTCGCCGAAACGCCTTCCTCGATTTGTACCAGCAGTTCGGAACGCCTTCTCGACACCTCGTGGTTGGATGCCCGCAGCCTGGACATGAAAAACCAGGTGACGGCCAGATAAATGAGGCAGAGAACCACCACGAGCATGAGCAACACCGGACTGGCCCAGGCGAGGACGCCGATCAGCACGAGGGAATTGAACAACTCCTGGAAAGCCCGCGGCGCCTGCCAGCCGACGAAACTGGACCCGAAGAACAGGTCGCTCGTCATGATATGGACCAGTTGGCCGTAACGCTCGCGGGCAAAGGCGGCGACTTTCGTCCGCTCCAGGGAACGCAGCATCCGGCCCAGCAGGACGCCGCCGACCGTGAATTCTCCGGTGACCTGATAGCGCCTCGTCAACAAGAACATGATCGCATGGACCGTTCCGGCGGCCGCGAAGACGGCGACGACGGTGGGAACCAAATGGTAGTTGCCCGCAAAAAACACGTCGTCGATCACGATCTTCTGCACGAAAATGAGGGCATTGCTGGACAGGGACTCCAGCATCAAAAAGATCAAGGCCGCAAAATAGGTCCGCCGCGCTTCCCAGATCAGGCGGGCAAAATATCGAAACCCGGTCGTCATGCGCTTTCTTCTCCCCGTTCCAGCTCATAAAGCAGTCCGCGGCGGGCGATCAGCTCGTCGTAGGAACCGATTTCGGCGATCTGCCCGTCTTTGACGAACACGATGCGGTCGAAATGCTTCACGGTCGACAGCCGGTGGGCGATGGCGATGACCGTCCGGCCCTCCAGCACATTGTCCAGCGCCCGCTGCACTTCCCATTCGCTCTTGTTGTCCAGGGCGCTCGTCGCTTCGTCGAGCAGGACGACGGCCGGCTGCTTGATGATCATGCGGGCAATCGAGATGCGCTGCCGCTGTCCGCCGGAGAGTTTGATGCCCCGTTCGCCGACGATCGTGTCGTATCCGTCCGGAAGTTCCATGATGAATTCATGGGCATAGGCCGCCTTGGCCGCTTCGATGATTTCTTCGTCGGTGGCGTCGGGTTTGCCGAACCGGATGTTTTCCTTGACGGAAGAACCGAACAGATAGGTTTCCTGAAAGACGTACCCGATGGCGTTGCACAGGTCGGCCAGCGCCAGGCTGCGGATCGGAATCCCGTCCAGGCGAATCTCGCCTTCGTCCGGATCGTAAAAGCGCCCGATCAGCTTCATCAGGGTTGTTTTGCCGCTTCCGCTGAAGCCGACGAAGGCCACTTTCTCGCCCGGCCGGATGTCCAGGGAAAAGTTCCGGATGACGCCCGGCCGGTCCCGGTAGCCGAAACTGACGTTGTCGAAGGTGATCCGTCCTTCCACTTTTTCCAGCCGGACGGGATGTTCAGGCTCCCGGATGTGGATCTCCTGATGCATGAACTTGTAGAGCGGTTCCGTCTGGTGGAGGATGAGCCGTTGTTCCACGAACAGGGTCACCAGCAAGGTCAGGCGGAACATGGCGTTGAGATAAAGCAGCATGAAAGCCGCGAAACCGCCGACCGTCATCATTTCATGACGGACGAGATAGACGCCGATCAGGATCATGGCGACCGCGCCCGCATAATAGGTAAGTCTGCGGAAACTTCCCCTGGCGGAGCTGTACGTGGCACCGGCCCGGTACACGTCGGCCCAGTGCCTGTGCGCGTCCCGCACCAGCCGGTGAAACCAAACTTGCGCGCCGAACGCCCGGAATTCCCGGAATCCGGAGACGGCTTCGAACACCTTCTGGTTGAAGGCGACCCGCCCTTCTCCGGACAGCCGGCCGAAATGGGCGGCTTTTCTTTCAAAATAGGGGCCGAACAAATAATAGGCCGCGAAAGAGGGGATGATGACCAGGCTCATCCATCCGCTGATGCCGGCCATGATCCCGATGGAGACGGCGACAAAAAAGAAATTTTCCAAAATGTCCGGCAGGTACTGGCGGTAAATTTTACTGACATTCGTCACTTCCGTGTTGAACATGGCCAGCGTTTCGCCGGCGGGCTGACGTTCGTAATGTTCGAATCCGAGCCTGCGGAGATGCAGGAAGAGGGCTTTGAGGATATCTTTTGATGCCAGTTCGCCGATGGTCAATTGAAGAATGTTCCGGACGTTTTTGGCCGCGAGCATGATGACGTGGATCAGGACAAGGACGGCGAGCAGCGTCCAGAAAAGCCTGATGTTTTTTTGGGGATGACGTGATCGATGATGTACTGGATCACCTTCGGCGTCAGCGTTTCGCCGGTGACCGACAGCAGGCTGAAAATCACCAGCAGGGCAAGTTTCCCTTTGTAAGGTTTCAAATAAGACAGCGCCCAAAGATAAGACTTTCCGGACAATCGCACGGCCTCATCCCGGATGGTATGCTTCATGGTTCCGCTCCTGGATTAATGATTGGCATGGTTGAAGCGTAACGTTTTTATTAATCACGAAGTATAGCACAAGAAAAGATTGGTTGTATATATTTTCAAGCGCGGCCGTCTTCAACCTCCGTATCCGATCGTTCGTCAACTTGGGGTGAACAAGATCGGGAGGGCGAAAGGATGCGGGACGTTCATTTCCAAAACCACCCTGCACCCGGACGAATGAACAGCCTCGTTAGGTCCGCCCGAGGCGGATGCCGTGCGCCCCGTTGTCCCGATCGGGGACAAACGGTTGTCTGCGGGGAACGGCGTGCGCTATGATAGTTCCGAATCACAGGCGCATTCATATCGCCAGGGTTCCGGACGAGTTGCCGCCCTGGGAGAAGCGTTAAACGCAGGTTCCGACCGGAGGGGTGTCCATGCGGGAAGGCCTGGAAGAACAAACGCTTGAGTCGTGGCTGGAACAGTTGAAAAACCGATGGCCGGAACGGATCCGCGATTTGCCCGAACGGCTCGTTCTGGCTAAAGGGGCTTTGCCGGAAGCCGCCCGCTATTCGGCGGACAAGGGGTGGCGCCGGGTGTTGGTGGTGGCCGATCAACATACATACGAAGCCGCCGGGATGACCCTGATCCGGGAACTGGACGGCGCAGGAGCGGAGGCCCCCGTGACCCTGGTGGAGCCGAATCCGGCGGGAGACGTGGTGGCGGACGAGGCGGCGATCGTGCAGGTGCTGCTTGACGTCCAGCGGCACGGCGCGGACGCGCTGGCGGCCGTCGGCGCGGGCACACTGCATGATATTGTCCGGTACGCGGCGTACACGGCGGGAAAACCTTTCCTGTCCGTGCCGACGGCGCCGTCGGTGGACGGCTTTACCTCCAAGGGCGCGCCCCTTCTCATCCGGGGCATGAAAATCACGGTGCCTGCCGTCGGTCCGGTTGCCCTGTTTGCCGACACCGGCGTGCTTCTGAAGGCGCCGAAACGCCTTGCGGCGGCCGGATTCGGCGACATGCTGGGCAAGGCGACGGCGCTGTTCGACTGGCGCATCGGGCGGTTGGCCGCCGGGGAACCGTATGACGCCCGGGTGGCGGACATCACGCAGCGGGCGCTGGACCGATGCGTGCGCCTGGCGGACGACATCGGACGCGGCACTGAAAAAAGCCTCCTGGTCCTCATGCGGTCGCTCATCGAATCGGGCATCGCGATGCTCCTGTTCGGCCAGTCCCATCCGGCATCCGGCGCCGAACACCACCTGTCCCATTATTGGGAAATGGCCTTTCACCGGAGCGGTCGCCGCCAGCTTCTGCACGGCTCCAAGGTCGGCGTCGCCTGCGGGCTGATCGCGGACCTTTATCACAGCCTCGCCCGGGAACGGCCGGATTTGGTTCCGCTGCTGGACGGGGTGCCGACAGGGGAAGACATTCGCCGTTTGCTCTCCGCGGCAGGCGCTCCCGGAACGCCGGGGGACCTTGGCATCGACGGGGATCTGGTGCAACGGGGTCTGGCGGAGGCTCACAAGGTGCGGCCGAACCGGACGACGCTGCTGCGGCTTCGCAACGAAGGGCTGCTGGACCGGCTGCGGCTTGCGGAAAACGACCCGGCATAACCGGCCGTTTCGGCGTGGGGACGAAAGAACCGCGGGCGGTGTCATCCAGGGGTTTTACCGCTGATGCATGGCCAGTTCTTCCTTCAGCCCGGCGGACAAATTTCGCAACCTGTCAATGATCCGTTCGTCCCGGATATTTACGGCGAACATGCCGCTGCCGATCAGCCGGCCGGATTCCGGCGGTTCGGCAAGCACCACGCAGTCAATGGAAACCCAGGGTTGTTTCAGCCTTTCCATGTCATAAAACGGCCGGGCCGCTTCCTTCCGTGAGAAGACGGGGTACCAGCCGGCAATAACGGTCGAAGCGTCGATGGCAAGGACGATGTTGACGAATTCCGTGAGACGGTGCCAATCCCGGTCATCCCGGAACGGAGGATCGATGAACACAAAGCGGCTTATCTCCCCGGAAGCGTCTTTCAAAACCGGGATGGCGCAGCTCCAGGCGTCCGCCTGATAAACATGGGCGCCGGGAAAATGGCGCCGCAGCGCCTCGGCGGCGGACCGGTCCACCTCGAACAGATGCATGTCCTCCGCGCGGACGAACGCCCGCGCGATGGCCGCGGAACCGGGATACAGGTAACCGTCCCGGTTTCTCTTGACCCATTTGGATACCAGCGGATGCCGGTAAAACTTCGAGTCCGGATGGCCAAGAATCGCCCCGATGCCCGAACCCCATTGTTCCCGGTTCCCGTCGTGCAATTGGTACCAGCCCGCCCCCGCGTGGGTCTCCAGGTACAGCGAAACGTTCTGTTGCACAAGGTAACCGTTCCATAATTCATACAGAAAAAAATGCTTCCAGACGTCGCCGATATTGCCCGCTTTGGAAGCGTGGACGTAGGCGCTCAATTCGCAGCCCCCGATATCCGCGGATTTTCGCTCAGCCTGTACCTTCTCAGGTGATTCAGCGCAATCTCGCCCAGCGCCTTTTCCAGACCGGTCTCTTTGAACGGATTCAATTTGAGACGAGGATCGACCACGTTATAGTTTTTGTCGATGATGTGGTTGCTGACGGCAAGCGCAATATCGATTTTGGTCAGTTTCACTTTGGTTTTGGTGATCTTGTCATTTATACCGTTAAAATTTCCCCGTTCCCAGTCGTAACGGTCAAGGAAGGCCAGAAATTCGGACACGTGTTTCCAGTTGTCCTTGTTTTTCTCGAAAAGGTATTTCTTCAGAACGGCTTTGAAACGATCCCACCCGATCAGCAGGATGACGAAATCTTCGGTCTCAAATTTTTTGCGCGGCGTGTAAATGGTCAGTTCGCGCTCTTGAGGGTTGGCAACCTTCATTTTTTTCGCCTTTTCGAAGAGATCGGACGGGCTTTGGACCGAAAGGGCAATATGGGCTTCCTTCCCGTCAAAGATAAACCCGTTCGCTGCTTTTTGATAGGCGATGACTTTGTTGTAATTTCGATTGCTCTCTTCACATCCGTCGTTGTCCAGCAGGACGTGATAGTCGATATTGAAGAGGGTGAACAGGATAAGGAATTCGTTGAGCGCGAACTTTCCTTGGAGCGGTACCAGGTGGATGTCCATTTCGTCCAGGAAAAACGGCACCCTGTCCCTGACCTCTGCGGGATCCATGCCGATCCTGTCCCTGTTTTCGGCCAGCCAGTCGTCGAAATATTGCCGCCTCCATATGGTGTAGAGCAATGGAATATAGATCTCCTCCGATTCGCCCTCGACCAGAAAGGCAAAATTGGAGAACAGCGAGTTCAGCGTTTTTTCGCTTTGCAACAAAGGCCGCCGCAGAAAATTTCTGATCAGGCGGTCCGGAAACACCTTCCGGATATTCTCGGATATCGGAATTTTCCTTGCATAATCGTACCGCTCATTGTCCTTGCACATCCTGGACACCGGCAGGCCGAAGAAGGCCGCGCTTTGATACCGGTTGACGACACGGACGGTTCCTCCGGCGCCGGCCTGATACACGAAATAGGGCGAGTGCGACGTGCAGAAAATCTGCAGCCCATCGTCAGCAAGCTGCCGGATTCTGCGCGCGATGTTTTTGACCGACTGCGGGTGCAGATGGCTCTCCGGTTCGTCAAAACCCAGCACATAGGATTGCAATACCGAATTTTGTTGCCGGTTCAGCCATTCAAGGATCGAAAGGATGACAAATTTCTGCAACCCCGGAGCCTTGTCCGTAATCGGCGCCAAGGTGCCGTCATCCACGCTGATGAGAAGCGATTCCGGCTCGATGCGGATGTTCCGGACGGCGCTGACGGAAAACAGGGAATGACGCAGATGGTCTTCGAGCGCTTTCAGACCGTCCCTGAACGAGCCGGAGGCTTGCAATTGACGCTCCAGCAGGTGGATGATTTTCCGTTCTTCCGGATCGCCGCTTTTGGTCAAATGATATCCATAAGCCTCTTCCTTGGGTTCGATCATGATGAAACCGCCGTCAAAATCTTTCGCAACCGTTCGCTTTTTCTGCTCGAGCCTTCCGGCTTCAAGCCTCCACTCGCGTTCCAGGACGATGGTGCGGTTGTCCCGGATTTGAACGTCGGCGGCGAGACGCAGCGTCTGATTTTTTCCCTGCCAGGCATCCGAATTATTGTAATCGTGCAGGTGGTTCGTTTTGATCGCGTTCCGTTTGTTCAGCAGAATTTCCATAGCCTTGAGGATGGTCGTTTTTCCGCTGTTGTTTTCGCCGACGATCAACCAGAGATCGGGCTTCCGCTTCTGAAAGACCAATTCGCAAAACCCGATGGAACGATAAGATTCAATCTCGAGCCGGGCAATCCGCACGCTCCATCACCGTTTCGACCGGGTTCGTTTTGGAAAGGATCAAATTGCATTATACCTTTATTCTTGCGGGATTGGGTAGACCGGAAAACCGGTCCCTCCGGCCAAGACTCCTGCCGGAATTGGATCAGCGGCACGGGGTACATAAAACAAATGCGCTTCGCAGCCGCAGTCCGAGGAACCGAACCCCCGCACGGGAACCGTTCCGCCGCAGGCCTCCATCAACCTCCGGAACAGCCGGCACTCGCCTTCATCGCCCGGGAAGGTGTCCACTCCGACGATCCGAAGATGCGGGCGCAGGTAATCGAAATGCCAGCGCATGGTTTTCTCCGTGCGCAGATGCCTGCCGATTCTGGCCCGCAGGTTCCTCCTGGCGCTTCCCACGTAAACGTACAAACCTCTCCGGAACGAAAAAATCCCCAGCTTGCCGATCGCGAGCTCCGCAACTTCTTCGTCCAGCCACCCGCTGATGGCGTACAGCGAATGGCGGTTGGCGGGCAAACGATGCTTCGCCGGCTCCACAACCGTTCCTCCCATGTCAGGGTTCAGACCCAAGCCTTGGCCAATCAATTTATGCATATAAAATCTATCAAACTTTTTCAATCATCGGCACGAGGGGATTTTGTATATTTAACTCGACAAACGCTTTATCAAGGCGTTGCGGGGTGATTTGACGGGTTTGCTTTATTCTTTGAAAGCGATAAAGCATCACTGGCAGACCGCTTTGCAACAGGAAAGGAATCGGCAATTGTCCCGTGACAAACCCGTCCATCCGGCATCCAACCGGCAACCGGCCGTCCTGCAGGACGGCTGTTTGACAACCAACTTGCAAAACCATCAACGGAAAACGGGGGAAATCGCACATGCAAACAAACCGTCACAAACTGCGCGTCATCGCGGTCATGCTCATCCTGGTTCTGGCCGTAGCCGGCTGTTCGTCGGGCGGTCAAAGCGGCGGTTCCACGCCCGCGCCCGGTACCGGATCCGGGGAAAGCCAGGCCAAAAAAGAGAAGGTGACGATCGAAGCGTGGATGCTGCCCGTGGTCTCCGAAGAAAAATGGCAAGCCCTGGCCGATCGTTTCAACGCCGAACATGAAGATATCCAGGTCAATATGACCGTCCTGCCCTGGACGAACGGCAGGGAGCAGATCAAGACGGCCCTGGGCGCCGGCAACGGTCCGGACGTGTACTACATTCCCGTCGGGCTGGACCAGGATTACATCGACGCCAAGATCATGCCTCCGGTGACCACCCTGGGCGTGACGCAGGAAGAGCTGGACCAATATCTGCCCCTGATCAAGACCAACTCCGTGGACGGCGAAATCTACGCGCTGCCGCTGGCGTACGACATCGTCATGCTGTTTGTCAACAAGGAAATCCTGAAGCAGCACGGATTCGACAACCCGCCGGCCACCTACGACGAACTGTACAACATGGCCAGCGCAATTTCCCAGGCCACCATGGAAAACGGCAAGCCCGCGGTCATGGGCTTCCAGTTCCGCGGCATGGACGAGCACCTCAATTTCATGAACCATATCTGGGAAACGCTGTTCAAGGCGGAAGGCGGAGACTACATTACCGACGGAAAATCTTCCATCAACTCTCCGGCCGGGCAACGGGCGCTGTCCTACATGAAGAAGTTCTATGAAAACAACGTGTCGATTCCGGGGATCAGCGCGATCGAAGGGTTCGAGAACGAAACCATCGCCATGATTCCATACATCCAGACGGTGGCCAGCGACCGCGGATGGTATACCAAGGAAGAATTCAAGGACAAATGGGCCATGGTTCCGATGCCGAAGGGCTCCGTCTCCTCGGCGGGCTATCTGGGCGGGCACTCCGTCGCGGTCAACGCCAAATCGCCGAAAGCGCGGGAAGCCGCCGTCTTCATGAAATGGCTGGCTTCGCCCGAGCACGCCACCCTGTGGATGGAAAGGGATCTGGTGCCGGCCCACGATCTGGAAAAGATCGATCCGGCCATCAAGCAACAGATTGAACAAATGATGGCTTCGAGGGCCGCCACCTGGGATTCGATCTACAAGCAGCTGAACGTCAACATTGAAGCCGGCGTCGTGGAACTGCAGCTGCAAAAGCGCCTCGGCTACACCCAGCGCTGGAACGCCGTGCCGAACCAGTTCGTCGCGGCCGTGACCGGCCAGATTTCGATTGAAGAAGCCCTGACGCAGGTCGACAGGCAAGTGGACCAAGGGCTCAGAAGATAATACGGACATCCGAAAGGGGCATATGGCTTGAAGGTTTCCAGATTGCTCAACAACCAAGCCTTGCTGGGGTGGATGCTGGTCCTGCCGGCGATTGTCATTCTGGGAACCTTCTTTTTTTACCCCATGATTTATGCCCTCGTTCTCAGCTTCTACAGCTGGAACCTCCTGGGGACCAAAACCTTCGTCGGCTTTGAAAATTATGAATTTCTGTTCGCCGATCCCGTGTTCCGGCGGGCCTTGTGGAATACGCTGTACTTTACCGTGTTCAATCTGGCCGGCACGTTTGTCCTGGCCCTGGGCGTGGCCTTGCTGGTGACGAGAGAATCATGGGGTTACCGGATTTTCCGGGCGGTTTCCCTGATGCCGCTGGTCATTCCGATGGTCATTACCGGGATCATCTGGGGTCTCTTGCTGGAACCCACCGGGGTCGTCAACGTCGTCCTTGATCTGGTCGGCATCGAGGGCAAGGAATGGCTGTACAACTCGAAATGGGCCATGCCGGCCATCATTCTGGTCAGCATCTGGCACAGTTTCGGGTTGTACATCCTTCTTTTTGTGGCGGGGCTCCAGAATATACCGGATGAATTGCACGAAGCCGCCGGCATCGACGGAGCGGGCAGGTGGAGGATCTTTTGGCGCATCACGCTGCCTTTGCTGAGGCCGACCACCTTTTTTGTGCTGACGCTCCTCCTCATCAATTCCTTCAAGGCGTTCGACACCATTTGGGTCATGACCCAGGGGGGGCCGGGCAATTCCACGACGACGCTGGTCGTCTACATGTACCAGAAAATCTTCACCTCGGTCGGCGACGCCACGGCGGCCTCCATTGTGCTGTTTGTGATCATTTTCGCGTTGGTGCTGCTTCAGTACTTTTCGATGGGCAGGGAGGAGAAGCATTCTTGATGCGCCAACCCAGAAGCTTGAGGATCTTCTCCGCGATCGTTCTGCTGGCGGTCGGTTTCTTTGCGTTTTTTCCGTTTTACATCATGTTCAAAAGCTCTTTCGAGTCTTCCGCCGAAATTCTGGGGCATCCGTTCACCCTGCTTCCCGAAAACGGATTCAAGTGGGACAACTATGTGACCATTTTCAGCCAATATCCGATCCTGAAATGGCTGACCAACAGCTTTTTTGTCTCCGTCGCCGTCATCGCCGGCAATCTGGTTTTCTCCACCTGCGCCGCGTACGCGCTGGCGCGGCTGGAATTTCGGGGAAGAAACCTCCTTTTCCTGGCCGTTGTTTCCACGCTGATTCTTCCGATCCAGGTGCTGGTGGTGCCCCTTTACCTGGTCGTCAACCAGATCGGCTGGACCAACAATCTGATCGCCCTCATCGCTCCCAATCTGGTCAGTCCGTTCGCGATTTTCCTGCTACGGCAGGCGTTCATTTCCATTCCGAAGGAACTGGATCAGGCCGCGGTCATTGACGGGTGCAGCCGCCTGGGCGTGCTGGTCCGCATCATCGTTCCGAACGCGCTCCCCAGCCTGGCTACGGTCGTGGTGATCAAATTCATGTGGACGTGGGGCGACTTCATGTGGCCGTCGCTGGTGCTGACCTCATCCCATCTGAAAACCTTGCCCGTCGGCATCGCCACGTTTGCCGTCTCGCCTTCCCTGACCTTGTGGGATCTGGTCATCACGGCGTCGGTCATCGGATCGGTTCCCATCCTGATTCTGTTTTTCCTTCTGCAGAATTATTTTGTGCGCGGGCTGATGCAAGGCGCGGTCAAAGGCTGACATCTCCGCGTCCACGGGAACATCGGGAGGTTCGACGTTGCATTGAGACGGATCACGGCAAAACATCAATTGGTGGTGTGCGGGGGAGGCCTGGCCGGTTTCTGCGCGGCGGTGGCCGCCGCAAGACAGGGAATCGACACCTGCCTCGTGCACAACCGGCCCGTGTTTGGAGGCAACAGTTCCTCCGAAATCCGGGTAACGCCCCACGGCGCCGCCTCCTTTCACGCCTATGCCAGGGAAACGGGCATCATCTCCGAACTTTTGATCGAAGAACGGGCCAGAAACCACGAATACATCAACGAAAACGGCTGGACGAACAGCGTCTGGGACCTCGTCCTGTACGACATGGCGGTGAAAACCGAAAACCTCACGTTTCACCTGAACACCCATGTCACGGACGTGATCATGGCCGGCGAATCCCGCATCCGGTCCGTCATCTGCCAGGTGGCGAACGCGGAAACCGAGCTCGAGCTGGAAGGAGACGTCTTCATCGACTGCACCGGCGACGGCATCGTCGCCGTCAAAGCCGGATGCGAGTGGCGGATGGGGGCCGAATCCAGGGAGGAGTTCGGCGAGCCCCACGCTCCGTTGAAGGCGAGCCGCAATGTGATGGGCAGTTCCATTCATTTCAAGGCGGTCGACGTGGGCTACCCGGTCCCGTTCGAGGCGCCGGAATGGGCGGTAAAATACGAGAATCCCAAGTTCTTCTACGAGCTGAGGCATCCGCTGGGAAACACCGGCCACAGCAAGCGGTATCTGGCCGGATACTGGTGGCTGGAAATCGGGACGCCCTTTGACACGATTTACGACAACGAAAAAATCCGCCATGAACTGACCCGCCACACGCTGGGCGTCTGGGATTGGATCAAAAACAGGGACCCGCATCTCAAAAAGGTGACCGAAACGTTCGCCCTGGAATGGATCGGGCAGGTGCCCGGCAAGCGGGAGAGCCGCCGCATCATGGGCCGGCTTCTGCTGACCGAGCTCGAAATTCTGAACAAAACGGAGTTCCATGACGAAATCGCCTACGGGGGATGGTTCGTCGACGTTCACGCGCCCGGCGGCCTGCTGGCCCGCGAGATTCCTCCGGAGGAACAAACCTCCCATTCCTCGGCCAAACGGGTCGTCTGCGGTCCGTACGGCATTCCGCTGCGCATCCTGATTGCCAAGGACGTGGACAACCTTCTGATGGCCGGAAGAAACGTGAGCGTCACGCAGACCGCCCTCGGCACCGTACGGGTGCAGGGGACCACTTCGCTGATGGGACAGGCGGCGGGGACGGCGGCGGCGGTCGCCATCCGCAAGGGAATTCCCCCCGCCGCGACGGCCGAACCCGGGACGGTAAAGGAAGTCCAGCAGATTCTGCTGCGGGAAGGCTGTTTTTTGCCCCACCACAAAAACGAAGACCCGCTCGACCTTGCCAGAGAGGCGAAAGTGACCGCCAGTTCCGAAGCGCTGCTGACGGGCGCGGGACCCGACGACCGCGGCGCGCACCGGGGCCTGAGCTTCTGGAAAACGTTCAATCAGTCCGTTTTATCGGATGTGCTGTCCCGCCGCCGCGGCCAATGGATCGCCGTCGGGACCGGCGAGCTGCGCAGCATCGCCGTTTGCCTCAGCAATCTTTCGGACAGGGTGCAGCCCGTTCATGCCCGGCTGATGAAGGTGCAGCACATCTGGGATTACCGGACGGACCCGGCCATGGAGCTCAGAAGCGGCGTCCTGCACGTCCCTCCCGGCTCGCGCCGGTGGATCGAATGGGAAGTGAACCTGGATGAGTCTTCAGGATTGCGGGCGGGAAGCTACGTCCGCCTGGATCTGCTCCCGAACGAGCACGTGGAATGGCACCGCTCGGGACAAATCGTGCCCGGTCACGTGTGCGCCTATGAGAAGGAACCGGGCGAGGACCTGCAGCGTTACGACCACGGCATCACCATGAGCTTCCGGGTGGATCCGCCGCAGCCCTGTTTCCGGGCAGACAACGTCACCAGCGGCGTAACCCGGCCCTATCAATATACGAATCTGTGGCGCTCGGATCCGCACGCTCCCTTGCCGCAATGGGTGGAACTGGAATGGAACGTCCCGCGGAAGGTGTCCAGGGTGGAACTGACTTTCGCGGGAAATTTGCTGCGGGAATACCATTCCTATGAACCGTTGTACCGCGATCCGCAGTGCGTCAGGAATTATTCCGTCAGCGTCTGGACGGACGGGGGCTGGAAGGAAGTCGTCAGGGTCGAGGGGAATTACCAGCGGCAGCGCAAGCATGATTTGGCGGAACCTGCGGAGACTGGCAGGTTGAGGGTGACGGTTTACGCCACGAACGGCGACCCGTCGGCGGCCATTTACGAAATCCGGTGCTACTAGGAGCGGTTCTCCCGGCCGTTCCGGCAGAGGCATTTTTTGGCGTTTGCGCTCCAAAGTTCTATCAAGTACAATTACTTAATCAATCCCCGGCTCGATCGGAGAGGCATCCTTGCGGCTGCGTGCAGATGGGGGGCTGACCGGCGATGAACACCATCCTGGAAAAAATCCAGAAGCCGTTGGTGCACAACGTGAACGTGGAGAAGCAGCTCCGCGCTTTTCCGATCTACATGTTCAACCAGTGCGTGCCCGGCCATGCCCCGAAATCCAAGAACAGGCCCCAATGGGCGGGATTGTACACCAAGCATGTGCAGCCCGGGCTGGAAATCAACATCACCCATGAAGGACGGGCGATTTACGCCGTCGGGAAAGATCTGATCGCCCACATGCCCCGGCATCTCATCATGCTGAGCGGGGACGTTCCCCACCAGATCTTTGCGGACAGTTCTCTCAATTACACGCGGACGGTCATCTGTTTCGAGCACCATTTCCTGAAGCAGATTCCCTTCGTTTCCGATCTGGATTGGTTTGCCGGCAAGACCCACATCAGCATGCCGCTGGACCCGGATACCTATATCCGGATGAATCAGTTGATCCATCGGATTCTGGAGGAGTTTTCCGAACTGAAAACCGGCTGGAAACAGATGGTGTTGTCCCTGCTGTCGGAATTCATGGTCTTTCTGGAAAGGGGGTTTGAGGCCCACCGGAAAAACCAGCAGGTGCTCAAACGGAGCAAGGGGCATCAGCTGGTCGAAGAGTGCTGCAACTACTTGCGGGAAAATTTGCACGAACCGATTTCCTTAAGCAAGATGTCGGAGCTCTTTTACGTCAGTCCCGAGCATCTGACCCGCCTGTTTTCCAGGGTAAAGGGCATGAGCTTCTACCAATACGTGCAGATGCAGCGCATCATGGAAAGCGTCAAGATCATGGAAAGCCGTCCCGACCTGTCCATCACGGATGTGGCGCTGTCAGTCGGATATGTGGATTCCTCGCACTTCATCCGCGTCTTCAAAAAAATCATGGGACAAACCCCTTCGGAATACAGAAAAAATGTCCTGCGCACGAAAGCCGCCGGTCAATAGGCCGGCGGCTTGTTGCTGCAAGACGCATTGTTTCGCCGTTCATCCGGTCGGCTTTCACTCCGGACGGGATCTTCCGCTGGTTAGCAGCACTTCTTCGATTTGCCGCATGTGATGCCGGTCGTGGTCGACGAATTCCTTCAAATACGCTTCAAGGTCGAACGCCTCGCCGTCCGCGTCCGTATACGTCCCGGACCGCCGCACTTCATCCATGGAACGGATGGTGTCAAGAATGGCCTTCCGACACTTGCGCGTCTGTTCGATCAGTTCTTCCTTCGAAAGCCGCCGCCCTTTTTCCGCCGCTTCCCGATTGAACCGGTCAAAATCCAGTTCATTCCATGTCGGGTTCAGTCCTTGCGCGATCCGTTCCACGGCCGTTTCGCGGAAATACCTGTCCCAAAACAGGATGTGGCTGACCACGTCGTGAATGCTCCATTTGCCTTCGCCCAGCGGGACGTTCCAGTCCTCGTCCCGGATCCGGATCAGAAAATCGTTCCATTCTTCGTACCGAGCAAGCAGTTCGTCCATGCACACCCGATCCTCCGGAGAACAAAAAGAGACAGGAGCTTGCGGCTCCCGTCGCTCAGGCTCCCTTTTTCCACTTGATGTTGCAGCCGAGGCTCGGCTTCTGGTCAGACGGAACGGGCCGGCCCTCCAGGAGGCAATCGAGGGCCGCGCGCAGATCGCTCCCGGTGACCGGAACTCCGTTTCCCGGTCGGGAACCGTCAAACTGGCCGCGGTAGACGAGGCGCAGGTTGCCGTCGAAGACGAAGAAATCCGGCGTGCATGCCGCGCCGTACGCCCTGGCCACCTCCTGCGTGGCGTCAAACAGGTAGGGGAAAGGGAACCGTTTTTGTTCCGCCCATTTTTTCATCTCTTCCGGCGAGTCTTCGGGATACTGCTCCGGGTCGTTGGAGTTGATGGCGATAAACCGGATGCCTTTCGGTATGTAGTCGTTGGCGGTCTGCACCAGCTGATCGATGATGTGGCGGACGAACGGGCAGTGGTTGCACATGAACACGATGACGGTGGCGATGCCGGATTTCAGTTCGGACAGCGACATCGTTTTCCCCGAAACCGCGTCCGTCAGCGCAAAGTCGCTGGCGACGGTCCCGAGCGGAATCATTTTGGAAGGAGTATCTGCCATGACAATCCCCGCCTTTCACAGCAATGTTATCCAATATTATACTACATGCTGCGGATTTTCCCAAACTTCCGCGTACAGTTTCAAGGTACTCACAGGAAAAACGGCCTGCCGCATCGAAATTCCTCCATATGTAAAATCCGGTTCCGGAAGGGAAAGAGAAGGATCCGATCAGGTGGCACGACTACTCCCAACCCTCAGAGGACAAGAACGGACTTTTCAGGATTTTGGTGCTGGAAGTCAGATGATAGGCCGCAGGGGTGAGGGAGGCTGTTTCCCGCCCTGGCGGCATTAACGACAAAAATACATTTATTTTTTTGTTTTCATGGCCTTCCGACCGAAATAACGACATTCGTACATTTATTTTCGGGCTGCTAACCGGAAATCGCACAGGATTTTCCAATTTAATGATACAAAGTGCATTTATTTTCCTCCGGAGCCCGTTTTCATAAAAAAATAAATGCACTTTTGTCGTAGTTCAGATTCGCCCGGGCCCGCCTGAGGACACTCAAGCAGAATTGACGGTTACGGAAGACCAAAATAAGTTTGTCGGACGGATTTTCCCCGGAAAGGATTGACAACCACAAGATATTGGGTGTATATTTGATCTCGACAACTACATATTGATGTTCGGACAGGTGCCTTGCCCGCGGGCAAGGCTGAAAAGGGAAGACCGGTGCAAGTCCGGCGCGGTCCCGCCACTGTGAGGGAAGAGTTTCGCCCCGGCAAAGCCACTGGCCTCTGGAAGGCTGGGAAGGCGGGGCGAGGCGATGAAGCCCGAGCCAGGAGACCTGCCTGTCCGAAGGCGCTGCGGCCTACGGAGGATAGGGAAGGCGCCGGAAACAGGCCAATGCCGGCGGCAGGGCCCGGGTCATGCCCGGGCGGACTTGCCTGTCCGGTTGGTATTGGGGCGTTTCCGGAGCCCCGAGGCTCCGGAGGCGCCCCGCTTTTTTCCCATCAACCCTGGAGGTGGAGAGATGCTCATCGTCTACGATTCCAAAACGGGCAACGTGAAGCGGTTCGTCGCCAGGCTGGATCTGCCCGCGGTGCCGGTGGAGGAAGACGCCGTGCTGGAGGAGCCCTTCGTGCTGGTCACCCACACCACCGGATTCGGCCAGGTGCCCCCGCGCTCGGCGGCGTTTCTGGCCCGCAACGGCGGTTTTCTGCGCGGCGTGGCGGCCAGCGGCAACCGCAACTGGGGCGAAAATTTCGCCCGGAGCGCGGACCGGATCGCCGCCGCCTACGGCGTGCCGGTGCTGCACAAGTTCGAGCTGTCGGGGACGGCGGCGGATGTGGAGACGTTCCGCGAAAGGGTGGTCCGGCTTGCGGCACATTGAGCTGAACAACGAAATCATGCGGCGGGGTCCGGACGGGTTTTTCCGGCTGGAGAAGGACCGGGAAGCGCTCGAGGAATACCTGAAGGAAGTCCGCGCGGAAAGCGTCCGGTTTCCGGATCTGAAAAAGAAGCTGGTCTTTTTGATCGAAAACGGCTACTACGAAAACTTTTTCGAGCGGTACTCCGAAGCCGACGTGCTGGACGTGTTCGAATGGACCCGCGCGTATCCGTTCGCGTTTCCATCCTACATGTCCGCTTTCAAGTTTTACACCGACTACGCCCTGCGGACCAACGACAGGAGGCGCATCCTTGAACACTATCCCGACCGCGTCGCCGCCGTGGCCTTGCATCTGGCGCAAGGCGACGCCGCGCTGGCGAAGCGGCTCGCGGCGTCCATGATGGAACGGCGCGTGCAGCCGGCGACGCCGACGTTCCTGAACGCCGGCCGCAGGCGGCGGGGAGAGCTGGTGTCCTGTTTTCTGCTGCAAATGGACGACACCCTCAACTCCATCAACTACGTGCTGGGCACGTGCATGCAGCTGTCCAAGATCGGCGGCGGCGTGGCCGTCAACGTCTCCCGGCTGCGCGGCCGCGGCGAGCCGATCCGCGGGGTGGAAGGCGCGGCCAAGGGCGTCGTGCCGGTGCTCAAGCTCCTGGAGGACGCCTTCTCCTACGCGGACCAGATGGGACAGCGCAAGGGTGCGGGAGCGGCGTACTACCACATTTTCGGCTGGGACGTGGTGGAGTTTCTCGATACGAAAAAAATCAACGCCGACGAAAAATCCCGCCTGAAAACGCTGGCCATCGGCCTCATCGTGCCGGACAAGTTCTACCAGCTGGCGCGGGACAACCGGCCGCTGTACGTGTTCGCTCCGTATTCCGTCTACCAGGCCTACGGCGTCCATCTGGACGACATGGACATGGACGAAATGTACGAGCGGCTGCTGGCGGACGACCGGGTGAAAAAGAAGGCGGTCATGGGCGCCCGCGACATGCTGGTGAAAATCGCCACCATCCAGCTGGAATCCGGCTATCCGTACATCGTCAACATCACGAACGCCAACCGCGCCCACGCGCTGAAGGACATCGGCAAGATCAAGATGTCAAACCTGTGCACGGAAATCTTCCAGCTGCAGGAAGTATCCGAGATCGGCGACTACGGCGAGCCCGACGTCATCCGCCGGGACATCTGCTGCAATCTGGCGTCCCTCAACATCGCCAACGTGATGGAGACGGGCAAGCTGCGGGAATCGGTGCACGAAGGGATGCTGGCCCTTACGGCGGTGAGCGACATGAGCCGCATCCGCAACGCGCCGGGGGTGGCGAAGGCCAACGCGGAGCTGCATTCGGTGGGCCTTGGGGCGATGAACCTGCACGGGTATCTGGCGAAAAACCGCATCGCCTACGAAAGCGAGGAAGCCCGGGAGTTTGCGAGAGCCTTTTTCATGGCCGTAAACTACTACTCTCTCGAAAAAAGCATGGAGATTGCGCGTGAGCGCGGCGCCGTTTTCCGTGACTTCGAGCGGTCCGAGTACGCAAAGGGGACGTATTTCGACCGCTACCTGGATACGGATTTCCGGCCCGCGTCGGAAAAGGTGCGGCGGCTGTTCGCGGGGATTTCCCTCCCCGGTCCGGAGGACTGGCGGCGGCTTCGGGACGACGTGATGCGGCACGGGCTGTACCACGCGTACCGCCTTGCCATCGCGCCTACCCAGAGCATTTCGTACGTCCAGAACGCCACTTCCAGCGTCATGCCGGCGGTGGCGCCCATCGAGACGCGCACCTACGCCAACATGACCACGTACTATCCGATGCCGTACCTGAGCAAGGACAACCTGTTCTATTACAAATCCGCCTATCACATGGACCAGTTCAAAGTGCTGGACCTCATCGCGGAGATCGCCGCCCACGTGGACCAGGGCGTGTCCACCGTGCTGCATGTCAACAGCGACGTCACCACCCGCCAGCTGGCCCGGTACTACCTGTACGCCGCCCATATCGGGCTTAAGTCGCTCTATTACACGCGCACGAACCGGCTGTCGGTGGAAGAGTGCCTCAGCTGCGCCGTTTGATCTGAAATGTTGAAAGGGGAAAGGGGATAAACGCCATGACAACGACGGGCGCATTCGCGGTTCCGCTCAAGGCGGTGAACTGGAACCGGCCGGACGACGATTTCACGTACATGTTCTGGAACCAGAACATCATGCAGTTCTGGACCGACGAGGAAATCCCCCTGTCCGACGACAAGATGTGCTGGATCACGCTGGATGCGGTGGAGCAGGAGACTTACGTGAAGGTGCTGGCCGGACTCACGCTGCTCGATACGCTGCAGGGAGGCGTCGGCATGCCGAAGATCCTGGAGCGGGTGGACGGGCTGCAGCGCAAGGCGGTGCTCGGGTTCATGGGCATGATGGAGCAGATTCACGCCAAGTCGTACAGCAGCATTTTCACCACCCTCGTCTCCGGCGAGGAAATCGACCGCCTGTTCCGCTGGGTGGAGGCGCATCCCCTCCTCCAGGAAAAGGCGGCGATCATTGCCGAACGCTACGGCAACATCCGGACGCCACGGGACCTGTACCTCGCCATGGGGGCGTCGGTGCTGCTGGAAAGCTACCTCTTCTACAGCGGGTTCTTCTATCCGCTCTATCTGGCGGGGCAGGGGAAAATGACCAGCTGCGGGGAGATCATCGACCTCATCCTGCGGGACGAAAGCATCCACGGGCTGTACGTGGGCCTGCTGGCGCAGGAAATCGCCCGCGCGATGCCGGAAGGCGAGCGCCTGGAGGCGGAAAAGGAACTGCGCGGTCTGTTCGAGCGGCTGCACTGCCTCGAGGAGGCGTACACCGCCGAATTGTACGAATCCGTCGGCCTTGTGGACGAAGTGATGCGCTTTGTGCGGTACAACGCCAACAAGGCGTTCATGAACCTGGGTCTTGAACCGGCGTTCGCCGAAGAGCCCGTGAACCCCGTGGTCTTCAATGGCATCCGCACCCATACGAAACAGCACGACTTTTTCTCCAAAAAAGGAAACGGCTACATCCGCGCCATTCGCGTCGAGCCGCTTCGGGACGAGGATTTCGTGTTCTGAGGCGGGCCGGGGAGGCCGTCGCGCCGGTCCCGGGACCAAAGTCCGCCGGGTTCACGCCGGAATGCATGTCACTTGGTCTCGCCGTCTTCGCCAGAGCGAGGCGGGGACTGACGGGGGCGGATGCGGGAAACGGAGTAATTGCGCTTGCGGTCGCGGTAGAAGATCCATCCGCCGATGAAACCGACGCCCGCGAGGAAAAGCACGGCTCCCGTGATGAATTGCCCCCAGGGGAAGTGCGGATCGGCCACGTTAAGGTCGTCCAGCGAGGCGAAATATTCGAGAAAGGCCAATCTCATTTCATTGAAGCCGTAAGCCGCCGCCAGGCCGGGAATCGCCAGCAGCAGCAGGGCGACGATGCGCTGAGCCGCATTCCTCACAATGCCACGCTCCCCTCGGTCTGTTAACATGATAACGTTTTCTGCGAATTCTGTCCATGCGGTCAAGCTCCGTTTGGTTCCCCGCAAAAAAAAAGGTAAAATAGAATCCGTCGAGAGAAGGGAAAATCCCGAATCGGAGCGAACCTTTTCCGGCGGATGAAAGAATGCGGAGGGAACCGTTCATGCCGATGGAAGCCGATGTCGCCGTGCTCGGGGGCGGACCGGGAGGATATACGGCGGCGGTGCTGGCGGCCCGCGCCGGCAAGAGCGTCGTCCTGATCGAGCGGGACAAGCTGGGGGGAACCTGCCTGCACCGCGGCTGCGTGCCCAGCAAGGCGCTGCTGCGCAGCGCGGAAGTTTACGCTACCGTTCGTGACGCGGAAGCGTTCGGCATCCGCCTGGGCGGCGGAGAACCGGCGCTGGACTGGTCCGCGGTCATGGCGCGCAAGGCGGCCGTCGTGGAACGGCTGCACGGGTCGCTCCGCTCCCTCGTGGAGGGCAGCGGGGTGCGGATCGTGCACGGCGCGGGGCGGATCATCGGACCGTCGATTTTCTCGCCGCGCAGCGGATCGGTGGCGGTGGAGCTGGCGGATGGAGAGCAGGAGACGGTCGTGCCGCGCCATCTGATCATCGCCACCGGTTCCCGGCCGATCCGGATTGAGGGGCTGCCGTATGACGGCGACCGGGTGGCGACGGGGGAGGAAGCGCTGAACTGGGAGACGCTGCCGTCCTCCGTGCTGATCGTGGGCGGCGGGGTCACCGGCACGGAATGGGCGTCCATGCTCACGGATTTCGGCGTCCGGGTGACCATGGTGGAGACGGCGGAGCGGATTCTGCCCGGCGAAGACCGGGACATTTCCGCGGAGCTGAAGAAAGCCCTTGAACGGCGCGGCGCTGAGGTGATCACGGGCGCACGCCTGCTTCCGGAAACCTGCCGGGTGGAAGACGGGGCAGTGTCCATGGAAGTGGAAGCGGACGGCCGGAAGCGGCGCCTCAAAGGAGAGCGGATGCTCGTCTCCGTCGGCCGGCAGGCCAACATCGAGGACCTGGGGCTGGAAAACACGGACATCCGCACGGAACGCGGCTGCATCGCCGTCAACCCGGCCACGCTGCAGACGGACGAGCCGCATATTTACGCCGTCGGCGACGTCATCGGCGGCGTGCAGCTGGCCCACGCCGCCATGCACGAGGCGGCGGTGGCCGTCGACCACCTGTGCGGCCGCCAGGCGAGGCGTTCGGCGGACCGCGACGTGCCCCGCTGCATCTACTCGCGGCCGGAAGCGGCGGCCATCGGCTGGACCGAGGACGCCGCCCGCGAGGCCGGCTTCGACGTCATGACGATCCGCATGCCCATGTCCGCGTTCGGCAAGGCGCACGTCGCCGGAGAGACGGAAGGATTCATCAAGGTGGTGGCCGACCGGGCGACGGGGGACTGGCTGGGGGTTCACATGGTGGGTTCCCACGTGACGGAACTCATCGCCGAAGCTTCCCTGGCCCGCGTCCTGGACGCGATCCCCTGGGAGCTGGCGTATACGATCCATCCCCATCCGACCCTGTCGGAAGCGCTGCAAGAAGCGATGCAGGCCGTGGAAACCCGGAGGAAGGCGAAATGACCGCGCGGGAGGCGTTCCGCGCGGTCCCGTCTCCCGCCGGGTTTTGTCCATTTTTTTGCGGCCACCGTTTTCATTTGCCGGGGCGAGGAGTATAATGGATTTACACCAAGTATTAAGACCTGGTTATAAAATCTCCGTTCCAGGAGGGACCTGCCATGAGGCAACCGGGCGTCGTCCGGCGGACGCTCAGGCACCGCGAACTCGGTCTGAGCGACGAACAGGTTCTCGCGATGTATGAAAACATGCTGCTCGCCCGCCGTTACGACGAACGGGCGCTTCTGCTCCAGCGGGCCGGCAAGATCAACTTTCACATTTCCGGGCTGCTGCAGGAACCGGCGCAGGTCGCGGCGGCGTTCGCGCTGGATCGCAAGCGCGACTGGTTCTTGCCCTATTACCGGGATTACGCCTTCGTGCTTTCCGTCGGCATGACGATGAGGGAGCTGATGCTGTCCCTGTTCGCCAAGGAGGAAGACCCCAACAGCGCGGGCCGGCAGATGCCCGGACATTTCGGGTGCAGGCGGCTGCGCATCGTGACGCATTCCAGCCCGGTGGCGACGCAGATTCCCCACGCGGTGGGGTTCGCGCTGGCGGCCAAAATGCGCGGGGAACCCTCCGTGGCTTTCGTGTCTTTCGGAGACGGGTCGAGCAACCAGGGTGATTTTCACGAAGGGCTCAATTTTGCCGGGGTGCTCCGATTGCCCGTCATTTTTTTCTGCGAGAACAACCAGTTCGCCATCTCCGTGCCATACCACAAGCAGGCGGCCGCCCCGATCAGCGAACGGGCGCCCGGCTACGGATTTCCGGGCTTTCGGGTGGAAGGCGACGATCCCCTGGAAGTGTACCGCCTTGTCCGGGAAGCGCGGGAGCGGGCCCTGGCGGGAGAAGGGCCGACGCTCATCGAAGTGATGACCTACCGGGTGGCGGCGCATTCCACTTCCGACAACGACCTGGCCTACCGGACGAAGGAAGAGGTCGAGCGGGCCTGGGAAAGGGACGGCATCCCGAAGTTCCGGAACTATCTGATCGAATGCGGTCTGTGGTCGGAAGAGCGGGACCGGGAGCTGGAGAAGCGCATCCGGGCCGTCATCGACGAGGCCACGGCTTACGCCGAACGCGCGCCGTTCCAGTCGCCGGAGGATTCGCTCCGGTACGTCTACGCGGAAGACGGGGAGGAGGCGCAAGATGCCGGTCCTGGAGTATATTGAAGCAATCCGTCTGGCCATGAAAGAGGAAATGGAGCGCGACGAGCGCGTTTTTGTGCTCGGCGAGGACGTCGGCGTGAAAGGCGGCGTTTTCGGCACGACGAAGGATCTGCAACGCCTGTTTGGCGAGTGGCGGGTGCTGGACACGCCCCTGTCGGAATCGGCCATTGCCGGGGTGGCGATCGGCGCGGCGATGGCGGGTCTTCGGCCCATCGCCGAAATGCAGTACGCCGATTTCATTTTTCCGGCCACGAACCAGATCATCAGCGAAGCGGCCAAAATCCGCTACCGCTCCAACAACGACTGGGACTGCCCGGTCGTCATCCGCGCGCCCATCGGCGGCGGCGTGTTCGGCGGACCCTATCATTCGCAATGCGTGGAATCGGTGTTCTTCGGCACGCCGGGCCTGAAAATCGTCGCCCCCGCCACTTCCTATGACGCGAAAGGGCTGCTCAAGGCGGCGGTGCGCGATCCCGATCCGGTGCTCTACTTTGAGCACAAAAAATGCTACCGGCTCATTTCCGGCGAAGTGCCGGAAGAAGACTACATCGTTCCCATCGGCAAGGCGAATGTGTTGCGCGAAGGATCGGACATCACCGTGATCGGATACAGCATGCCCCTGCACTTCGCCATGCAGGCGGCGGAGGAGCTTTCCCGCGAAGAGGGGATCGAGGCGCACATCCTGGATCTCCGGACGCTGCAGCCCCTCGACCGGGAAGCGATCCTGGAAGCCGCCGCCCGCACCGGCAAGGTGCTCATCATCCACGAGGACAACAAGACGGGCGGCGTCGGCGCGGAGGTGGCGGCGATCATCGCCGAGGAGCTGCTGTACGATCTGGACGCGCCGATCCGCCGCCTGTGCGGGCCGGACGTGCCGGCGATGGCCATCAACCCGCCGGCCGAGAAGCGCTTCCTGCTGAACAAGGAGAAAGTCAAGGCGGCGATGCTGGAGCTGGCGCGGTACTGAAGCCGGGCCTCAAGGCAGCGCCTCCGGGAAGGAGCTTGGACCGATGGCGAAGCAACTGACGGAAATCCGCATGCCGCAGCTGGCCGAATCCCTCGTGTCGGCGACGGTGGAACGGTGGCTCAAGGAACCCGGCCATCGCGTGGAAATGTACGAGCCGATCTGCGAAATCATCACCGACAAGGTGAACGCCGAAATTCCGTCCACGGTGGCCGGCGTGATGGCCAGGATTCTGGTGGGCCCGGGCGAAACGGTGGAAGTCGGAACGCCGATCTGCCTCATCGAGACGGAAGGCGAAGGAGAAGCGGAAGATTCGCCGGTTTCGGCCGGAGAGGCGTCCGGCTATGGCGTGGCGGCCGGCGTTACCGGACCCGGCGCCGGATCGTCGTCATCTTCCGCGTTCGATCCCTCCGCGCCCATGCGGCACCGCTATTCGCCCGCCGTGCGGAAGCTGGCGGAGGAATATGGCGTCGATCTCGCCGCCGTCGCCGGGACCGGACTGGGCGGCCGGATCACGCGCAAGGATGTGCTGAATCACATCTCGCGGGCTGGCGCGGCGGGGGGGACGTCGACGGCCCTGAAAACGGCCGTGCCCGTCTCCGGAGCGGGCGCCACGACGACTTCGGCGCCCGCTCAGGGACCCGCCATTTTGACAAGGACGGACGCATCCGCCGGCTCCGCGCCGGACGCTCCTTCCGCCGTTCCGACCGTCGAGGTGGAAGAACCGCGCGCTCCCGGGCGGGAATACTATATCGACGTGACGCCCATCCGCAAGGCCATCGCCAAAAACATGCGCCAAAGCGTGAGCGAGATTCCCCACGCCTGGACGTCCATCGAGGTGGACGTCACCAACCTGGTGGCCCTGCGCAACCGCTGGAAGGACGAATTCCGCAAGCAGGAAGGCGTCAATCTCACCTATCTGCCGTTTCTCATCAAGGCGGTCGTCAGCGCGATCCGGGATTATCCCATCATGAATTCGGTGTGGGCCGACGACCGGATCATCGTCAAGCGCGACATCAACATCTCCCTGGCGGTGGGGACGGAGGATTCCGTGCTGACGCCGGTCATCCGCAACGCCGACCAGAAAACCATCGTCGGATTGGCCCACGAGATCCACGAGCTGGCCCGCAAGACGCGGGAAGGAAAACTGACCCTGGAGGACATGCAGGGCGGCACCTTCACCGTGAACAACACCGGAACCTTCGGCTCCATCCTGTCGGTGCCCATCATCAACTACCCGCAGGCGGCCATCCTGACCATGGAAGCCATCGTGAAGCGGCCGGTGGTTGTCCATGACATGATCGCCATCCGCTCGATGGTGAACCTGTGCCTGTCCTTCGACCACCGCATTCTCGACGGCGTCATCTGCGGCCGGTTCCATCAGCGGGTGAAGGAAAATCTCGAAAGCTACACGATCGACACGAAACTGTACTGAGGGGACCCGTTTCCGGAAGGGCGCTGTCTCTACGGGTGTCGGCCTTGAAGGGGGGAAGCGGATGCGGAAGCTGGAAGTCCGCCAGTTGCCCCGGACGGAGTACGGAGCGGCGTGGGAACTGCAGAAAACCATGGTGAAGGAAATCGACCGGGGGGAGCGGCCGGACACCCTGCTCTTGCTTGAGCATCCGCCGACCTACACGATCGGCTCGGACCGCCATCCCGAGCACCTTCTGCTGCCGCGGGAGGAGCTGGCCCGTCGGGGCATTGCCGTCTTTGAGATCGACCGCGGCGGCGACATCACCTATCACGGACCGGGCCAGCTCGTGGGATATCCGCTGCTCTACCTGGACGCGGAGGGGCTCGATCTGCACGGGTATTTGCGAAAGCTGGAGGAAGCGATCATCGGCCTGCTGGGCGAATTCGGCCTTGCGGGAAGCCGCAAGCCCGGATACACCGGCGTCTGGGTCGGCGACGCCAAAATCGCCGCCATCGGCGTGAAATTCAACAAGGCGCGCGCCCGCCGGGGCTTCGTCACCAGCCACGGCTTCGCCTTTAACGTCCGGAGCCGCGTGCTGGAAGAAGGGTTTGCCGGCATCGTGCCGTGCGGCATCACCGAGTACGGCGTCACCTCGCTGGAAAATGAAACGGGCCTCGCGGCGGACACGGCGGAAATCGGACGGCGTTTCGTGCCGCACTTCTGCGGCGTGTTCGGCTACGAACCGGAATTCGTCTACCACTGAACCGCCGTGCCCAGCGTCGCCAGGATCGTGGTGATCAGCATCGCCGCGAGCGCCACGATGGCCACCCAGCGGAGAACCTTCGGATTCAACGCGTACCATCCTCTCTTTCTCCCCAAATATTTTAGCGGAACGGCAAGAGGGTGGGAAGGCCGCGGGTCCGGCGAGGGTCCGCCGGGCGGGACGCGCGCATGGAACGGCGCCGGGAACAAGTGCCGGGCAAGAACGCCTGAAAGGATGAGCGCGGAAAATCGCTTCAAGCCAAACGAGACGGGGAGGAACGACCGTGTTGGACCGTGAAAGACTCGTCGCCCGCTTTTTCGAATTGGTTCGGGTGGACAGCGAGACGAGACATGAACGGGAGATTTGCGACTTGCTAAAAGATCAGTTTGCGGCTTTCGGCCTTGAGGCGGAAGAAGACGACGCGGCGCAGCGCACCGGCCACGGCGCGGGGAACCTGTTTGTCTGGCTGCCCGCTTCCCCCGGCCTGGAATCGGCCCCCGCGGTGCTGTTCACCTGCCACATGGACACGGTGACCCCGGGAAAGGGGATTCGTCCGCGCCTGGATGAAGACGGCTACATCCGCAGCGACGGCACGACGATTCTCGGCAGCGACGACAAGGCCGGTCTCGCGGCGCTGCTTGAAGCGCTGCATGTGATCCTGGAAGAAAAACGTCCGCACGGTCCGGTGCAGATCGTCATCACCGTCGGCGAGGAAGCGGGGCTGGTCGGCGCCCGCGCCATGGATCCGGCCCGGCTCAAGGCCAAATACGGCTTCGCCCTCGACTCCAACGGCCCGGTCGGCGACATCATCGTCGCCGCGCCGACGCAGGCCAAAATCGACATCGTCGTACGCGGCAAAACCGCCCACGCCGGCGTCAATCCGGAAGACGGCATCAGCGCCATCCAGGTGGCGGCGAAGGCGGTGTCCCGCATGCCCCTCGGCCGGATCGACGCGGAGACGACGGCCAACATCGGCCGCTTCGAAGGCGGCGGGCCGACCAACATCGTGTGCGATTACGTGAAGCTGGAAGCGGAAGCCCGCAGCCGCAACCAGGCCAAGCTGGACCGGCAGGTGGCGGCCATGCGCGAGGCGGTGGAGACGGCGGCCCGCGAAGCCGGAGCGGAGGCGGAATTCCACAGCGAAATCATCTATCCCGCCTTCTCGTTTACGGACGACGACGAGGTGGTGCGCTTGGCCAAAGCCGCCATCGAGGCCGTCGGTCTAACGCCCCGTACCTTGCCGTCGGGCGGCGGAAGCGACGCCAACATCTTCAACGGCAAGGGGGTTCCCACCGTCAATCTGGCCATCGGGTACGAACACATCCATACGACGCGGGAACAGATCCACGTGGACAACCTGGTCAAAACGGCCGAACTCGTGCTCGCCCTCGTGGCGGAGGCGGCGAAACGCTGAAAGCGCCCGGGTTCGGCCGTCGCCTTGCCGTTCACGGGTCGAGCATGACGAAATCGTAGAGAATCAGCGAACCCGCATGCTTGTCCAGGCCTTCAACCGCAAGACTCCACGTGCGTTTGCCGTCCAGCGTATATTGCTCCAGCACGTGACGGTCCGAATCCGTAAATTTCCGGAAGAAGTACAGACGGTCGCCCGCGAAATGGACGATTTCATCCTGGAGCCTTGCCATACGCTCGTAGTCCAAAAATCGAAATTTCTTTTCCAGCCGGTTTTCCGTCGGATGGAACGCAAACACCGAACCGTATCCGTCCACATAGTAGATGGTGTCTTCCAAGACGTGAAGGGATTTTTCGTTAAAGAAATAATACTTCGTCGTGCTTCCGTCGTAACGCCGGAGCAGCCAGGTCCGGCGCACGGCGGGATTGTTTTTGTCGATCAGCGCCAATTTGAGGTCCGCAAAGGCGCCGTCCGGTTCCGCGTAAATGAACGCCAGCTCATGCTCTCCATAGGGCACAAGCCTTGTGAAGAAAAAAATCCCGTCATGTTCCGCTTGCCAGAGGAAGGATTTCTCCATGCCGATTTCATCGCCCAGGATTGCGATTCTGTGGAGATGCATGCGCCTCGAATCTTCGTGATCGGACGAAATAAAATAAACAAATTCCCCGTCATCGCCGGTGGCCATCATATATTCGTAAATCGGCCGGCAAAATTGCCGGTTGTCGTCTCCCCAGCGAAGCTGCGAAATGTATCCGTCCATCGATTCGGCAAACCGATAGTTAAACAGCGCGTAATGCCAGCGCTCATCGCTGAGCACGCCCGCGGATTGGCCGTAACCGGCGGGCGCCTCGCAATGGTCGTATGAAAATTTCCGGACGTTGTTGTTTCCGTCCATGACGAGAAGCTGGTTTTTCTGGTGAATGAGGAGATGATTCCGGAAGGGAATCAGCCCGTTGAGCTCCAGCCCCCGATGGCGGTGGACCGAGTAGTTTCCCGCGCGATCCACGAGAAAGGTGACGCTTCTTCCCGTTCCAAACTTTTCACGGGGGAGTGGGGTGGAAAAATACAACGCCGCCGCCGCGCCGCTCAGTTTCACTTGCGCTTCTTTTTTTTGACAGCCGCCGAGAATGCCGGCGATTGCGATGATGAAGGTCCAGACGAACAGGTGTTTCCGCTTCAATGGATGGTATCCTCCCGAACCCGCAAGACTTGGCGAATGCCAGGCCCGCAGGCGTTCACCATTTATGAATCTTTTTATTTAAATGGTACACCGGCGCACCAAGATGCAAACGCCCGACCCCCAATTCGGGGAACCGGGCGTCTGTTCGTTTCCGATCAACGCCGCAGAATGGTCACGCGTCACGAACGCGAGCGGATTTCCTGCCGCATGAACAGGACGAAAGAAGCGGCGAAGACAATGAGCGTCATCGAAATGAGCGCCACGATGTGCGGCCAGATGAGCAGCAGGCTCTGTCCAAAGGACAGCGGCGCGTCGATGGCGAGATATCCTTGCTCCAGCGTGATGAAGGGGTTGAGCGTGCGCGTGTTGGGCAGCATCAGCGTGGTCGCCGCCTCCTGGAACAGGTAGGCGGGCGACAGGCGGGACAGGAACATCAGAAAGTTCTGATGGGCGACCACCGCCGCGGCGTCATTGGGATTGGACGGGGCGGTGGCCTGGCCGATCAGGTTGACGATCAGCCCGTAGAACACCAGGAAGAAGATCCAAAGCGCGATCCCCGCCAGCGCCGATGTCGCGGCCTGCTTGAACCGGATGGAGAAAAAGATGGACAGGTTCAGCCAGAGCCCGACGTAAACCACGGTGATCACCAGCGTCGCGAGCACGCGCAAGAATTCCTCCGGCGTCGGCGGATAACCGATCATGAACAGGCCGAGCCCCATCACCAGGAAGCCGAGGGCGAACACGACGACGGCGATCAGCTGCAGACCGGCCACGAATTTGGCGTTCAGGAAGTCGTCCCGGTACACCGGCTGCGAGATGACGCGGCTCAGCGTGCCCTTGGTGCGTTCCGAATTGACGGCGTCGAAGCCGATGGCGATGCCGATCAGGGGCGCCAGGAATGAAATGAAGGTCAGGAAGTTCGGCATCACGCCGTTCGAGACCGTGAACATGTGCAGGAACAGAAACTCGGGGACCGCTTCGTAACTGCCGGAAAATCCTTCGCTCAGCGCGGTGATCGCGCTGTAGATCGAGCCGATGCTGGCCACCGTCACGATGGCGAGCAAAATGATAAAGCGCCAGCTGTTGATGTGGTCGCCGAATTCTTTGTGCACCATGACCCAAAACGGGGGCGTTATCTTTTCGGCTCCGGCTTTCGCCGCTTCCGGCGCGGCGCCTTTCGGGCCGAAAAGCCTGCGCACCCTGGCGATGCCCTGTTCGCTCATGACGCTTCGCTCCCTTCGAAGTAGCGGTGGTAGATGTCGTCCAGACCGTACTTCGTCGGACGCAGACCGTAGAGCTCAAGGCCGTGCTCCAGCGCCATCCGCGCCAGCTGCGACGCCAGGTCGTCGGAGCAGACGACGCGCGCGGTCACATAGGACGAACCCGCGAGGGCATCGGCCTCGACACGCTCCACCGAAACCACGTGTTCCAGCGACCTTATGCGCTGTTCCAGTTCGTCGCTCCACGCGCTGAGATCCAGTTCCACGGTGTGCGTCGCCCCGCCGAAAAGCTGCCTCGACAGATCGTTCATGTCGCCGCAGGCGAGGAGCCGGCCCTTGACAAACAGTCCGACCCGGTCGCAGATTTGTTGGACCTGGTGCAAATGGTGGGACGATAGCAGCACCGTGATGCCTTCCTTGCGGCTCAGATCGCGAATCAGGGCCAGGAGCTCCCGGACGCCTTCCGGGTCGATGCCCAGCGTCGGTTCGTCGAGAATGATCACTTCCGGCCTCTTGATGAGCACGTCGGCGAGCCCGAGGCGTTGCCGCATGCCGCGGGAGAATTCCCCGACGTTTTTCTCCGCCGCTTCGGCGAGGCCGATCCGCTCCAGGAGAGACAGGGCCCGTTCCGTGGCTTCCCGGAGCGGGATCCGGTTGAGCCGCGCGGTGTAGATCAGGTTGTCCAGCGCGGTCCGGTCGTCGTAAAATCCGACGTCGTCCGGCAAGTAGCCCACCCGGCTTTTCACCTGGATCGGGTTGCGCGTGGCGTCGATGCCGCAAACCAGGGCCTTGCCGGATGTCGGTTCCGTCAGGCCCAGCATCATGAGAATGGTGGTGGTTTTGCCGGCGCCGTTGGGGCCGAGCAGGCCGAAGATTTCCCCCTGGTAGATGTCCAGCGTCAGATGGCTCACCGCGGTGAAGTCGCCGTATTTTTTCGTCAGTTCCCGAAGTTCAATGACCGGCTGGCCCGCCACGGGTTATCGCCTCCCGTATTTGCGCATCAGCCAGTACACGCCCCCGATCACCGCCAGCCCGATCAGCACGCCGATCCAGCCCCACAGCACGGACGTCTTGACCGTGACGCGGAACACGGCATCCGCCGATTTTTCGGCCGCCGACGCGGTCATGGCGAGCACGTAGTCCCCGGCCAGCGCTTCCTTGGACGATTTGATCGTGGCCGTCACCGGCACGGATTGCCCCGGCTTGATGACGTTGATCGTCTTCGGTTCGAAGGTCACTTCCCAGTTGGCCGGCGCCGTGCTGGTCAGGTTGATGTCGGTGAGGTCGGCGGAACCGGTGTTTTTCACCAGCAGTTCCAGGCTGCGCGTGCCGCCCGCCGTGATGCTGGTGCTCAGGCGCTCATCCGGCGTGGTGAGCTGGATGGCGTACGTGCCGGTGATGACGGCTTCCAGGGTCAATTCCGCCGAAGTCGTGTTGTTGGACGCGCGGACCGGAATCCGATAGGTGTCGGCCGCGGCGTTGCTCGAAGGGGTGACCCGCAGGGTAATGGTCTGCGTGGCGTTCGGTTCCACTTCGATGGACGTGATGTTGTTGCCGCCGGATTGGAAACGCGCGTCCCAGCCTTGCGGCACATCCGCGCTCAGCGCGTAGGTCTGCTTTTCCGCCGTACGGTTGTTCAGTTTGAGGCTGTACGAGAAATCGGAATCGGAATGCCCTTGCAGGTTCGGCTGATCGCTGGTCAGCTCGGACCGGTAGGTGCCTTCTTCCACCACGGTTACCCGGATCGGCAGCGACCCGTGCGGTCCCGCGTTGACGCGGAAGGTGTAATCGCCCCGGTTCACCTGAAGCGGCACTTTCAGGGTCAGCGTCACCGACCGTTCGCCTTCGGGCCGGATGGAGATTTGCCGGATCTGGTTGCCGCCGGCGGTCAGTTCCGCTTCCCATCCCTCGTGCCCGCCGTTGTCGAATTCGAGCGGGATGGTCTGGATCTGGCCGGTGTTGTTGATGATGTCGATGGTGTACGTAAGGGATTGGCCCGGCGTGGCCGCCATGTGGGTATATGCGGTGTACAGGTCCACGTCCGCGGCCGCGGCCGGCGCGGAGAAACCGATGAGGCCCGCCAGTACGGCCAGGAGCATACGGAATGACAATTTGCGTCGGATGGAAGACGACATGTTCTTTGACCCTCCCGATACCGGTGTGACTTGGATTTCCAATTTCTCTACGCACGGATGGCGATCGCGGATTTACCGGACCGGAAAAATCTTTTCGGCGGGACCGGGGGGCGGCCCGGGCGGCTTGGTTTTCACCGCTGCGAATTTTTATTAATATAGGATGGGGAATACGCAAGCAATCCGCGGGAGTCGGAAAAGTCCGCGTGATCAGATTCGGAACGGCAACCGAAGGGGGGGCGGCCATGCGGCATCCGCAGCGCGCGCCGGGACCGGAAACCGGCCCGCTGGAAAAACTGCTCGCGGAAATCCGGAAAGGTTCCGCATCCGCGTTCGACCGGCTGTACGGGATGACGGCGCCGATGGTCCGGGCGATCGCCCTGCAGATTCTGGGCGATCCGATGGATGCGGAAGACGTCTGCCACGACGTGTTTTTGCATGTGATCAGCCACCCTGAACGTTATGATCCTTCCCGCGGCTCGGTGGAGGCCTGGCTGGCCGTGCTGGCCAAAAGCCGCGCCACGGACCGGCTGCGCCGCAAGAAGCGCCTGCTCCTGGCCGCCGAGAGGGAGAAGCTGGAGGGAAATTCCTGGACGGCGCCGCAGGCGGACGCGGAGCCGGAAAGCCGGGTGCTCGCCAAGCTGCAAAGCGAAGCCGTCCGCCTGGCGCTGCTCGAGGTTCCTGTGGCGCAACGGCAGGCGTTGGCGGCGGCTTATTACCAGGGAAGAACCCAGCGGGAACTGGCCGAAGAGTGGCGGGTGCCGCTCGGCACGGTAAAATCCCGGGTCCGGTACGGCCTCGGGCACCTTCGCCGCGCCCTGGCGCACATGGGATGGGCGGAAGCGGAAGGGGGCGATGGCCGTGTCTGACATCGGCTGCGCGGTTCCGGAAGAATGGTGGGTGGATTATCTGACGGGCCGACTGACGCGCGATCAGGCCCTGCGACTGGAACGCCACCGCGCGGTTTGCCCCGTTTGCGCGGAGACGTGCCGGCGATGGGGGGAGCTGCTCAGAAACGCGAGGGACGCCGGGATGCGGGCGGCGGCTTCAAACGTGACCGCGGCGCGGAACGCCCATTCCGGCGGCGAAACGCGCCTGTTCGCGGCGCTTCGTTCCCTGGCCGGCGTCTGGCGGCGGAAATGGCGGCGAGGAAGCTTGCGCCTGGCGGTCAGCGCCTACAGCTGGCGGCGCAGCCTGGAGCGGGCGCTTCGCGCCGCGGCGGGGCTTCGGTGGATTGCGGCCGCGGGCGGCATATTGGCGCTGGCTCTGGTGGCGGGATTGTTCCGCGCCTCCCATATGATCTTCACGAAAGAACCGCCGGAAGATCCCGTCACCCTGAAGGCGGAACAATATGTGCTCGCGCATGAGCCGATGGCGGCCGCCGTCATCTCCCGCCCCGATACGGTGCAATATCCGCTGGTGAGGGCGTCCGTGCGGGGAGATGTGGAGCTCCCTCCGGTGGCGGGCGGCGCGGTCTGGCTGAACGACCGGACCGGCGAACTGCTGGTGATGCTGGAAGGGATGGTTCCTTCCGACGAACGGGACGTGCAGGCCTGGCTGATCATCCGGGAAGGATGGCTGAGCCTCGGCTTGCTGAAATTCCCGGAGGGATACCAGGGTCACCTGTACGTGCGAAGCATCTGGAGGGAAGACCGCGAAGCGGTGGCGCTTACCCTGGAGCCCAAGGGCGGAAGCCTGCTGCCCACCGCGCCCGAAAGCACCATCGTCCGGCTGGACGCCCCGCAGCGGCTTGAACCCGCCCCATTGCGCTGAAAGCCAGGAAGGAGACAGACCATGAACGAAGAAAAGGCCGCGAGCCACCCTTTCGCGGAGACGACGATCAGCACGCAGCCGGTTTTTTCCGGAAGGATGATTTCGCTGGAAATCAGCACGGTCCGTCTTCCCGACGGGCGGACGGCGACGCGGGAGATCGTCCGGCATCCCGGCGCGGTGGGCGTGCTGGCGCTTCACGGCGGGCGCATGATCGCCGTCGAGCAATACCGCAAGCCCCTTGAACGGGTCCAACTGGAGATCCCCGCCGGCAAGCTCGACCCCGGCGAATCGCCGGAGGCGGCCGCGCTCAGGGAACTGGAGGAAGAAACGGGGTTCAGAGCGGGAAGCGTCCGCCACCTGCTTTCCTTTTCCACCTCTCCTGGATTTGCGGACGAAGTGCTGCACCTGTATTTCACGGACGATGTCACGCCCGGCGGGCAGCGCCCGGACGAGGACGAATTTCTGTCCGTCGAGCTCTTGACCCCGGAAGAGGCGGAACGCGCGCTTCGCGACGGGCGCATCTGCGACGCCAAGACGATGCTGGCGCTTTACGCATGGAAATTGTACCGTCTGTCGGGAGCGCTGACGCCTTGAACGGCTCGCACCGGCCTGGGCGGCCCGGGCGTGACGGGCTGCCTTCGGAGGCACCCGGCCTCAGGCGCGTGTTTGCCGATCTCCACGTGCACGTCGGCCGCACCGACGGCGGCGAACCGGTGAAGATCAGCGCCGCCGCTTCGCTGACGTTTCGCGGCATCGCCCTGGAAGCGGAAGAGCGGAAGGGCATCGGCATTGTCGGCGTCGTCGACTGCCACTCTCCGGCGGTTCAGGAAGACATCGAAAGGCGGCTGGACAGCGGCGAAATGGAGGAACTCGCGGGAGGCGGCATCCGCTTCCGGAACACGGTGCTGCTTCTCGGCTGCGAGATGGAAGTGCTGGAGCCGGGAGGCAGACCCTTCCACCTGCTCGGCTATTTGCCGTCTTTGGAGGCCATACGCGGCTGGACGGAGTGGCTTCGCCCGCGCGTGGCCAACGTGCGGCTCAGCACGCCGAGGGTCCGCGCCCGCGCCCGCGAGTTGCAGCGGGAACTTGCGGCCCGAGGGGGAATTCTCGTTCCCGCGCATGTGTTTACGCCGCACCGGGGACTGCTCGGATGTTCGGCGGACCGGCTGGAAGAACGCCTTGACCCGGACGGGGTGGCCGCCGTGGAACTCGGCCTGAGCGCGGACGCCGACATGGCCGGACGTCTGTCCCAGCTGGACCGCTATCCTTACCTGACCAATTCCGACGCCCACTCCCCCGGCACGATCGGCCGCGAGTGCAACGAACTCGTCGTGGCCGAACCGACCTTCGCGGAAACGCTCAAGGCCCTGCGCGGCGAGGACGGCCGGCGGATCGCCGCGAACTACGGGCTCCATCCGGCCCTGGGCAAATACCACACGACGTTTTGCCCCGATTGCCGGCAGCAACTGCCGGATGCGGCCCGCGCGGACTCCGTCTGTCCGCTGTGCGGCGGTACCCGGCTGGTGCGGGGCGTGGCGGAACGGGCGGAGATGCTGGCCGACCGCGACCGGCCGCTCCATCCGCCGCACCGGCCCCCTTACCGCCGGCAGGTGCCGCTCATGTTCATGCCGGGCGTGGGACCGAAAACGCTGCAGAAGCTCCTGGCCCGGGCGACGGAGATGGACATCCTGCACCGGCTTCCGCCGGAACGCTTGCGGGAAATCGCCGGGGAGGCCCTGGCGGATCTCATCCTCCGGGCCCGGGAGGACCGGCTCGACATATCCCCGGGCGGCGGCGGAACGTACGGCCGGCCGGTCGCCCGCGGCGTGACGGGCATGGGAACCTGACAAGATTCCCGTGCCCGTCATCCTTTTTTCCCTGCCCGCATATAAGCTGTTATAGGCGGTTGGCTTGTCCGACAGCGGGGAGGGAAGCGGCATGTCCCATCGACCGTGGTGCCGTCCGTGCAGGCGGCTCGCACCCCTGTACCTGTTCGTGGGCGCGCTCATCCTGACGGGCGCCGGATTCGGCTTTTTTCTCGTCGACGCGCTTTCTCCTGAACAACGGCTGGAACTGGCCGCCCGGCTCGAAGCCTACCGCCTGGAGCTGGTCCGGCCGGAAGGCGCGGATGCCGCGGAAGCCTTTCTCGACAGTTTCCTTTTTTACGCCAGATGGCTGGGGCTGATCTGGCTGCTCGGCGTTTCCGTGGTCGGCGTGCCCGGCGTGCTGGCCCTGGATTTCCTGAAAGGCGTCCTGATGGGGTTCACCGCCAGACTGCTGGCAATGGAAATGGACGGGGGCGGGATGCTGTTCGCGCTGGCCGCGCTGGTTCCCCACAACGCTCTGGCCGTTCCGGCTCTCATGATCGCCAGCGTCTCGGCGATCCGGTTCGCCGGTTGGGTGGCGGGAGAGCGGCTTCTTCGCCGGCGGGGGCGGTTATTGCCGCCGCTCAAGTCGCACGGAATCGCAACCCTGGCCATGCTGGTCCCCCTGTGCGGAGCGGCTCTGGCGGAAGCGTACCTTGCTCCCCGGCTCCTCGGGCGGCTGCTCTCGTGGCTTGCGCATTTCGCGTAATATTGCCGGAAACTGGCGGAAAATGGAATGCGGTTTGACTTAAGTCCGAACGTCCCCCTATAATGGAACCAGCCGGTGTGCGGCCAGAGGGGGGAAAAAATGGAAGCCCGCGTGGAAAAAATCAAGCAGCTCCTGCAATCCCAGGGTTTCAAGCTGACCCCGCAGCGGGAAGCCACGGTGCGCGTGCTGCTGGAAAACGAGGAAGACCACCTCAGCGCCGAAGACGTCTTCATGCTCGTCAAGGAGAAATTTCCCGAAATCGGGCTGGCGACCGTGTACCGGACGCTGGAACTGCTCACCGAAATGCACGTGGTGGAAAAACTCAATTTCGGCGACGGCGTGGCCCGGTACGACCTGCGGACGGAGAGCAACAAGCACCACCACCATCATCTCATCTGCGTCCGCTGCGGCTCGATGACGGAAATCATGGACGACTGGCTTCTCCCCCTTGAGGAACGGCTGGAAAAGGAATACCGTTTCCGGGTGCTGGACCATCGGCTGGACTTCCAGGGCGTGTGCGCCAGCTGCCGGGAGAAGGAAGAGGCGGAGGGCAAAGAACCGTCCGGCGCCGGCGCCGAAACAGGCGTAACGTACAACGTCTAGCATTCCGGCCGACATGCGAAACTCCCCTGTTTCTCCCCAGCGGCGGGGGAAACGCGGGAGTTTGTTGCTTCCGGAAGGCATTTTCGCGATAAAGGAGGGGACGCGGATGCGGCCCATCGACCCGAAGGACGTGCAATCCCGCATCGAGCGTCTAGTAGGACAGGATTTATATTTTCACATCGAAATGACGATCGGCGCCTACGCGGCCCATTATGACGAGACGAAACACCAGGCATCCGTCTTCGTCAAAAACGGGCGGATCCGGTTTTCCCGCGGATCTGTGGCCGGCGGGGGTCCCTACAGGGTGGGACTGAAAACGGAGGAAGGCTGGGTATACGCTGAAGGGCTGACCCATTACCAGGACGAAGAGACGGAAAGGCTCATCCTGGAGGGACACGACCGGGACGGCAAACTCGTGGTGGCCCTGCTGCTGAGCCCGCATCCTTTCTGACCAAGGGGGACTCCGTATGAAAAAAATACTCGTGGTGCTGCCCCATCCCGACGACGAAGCGTTCGGCGCGTCGGGCACCCTGGCCATGCACATCAGCCGGGGGGCCCGGGTGACCTACGCCTGCCTGACCCTGGGGGAAATGGGCCGGAACATGGGGTTTCCGCCCTTCGCCAACCGGGTCACGCTGCCGCAGGTCCGCAAGGCGGAACTGGAAGCGTCCTGCCGGGCCATCGGCATCCAGGACCTGAGGCTCCTCGGCTACCACGACAAAACCCTCGAATTCGAGGACCCGGACGCGCTGGCCGGACGCGTGGGGGAACTCCTGGAGGAAATCCGTCCCGACCTGGTCATCACCTTCTACCCCGGCTACAGCGTGCATCCCGATCATGACGCCTGCGGCGCCGCCGTCATCCGCGCCGTCGGCCGGCTGCCGGAAGCGGAGCGCCCCGCGATCCATTGCATGGCCTTTTCCCGGGGCTGCGAACAGGCGCTGGGAGCGCCCGACGTGGTGAACGACGTGCGGCCTTATCTGGAACAGAAACTGGGGGCGCTCAACGCGCACCGCTCCCAGTTCCGGTATGGCACGCTGCCGGCAAGAGGGAGACTGTCCGAAAGCGAATTCGCCGAATGGCTGGGAAGGGAACGCTTTTGGATCTACCGCTGGCCGAAATCCGGTGTGTAAGGCGCGGCGCCACATAGTTTTTTACGGGAAGGGCAAGTTACCTTGCAAAGAAAAGCAAGGGGGCTTGCCCATGATCGTCGGAGTGCCAAAGGAAATCATGAACCGGGAATATCGCGTGGCGCTGACGCCGGCCGGCGCGCGGATGCTGGCCGCGCGGGGGCACGAGGTGCTCGTGGAGGCGGGAGCCGGCGCGGGCAGCGGCTTTTCCGACGCGGAATACGAAGCCGCCGGCGCGCGGATCGTTCCCTCGGCGGAACGGGTGTGGGGCGAAGCGCGGCTGGTTCTCAAGGTGAAGGAGCCGCAGCCGGAAGAATATCGCTTTTTCCGCCGCGGACAGATCCTGTTTGCGTACCTGCACCTCGCGGCCGTTCCCGACCTGGCCCGCGCCCTGGCGAAGGAAGGCGTCACCGCCGTCGCCTATGAAACGGTTCGCCAGCCGGACGGGCGGCTGCCTCTCCTTGCGCCGATGAGCGAGATTGCGGGCCGGGTGGCCGTGCAGGCCGGCGCCCGTTTCCTGGAAGCTTACCATGGTGGCCGCGGAGTGCTGCTCGGCGGCGTTCCCGGCGTGCCGCCGGCGGAAGTGGTCATCGTCGGCGGCGGCATGGCGGGCGCCAGCGCGGCCGACGTCGCGGCCGGCATGGGCGCAAGCGTCACAATCCTTGAAAAAAACATCGACCGGATGCGGGAGCTCGAACTTCGGTTCCGGGGCCGGGCGCGCACCCTGGCCTCCAATCCGCACCACCTCGCGGAAGCCGTCCGACGGGCCGATCTGCTCATCGGCGCCGTGCTGGTGCCGGGAGCCCGCGCGCCCCGGATCGTGACGGAAGATATGGTGCGCGCCATGAAGCCCGGATCGGTCATCGTGGACATCGCCGTCGACCAGGGCGGATGCGTGGAGACCGTCGACCGGGCGACCAACCATGAGGATCCCGTCTACATCAAACACGGCGTCCTCCACTACGCCGTGGCCAACATTCCGGGCGCCGTTCCCCGCACCGCCACCCTGGCCCTTACCCAGGCGACCATGGAATACGCGCTGGAACTGGCGGACGGCGGAACGGAAGCGGCCTTCTCCAATCCGGCGCTGGCGGCGGGCGTCAACGTGCACGACGGCGCCGTCACCCATCCGGAGGTTGCCGCGGCGGTGGGACTCCCGTATATGCCGCTGGAACGCCCGGCCGCCGTGACGTGAAGGGCGGAAGGAAAGAGGACGTGACGCGCGGAATTTCAAAACGGAACGGAAAAAGGGAAGACGCGGCACGCATGGAAAAACTCGAGCGGGGGTGACGAATCCGGCCATGATGGAGCTGGTGCGCGCATTTGCGGACGAGCTGGCCTCCGGGCGGGGCCGTTCGGAGGCGACGGTCCGCGGCTACGCGGGGGATCTGGCCGATCTGGTCCGGTTCCTGGCCGGACAGGGCGTTGAGCGGCCGGAAGACGTGCGGCCGCATCACCTGTCCCTTTACATGCACCGGATCCGGGGAGACGGCCGGTCGGAAGCCACGGTCAGCCGCAGGCTCGCCTCGGCGCGGGCTTTTTTTGCTTTTTTGCAGCGGCGGGGCGTCATCGCCGACAATCCCGCGGTCCGGGTGGAACGCCCCAGGGCCGCCAGGGGGAAGCCGCGCACCTTGGACGCCGCCTCGGTCGAACGGCTGCTGGCAGCGCCTTCTCCCCGTACGCCCGCGGGCCTGCGGGACCGCGCCATGCTCGACCTGATGTACGCCAGCGGCCTGAAAGCTTCCGAACTCATCGCGCTGGACGTGGGCGACGTCCGGTTGGACCTGTCGTTCGTCCGCTGCGCCTCGGGGAAGAAGGAACGGCTCGTTCCCGTCGACGCGGTTTGCGCCCGTAAACTGCGCGACTACCTTTCGGAAGGCCGGCCGCGTCTGGCCCGGAAAGGCGGAGAGGCGTTGTTTGTGAACCGCGCGGGCGGCCGCATCACCCGCCAATCCCTCTGGAAGACGATCAAGAAATACGCCGCCGAATGCGGCCTCGATCCGGCGGCCATCGCCCCTCAGACCCTGAGACATTCCTTCGCCGTCCATCTCCTTGAACGGGGAGCGGACCTGCGCGCCGTACAGGATCTGCTTGGCCACGCCCACCTGTCCACCACCCAGATTTACGCTTCCATCGCCCGCCCCAGGGCCCGGGACGTGTTCGACCGGCTCCATCCCCGCGCCGCGGCGACCGGGGAATATGAATCCATGGAATAATTTGCATGCCCTCCGGGGAAAATGGTGAATAAACGATAGTCCGGCCTTTGTTGGCCTTTCTGGAGGGATGCGTACCTTGACTGCACTGTTTCGCCGTTTGCTGCCGCTGCTGATGATCGCCGCCCTGGCCGGAGGGTGGACGTTCCGGCCGGCCGGAGCCGCCGCGGAAGAACCGGCCGGCCGAAACGGAGCGAACGCCCGGCCGAAGACCGAACTGGCGGCACAGGCCCGCTCCGCGATTCTGATGGACGCATCCAGCGGGACCGTCATCTATGAGAAAAACAGCCATGAACCGCTCCCGCCCGCCAGCATCACCAAGATCATGACCATGCTGCTCGTGGCGGAAGCCATCGACGACGGGCGGCTGAAACTGACGGACAAGGTGCGGGCGTCCGAATACGCCGCGTCGATGGGAGGTTCGCAGATCTTCCTTGAACCCGGGGAAGAAATGACGGTAGAGGAGCTTCTCAAAAGCGTGGCCATGGCGTCGGCCAACGACGCGTCCGTCGCGCTGGCGGAGAAGATCGCGGGCAGCGAAGAGGAATTCGTCCGCATGATGAACGAAAAGGCCGCCCAACTCGGCCTGAAAGAAACGAAATTCGTCAACAGCAGCGGCCTTCCGGCGGAGGGCCATGTGACCAGCGCCCGGGACATCGCCGTCATGTCGCGGGAGCTGCTCAGGCACGAATTCATCACGAAGTACACGGGAGCCTACCAGGATTATCTCAGACAAAACACGGACAAACCGTTCTGGCTGGTCAATACCAACAAGCTGGTGCGTTTCTACAGCGGGGTCGACGGGCTGAAGACGGGATATACGTCGGAGGCGAAATTCTGCCTCTCGGCCACCGCGCGGCGCGGGGATTTCCGCGTGATCGCCGTGGTCATGGGCGAACCGGACGCCAAGACCCGCAACGCGGAAATCGCGCGGATGCTCGATTACGCTTTCGCCCAGTTTGAAAGCCTGCCGATTTACAAAGCCGGCGACGTCATGGGCACGCTGGAGATTTCCAAGGGCGCAAAAACCCGCGTCCCCCTGGTGGCCAGACAGACCTACAGCGTCCTGATCCGCAAGAACGAAGCGGGGGAGAAAATCCGCCACGAACTGAAGCTGAAACAGCCGCTCGCCGCTCCCGTGAAGGCCGGCGACGAGGTGGGCCGCCTGATCGTGTACCGGGGCGACAAAGTGATCGCCGACTTTCCCGTGGAAGCGCCGGAAACCGTCGGGAAGGCCGGGTGGTGGACGCTCCTTGGCCGCGTGGCGGGAAAGCTGTTCTTCGCGGACTGAAGCGGAAGGATGCGGTTTCCCGCGATCCGGCGGACGGATTCGGCGAAGACCGGGCGCGACGGGTGCAGCCGGCCCGGGAACCGGTGTCGAGCCGGGGAAAATTCCCCTGGATCCGGTGTCGAGCGGGAACGTCTGGCTTCTAGTTTTGTCGGGGGGCAGGATTGGCCGGAAGGTTTGTAGAATGGGAGAGGTGTAAATTTTTGGGGGAGGGGAAACGGCATGAGCCTCCAGGTGGAGCTCGAGCAGCACCGCAACACGCTGATCGTGCGGCTGCGGGGGGAACTGGACCATCATACCGCGGACCAAGTCCGGTTCAAAATCGAAGACGCGTTCCTGCGGGGCCGCTGCCATCACGTGGTGCTCAATTTGCGGGAACTCTCGTTCATGGACAGTTCCGGTCTGGGTGTCGTGCTAGGGCGGTACAAAACGGTGAGCAGCCGGGGCGGCAAGCTGGTCGTCTGCGGCGCGCAGCCGGCGGTGAAGCGGCTTTTTGAACTGTCGGGGCTGCTCAAGGTTTTGCCGTTTCACGAAACGGAAACGGCGGCGCTTTCCGGACTGGAGGTCGTGTCATGAGCGGACGCGATTTCATGAAGCTGTCGTTCACCAGCCGTTCCGAAAACGAGGCGTTCGCGAGAGTGGCGGTGGCTGCGTTCGTCTCCCGCCTCGACCCGACGCTGGAGCAGATCCAGGACCTGAAAACCGTCGTGTCGGAGGCGGTCACCAACGCGATCATCCACGGATACGAAGGCAGGGAAGACGGCATTATTGAAGTGGAAGTGGAGATCGAGGACGACACCGTCTCGCTTACCGTGACGGACCGGGGCCGGGGCATCGAGGACGTCGAGCTGGCGCGCCAGCCGCTGTACACGTCCAGGCCGGAATTGGAGAGATCCGGCATGGGCTTTACCATCATGGAGAACTTCATGGACGAATTTGAGATCGACAGCGCACCCGGGGCGGGGACCCGTTTGCGGATGAAAAAACGCATCGAGTCCAAAAAGGCGCTTTACAACTGACGGCGCCGCACAGGGGTTGGGGGCATGGATTGGGAACGGAATAAGGATTCGCCGCCCGCTTTCCTGGACGACGCGGAAGTCAAGCGGCTCATCGCGCTCAGCCACGCCGGCGACACGGCCGCCCGCGACGCGCTGGTAAGGGGCAACGTCCGCCTCGTGTGGTCGGTGGTGCAGCGGTTTGCGGGAAGGGGTTACGATCTCGAAGACCTTTTCCAGATCGGCTGCATCGGGCTGATCAAGTCCATCGACAAGTTCGATCTGTCTTACGACGTCAAATTTTCCACCTACGCGGTGCCGATGATCATCGGGGAAATCCAGCGGCATCTGCGGGACGACGGAACCCTCAAGGTCAGCCGGTCCCTCAAAGAGATGGCGAACCGCATCCGCAAGGTGAAGGACGAACTGTCCAAAAAGCTGGGGCGGCAGCCTTCCGTCGGCGAAATCGCGGAGGAGTTGGGGGTGCCCCCGGAAGAAGTCGTGTTTGCGCAGGAAGCGGGAAAACCCCCATATTCCATCCATGAAACGGTGTTCGAAAACGACGGCGATCCGATCACGCTGATGGACCAGATCGCGGACGACTCGCAGGAAAAATGGTTCGACAAGATGGCCCTGCTGCAGGCCATCGAGAACCTGACGGAACGGGAGCGGCTCATCGTGTTCCTGCGGTATTTCCGCGACCAGACCCAGTCGGAGGTGGCCAGCCGCCTCGGCATCTCCCAGGTGCAGGTCAGCAGGCTGGAAAAGAAAATTTTGTCCAACATCAAGTCGCAGATCGCGCAATGAAAGGCGGTTAGGGCTTGCGGCGAAGCGCAGCGCCGCCCGTCACGGACCGGTTGCCGTGGCGGGCGGTTTTTTTGTGCGCCCGGCATGTGTGTTTACCTGTACAGTGAAAGTCTGGAATGGGCTGGCGGGCGTCAACCATTAGCCAAAGACAAGGGTGCGGAGCTGGTTGGGGGCTTGTAACGGAAGGAATCGTATCTGTCGTTGCGGTTGTCACCGTGTATGCCGCCGCTGTTGGCATTACCAAAGGTGCGGCAGCAGCTCCGTTGGCCAGACCCGCAGGCGTAGCAATGGCAGGCGCGGTAGGTTGGATCGTGGTTGGTTTGGCGGCATAGAAGAAAATCATGCATGGGCGAGATTGTATAATCTCGCCCATAACTCTACAGCCGCAAAGGAGAAGAAGCGAAAATTAAGGTTGGCATGTTGCGTAAAGGTTATGTTATTATCGACAGCAAAAAGATTTTGTATTATTTGCTTGAGAAACTGGATTTCAAGGAATGAATGTCGATTGGAATGGAGTGGATGCTGCGCATGAAGAAATGGAAGCGGATGCTGGGCGGGGTGTTGGCCGGGATGTTGCTCATGGCCGGAGCTGTACATGCAGAAGGGGACAAGATCACGGTCATCATCGAAGGTCGTGAGGTAGACTTCGGAAAATCCCCGGTTATCGAAAAAGGGACGGCCCTTGTTCCGTTCCGCGGCTTGTTCGAGAGTCTCGGGCTTGAAGTGAAATGGATTGGAGAGACAAAGACCGTAATCGGCAAGGGGAATGGCGTCGAGATCGAATTCCAAATCGACCGGAATACGGCGGTCGTCAACGGTGAGGAAATTGAGCTGGCCGTGGCGACGCGCCTGTTAGACAATTCCGCATATGTGCCGCTGCGGATTGTCGGCGAGGCGACGGGCCGCGAGGTGAATTGGGACCAGGCGACGCGTACGATCACGATCGGTTCTGCGCCGGTGAAGGCATCCGAGGTTGAAGCGCTGTACCGGGCGTATGTGAACGCCGGCAACGCGGAGGACCTGGAAGCGTATCTGGCGCTCTTCCATCCGGAATCGCCGCTTCTGGAGAACGGCTTGCTGGAAGATGAAGCGCGCCGGGTTTACGAACAATACGATGTCGTCACCGAGATTGAGAGGTTCGAAGTCGTCGAAACGGGCGAGTCGGAAGCGGTTCTCCATGCGGTTGTGACGAACGTCAACACGAACGACCGCTTCTTCCTGAGCAACCGGACGGAATATCTGCTCATTCTGCAAAAGGATGAAGGCGGGGAATGGAAAATCTACAATCTCGAAACGATCGGCATTGAGTATCTGGTTCCGGAGGAGAAGCTCACGGCCGATGCGGACATTGACGCGGAGCTCGAGAAGGCGCTTAAGGACGTCATCGTGGCGCATGTCGAAGCTAGCGAGAAAGAAGATTTACAGGCGGTGATGGCAACGGTCGATCCCTCATCGCCGGGTTATACCCAGACGAAGGAAAACGTGAGTTTAAATTTTCTGTTGTTTGACCTGGATTACGAGCTGGAGCTGGTCAATGTCATCGAGGCGACGGACACGATAGCCTATGTGTACTCGGTAATGTTGACGAAAAAAGTCAAAGGTACCGACATCCCGGATACCCGCACTCGGCAGGTCGACTTGCTCAAAAAACAGGAGGACGGCAGCTGGAAGATTTACATGACCTATCTGATGGGCGTCGAATTCCTGAAATAAGGTTCGTGATTGCGGACGAGAGGGAGGCGCGGCTCGGCATCATATGGGCTGCGCCTGTTCTGTCGGTCCAGATATGTTTTTGTTATTCACAGAACAACACTTCGTGCAATTCTTACGTGTCAAACGTCTGTGAAAATGTCACCTTAACTCGTCTGTGAAAATGTCACTGTTCATAAAATGCCCACTTACGGCTCGTTAGAGTAAAATTTGCGTGGGGGTAAAGTCTGGAAAAAGCGAACATAGAAAAAAGAGCTTCTCCCTTGGTAAAGTGAATTTGGCACAAAACACACACCA
>JGI12341J12878_1000073_pt1 | contig 46439 bp, 50 predicted proteins | sample Passage260B_FD_12878 | JGI IMG/M metagenome (IMG submission 12878)
TGGTATTGTTTCATATTCCTGCGAAGGTACAAAAGAAAGCACAAAAAACTCCCACGGCGCCCGCTGCGATGGGTTGCACGTGGGAGTTTGTCTTCAGTCTGTGCCGGGTGAAACCCGGCTTTTTTTTTGACTGCAAAGGTTCGTCCGTCCCCCCTCCCCCCGGCGTGGACGGGCTTTGCTTTTTTCAATGCCGTCGTAAGCGTTTTCCTCCGGAATGGACCAAAACTTTGAAACCAGTTCATTTTTCAAAGTACAAACTAAACTTTCACGGGTTTTGCGCGCTGGAATCGGATGGGAAAATGAAAGAAAGGCGAAGAAAGAGGAAGATCGGGTTCGCATGTCCGGACGGCAAGGCGCTTTTTACACCGGCCAATACCGCAACGTGCTTCGGGAATGCGGCATCGGCGAAGCGGAGATAGAAGCGCGCGTCGAAGACACGTGGAAAAAGCTCTTCGAAGGGGACGACGACACGCGCATCTACTACCCTGTCGGCGACGACATGGGGTACATCCTGGATACCGGCAATCTGGACGTCCGCACGGAAGGCATGTCCTACGGGATGATGATGGCCGTGCAGTTCGGCCGGAAAGACGTGTTCGACCGGCTGTGGAAATGGACGATGACCCACATGTATATGACCGAAGGGCGGCATGCCGGCTATTTCGCCTGGTCGTGCAAACCCGACGGGTCGCGGTTGTCCGACGGGCCCGCCCCGGACGGCGAGGAATACTTCGCGATGGCCCTGTTTTTCGCGTCGCACCGCTGGGGGGACGGCGAGCCGCCTTTCGATTACGGCCGGCAGGCGCGCAAGCTGCTCAGGACCTGCCTGCACAAGGGCGAAAACGGCGACGGATATCCGATGTGGAATCCGCACAACAAGCTGATCAAATTCGTTCCGGAGGCGGAGTTTACCGATCCGTCCTACCATCTGCCGCATTTTTACGAGCTGTTTGCGCTGTGGGCCGATCCGGAGGATCGCCCGTTCTGGAAGGAGGCGGCCGCGGCCAGTCGCGCTTTCCTGCGCAAGGCGTGCCATCCCGTGACGGGGCTTGCGCCCGAATACGCTTTTTATGACGGGACGCCAAACCATCTGTGGGGTCATGGCCACTTCTTCAGCGATTCGTATCGGGTGGCGGCCAACATCGGCCTGGATTGGGAATGGTTCCGCGCCGATCCGTGGCAATGCGACCTGGCCGACCGCATACAGGCGTTTTTCGCGGACAAAGATCCGGACGATTACCGCAAGTATACCATCGAGGGAGAACCGCTGGAAGAGAAGGCGATTCATCCCGTGGGCCTGCTGGCCACCAACGCGATGGCGTCGCTGGCGGCGAAAGGCCCGCGGGCGAGGGCGTTCGTCGAACGGTTCTGGAACACCCCGGTCCGCACCGGCGTCCGGCGATACTACGACAATTGCCTGTACATGTTCGCGCTATTGGCCCTGAGCGGCCGGTATCGCATCTGGATGCCGTCTTCCCCGAACGCCCATCGGCCGCTTTGACCCAGCTGGCTTCAATCCTGCCTTGCATCCGGCGGCCGTTCGCGGCATGCTGCAGCCATCGGAACCGGATTGGTTCCTGCGGATGTCCGCGTGACGGTACGGGTCGTTGAAGAAACGGCCTGCAAGGATTTCACAACTGCGCATGATGGATTCCTGAATATGGTACATATGCATTATTGCATATGCATTATATTCAATTGATAAAAATTGTGATTAATTAACATTTGCCAACAGTTGCTATCTGGAAGGGATATTTCGTGCAGAATCGCCTTTTTTTCCATCTAGTGATAAAGAAGGGGGATGGAAAAATAGAGCAATTGCCGACAAGGAAACCCACCCGTCTCGCTCCGCAGGCCGGCCTGCCTGCGGAACGGGTCCGCAAATTTTTCGCGGACAAGGAAGCGATTTTTCGGGAAGCGTTGCCGTCGCCTTTCGCGCTGGTGGTCACCGATCCTTTGGGAACCGTGATCCACGTATTGGAGCATCCGGCAGGCGGCCGCTCCCATTTGGGAACCGTCGCCAGTGTGGGCGTCAATCTGACGGAGGGGCCGGGCCGGATCCTGCCGCTGGAGGCGGCGGTGCACCGCCAAGCTGATGTCTGGCTCTCCGGCCGCGAACCTTGGTTTCCGGGCCAAAGCGGCTGGTCCTGCGCGGTCGTCGCGCTGCGGGAAACGAACCGGAGCGTTTTCGCCTACATGTCCCTGTTTGCGCCGGAACGGAACTTGACGGAAGACATGTTCCCGTACGTCAGAGCCTTGGCCCTTGTCATGGAAAGCGAGCTGGTGGCCGGCCGGACCCATTGGACGGATTTTGCGGATTTCATGGCCGCGCAGCTCGAGAAGTTCAATCTCACGCCGCGTGAACGCCAGGTGGCCGCCCTCTGGATGATGGATTACGACTACAAGCAAATCGGACGTGCCATCGGCATCAGCGAAAACACGGTGAGGGTGATCACCCGCCGGATCAATTTGAAACTGAACGTCAACTCGAAGGCTTCATTCATCCTGCGCGTACTGGGCGCCATCTGACGGAGGCAGGACGCAGGGGGGAATCGGTGTTGCGTCAAAAGCGGAAGCGAAGAAAAAGTTCCGTCGGGAAGATCCTTTCGATTCTGATTTTGATCGCCGGTGCCGGTTACGCCGCTTACGCCTTTAATTTCCTGGGTTTCGGAGACCGGATGGACACGTGGCTTGACGGCGGCTTTGTGTCCAAACCGCCGGGCTTTTCGGAAACGTCGGCTTCCGCGCTGCCGGAAGGTGCGCTCGCGGATCCCGGTTCTCCGGCGGAAAACGCCGAAAGCGAATCGGCGGCCGGGGAACCGCCGCGGGCGGCGAACGGGACGGAAACTCCGCGGGGGGCGCAAGCCGCGGAACCTTCGCAAGCCATGGAAGCTTCGGGTCCTCCGGAAACCCCTCAACGGTCGGAAGAGTGGGTTCGCCTCGCCATCGTCGATGCGCCGGACGGAACCGAAGGAGCGTTGCGGGAAGGCGCGCGTCTGCGCATTGAACTTCCGGCCGGCGGCGCTTTCAGCTATCGGCAATGGCGGTCGTCTCCGGAAGGCGAGGCCGTTCTCAGCGACACGCCCGTCGCTTCCCTGCTTTTTGAAACGGCGTTGCGGACCGGTCTGGAAACGGGAGAGCGCCACATTCACGCGCGGCTGCCGGCCGGGGTCCGTGCCGGATTCGATGTCCGCGTTTCGGAGGGAAGGGATCTGTCCTTTTACAATCCGTACGACTTTCCCGTCGCGCTGATCGTCACGGCGGGCAACGGGGCGCTCGCGGCGGAAGCGGTCGGACAAGCCCCGGCCGACTGGAAGGCTCCGGAGGTTTCCGTATCCCAGCCGCTCGTGCTGGAACCGGAGCGCGTGGAACTGATCAGCGTCGACGGCTCCCAAATCGGCACGATCGCTGGCAATCCCGGCATGCTGGTCAAGGTATACGTAAACGGCAGGCTGTCGCACAAGGATTTTTACGCGCCGATACCCACCCGCACGCTGCGGGAACCCACGGAAGAGGAGCGGGATGCGTTCCGCCATGATGGCTCGTTATCCTGAAGGTAACCAAGCCAACACCAGTCCTTTTTGGGGTCAGGGGATGGACATCTTGAAGCTCGGGGAACTTCTGGTGTCCAACGGCATCATCACCGAAGAGCAGCTGCAAGAAGCGTTGAAAAAGCAGCAGGAAGTCAAAAAGAAGCTGGGCGAGGTCCTGGTTGAACTGGGCTTCGTCACGGAACGGCAGCTGGTGGAAGCCCTGGAATTCCAGCTTGGCTACTCGGCCGTCAGCCTGTATGACGTGAAGATCGACCCACAGATCTTGTCGCAGGTGCCGGAGAGTCTGGCGCGCAAACATTGCATCTTCCCGCTTCGCTTAAGCGACGGCAAGGTTGTCGTCGCCATGGAGGACCCCCTCAATTACGAAGCGATCGAGGAAATCCGACTGGCCCTGAACGCCAGCGTCCAGCCGGTCATCGCCCCCCGTTCGGAAATCGAGCAGGCGATCAACCGCCATTACGGCCTTGAGGAAACCGTCGAAGAACTCATGGAGGAGTTCGAATGGGACAGTTCGGCGGACGACATCGAAGAGGCGCAGAGACAGTCGTCGCCGATCGTCAAGCTGGTGAACCAGATCATCCAGGGCGCCGTCGCCCAGCGGGCCAGCGACATCCACATCGAGCCGGGAGAAAAGAACGTGGTGGTACGTTACCGCGTGGACGGCGTTCTGCATCAGGAGAAGACGCTGCCCAAAAGCATGCAAGGCGTGCTTACCGCGCGGCTTAAGATCATTTCCAGGTTGAACATCACCGAGCGGAGGATGCCCCAGGACGGCCGGATTCAGATCCAGATCGATTCGCGCCGCATCGACATCCGCATCTCGACGCTTCCGACCGTGCACGGCGAGAGCATCGTGCTGCGGATTCTCGACCAATCGGCGGGAATCAAGTCGACGCGGGACCTGGGTTTCAGCCCGGAGAATCTGGCAAAGTTCGAGAAAATGATCCAGCGCCCGAACGGCATCATCCTGATTGCCGGTCCGACCGGCAGCGGCAAGACGTCGACCCTGTATACGGCCCTGCGCCGGTTGAACGGGCCGGACGTGAAGATCATCACCATCGAAGACCCGGTGGAATACAAGCTGGAAGGCATCACCCAGGTGCAGGTGAACCCGCAGGTCGGGCTGACCTTCGCCTCGGGGCTGCGTTCCATCCTGCGCCAGGACCCGAACATCATCATGGTGGGCGAGATCCGCGACGCGGAGACGGCCGAGATCGCCGTGCGCGCTTCGCTCACGGGGCACCTGGTGCTCAGCACGATCCACACCAACAATGCCCTGAGCACCATCAGCCGGCTGATCGACATGGGCATCGAGCCGTATCTGATCGCGTCTTCGCTGAACTGCGTCGTCGCCCAGCGGCTCGTCCGGCGCGTGTGCAGGGAGTGCGCCGTCCCCGGCCCGCTCCGGGAAGACGAGCGGCGGCAGCTGGAAGAGCTCGGACTGCTCAACGAGGCGCGACGGCAGTCGGGCATCTTCAGCGCGCCGATCCCGATGGTCACCGACAACCCTGTTTCGGTGATGCGTGGCAAAGGATGCCACGCCTGCAACAAGACCGGCTACAGGGGACGGGTGGCAATCCACGAAGTGCTCGTCATCGACGAGGAAATGCGCCGGGCCATCGCCAAGAACCGCCCGCTGGACGAGCTCAGGGAAATCGCCGCCGGCAAGGGATTCACCAGCATGCTGCACGACGGCATGCGAAAGACCCTGGCAGGCATCACCACCACCGACGAAGTGTGGAAGGCGGTGTCGGAAGAATAGGCGGACGCCCCGCGCGAAAAGTCCGCCGGTTCCGGGAAAGCCCCGCTGGAGGTGAGCGTTGGCTATGCCTTTGTTCCAATACGAGGCTGTCACGGCCGCCGGCAAGAAAGTGAAAGGAATCCATCGCGCCGCTTCCAAAACGGCCGCCATTCAGGAATTGCGGGAGAGGGGGCTCACCATACGCAGCGTCCAGGAGCGGCGGGAGCGATTCCTGGAACGGGAAATCACATTGGGACGCCCGGTCAAGCCGACGCATTTCGTGCTGTTCTGCCGCCAGTTCGCCACGCTGATCCGTTCCGGCATCCAGGTGGACCAGTCGCTGGAGATCATGCAGGAACAGACCCCGTCCAAAAATCTGCGGGCGGCGCTCGCGGACGTGACCGAGAAGGTGCGCAACGGCATTCAGCTGTCCCAGGCGATGGCCGATCATCCGAAGATCTTTCCCGAAATGTTCGTCAACATGATCGCCTCCGGCGAATCCGGCGGTTCGCTGGATGACGTGCTGACCCGGATGGCGGACCATTACGAAAAGGAACACCGGACGATCCAAAAGGTCAAGTCCGCCATGACCTACCCGGTGATCGTGCTGTTGCTGGCCGTCTGCGTCGTCGTCTTCCTGCTGCTTGAGATCGTCCCGACCTTCGCCGGCATGTTCGAGGAGCAGAAGATCGAGCTGCCCTTCGCGACGCGGGCGATCCTGGGCGTGAGCAATTTCGTGGTCGGTTTCTGGTGGCTGATGCTGCTTGTCGCCGCCTGCACCGTGATCGGGATCAGGGTCTTTGCCGGCACGGAAGAAGGCCGGCGTGCCCTGGACCGCTTCAAGTTTCGCATGCCCGTCTTCGGGGACGTGTTCAAAAAAGCGGCCATCGCCCGGATGAGCCGCACGCTGGCTTCGTTGTACTCCAGCGGCGTGCCGGTGCTCACGGCCATCGACGTTACCTCCAAGGTGGTCGGCAACCGGGTCCTCGAGGATGTACTGGCCCAATCCAAGACAAGCCTCACCGAAGGCAAGCAGCTCAGCGAGCCCTTCACGGAGAGCGGCCTGTTTCCCAAGCTGGTCCTTTCGATGCTTCGCGTCGGCGAGGAGACCGGCCAGATCGACCACATGCTGGTGAAAGTCGCGGATTTTTACGAAAACGACGTGGAAAACACGGTGGACCGCCTGAAGGCGGTCATCGAACCGCTTCTGTTGCTCTTCGTGGCCGGCGTGGTCGGATTGATCGTCCTGTCGGTCATGACGCCGATGTTCAAAATCTATGAAACCTATTTGCAATGACCGCGCTCTTGAAAGGAGGTGATTGGAGCATGACGTCGGTTCCGGTTCAAGAGAAAAAAAACTCCTACAGTTCCAAAGGAGGTCATGAAAACGTGCAAACGGTGGTTGCGGAACAAAAACGGAAGGGTCTTTTGCGGAACGAAAAGGGGCTTACTCTGATCGAACTTCTGGCGGTGCTCGTCATTATCGCCATCATCGCCGCCATCGCCATCCCGTCCATCGGCGGCATCATCAATCGCACGAAAAAGGAATCCCATCGCGCCAACGCGCAAATCATCATCGACGCCGCCCGTTACGCCGTGACTGCGGAAGGATTCCCGTTGGTCGGTATTCCTGATAATGACATTAATAATGATGATGAATTTGTTGATGAAAACAATACTACTCATAAAGCTTCCAGTATGAAGATTTCGCTTGATGAACTTAATAAAAGAGGCTACTTGGAAAATGTCCCGAAGGATCCGGAAGGCACAAACAATCAAACTTATGATGCCACAAATTCGTATGTAAAAATTTTTCAGCTTAGTGATTCTGGAAAATATCGTTACGCTATTTTCCTGAAAAGAGAAGGAGAAAACGGTCCAGTTATCTTTGGCGGTGAAACCATAGAAGAGGAAATCCGGACCAAGCCTTTGTCATGATGACAAGTCTTGCAAACACGCGTCGCGACGGAGCCGCAGTTTTCCTCCGGCGCGGCGCCTCCCGTTTTCACTCGGAACGACTGCCCATGCAACATGCAAGGAGAGATGCCGTGCATGTTCGGTAAAATGCGCAGGAGGAGACGGTGCGGCTTGCAGTTTCTTGACCGGCAGGCGAAGCTGGTCGTCGCCGCGGGGCCGTCCGGCAGCCGGATCGTCCTGTTCCGCGCCATTCCGCTCGCCGAGGGAACGATCAGGGAAGGCAAAATCCTGGACGAGGAGCGGCTGGTCCGCCGGCTTGCCGAACACGTCCGGGAGCTGTCGCTGACGGGCGCGGAAGTGAGCCTCACCATCCCGACGTCCAGCGTCATGCTGCGGAAAGCGACGTTGCCGCGCGTCCGGGACAAGGAACTGCGCAACCTGATCGACGTGGAACTGCACAGCGGCGAAACGCAGCTGCCGTTCCGCAATCCGGTGTTCGATTTCGTGACGGTGCGGCAGGATGCGGAGAATCAGGAAGTGATCATCTTCGCCAGCCCGATGGAAGTAGTCAAACAGTATGTCCGGGTGGTGACAAACGCGGGGCTCAGACCGGTGGCCGTGGACACGTCGCCGCTGGCGCTTTTCCGGCTGCTGATCCGTGGCCTGCGGGCCTCCGGCGAGGCGCTTCCGGAGCGGTTCCTGCTCCTGGATGCGGAAACGGAACGGGCGGACATCAGCATTTTCGTGCACGGTTTTCCGGTGTTCTTCCGCACCGTGCAGATGCATTACGCGCTTTTGCCGGACGAAGACGAGGATCGAAACGCGGCGTACGCACGGCAGCTTTCCCTCGAGCTGGGGCGGATCCTGAACTATTACCGGTACAGCGTCGCCTCCGATCGGGAGGCGGTCCGGCAGCTCATACTGGTCGGAGACTCTTCGCTTTGCGAGACCCTCAGGCAGCATATGGAGGACGATTTTGAACGGATCTTGCAATTGCCAATGGACGGCGCCCTGACCAATTTTGAACCATCGCATCAATCGTTCGCCGTACCGATCGGGCTGGCCATGAAGGGTGCGTGACGATGAGCGAACCGGTCGTGAACAGTTCGCCGCTGGAAATCAATCTTTTGCAAATCGACGAGGAAACGCCGGGGAAGGCGTTTTCCCCGGCCAAACCGCTCCTGGTGCTGGCCGTGCTGGTCATCGGGGCCGGTACCGTCGGCTGGCTGTGGAACGACGCCGTCACGACGTCCCGGCGGGTGGAAACGGAACTGGCCCGGGTGAACGAAATCATTTCCGAAGCGGAAGCCCGCATTGCCCAAAGCGGTTCCGCCGTTCCCGTCAACACCTGGACCGCCCTGCCGGATGCGTTGCGGAAAGCCGTGCCGAAGGCGACCGACGTGCTGGAAGGCGTGCGAAGCCTTCTGCCCAAGGAGGCCAACCTGACGTCGCTCACTTACACCGAAGACGGAAGCATCCGGGCGTCCGGCCGGTTCGCGTCCGTGGAACAGGTCGTGGCGTTCATCCGCGCGGCTGAGGAAAGCCTGGATTTCACGGGGGTCCGGATCGTCAGTCTGAACAACCGGCCGCCTGAAGACGCGGAGCCCGGGACGCTGCCCGTGCTGGAAGCGGTTTTCGAGCTGATCTATAAGCCGTCTTCCGAAGTGGAAGAAGGAGGCGGCCAATGATGCGGGTGCTGCAGGAGACGAAAATCGCGGCGTTCGCCCTTGTCCTGATTCTTCTTCTGCTGGGCGCCGCCTACATCTATCTTGTCCAGCCGGCGCTGGAGGAAAAAGAGAGTCTGTCCCGGCAGCTGGAAGAACGCCGAAAAGTCCTGTCCGCGCTGGAACAACGGCAGGCGCCGAAAGAAGATCCCGCCGCCGCCGTCCGCCTGGCGCAGGTCAGAAGGCAAATTCCGGAGCTTCCCTACCCGGAACTGCTGCTTCGGGAATTGAGAATGCTTGAGCTCGTCGCCGGCGTCCAGATGAACTATTACGGCATCCAGCCGGGCGAACGGCCGCTGTCGGCCGAAGAGCGGAGCGTGCCGGACATGTTCGGCGACGCGGTCTATCCCGTCACCGTATCGGTGGAATTTTCCGGAGGATATGTCCAAATTCTCCGGCTGCTGGAAGAAGTCGAGACGATGGAGCGCATCTGGCACGTCACCGCGATGACGCTGAGAACGGAGGGGACGGTGGGGCAGGTGGCCGTCAACGTGCCCAACCGGCAAATGCGCTGCCAGATCACGTTCCGTACGTACTACGCGCCGCATTTGATGCAGTATTTCCCGCAGCCGCTGCCGATTGAACACGAGGAATCCGGCAACCGGACCATGCCGTTCTGATCCTTCGCCCCGCGGTGTCATCCGCGTTGGAAAATCGGCTGCCCATTCCAGAAGCTGCAGAGAGGGGAAAGTCCTTGTCGGCCAATGAAATTTCTCCAGCGGCAAAACATCAGCCTTTGACCGTGGCGTCCCTGCTGGAACAGGCTTATGCGCAAAAAGCTTCCGACGTGCACCTGACGCCCGGATCTCCGCCGCTCATGCGGCTGAACGGCGTTCTGACGCCGATCGTGCCCGCGATTCTGAAGCCGGAAGATACGATCCGCATGGCAACGGAAATATTCAGTGCCGATCAGCTGGAGACGCTCAACAAGAAGGGCGAGGTGGACTTTGCCTTTGCCCTTCCGGGGTTGTGCCGATTCCGGGGCAACGCGTTCCGCCAACGGGGTCAGGTCAACCTGGCGTTCCGCGTGCTGTCCTTCAACGTGCCCACCCTGGAACAGCTTCAGCTGCCGGATCTGGTCAAGGAGGTCGCGTCCAAGAACCAGGGGCTCGTCCTCGTCACCGGTCCTACCGGTTCCGGGAAATCGACGACGCTGGCGGCCATTTTAAACCATATCAACGAGACGCAGCACAAACACATTATCACGCTGGAAGATCCGATCGAATACATCCATGAGAACAAAAGATGCCTCATCGCCCAGCGGGAGATCGGGACGGACACGGCTTCATTCGCCAGCGGCCTGCGCGCGGCGCTCCGCCAGGATCCGGACGTCATCCTGGTGGGGGAAATGCGGGACCTGGAGACGATCCGCATCGCCATCACCGCCGCCGAAACCGGACACCTGGTGTTCGGCACGCTGCATACGCCGGACGCGCCGCAGACGGTGGACCGGATCATCGACGTTTTTCCGACGGAGCAGCAGCGGCAGATCCGCATCCAGCTGGCGTCGGTGCTCGTCGCCGTCCTGTCGCAGCGGCTCATTCCGAGATGGGACGGTTCCGGGCGCGCCCTGGCATTGGAGATCATGATCAACACGCCGGGGATCGCCCATCTGATCCGGCAGGAGAAAATCTATCAGATCAAATCCGTCATGCAGACGAGCCGGCATCTGGGCATGCAGACCATGATGGGCAGCATCCAGGAATTGGTGGACATGGGCGTTGTGCACCGCGACGCGCTGAAGGAATATGCCTTGATGCTGGGGGAGGAAATGGGATGAACCGATTTATCCGGCATTGCATGGCGTCGTTGCTGTGCCTTGCGGCCGTCTCCGCGGCCCTGTTTCCTCCGGCAGCGGCCGCTCTAGCCCAGGCCGGTGCCGACGGGGCGAATCCGTCCATCTGGGCAGACATCATTGGGAAACCGGCCGAGGAACGGCAGCGGCTTTATGGACAGTTGACCTTTGCGTCGACGGACTGGGAAACCGGCCAGATCTTGTCCCTGGAACCGTTGGCGGTGGTCGCCGAAAAGCGCGGTCCGGGCGGGGATGTCGCCGCCAGGATCCGGATTTGGACCGGCTGGATGGGACGGGCGGATAACGATCTTATCACAATCTGGGATGAAATCTGGGTCGGCAGAGACGGAAAAGTCATCCTGGCCGTCCCCGACATGGAAGCGGGCATTCCGGGCTATTTTCTCGCACCCAGGCAAAACGACTATCAGAACCTTGACTGGGTCGGACGTTATCCGTGGGTGTCCGTGCCGACCGACGCGGAGGCCGCGGCCGCGGGCCTTCCCAAGGTACCGGCAACCGGCGTGTTGAATGCATACGGACTGCCGCCGTCCGGGGAAGCGGACCTGGTCGAGGCGCCGGCGGTGAAACCGTTGCCGGTCGTTCCCGATCAGGTGCGGCCCAAGCGGATTTTTCCCGAAGTGGAAATCACGGTCGTTCCGCCCGACATCGAAGGCCACTGGGCCAGGGACGACATCCTGAATTTGATGGGCAAGGGCATCGTGAAGGGGTACGAAGACGGCACGATTCGGCCGGAACGGACGCTGACCCGGGCGGAGTTCATCACTTTGCTGCTGCGGGGCTTGCAACTTGAACCGAAGGGAAGCGTCGCGTCTTCATACAGCGATGTAGCCGGACATTGGGCCCGGGACATGATCGCCGAAGGCGAACGGCTGGGCATTCTGCCCAAATCGGACGGGCAAGGCAAATTCGGCCCGGACGAAGCGGTCAGCCGCCTGGAGATGGCGGTGTGGGCGGCGAACGCCCTGTCGCTCATCGGCCGCACGCAGGCGGGCCCGCCGGCCGGTTTCAAGGATACGGGCGGCCTGACCGAAACCGAGCAAACCGCCATCCGCAAGGCGGTGAACCATGGCGTGCTGCGCGGATACGAAGACGGCACGTTCCGGCCGGAGCGTTCCCTGACCCGGGCGGAGGCGTTCGTCGTGACGCTTCGCCTGATCGAACTGTAAACGGGGCGAAAACCATCACCGCGAGGGGAGGAAAGGAGAGTTCGGACGATGCTGAACGTGAAAGCTGTCCGCAGGCGTTGGAAACGGATGCTGGCCGCCTGGCTGGCCGCTTTGCTGGCCATTGCCCTGCTTCCCGTCTATCAAGCGGCTTCGCCAGTTCCGACGGTTGCGGCCGCTTCGGGAAACAGCTGTTTGACGCTGACCGGCACGCTCAAGGAAAACAACGTTTCCGTTTTCATGTACAAGCCGATCACGTTTGAATACACCATTTATCCGCAGGGCGAACTGGTCGACCGGGTGCGGGAACCGGCGGATGTGGTCATGGTGCTGGACGAATCCCTCAGCATGACCTATCCGATGGAATACAGTCCGACGCCCACGCGGATGGACACGCTCAAAAACGCCGCCTCCGTTTTTCTGGACGGACTGGCTGAGCTAAATGCAGGCGACCGGGTGGGATTGGTCAAATTCTCGACCCTCGCCTCCCGGGTCCGGGGGCTGACCACCAACTACAGCACCCTGAAAGACGACATCCAGAGATTTACGCCCAACGGCTACACCAATATTGAAGACGGCCTTCGCATCGCCGTGGAGATGCTTGCGGACAGCAAGCGGCAAAAATACGTCATTCTGCTGACGGACGGGTACGCCTCTCACTACCGGAACGGAATTTTGGCGATCAAAAACGAAGGCGAAGCGAGGAACCGGGCCCTGCAACGGGCGGACCAGCTGGCCTCGGCGGGCGTTGCGGCTTACGTCATCGCTCTTGGCACCCCCGGTACCACCGACGTCGACCATGAACTTTTGGAGAATATTGCGAGGAAGACCGGAGGGGCCAAATTTTCCGCTTCCAACACGAACGAACTCATCCGGGTGTTCCGCGACATCAGCCGGGAAATCCAGCGGGAAGGCAAACTTTCCGGAATTGAAATCCGTCAGCCGCTGCCCCCGGGATTTCAACCGGTGGAAGGGGGCAATCCCGGCGTCCGTGTCGAGGACGGGGTCCTTATCGTGCCGATACCGGACATTCCTTATCCGTTCGATGCCAATGAGCTGAAAGTGACCGTGCAGCTCATCCAGACGCTGAAAACGGGCGTATACGAATTCGAGGACGCGGTGCTCAAGTTCCGGGACGCCTGCGACAGCGAGTCTTCCACCACCATCCAGAACAACAGCCGCATCACCGTCACCGGATGGGTGGACGTCTGGGGCAATTTGTATGTCGGCGATGACAACGGCGCGGTGATCCGCTACCGTCACGGCGACTACAATGAAAAACAATTTGTGGCGCCGGGTCCGGGCAACGGAGTCATGGTCCAAAATATCGAGTTCAAGGATTCGTCCCAGGGGGATGACGACGCCTTCGTGCACATTGCCTACGAGAACGGATCGGTGCAGGAATTGAACCTGTTGCCGACCGGGCCGGAAATCAGGCTGCGGGACAAGAACGGAAACCTGATCGGCGAAGGCTGGCATCAGGGGTCGGCCTACCTGGAGATTTCCGGCAGCGGCCATCGGTTGCCGGTCGGCACGAGTTTTGCGGGAGCCAACAACGATTTCCAGGGCGGCTACATCGTCGGGTACGAATACCGGATCGGCAAGGAAGGCAAATGGCTGGACGGATGGAAAACCTATCCGGGCCAACCGGTTGAAATCAATGAAGAATTCGATCTCATCGAAGCCCGCGCCGTCACGATGTCCGTATCCGGACGCCAGGACAAGCCGTCCTACGGCGATGTGGCCGCGCGCAGCGTGCAGATCGACAATACGCCGCCGGACATCACCTTTGAAGGTCCCACGGACGGCATCATGATCGAAGACAACGATCCGGAGCTGAAAGTCGAGGCGGAAGATCAGGAAAGCCCGATCCAATCCATCGTGCTGATCCTTGAGGATCAGAAAGGTCAAACGTATCAGGCCCAATTTCCCGGCAACGGCGCAAAGAAAGTGACAAAGACCCTGAAGCTTTCTTCGCTGGTGACGGACCCCAATGACCGCGCCGGCTGGTTCAAGGTCACCATTACGGCCACGAATGCGGCGGGCATATCCCATACCATCGTGAGCGGCTTTGTCGTCAACCCCGGACCGTCCGGAACGTTGAATACCAAAGAAGGCGATTTTTCCGAAAAATCGTCCAACAAGCCGGTCACGGTGCAGCTCGAGACGAACAGAATGATTGTCGCCAAGCGGGACGACGTTTCCGGCTCTTACGACATTGAACTGATCGATATCCAGGTGACCATCAGGAACGGCAATCAGACGTCCACATTCAACCTGCGTTCCAGCCAGTTCCAAGTGACCGAACAGGGAACCAACTACATCACGGTCAAGCTGATGGACAATCGGGGCAATGAAGTGATCCTGGAAGAACTGGTCGTCAAAATTGACTACAACCAGAAGCGCTTCTAGGAGGACCGGGCATGGGCGGCGGCCAACCCTTGCGGAACGAACGGGGCTTCACGCTGGTCGAAGTGCTGGCGTCGCTGACGATCATGGCTTTGATAAGCGTGACCCTCATCGGTTATTTCGTGGCTGCGATGGACCGTTCGGCGGAGGAAAGCAGGCGCCTCATCGCCATCAACCTGGCCCGTCTCAAGGCCGCGGAAATCAGGGACAAGGCCAAGCAGATCGAGGGCGGTTCCACCTGGTACCAGCAACTGCGCGGCCAGCTGCAAGAAATGCCGGAAACCTTCACGGAAAATCAGCCGGGACCGTTCCAGAACACGGACCTGCTGAAGCCTGTGCAAATATCGGGAACGACCTATCGTTACGAGGTGACGCTATACAAGGGTGATCACGCGACGGGATCGCATACGCAATGGCTGGATGACGTCATGCAAAAACAATCGGACCAATACCTGATGAGGATGATCGTCAGGGTGTCATGGGATGACAACGTGACGAATCCGTCGCCGGGAAAAACGGTGGTTCTCGATACTTCCCTTATCGACCGGAGGTAGACGCCGTGCAGCAACGCGAAGCCCGCGGGGCGCTGTTCGTCGCCGCCGCCCGGCATGCGGAAAAGGACGAACGCGGCATTACGCTCCTCGAACTTCTGACGGGGCTGATGCTGTTTGGCATGATCGCTTCCATCCTGTACTCCTTCCTGTTCATGGGCGCTGCCATGTACCGGAAAATTTCCGTGGAAACGCAGCTGCGCAACCAGGCGGACGCCCTGTTCGGCCGTATTGTCACGGAACTGAAAGATGCCATCTACGTCAAACAGGGTCAAAACCAAAACCTGCATGAAATCGTGTTCGTGAAAAGGTCGTCCGATCCGCAGACATATGTGGAAATATACCGCATGAAAATCGAGCAGGATGGATCAGGCGTGACGGTATTCGATCAGAACGATGCGGCGGTCGGAAGCTTCGAGCTTACGCCCCGGTTCAAACTGAGAATCGGCAACTCCCCGGATGATTCCGCTTTCGTCGTCTTGCGGCAGAACCTGGTCAAGATCCGGCTGATTTTCGAACGCGCGGATGCCCAGGTCCCCGCGGCGGAACAGACGGTATTGCGGCTCGAATCCACGATCCCGTTGTTCCGGATGGAATGAGAGGTGACGGGCCGTGATCCGAAGATCTTCCATACCGGCATGCGAACCGTCGGAAACGCCGCGGGGAGAGCGGGGAGCCGCTCTCCTCGTGGCGATGCTCACCGCCGTTTTCCTGACCATTCTCGGCCTCGTGCTGGTGGAAATCCTGAGAGGCGGCCTGTCCCAGGCGGCGTCCACCGAAGCTTCCATCCAGGCCGAAGCCCTGGCGCAGCGGGGGATGGATGACGCGGTCGCCCTGATTTGGAACGAGGTCAATGACGCCAATTTGCTGTCCGACATGCATCAAAGAGTCGTGACGATCGAGCAGGCTTTGCAGTCGCTGCGCGGCAAACTCCACGGGAAGAACGTGCAGGGCGAGCGGGGGACGTACACCATCGAGATCGCGGGAGATGTGGGCAATTATGACGACTACGAGAAAAATCGGATCATGATTCCCGATTACCCCTACAGCCGCATCCTGACGGTGAAGGTCACCGCCACGGCGGGCACCTTGCGCAAGCGGACGGCGGTCCGGGAAGCCGACATCTTTGTGACGACGATCAACCCGGTGTTCAAGTATCCGCTTTCCACCAGGGACTATCTGGAGCTCAACGGCGCCGTCTATGTTGTCGGGGACGTTTTGGTACGGTCCCATCCCGACAGTGACGATAGTGACAAAGGCAACATTTATGTATACGACAAGGCGTACTTCATCGGCTCCCCCGGCACCCTGTATGGGATGGAAACGGCTCCGCCGACGGTAAAGGGTTTTTACAAGGCTGACGCAGTCATTCGCCAGAACAGGGTGGAAACCCCCAGCACGGAGGAGGAGGGGGACAAGTTTTCGGCGTTTGAACCGTTTCAAGATCCGGAAATGCCGGAGGATGAAGATATTCCGGTGGGGATCCTTGTCGGCGCCAAAGTGGACGAAATGAACAATCTCCTGGATTTGGAGGAAGACCCTTTTGACATCACCATCGAGGAAGATCAACTGGAAGGCTACACCGTTTCCGGCTCCGTCACAACCGGCACGCGGTATCTGAATCAGTGGGTCCGGTTGGAGAATGAGGTGAGTATCAAACATCCCGGCAACGGAAGCGCCCATTTTGCTGTGGACAACGGCGTGCTTTGGATGGATGGAGGGGCCAGGGTAACCCTTTCGAACGGTTCCCTGTATGTCCGCTACGACAACCCGTTCATTGCGGCCGCGACTTTTGCGGGGGCGCTGGTCGTCGAGCCTCCGCATGCGGTGGTGGTAAAGGGCGACGTGGTCATGATGGACGGTTTCCGGTTCAGCGGGAAGATGTATGTGGAAGGTTCCCTGCAAATCGTCGGTTCGGTCAACCTGGAAGGGACCATCCATGTGAAAGGAGACGTGGACCTGAAAGAAATGAGATCCCTCAATGACGGGGCAGGATCTTCCGGTTCTTCGGCGCCGCTGATTCTGTTATCCAGCGGCGGCATGATCTTTTCCGACGTCCGTCCCGACGAAAACGACGAAAATGCGAAAGAACCCGTCGAACCCATCCGGGTTCGGGCGTTCCTCTACAGCGAACAGCCGTTGTCGCTGTACGGCGTACTATCGAAAATGATCATCACCGGCGGGATTCACGGATCGAGCGTAAGCATCAACGCCGTGCGCGAAGATCCCACAGACCGGTCGAACGGTGTGTATTTCGAGGTGGTGGGAAATCCGGAAGATTCTTTTCACCTGACTCCGTCGCAAAGACAGTTGCAATTGTCGCCGGATGCGTCGAATTTGCAAATTTTCTACGATCACCAGCTGTTCACCGATCCTCCCGTCGGCATCCCGGTGACGGATCACCTGACGATGTTCGTGCAAAGCCGTGTTGCCGGATGACGATCAAGTAACGTCATGAGAGGAGGCATATGTCGTGAGCCTGCGGTTTTTGATCGCGGACGACACCCGATTCATGCGGAAGATGCTCACCGACATCCTGAAGGAAATGGATCACGAAGTCGTCGGCGAAGCGGAAAACGGCGCAACGGCGGTGCAATTGTACCAGGAACTGCGGCCGGATGCGATTTTCATGGACATTTACATGCCCGAAATGGACGGCATCGAGGCGATGCGGCAAATCCGCAGCATCGACGAAAAAGCGATCGTCATCGTCTGCTCGGGCACCAGCCAGCAATACCTGATTTCGGACGCGATGAAAGCGGGGGCGAACGGATACGTGATCAAGCCTTTCAAAGCGAAACAGATCAAAGAAGCCATCCAAAAATACGTCATGCCGAACTTGCCTCTTTTTTCGAGGGAAACTGCCGTCGATGCTTCTTCCGGTTCGGAAGCCTCCGGGCAGGACGCCTCTTCCGCCGTCGAACCGGCGGTACAACCCGAGCCGGAGATGCACATCAGCCTGGCGCCGGCGCCACAGGAAGAGGCAGCCGACGGGCTTGCGGCGGACGGATCGGCTTCCGGCGGGCTGGAATCCGTCGAACCGGCCGCCGCGGAACCGGTATCCGCCAAACTGGCGCCTTTCGGTCTTGCGGACGGCGATGACGGGCCTGGCGTCGTCAAAGAAGAGAAGCCGGTCGAAGCGGAGGACGAACCGGCGCCGCAAAGCGACCCCACCCTGGAGGCATCCGATGAGGAACAGGCTCCCGCCTTATCTCCGGAAGAAGCCGTTTCACCGGACGAAGTCGCCGGACCGGAAGCTTCGGGGGATGATGCCGCGGCTGCCGTTTCACCGGAACCCGCCGCACCATCGGAAACGCCGGATTTATTGTCGGAGATCATCGCGCCGGAATTGGAAACCGCGGCGAGTGAATCGGAAGAGAAACGGGAAGTATCGTCCGGGCGTGACGAGACCGTGATCCAGACAGTCGAGGCCATTCCCATCAGCGGGCTGAAAGACGGAAACGCCGACAAGGGGGAAAGCGGATTGAAAGAGTTCAGATCGAGCATTTCATGCCGTTGGAAAGAAGACATTGGCGACCAGGAAGTCACATATGTGGTGACCTGTAATGAAGGAGAACCGTATCTGCGAATCGAAACGTCCGCGAAGGGCGACGAATTTGTGCTTTCGTTCGAAGGCCTTCGTCTGCTTCAGCAATGGCTGGAAAGAAACATGCCGCAGACAATGGCGCAACGCATGGAAGCCACGAGGCACTCCTGACGGCGGGGAATCCGCATGGCACAGGAAATGTGGCTTTGGGCCGTGTTCTGGTTCGCGGCGGGAGCGGCGGCCGGTTCCATTTGTGCGGAGGCGGGCATGCGGATTCCCCGGAAAGAATCGCTCTTCCGGCCTCCCTGGTCATGCCCGTCGTGCGCCGGCCGCTTGACCGGCATTGATCTTGTGCCAATCGCGGGCTGGCTGGTTCGACGTGGCAGGTGCCGCCATTGCCGCGGGCCGGTCCCTCCGCTGCGCTTCATGGGAGAAGTCGCGACCGGACTTTTGTTCAGCGTGCTTTATCTCGCCACTTCTTCGGCCGCTGAATGGATCGGGGGCATGCTGCTTGCGCTGATGCTGGTCACGCTGACGGTAAGCGATCTTCGGTACCGCTTGATTCCCGATCGAATCGTCTATCCCGGTTTCGCCATTTTTGTGCTGTACAGCCTTTCGGCGGAACCGCCCCCGATCTGGGACAACCTGTTTGGCTTCCTGGCGGGCGGAGGGCTGCTTCTGGGGGTTTCATGGGTGAGCCTGCGGATGCACCGCCCCGCGATGGGAGGCGGCGACATCAAGCTGATGGCGGCGCTGGGATGGCTGCTCGGTTTCGAACGCATATGTCTGGTGGTCATTCTTTCTTCCGTTTTGGGCCTTGCTGTCGGAGGAAGCCTGCTGGCGGCGGGGAAAATCCGGAGGGATACGTTTCTTCCTTTCGGCCCGTTTATCGCAGCGGCGGCCATTTTTGCATGGCTGTGGGGCCGGGAAGTGGTGGACGCTTATTTGAACGCGCTGCGGGTCACCCTGTGAACGGGCGTTGCGGACATTCCAAAACTGAAAAAAGGACGACTCTCCGGATCGCCTGCCAGAAGGCGATCCGGAGAGTCCCATCCCGCGAAGGAAATGCATCCTCCGCGGGTACGGAAACGCAACCGCCGTTTCCGTCTTTTTTTCTCTGCCAGGCTGAGGATGCAGCCCAAGCCATCAGGCTGCGCTTTTTTTCAGCAGGTCCTTCGGCACTTCAGGTTGGTATGCCCAATAATTGCAGGCGGTAAGGACGAAAAGTGAAGCAAAACCCGCCAGCAAAGTGAGCAACATGTGTACTGCCTTCTTTTTCATCGATGCTCACCTCCTTTTTCCAATTTGAACCAGGGAAAGTGACTGTGCGAAAAAAGACAGGGCAACAACGTTTGACTGAACAATCAAATTAGTGGATATGACCATAATGGAGAGTACTCTTAACAAAGGAAAGTATTTTTCGGGGATTCTTGTCGTGTGATTGATGTTTCGGGCGCCAAAGATTCCGCATAACAACATGCTCAAAAACGTCATGCCGTAAAAAGCATATTGATGAACGGGTATGAACGGGATGAGATTTACCATCAAAGAGGTGGCGACCACGCAGCCAATGCTCGTTTTCAAGTGGTATCCTCCGGTAATGGATCGCAAGACTGCGAATGAAATCATCGCCAGCAGTACGGCAGTGGTTTGCCTCAAAAAATACGCGATGACAAGGGAAACAATGGTGGTAATGATAAAGTTGCTCAAAGAGCGGATGGCGAATGCGATCACTTCCACACTCGCCGAATGCTGCGGATTGACTCGTTTCAAATAGACCGCGATCTGATGGGAAACATCCGTTTTCATTGGTCCGCACGTTCCTTTCTGAACAGGAAATAAAGCAAAAGAAGCAGCAGCAAAACTCCGATCAAGATGCCGGTTGACAAGCTGTCGGAAATCAATTGGACCGTTAGGTATATGTAAGAAATGAAAACAGTGGTCATAATGATGATATTTTCGTTTTTCCAGCGGAAGCGATGAAAGGGAAACGTGAAACCATATCCTCTGTGATACAGCCAAAATCCGACGATCAAATTGATGGCCGACGATATCAATTGCAGAATGAATGCATCATTTTGATAATTTGTGACGTTCCGGAATTCAACCAGGTCGAAAGCCGTGGCCAAAAGCAGCAGAGAAGTTTGTGAAACCGCGAATAGTATGAAAATAATGCCTGACATGATGAGCGACCAAATGTATGGAACCCGTAAAATCAGATGGGTGAAAAAGGCGTAAAGAAGGATGCCGACAATGGGGAAAATGACGGGAAATTCGAACACGATTCGAACCGAGTAAGAGGTGCAGGCAATCATAAAGCTGGCAAACAGGATTTCTTTTACATAGTGCTTGACTCCAAACCGGAAAATATAAAACGTAAGAGCAAAAATGGAAGCGGATTCGATTGTGGAAAAGAGAAAGAATGCGGGCACATTCACAATCATCGATAAAAATGCTCTCCCAAAAACGCGAGATTCGACTACGCTAATGTTATTACATTTTTTTCATGCCTTCTAGAGAGATATTTGTCGAATTATGTATATAAAAATAATGTAAGTAAATTTATCAAAATCATATTATTTTAATGCAAAATTCTGCGAGAAGGAAGAGTAAATTTGAAATATCATAATATTCAGAGGTTGTACTTGAAGAGGAAGGATAATCGAATATGAAACTCTCCAGGGGTAGTTGGATGGTGCGGGAAGGGTTCACCATGCGGCATCCGGATCCGCGGCGTTCCGGGGACGGAGCGTGATTTGGCCGCCTTTGCGGGGACCCGATCCGTGCGGTCGAGCGGACACACGCTGAATGCCTCGTTGTTTGCGTTCCGCTTCAACTCTGGAACATGGGGGCGGGTGGCCGTGCGGGCGCCTCCTGGATGTTTCCGGACGAATGCGTGCGGCGGACGGTGGCCTTCTTCGGCGCGGCCGGGTCCTGATTCGCGATTCCGGCCACCCGATGCCGGCGGCGGTACGCCGCGGGAGTGCAGCGCAGTTCGGCGCGAAACCGTCGGATGAAGTAACTTGGATGCTCGAAGCCCACTTCCCGGGCGATCTCCGACAGCTTGCGGTCGCTCTTCGCAAGCAGTTCGGCCGCTTTTTTGATCCGGTAGCTGTTGATGTATTCGGTCGGCGTCTTCAGGAGCCATCGTTTGAAAAACCGGCAAAACTGCGCGTCCGCCATATGGCCCATGGCCGCCAGTTCCCGGATGTAAATCCGTCTGGTGTAATGCTGCTCGATGTGGGAGAGCACCCGCTTCAACAGCTGCGGCTCGAATTCGCCGCCGCTTGCTTTGGGTCTTCGGCTTGTCCAGCGGTTTTCCGCGGCGATCTCGGCCAGAATGCGGAAAAGGCGCGCTTTGACGCCAAGTTCATATCCCCTGCGCCGCTCTTCCAGCTCCCGGCGAAGTCCGTCGAGTTCCGCCAGCACGTTGCGGCCCCAGGCTTCGTCGCTCGTATACCGGACGGGCAGCGACCGCCGGCCTTCCAGGAGCGGTTGCACATATTCTTCCTGCGGACGGTCGGAAGAAGAGCTGCCCAGCAGATTTATGTCGAACGAAACGGAAAAAAAACGGCAACCGTCCCCGCCAAGGGGATGCCCGGCGTGGATGTCTCCGCCGTGGATGAACACGGCTTCTCCTTCCCGGACCGGAAAGCGTTCCTTGCCGATCTGGAACAGCGTCTGTCCCTCCAGCACCAGGAAAAATTCCGCTTCTTCGTGCCAATGGCAGTCGACCACCGTCGCATCCGGTTCGGCGCGGTGCCATGAGGCCGCCAGAGGGAAAGGGGCGCCGCCGCTGCCGGTCGTTTCACGGGCGGCCGATCCGTTGGCGCGGCGCATGGCCGCTCACCGCCTTTCCTGCAAAAATGCGGATTCTTTTCCCAGTTTATAGAAATCCCTCTGGTGACGAAAAGAGTCTATTTTCCGTATTTGCGCCATTCAAACCTGTTTCCGTATTTCTTTTGTACTATGTCCTTTTTCCACCTTTTTATCTGCCGGTCCGCCCGGCAACATCCGTTCTTTCGGCATTCCTCAAAGAGGGATGCCGGCGGGCTCAAGGATGTCGCGTTTGAACGCTTCGACGGCTTCGTCGGGATCGGTGGTGAATCCGCATTCGAGACCGACAAAGCCGGTGAAGCCCGTTTCCTTGATGGCCTTGAGGATGTTGACATAGTTCAGTTCTCCCGTGCCGGGCTGCTTGCGGCCGGGGTTGTCCGCGATGTGGTAGTGGTGGATGCGGTCGCGGTAGCGGGTTGCGTTGCGGATGACGTTGCCCTCGGTGATCTGCTGGTGGTAAACGTCGAAGAGCAGCTTCACGCAAGGGCTGCCCACCCGGTCGATCACATCCGCGGATTCCTCCGATCGTTGGAGAAAATGGCCCGGGTGATCGACGAGCCCGTTCAGCGGCTCGATCTCCAGCACGACGCCGGCCCGCTCCAGAAGGGGAGCGCAGCGCTTCAGGGTTTCCACCATGTTCTGCCGCTGCCGCTCCCGAGGCACGTCCGGCAGGGCGTTGCCCGTCTGGGAAATGATGGAGCGGACGTTCAGGATTTTGCACGCCTCGATCGTTTCGCGCAGGCCCGCGATGTACGCTTCGCGAAGCGTCTCGTCGACCAGGCTGATGAACCTGGTGCAGACGGCGCAGATGCCGACGCCGATGCGCTCCTGTTCGCGGGCCGTCCTGCGGAGATCGGGAATCTCCCACCAGGCGTAGTATTCCAGTCCGTGGAAGCCGTGCTCTTTGACTTTCTCCAGGTGCCAGATTTCATCCTTGCCGGGATAGGCGCCGATGCACAGGGAAAATTTCATGGCGGATTCTCTCTCCTTCACGCGAGGGATACGGGACGGCCGGAAGCCGCGGATTGCCGGGCGGCGATGGTGACCGCAAGGGTTTTCAGGGCGTCTTCGTAATCGGACAGGATGCCCGAACGGTCACCCGTGCGAAGGGCGTGAATGAACGCCTCGTCTTCGCTCAGATACGGGTTGGTCCTGGCATTGCGGATCCACGCGCCTTCCTTGGTGATTTCGCGAAATTCCCGTTCGCGCACTTCCAGGACGCCGAAGTCGCAGTAAAGGTCCAGCCCGACATGATGGTAGACCGGCAGCAGGCAGGTGTTGGAGATGGACGCCACCGCGCCGTTTGCCAGTTTCAGCGTCACCGTTCCGACGTCCGGCACATTGGTGCCGGGCATCCGGCGATCCATGGTCCGCAGCGAGAAGGCCGCGTAAACCTCCACCACCTCTCCGCACAGATAGCGAAGCAGGTCCACGATATGGGTCGTCTGCTCCACGAACTGTCCGCCCGATAGGGATTCCACCCTCCACCAGGACGGCATGGGCATGTCGCCCATCCAGTATCCCACCGCCATGCCGACCGTCCCGTCTTTCAACCGTTCGCGGGCCAGCCGGGCGGGATCGCCGTACCGCCAATGGTAGCCCACCGACGTGAGCAGCCGGCGCTCCCGGATGGCGGCCGCCAATTCCATCGGCAATTCAAGGCTGTTTCCGAGCGGTTTTTCCACGAAAAAGGGAATGCCCCTGGCGATGGCCTGGCGCTCCGCTTCCCCGTGGGCCATCGGCGGCACGCAGATGAAGACGCCGTCCGGCCGGGCGCCGTCGAACAGATCGTCAAGCCGATCGTACGCCCGGGCGCCTTGGAAGGCCGCCGCAGCTTGCCGCGCTTTTCTTTCATCCACGTCATAGAAACCGATGATTTCGACATCCGGCATGCCGGCCAGATTGTTCAAATGCTGGGCGGCGATGCCGCCGACGCCGACGAACCCGATTTTTACGGTCATCTCGCATTCGCCCTCCGGAGACAATAAATATAAAAAATTCAACATTCCGATTTTATTGTAATGGACACAACACACAATCAATATATAATATTTATCTGTATTGAAAAGAAAAAATGAAAAAAGAAGCCAGGCGCCTTTCCGGAAAGACGCCTGCCCGACTTCGCGAGCCATTCGTCCATCATTTCATTCAACAAGAAGGTATGCCCATGATCCGCATCCGCCTGGCTATTCAAAGTTTCAAGCTTCAGACGGGACCGGATGCCTGGCACAATTTTCGCTGCGATTTGGCGGCTGCGCTGACTTTCAGCCTGTTCAACGTGGTCTTCAACCAGTTTTACATCCCGATGGCGATCCGGCAGGGAGCGACCGAACTTCAGGTCGGGGTTCTGTCGGCGGCGCCCGCCATCGGCCTTTTGTTTTCGCCGCTTTGGACGCCGTTCATTCAAAGGTCGCACCCGAAACCGTTCGTCGTCCTGCCGAATTTCATCGGGCGTCTCCTGATTTTGCTGCCCGCGTTCTTCGGCGCTCCCGTCGCGTACGTCGTCGCCGCGATTCTTTTTCATTTGCTGATGTCGATTCAGGCGCCGGCCTATGCTTCGCTGGTGACCCGCATGTATCCGCCGCCGCTGAGGGGACGCCTCATGGCCAATGTCCGCGTGGCCATGGTGATTCTGATGATTCCGACGGCCTATCTGATCGGCGTCTGGCTGGACGCCGCGGGTCCGGGCGGTCCGCTGGCGGCCGCGGCCGTAACGGGCGCTTTTTCCGTCCTTATCCTCTTGCGTTTGCGGGAAATCGCGCCGGAGCAACCCGCGCCCGCCGGTCGTTTCACCTTCAGGGGGCAGTGGCGTCTCGTTCGCGAGAACCGGAAACTTCGGGTGTTTTTGCTTGCCACCGGCCTCACCGGGTTCGGCAACCTGCTGGCGTTGCCTCTGTATCAGATCGTCCAGGTCGACCGGCTGGGGCTGAGCGACGTGCAGATCGGCATGGCCCGTCTCGTTTATTTCGTTTTCCTCCCGGCTTCCTATTTCGTATGCGGACGGGTGATCGACAGGTTTACCGCGGAGCGGACGCTTGTTTACGGAATCGGAATCAGCGGATTCATTCCGATGCTTTACGCGGCGGCGCCCGGCTACGCCACGGTCCTCATCCGCAGCGGCTTGCAAGGCTCCATGGACGCCGTCTGGGATATCGGCGTTCTCGCTTTCGTCAACCGGATCGCGGCCGGCCGGGAAGCGGTCGTGTTCGGATTGCACCTTATGCTGTTCGGATTTCGCGGCACCGTAGCGCCGCTAATGAGCACCGCTCTGGCGGCGGCCGTTCCCCTTGCCTGGCTGCTGACGGCCGCCGCCGTATTCGGATGGCTTGGCGCTCTTGCCATGTTGAAAGAAAACGAAGAGCTTCGCGGACTGTTCGGGAAATCTCGGAAAATTCGGGAGCAGAGCCGCCGGTTTTGACATTTTGCGCATTGTGCTATATTGGAATGTGACCTGCTTTGCGAAGCCGAATCCGGGGGCGCCTTTTTATGAAATTGTTCGAAGTGTTGCCGTCATCCCGAAAACGCGCTGATCTTGTAAAGGAACTTTTGCCGGACGGGAGCGTCACGCCATGATCATGAGACGGATCGCCGTGACGGAACAGGGCAAACGGCTTCACCGGTACTTGCGTACCCTCATGCCGAATATGCCGCTCGGTCAGCTTTACGGCATGATCGACCGGGGCCTGGTGCGCATAAACGGCAAACGGAAGAAAAACCCCAATTATGAACTGGCCGCCGGAGACGAGCTGACCCTCCTGATGGATGAGGCGGACTTCGAGCGGGCGAGCCGCGGTAGCGACCGGCAAAAGCCGAAATTCGCAGGCGTGCCCGGCCGCCTGGACATCGTCCATGAAGACGGCGAGCTGCTCGTCGTCGTCAAGCCCGCCGGGCTGCTCACGCATCCCGACCGCTCCGAGTGGAAAAACACGCTGATTTCCCGCGTGCATGCCTACCTTTGCCGCAAAGGGGAACTGGACAGCACGCTGTTCATGCCGGCGACCGCCAACCGTCTGGACCGCAACACCAGCGGTCTGGTGCTTGTCGGCAAGACGGCGGGCATGCTGCACCGGCTGAACCGCTGGATCCAGAACCGCGAACTGCGCAAGTATTACCTGACCATTGTTGAAGGACACCTTGCCGGTGTAGGAACCATCGATCGTCCTCTCCTGCGGGACGATCGCGGCAATGTGACGCGCGCGCTCGATGACGGCCAAACCTCATCCCGTGAAGAAAATGGCGAAACGGAAACCGCCCGCTTGCGGACGGAGAGCACCCCCCCGGAAGCCAAAGCGGCGGTCACCCGATATCGCGTCCTGGCCCACGCGGGCGGACGCACCCTGGTGGAGGCGGAACTCGTCAGCGGACGGACCCATCAGATCCGGTCCCATTTTCAGAGCATCGGCCATCCGCTGCTCGGAGACCTCAAGTACGGCGGCCGTCGTTTCGGCGACCTCAACCACCAGCTGCTGCACGCATGGCGGATCGTCCTGCCGGACGGCCGGGAATTCCGCGCCGCCCCGCCGCCGCGCATGCGCCGCATCATGGATGAACTCGGTTTCCGGTGGAACCCGGATGACTGCCATTCGTGACGCCTTTCCGGACGTTTGCGCGGGTCCTGAAGCTTGAAGCGGATGGCGCAGGCCTCCGCTTTTCTGTTAAAATGGACGGGGCACTTTCGGCCTCGAATCACCGGGAAGAGGAGCGCAAAGCGGTTTGAAAGATTCCCGTGAAGCCCAACCGATCCGGGTGGTCACTCCCGTCTGGCCGGTTCTCGCCGGCGCTTCCCTTCTGTGCGTGCTGCTTTTGGAAATCCGCTCGCAGCTGTGGGCCGTGCAGCCCTACCGTTTTATGATCTGGAATCTTTTTTTGGCCTGGCTGCCGCTTCTCGCGGCAGGAGGAGCGGCCCGGCTGGCGAACCGGCCGGCCGCCTTGCGGAAGACGCTTCTCATCGCCTGTTGGCTGCTTTTGTTCCCGAACGCGCCCTATCTGGTGACCGACTGGATTCACCCGATCATGAACGGGGCTTACCGCTGGGCGGATCAGACTTCCATGCGGCTGTGGACGGAAATCGTTCTGTTTACCCTGTTTGCATGGATTGGTCTCATGCTCGGCTATCTGTCCATACGGCTTGTCCACGAGATGATTCTGCGCTCTCCCCTTCGCGCGGCCGGTTGGCCGTTTGTGGCGGCGGTTTCCTTTCTGGGCGGTTTCGGCGTTTACCTGGGGAGGTTTGCGCGGCTCAACAGCTGGGATGTGGTACTCGATCCGCACGGGCTGAGGGAGTCCGTCATGGAAGGACTTGGCGGCAAGGGAGTCACGTTCTCCCTCTTGTTCGGAGCGGTGATCCTGATTGTCTACCTGTGCTTTTACGGGCTCGAAAGGTAAAAAGGCGGGGAAGCGTAATCCATCCGGAAGAACCGAAAACCGGAGGCGGTTCCCCGCGAACGGCCTCCGGTTCGGGCGGGATGGGCGCGCGTTCGGCATTACCACGCGCGAAGGATGATGACCAGCAAAATGAACAGCACGAGAACGAAAGCCGCCGTACGGGCGACGCCAGCAACAGAGTAGCTCATTCCCGTCTCCCTCCCGGCACTTGGAATGGGTGACGCCAGCGGGGGCGGTCACACCATTCATGCTATGCATACTTGCCCCGTTGTCTTGTGCGTTTGTCCAAAACGGCGCCGGATTTTGTCCGTCGGCCGGCTTCTCATCCGCATACGTCCTGCCCTTAGTCCCGACCGCCGGTGTCCCGTTCACCTGCGTCCCGTCCCGGCGTCCCGTTCACCTGCGTCCTGTCCCGGCGTCCCATCCGCCGGCGTCCCGCCATGGGAGTTCAGCCAGCGAAGAAAGGATGGCGGAACCAGTCGTTCATTTCCTCCAGCTCGTCCACATGGAACACCTTGTTTTCCTTGTAGGGAGCATGAACCAGTCCCGCTTTCCGGAACGCCGTGTGGGAACCGCAGCGGGCGCAGAAGGCCGCCGTTTTGTCATTCACGTGGTTGCACGGGTCGTTAAGCAGGTCTCCCGGATACATGCAGCGGTTGACCAGCGGAGCGCCGCAACCGGTGCAATACAGGTCGTCTTTTTTTCCCTGTTTTCCGCAGCGCACGCATCGGAGATTTTCATGTTTTCCGTTCGCCATTTTACGGACCCTCCCGCAAAAAATCCCGCGTACCGTCGTTTGCGTCCGCTTCCGTGTGCCCCGCCATGCGTCCATCGATTTCTCCCGGGTTCGGCTGCTGTTTCAGCCATTCTTCCAGCTGTTTCGGGTCGGTCAGGGCGGTCAGCCCGACGTTAAGCGTGCCCGACAGGTCTCGCAGGTGCAGTTCCTGGATTTTGTAGTGAATGTTGTCGATGTGCACCTGTTTAAGCTGCCGGAGAAGGCGCTCAAGGGTTTGCACCAGCCCCTCGAGCCGCGCCGCACGTTCCTCCAGATGCCGGATCCGGTTTTCGATCAGGCTCAAATAGGGAAAGGGATCGACATACACGGCCGTCTCCTCCTTTGGGTATCACCCGTTGGGCACATGTTCGCCTTCACCGGGTTGGGAACCGGCATCCCCGGGTGCGGCTTTCCCGGTTGTGGCGTTCTCCGGCGCGGCGTTTCCGCGAGAGGCGTTTGCGGGATTGGCGTCCTTCGGTACGGCGTCCTCCGGCGCGGCGTCTCCGCGGGAGGTGTTTGCGGGAGTGGTGTCCTTCGGAGAAGCGTTCTCCGGCGCGGCGTCTCCACGAGAGACGTTTCCGGATGAAGTGTCCCGGGAGAGGGCGCCCCCGGCAGCGGCCGGTGCGGAAAATTCCGTCCGGCCCGTCCACGCGGTTTGGGCCGTGTTGCGGCACAGGATGGTTTTTCCGACATTGAGGGACCCGAGGTTGCAGATGGCATGGATCCGGATGGATGAGATATGAATGTTCACTTCCGTCACCTCGCGTCCGCCGTCAGGCTCAGATTTCAATGGACGGATTGATCGGCGAAATCCGGATCGTTCACCTTGTTCAGCGTCCGCTGCGCGGTCAGGGACGCGTCCCCGATGGACAGGCTGCCTCCCACGCTTTTCTGGTTGACGACATGGTTTTTATGCAGCGTATTGCCGAAGTTGACGGATCCGTTGTTGAACACGCTCGAAATTTTGACATTGAAAATATTGTTGACCGTGGGCATGCTGCCAGCCTCCATCCCTTTCATCATATGGTCTGGGCGAATGAACCGTCACAGCCGCCCGGCGCATATGCTGGTTTGTGCGAAGAACGGGCGAAAGCGGGGGACGCCGCATGGACGAGTCCCGGAACGGGGGATTGAAGTCTCCTTGGGCAGACTGGGACAAATACCGGGAATGGCTGGCCAAGCAATTTCCCTGGGACATCGGAACTCCGTGGGAAAGGCTGAAGGATCCGAAATGGCTGGACAAGTATGTGGAACAATTGCTCAAGGACGAGGGATTTCCGGAGCGGGAACTCAAATCGGCGGCGCCGTCCGACCATCCCTCGGTCGCCGTGTCGAGACGGGACAATTACATCACGGTGACGATCCGTCTGCCCGCGCGAACCGACCTCCGCCGTCTGCGGGTGTATGCCGCGGCGAATTATTTGAAGCTGACGGGTCTTCCGGATGTCCGGTCCCGCATCGTCCGCCTGCCGTGTTTCGTGTTTCCCCGTTCGGGACGGGCGTCGCTCCGCGGCGGACGGTTGGTCGTCCGCCTGCGCCGCCGCCCTGTCGACCCGGAAGAGGTGGAATTGTTTATCTCCGGCTGAACCGGTATAATGGGAACCAAACGCGGACAATTCCCCGGGACCGGCAAAGGCGGGGGCGAAGGAGGAAATCCGGTGATCATCACGGATATATCGCATGTATCGCCCGCGTTTTTCATCACCGGGGCGATTTTTATTTTGCTGATCGGATCGCTGCTCAGCTGGGGCGTGCTGAGCTTTTTCCAGCGGAAGGTCAGAAAGGGGCTGTGGCTGCTCGGGGGAGCGGTTTTTTCCCTCTTGGTCATGGTATTTGTGTTCAACACGTGGTTTTCCGAGGGCTGAACGGAAGAAAGGGGGCGCCGTTGTGGTAAGCCGGGTGCTGATTGGCGCGCTTCGCTTTTACAAAAAATTCATATCGCCGCTCTTGCCGCCGAGGTGCCGTTTCGCGCCCTCCTGCTCCGAATATGCCATGGAGGCGATCGAAACCCATGGCGCCCTGATGGGCTCCTATTATGCGGTGCGGCGTCTCCTCAAATGCCACCCGTTCCACCCGGGCGGTTACGATCCCGTTCCGCCGCCCCGTTCCCGGCGCGGCGGAGCCATGGGCGGACGGCCCGAACAAGCAGGAAGGTGAAGCGAGGAAATGAGCGAAGGAAAGAAAACCTATTACATCACCACTCCCATCTACTACCCTAGCGACAAGCTGCATATCGGACACGCCTATTGCACCGTGGCGGCCGACGTGATGGCCCGCTACAAGCGGCTTCGCGGCTATGAGGTTCATTTTCTGACGGGAACGGACGAACACGGGCAAAAAATCGAACGCAAGGCGAAGGAAGCCGGCAAGGAGCCGCAGGCGTTCGTGGACGAGATCGTCGCCGGAATCAAGGAACTTTGGCGCAAGCTGGACATTTCCTACGACGATTTCATCCGCACCACCGAAGACCGGCACAAGCGGGCGGTGCAGCGGATTTTCCGGCGCCTCCTGGACCAGGGGGACATCTACAAGGGCACCTATGAAGGGTGGTACTGCACGCCCTGCGAATCGTTCTTTCTGGAACGGCAGCTGGTGGACGGCAAGTGTCCCGATTGCGGCCGGGACGTGGAGTGGGTGCGGGAAGAATCGTACTTTTTCCGCCTCGGCAAGTATGCCGACCGGCTCATCGAATATTTCGAGCGGCATCCGGAGTTCATCGCGCCCGAGTCGCGCCGCAACGAGATGATCAACAACTTCCTGAAGCCGGGGCTGGAAGATCTTGCGGTGTCGCGGACGACCTTCGACTGGGGCATTCCGGTCCCCGGCGACCCGCAGCACGTCATCTACGTCTGGATCGACGCGCTGAGCAACTACATCACGGCCCTCGGATACGAATCGGACGACGACTCCCTATACCGCAAATTCTGGCCGGCGGACGTGCACCTGGTGGGCAAGGAGATCGTCCGCTTCCACACCATCATCTGGCCGGCCATTCTGATGGCGCTGGGGGCGCCGCTTCCGAAGAAAGTGTTCGGCCACGGCTGGTTCGTCACCAAGGAAGGGAAAATGTCCAAGTCCAAGGGCAACGTCATCGACCCGGCGAAACTGATCGACCGTTACGGACTCGATCCGCTGCGCTATTTCCTGATGCGGGAGGTCCCCTTCGGCATGGACGGCACGTTCACGCCGGAAGGGTTCGTGGAGCGGATCAACTACGATCTCGCGAACGACCTGGGGAACCTTCTGCACCGGACGGCGGCGATGATGGACAAATATTACGGCGGGGAAATTCCCGATTTCACGCCGGGGTCGGACGCCACCCCGTTCGACGGGGATCTGGAACGGACGGCGCTGGAGACGGTGGACAAGGTGGAGGAAGCGATGGAGAACATGGAGTTTTCCGTGGCCTTGTCCGCCATTTGGACCTTGATCAACCGGGCCAACAAATACATCGACGAGACGCAGCCCTGGGCCCTGGCGAAGGACGAGTCGGACCGACCGAAGCTGGCGTCGGTGATGGGGCATTTGGCCGAAAGCATCCGCATTGTCTCCATTCTGGTGCAGCCGTTCCTCGTGGAAACCTGCAAAAAAATCTGGCGCCAGCTCGGCCTGGAGGAAGGCCCGGCCACGGCGTGGGACGCCGCGCGTTCGCTGCGGGCCATTCCGGCGGGCACGCGGATGCGCAAGGCTCCGCCGCTGTTCCCGCGGCTGGACATGGAGAAGGAAGTCGCCTGGATTATCGGCGCGATGAGCGGCGGTACCGCAAAGGCCGGCACCGGCTCTGAGAAAAGCGCGGAGTCTCCGGCGGCCGCAGCGGCTTCCGCGGACGGGGCGGCCCCACGCAAGGACGAAATCGGCATCGACGAGTTCAACCGGGTGGAACTGCGCGTCGCGCAGGTGGCCGCGTGCGAGCCGGTGCGGGGAGCCGACCGGCTGCTCAGATTGGAGCTGGATCTTGGCTCCGAACGGCGGCAGGTGGTGTCCGGCATCGCGCAGCATTACAAGCCGGAGGAGCTCATCGGACGCAAAGTGGTCTGCGTCACCAACCTGAAGCCCGTGAAATTGCGCGGCGTCTGGTCCCACGGGATGATCCTCGCCGCCTCGGAAGGTGACCGCCTGACGCTGGTCACGGTGCCGGACGAGACGCCCAACGGCGCCATCGTCAAATAGCCGTTGCTTGACAAAGCGGTGCCGCCTTCTTATAATCCAAATCGTAATTATTACGATTAAGGAGTTCCGAAGATGATTTGGAAGAAGGCGGCGCCGTTGACCATTTTTGCGGCCTTTTGCCTCACGCTCTTTGCCTGCGGGGCGGGCGGAAGGCACGCGAATGAGGCCGATGGCAGGGTGCTGGCGGTCGCGACCATGTATCCGCTCGCGTTTTTGGCGGAAGAAATCGGAGGCGGGCGGGCCCGTGTCGTCAATCTCGTGCCGGCGGGCGTGGAACCCCACGACTGGAGCCCGCGCAGCCGGGATTTGGCGGAGATTTCCCGCGCGCATCTGTTCATTTACAACGGGGCCGGCTTCGAAGGCTGGGTCGAGGACGTACTGGAAGCCGCCGGCGGGGACGACGGACCGCTTGCCGTCAGGGCGAGCGAAGGCATTCCCCTGATCCGCTCGTCGGGAGAAGAGGCGGAACACGGAGACGGGCACGGCGGTGATCATCCGGACGTCGATCCCCATGTGTGGGTGAGCCCGAAATCCGCCCGGATCATGGCGGACAACATCCTGGCGGCGTTCCTTGCGGTCGATCCCGAAGGGAGCGCCCATTACGAAGCCCGTCACGCCTCGCTGGCGGAGCGGCTGCGCGAACTGGACGGGCGGTATGCCCGCGAGCTGGCCGCCCTGCCGCGCCGGGACATCGTCGTCTCCCATGCGGCGTTCGGCTACCTGTGCCGGGATTACGGGCTGAACCAGGTGGCCGTGATGGGACTGGCTCCGGACGCGGAGCCGCGGGCGCAGGATTTGCTCGCCGTCAAGCGCCTCGTGGAAGAACGGGGCGTGAGGGCGATCTTTTTCGAAGAACTGGTCTCGGACCGGCTGGCGCGGATCCTGGCGCGGGAAACGGGAGCGGAGGCGCTGCCGCTGAACCCGCTCGAGGGCCTTACGCCCGAACAGGCCAAAGCCGGTGAAAACTACCTCACGCTGATGGAACGGAATCTGGAGAATCTGAAAAAGGCACTGGGCTGACCGGGCGGTTCGGCGGTGGGCAGGCAAACGGGCGGACGGCTGCCGGAAACGGACGAAAAACCGGTCGGATGAAACAGGCGGCTGCCGGAAACGCACGAACAGTCGGCGGGTGAAAGGGACGGGCGCCGGGAGCGTGCGAAAAACCGGTCGGTTTGAAACAGGCGGCCGCCGACAGCGCACGAAAAACCCGGGCGGCATGGAAGGGACGGTCGCCGGAGCGTGTGAAAAGCCGGGCGGAATGCAGCCGGCGGTCAGCCGGTTGAAAGGAGGGAGGCGTCCCGTGGCCCCGGGGGATGAACTTGCGGATGATTGCCACCAGCCCGTGGTGGAACTGGATAACGTGTCGTTTTCATTCGGAGAGCGAAAGGTGATCGACGGTCTCAGCCTGACGGTGCGGGAGCGCGATTTCGTCGGCATCACCGGCCCCAACGGCTCCGGCAAGACGACGCTTCTGCGCCTCATCGTCGGGCTTCTCAAGCCCGACAAGGGCGAGGTCCGGCTGTTCGGCGTTCCCGCGGAACGGTTCCGGGACTGGCACCTGATCGGCTATGTGCCGCAGCGCAAGGCATTCAACCCCCTGTTTCCCGCCACCGTAAGGGAAGTGGTGCTGTCCGGGCTGTTCGGGCGACGGAAGCTGTTTCGCCGCATCACCCGGGCGGACCAGGCGCGGTGCCGGGACGCCTTGGAGGTGCTGGGCATCGCCGACCTGGAATCGCGGCGGATCGGCGCCCTGTCCGGCGGACAGCAGCAGCGCGTGTTTCTCGCCCGTGCCCTGATCGCCAGTCCCCGTCTGCTCATTCTGGACGAACCGACGGCCGGCGTGGACGAGGAGACGCAGGACAATTTCTTCGGGCTGCTCAAACATATGCACCAGAAGCACAACATGACGTTCCTGATGGTGACCCACGATACCGATCGGGTCCGATCGTATCTGGGACCGGAACCCGAACTCTCCGCCGGTCGTCTTGCCTTTTACATCCGCCATTCGCACGGCCTGGAAGACTGTGCGGAGACCGATCTGTTGCATACCCTGCGCATGAAGGAAGGGTAACGCCTTGCTGGAACTCTTTACGTCCGGTTTCTTCCTGCGGGCCCTCGCCGGGGGAGCGCTCATCGCCCTCACGGCGGCCCCGGTCGGGGTATTCATCGTGCTGAGGCGGCAGGCGATGATCGGGGACGGCATCGCCCATGTGAGCATTGCCGGGGTCGCCCTCGGGTTTCTGATCAACCTGTACCCGATCGGCGTTGGCATCGCTTTCGCCGTCGCCGCGTCGCTGGCCATCGAGGCGCTGCGCCGCGCCTACCGGACGTACGCCGAACTGTCCATCGCGGTCATCATGGCCGGCGGCATCGCGCTGGCGTCTCTGTTGTTCACCATGGGCATGGGGTTCAGCGTCAACGTCACCTCCTATCTGTTCGGCAGCATCTACACGCTGGACGATGGAGATCTTGCCGTCATCGCGGCCGTGGCCGCGGCGGTGCTCGCTTTTGCGGTCATTTTCCAAAAAGAACTGTTCCTGCTCGCCTTCGACGAGGATGCCGCCGCGGTAAACGGCCTGCCGGTCCGCGCTTTCAACGTGATGGCGAGCGTGCTCACGGCGCTGGTCATCAGCGCCGCCATCAAGATCGTCGGCGCGCTGCTCGTCTCGGCGCTCCTGACCATACCGGCGGCGTGCGCCCTGGCCTTGGCGCGCAGCTTTCGCCAGGCGTTGGGACTTGCGGTGGCGGCGGGCGAAATCGCGGTGATCCTCGGGCTTCTGGCCGCGGGCTGGTGGAACCTTGCGCCGGGGGGCACCGTGGTGCTTTTGCTCATCGCCATGCTGGCCGCGGCCCTGGCGGCGCGCAAGTTGAGCCTGTGAGGGGGAACGGATCATGGCAGCGGAGAGCGTGACCATCGGCCTTGCCTTCGCGGGCGGGCTGGCGTCGTTCATTTCGCCCTGTTTTTTGCCCCTTTATCCCACTTATCTGTCGTATATCACCGGAATTTCCGTCAGCCGCCTGCAAACGGAAAACACGCGGGAAGTCCGGGTCAGGACGATGGCCCACACGTTCTTTTTCCTGCTGGGCTTTTCGTGTCTTTTTTTTACCCTTGCCTACGCCGCCAATTCCTTTGCCTACGTCTTCCGCAATTACGATGATCTGATCCGCATGCTTTCGGCCATTTTCATCGTGTTCATGGGGCTTTTCCTCATGGGGGTGTTTCAGCCGCAGGCGCTCATGAAGGAGTGGAAACTCCCCATCCGATGGAGGCCTGCTGGGTACCTTGGGTCCTTCGTCGCCGGCGTCGGTTTTTCGGCGGGTTGGTCCCCGTGCATCGGCCCGATCCTCGGTTCCATCATCGCTCTGGCGGCCACTCAGCCCGGGGCGTGGCTCAAGATGACCGCCGCCTACTCCTTCGGGTTCGCCGTGCCGTTTTTCGTGCTGGCTTTCTTTCTGGGATCCGCCCGCTGGATCCTGAAATATTCGGCCCGCCTCATGAAGATGAGCGGCGCGCTCATGATCCTGTTCGGCGTCCTGTTGTTCACCGACCGGATGTTCCTGCTCACCCTCTGGCTCACCGAACTGACCCCCGAATGGCTGAAGTTTTGACTTCTCCGGGACCGCGGGCGGTTGCGGAAAGGCCCTCGCGATGATATGATACAATAGCAAACCGTGCGGAAAATTTGTGCGGGGAAAGGGGGTACACCGTTGCCGACCCCGAGCATGGAAGATTACCTGGAACGCATCTATCGCCTGATCAATGAAAAGGGTTACGCCCGGGTGGCGGATATCGCCGAAGGCTTGGATGTGCACCCCTCCTCGGTCACCAAGATGATCCAGAAGCTCGACAAGGATGAATATCTGGTTTACGAAAAGTACCGCGGCCTCGTGCTGACGAGCAAGGGCAAAAAGATGGGCAAACGCCTCATGGACCGCCACCGCCTGCTGGAGGATTTCCTCAAGCTGATCGGCGTGCGGGAAGAAAACATCTACAAGGATGTGGAAGGCATCGAGCACCATCTGAGCTGGGACTCCATCACCTGCATCGAGGCCCTGGTGGAGTACTTCAACCGCGATCCTTCCCGGGTGGAGGAACTCAGACGGGTGAAGGAATCGCTGGAAACCGAATGATCCCGGATGAACGGATGAAGTCCGCGTCTTCGCGGACTTTTTTCATGTTCCGCCGCATATCTATCCAGGGACGGGGACGCGCTTGGCGCTTCAACGGACCTCATCCGGCGTGTCCCTGGGGGAAGCGGAAATGTTTAAGGAGGAGAGCCCATGCGGGTTCATGCGGTTTTCGAAGGAGGCGGCGTCAGGGGCATCGCCCTGGCCGGGGCGGTGCGGGCCGCCGAGATGTTCGGCGTGTCCTTCGACCGTGTCGCCGGCACGTCGTCCGGCAGCATCGTGGCGGCGCTCATCGCAGCCGGCTATTCCGCCGAGGAGATGAAGGCGATCATCGAAGCGACGCCGTTCGCGTCCTTCCTGCACCGGGCGCCGCTGTTCAACGTCAGGGTTGTCGGTCCGGCGCTTCGCCTGTTCCTGTTCAACGGGCTCTATTCCGGGGACGAGCTGGAGCGATGGGTGCGGGATCTGCTTGCGGCCAAGGGTGTGCGGACGTTCGGCGACCTGCCCCGCGGCAAGCTGCGCATCATCGCTTCCGACATTACCAACGAAAGGCTCCTGGTGCTGCCGGACGACATCGAAAAATACGGCACCGACCCGGAGAAATTTCCGGTGGCGCGGGCGATCCGCATGAGCGCGTGCATCCCGTACTTTTTCGATCCCGTGCCGCTGCGCGTAAAGGGGGAGGCGGACGTCCCGGGGAAAACGGCCTGGATCGTGGACGGCGCTCTCCTCAGCAATTTCCCCCTCTGGCTTTTTGACAAGGAGATGGAAAACGAAAGGGAACGGACGCCGGTCATCGGCTTCCGGATGGTGGGCCGGGCGGAAGCGAAAACGCACGACATCCGGGGACCGGTGACGATGCTTCAGGCGCTGGTGGAAACGATGCTGCACGCCCATGACGAGCGTTACATCGAAAGGCACAACCAAATGCGCACCATCCAAATCCCGACTCTGGGCGTAGGGACGACGGAGTTCAACCTCTCGCCGGAAAAAAGCCTGGAACTGTACGTATCCGGACTCAAAGCGGGAATCGCGTTTTTCCGGAAATGGCCGGAGACGGCTGGGCAGGTGGCACAGATTCAGGACATGGCGGTACAGGTGGCGCAGATTCAGGAGGCAGGGGAAAGGGGAGGGGACGAATCCCGGATGATGGCAGAAGACCGGGCGGCGAAGATCGCGTCGGGGAACGGCGATTCCGTTGCTCCCGACTCAAGGCCCGCGCCGTCGATCCGATTCGCGAGCCGCAGGGACAGCCGGCCTCAATGAACGCTCGGGGGTTCGTTCCGGCGGCCTTTTTTGCCCTCGATCACGCGGAAAGGGACCACTTTGCCCTTCGTTTTCGACAGGCGCGCAGTCTTGGACGAAGACGGATTGCGGCGCGGGACGCCCGGGGAACGCTTCCGGCGAAACGTCCGGCGCCAGCGGGTTGGCGGATATTTGACCATGAGAAGCAGCACGCCGATGACCGCGAGCGGCAGAATCAACGCGGCCGGGTTCGTCGTCGCCTGGCGGATGACGCCGATCAGCACAAGCGCCAGGATGACCGCCATGAAAATCGTGAAGGAGGGAACCTTGCGGCGGTTCATAGCGGGTTCACCTGCCGGTCCAGCTCCCGCATCCGGTTGAAGGAAGCGATGGACACCGCCACCTGGTCGTCCGTCGGTTCCTTGGTGGTGAGCAGCTGCAGCCACAGGCCGGGGTAGCCGAGCCAGCGCAGCACGGGGATGTCGCGCAGCGCGTTGGTGAACCGGAGCACCTCGTAGGACACGCCGATCACCACGGGGATCAGCAGGATGCGGATCCAGATGCGCTCCCAGATGGAGTTCCATTCAAAAATCGGAAGCGAGTAGAGCAGGACCCCGACAATGACGGAGAACACAATGAAGCTGCTGCCGCACCGGTAGTGGAGGCGGCTGAATTTTTGCACGTTTTCCACCGTCAGTTCGGCGCCCGCCTCATAAGCGCTGATCACCTTGTGCTCCGCGCCGTGGTACTGGAACAGCCGCTTGATCATGGGCGTCTTGGAAATGGCCCAAAGATACGCAAGCAAAAAGACGATCTTGATGCAGCCTTCCAGCAGGTTGTGCCAGACGATTCCGAACCGGCGCCCGAACAAAAGCGATTCCAGGGCGGCGGGCACGACGTTGAAAATCAGCTTGCCGAAGGCGAAGGACAGCACCCCCACCACGGCCACGCCGAGGATGAGGGTCAGATCCCAGCCCTTTTTGCCGGATTTGCGCTTTTCCTCCATCGCCTGGCGCTCTTCCGGGGTGGCTTCGTCTTCCACATAGGCCTCGAAGGAAAACTGCAGGTGCTGCGAACCTTTGGCGGCCGCTTCCACAATGGCGACGATGCCGCGGATGAACGGAATCTTCTTCAGCGCTTCCACCCAGGGGATGATGGTGCGCGGCGACTCGAAAAAGGAAATTTTGTTGTTCTTGCGCCGCACGGCCGTCACATGGTAGTGTCTGCCGGCGAACATCACGCCTTCGACAACGGCTTGTCCTCCGTACACCGCATGTTGCCGAAGCATGGAACTCACCCGCCTCACAATGCCTTCACTCTATTTTACAGGATGGGGACCTGTGTTACAATTGGGGGTGTATTTTTCCTCGGAGGGAGAAGCGCATGGCCGGCATTCTGGTGCTGAACGGTCCCAATCTGAACATGCTGGGCGTCCGGGAACCCGAGGTGTACGGTTCCGCCACCCTGGCGGACATCGAGGCGATGCTCCGGGCGGAAGCCGGGCGGTGGGGCGTGACGCTGCGGTTTTTCCAGTCCAATCACGAAGGGGCGCTGATCGACGAAATTCACGCCGCTTTCGGCCGGGACGACGGCATCCTGTTCAATCCGGGAGCCTACACCCACACCAGCGTCGCGCTGCGGGACGCGCTCGCGTCCGTCGGGCTGCCGTGCGTGGAAGTGCACCTGTCCAACATCCACAGGCGGGAACCGTTCCGGCACGTGTCGTACATCGCGCCGGTGGCGCTGGGGCAGATTTCCGGCTTCGGCCCGTACGGATACGTGCTGGGCCTGAAAGCCTTGTGCCGCCATCTCGGGCTGGAAGAACGATAATACTGGAAGGGCGATAATATAGGAAAGATTGACACCGCAAGAGGAGGACGGCGGATGGACCGGGTGCGGGCTTTGCGTGTCGAGAAGGTCCGCCGGCTGCTCAAGGAGCGGGAGGCGGACGCGCTGCTGGTGACCCGGGCGGTCAACCGGCGGTATCTCACGGGATTCACGGGCACCGCCGGCATTGTGCTGATTTCCGCGGACCGCGCGGCGCTGATCACCGATTTCCGCTACCGCGAACAGGCGTCCGCGCAGGCGCGGGGATTCGAGGTGGTCGAACACGGCCTCGACCTGAAGGCGGATGTGGCCGCCCTGGCGCACGGCTGGGGCGTCAAACGGGTGCTGTTCGAGGATTACGACATGAGCGTCGCGGAGCACCGGGGCTGGACGGAAAAATTCCGGTCCGCGGAGCTGGTTCCGGCCGGCCGGCTGGTTGAAGGGTTGCGCGCGGTGAAGGACGAATCCGAACTGGCCGTCATGCGGGAAGCGGCCGGGCTTGCCGACCGGGCGTTCGAGCATGTGCTGCCGAAGATCAGGCCCGGCGTCACCGAGCGCGAAATCGCGCTGGAACTGGAATGGTTTCTGCGCGGCCAAGGCGCCGACGCCATGGCTTTCGATACCATCGTCGCCTCCGGTCCGCGGTCGGCCATGCCGCACGGCGTCGCCTCGGAGCGGGCCATCGGCGCCGGCGAATTCGTCACCCTGGATTTCGGCGCGTATTACAAGGGATACTGTTCGGACCTGACGCGGACGGTGGTCGTCGGCAAGCCGACGGACAGGCACCGGGAGATTTACGGCATCGTCCTGGAAGCCCAGCGGACGGCCCTGGAAGGCATCCGCCCGGGGATGACGGGCCGGGAAGCGGACGCCTTGACGAGAGACGTCATCAAACGGTATGGTTATGATGAATATTTTGGCCACGGCACGGGCCACGGTCTCGGCATGGAGATTCACGAGGCGCCGCGCCTTTCCCGCACGGACGAAACGGTGCTGGTTCCCGGCATGACCGTGACCGTCGAACCGGGCATCTACCTTCCCGGATTCGGCGGCGTGCGGATCGAGGACGACGTCGTGATCACGGAGACCGGCATTGAAATTCTCACCCGTGCGCCCAAGGAACTGATCGTCCTCGAGTGACGAAGTTTCGTGACGGGCGTCCGGTCATGTCGATCAGGAGGGAACGTTAGCCAGTGATCAACGTCAACGATTTTCGGACCGGTCTGACCATCGAAGTGGACGGCGAAATCTACACCGTGCTGGACTTCCAGCACGTCAAGCCGGGCAAGGGCGCGGCGTTCGTCCGCTCCAAACTGAGAAATATCCGAAACGGCAACATCGTCGACAAGACGTTCCGCGCCGGCGAAACCGTGGGACGCGCCCATGTGGAAACCCGTCCCGCGCAATACCTGTACAACTCCGGCGACGAGTACGTGTTCATGGACACCGAGACCTTTGACCAGTTCACGCTGACCCGCCAGCAGCTCGAGTGGGAACTCAACTTCCTCAAGGAAAACATGACGGTCGACATCACCAGCTACCAGGGCGAAATCATCGGCATCAACCTGCCGAACAGCGTGGAACTGAAAGTGGTGGAGACGGAGCCGGGCGTGCGCGGGAACACCGCCACCAACGCGACGAAGAGCGCCAAGCTGGAGACGGGATTCGTCGTCCAGGTTCCGCTGTTCATCAACGAAGGGGATGTGCTGCTCATCGACACCCGCGAAGGCCGATACATCTCCCGCGCCTGAACGGGTGTCAGGCGAGCGACCCGGCTCGCGGGGCGTCCGGCCGCGGCGGCCGTCGGCGCTTCGCGTGCTTTTTTTTGGATTTTTTCCTCGTTTCCGGTTCTTGTTTTCCCTCATTTGGACTTCAACATATGTTATAATAAACCGCATGCTGCGTTGACTTGGGATTGGAGCGTGGAAGGCGTTGTCATTGATCGTCATGAAGTTTGGCGGAAGTTCCGTGGGCACCCTTGAGCGGATGCGCCTGGTGGCGGAACGCATCGCGCAGGCGAAGCGTCAGGGCCATCGCCTTGTGGTGGTCGTTTCGGCAATGGGGGACACGACGGACGATCTGATCGACAAGGCGAAGGAACTCCATGACGACCCGCCGGCGCGGGAAATGGACATGCTGCTGACGACCGGCGAACAGGTATCGGTGGCCCTGCTGGCGATGGCGCTCCACAGGATCGGGGAAGACGCCGTGTCGCTGACCGGCTGGCAGGCCGGCATCCGCACCGACGGGACGCACGGCAAGGCGAGGATTCTCGACATCGCGCCGCGGCGCATTCTCGACGAACTGGACAAAGGCCGCATCGTGGTGGTGGCCGGCTTCCAGGGCTGGACGGAAAGCGGGGAAATCACCACCCTCGGCCGCGGCGGTTCGGACACCACCGCGGTGGCGCTGGCCGCGGCGATCAAGGCCGACCTGTGCGAAATCTACACGGACGTGGACGGCGTCTATTCCACCGACCCCCGCGTCGTCCGCAACGCGCGGAAACTTCCCGCCATCACCTATGATGAAATGCTGGAGCTCGCCCACCTCGGAGCGGCCGTGCTGCACCCGCGGGCGGTGGAATACGCGAAGCAGTACAATGTCAGGCTGGTGGTCCGGTCCAGCTTTACGTGGAACGAAGGAACGCTGGTTCAGGAGGCTGCGGAAATGGAACAGGGAATCGTGGTCAGGGGCATCGCCTACGACAAAAACGTCGCCCGCATCAGCATCGCCGGCGTGGACGACGTGCCGGGCGTGCTGGCCAGGGTGTTCGGGGCGCTGGCCGCGGACGGCATCGATGTGGACATCATCGTGCAAAGCGGCGTGAAGGACGGCAAGGCCGATTTCTCCTTCACCGTGGCCGCGTCGGACCGGCCGCGAGCCATGAAGGTGATCGAAGGCATCCGGAATGTCGTGCCCTACCGGGAGGCTTCCTATGAGGAAGGCCTCGTGAAGGTGTCCATCGTGGGCGCCGGCATGGTGTCCAATCCCGGGGTGGCCGCCAAGATGTTCGAAACCATCGCCGCCCAGGGCGTCAACATCAAAATGGTGAGCACATCCGAAATCAAGGTTTCCTGCGTGATCGACAACGAAAAGTACCAGGACGTGGTGCGCGCGCTGCACACGGCCTTCGGGCTGGACACCGCGGAAACCGCCTATGTCGGCGGCCCGGCGGAACGCAGGTGAATAAGCGCGAGGCCTTGCCTGGGGGGCAGGGCCTTTTTTCGTTTCCGGCGAACGGCGGCCGGTGTGCGGGACGGCGGACGGGCTCCCGCAAAAAAACTCCGGGATGCGAAGGTGCCGGTCCGTGAAGCCTCCTACTTGGGCAGGAGCAGCTGGATCAGCTTCAGAAAAAGCGCGGTGAGGCCGGCCGCCATGAGCGGTCCGGTGGGAATGCCGCGGAGCAGCACGATGCCGGCGATGGAACCGATGACGATGCCGACCATGAGCCGGGGATCGATTTTGAGCAGCCCGAGCCCTTTTTGGTTCAGGAAGCTGGCGGCCGCCCCGCCGAGAAGCGCCGCCCAGCCTGTCCAGCCGGCAAACGAATGAAGGATGTCCCTGATCTGGATTTTGCCGGAGGCGAAGGGGACGAGCACCGCCACCGTCAGGAACAAGAGGCCGAGTTCCAGGCCCCGGCGCTCGATGGCCGGCAGGAACCGCTCGAGATGGATCAGTTTGACGATGAGCAGCAGACAGGCCGCCGTGGTGATGATGGGAGACCGGCCGATCCAGCCGATGATGATCAGGGCGATCAGGATCCATTCTCCGCTCATGGCGCGGCCTCCCCGGCGCTTCGATGTCCAGGCATCACCATACATATGTGGGCCCGTCCCGCGCTAGAACGGCATCCTTCCGCCCATCGGGTCCAACCGGAAAACCCCCGTGTCGCAGGACACGGGGTTTCCGTATTGGGAGTCCTCAAATCACATACTCCGGAACACACCTTTGCAGCCCGAACGTGTCCGAACGCAGGCCGCGCCGCATCGCCTCCAGCGCCAGCACGTCCCGGGCCGGGATGTTCCCGAGGTTCACCTGCGGCCCGAAGGCAAGCAGCAGCGCCACCTGCTGCTCTTTGCGCGGCGCTTCCCACAAAAACCGCCGGTGATCGCCCACGATCCGCCGGACCCTCTCCAGCTCGCCTTCCCGCAACCCGCCGCCTTCGTCGAACAGGCCGACGGTCCCCGATTCCCTGGCTTCCACGATGACCAGATCCGCTCCGGCTTCCCGGTCCTCTTCCGCCACGCGCAGCAGTTCTACCGCGTCGAGGCGCGATCCCGCCTTTTTCTTGCCGAATTCCGTGAATACGCGCAACCCCAGGCTGCGGGCCATGGAGATGAGTTCGGTTCTCAGGGGCCGGGGCAGCCCGATGGTTCCGTCGGACACTTCCACGGCGTCAAAACCGAGCTCGAGCGCCGCGCGGAAAAAGGACGGCACCATGTCCTGTCGGACGGCGGTTTCCAGCAGCGTGCCTCCCGGCATGACGGAGACGCCGCGGCGCCGGGCCAGGGCGATTTTCCGGCGCAGCACGCCGTCCGGGTAAAGCGGGGACGTGCCGAAGGCGAATTTGACAAGATCCACATGGTCGCCGGCCGTTTCGAGCAGGTCTTCGAACGCATGCATTCCGAGGCCCTTGTCGATGACCATGGTCAGGCCGAAACGGCGCGGCTTGGCGTCCCTTGCTCCGCTCGGATCCGAAAGCTGCGGATGCCATATCGCTTCCATTTCCCAGTCTCCTTTTCACCCGTCGATTTGAGGAATTTTCCTTTGCAATATATGTGTCCGCCCATGGGCGGGTGCCGGAAAGCCGGGACGAAACGGGAAAGATCCGGGGGTTGTCCGCATAAACATCCGTAAAACGGCTGCCGGAGGGGAAAAACGTGGACAAAACGGTGATCGGCATGGCGGTGCTGCGGATCATGTCGGGCTGCCTCGAGCTGTCGGCGGCGCTGGTCATGCTGCGCCTTGGCGAAGTGCAGAAGGCGCTGGTGGTCAATTCGCTGCTGGCGGTGGTGGGGCCGTTCGTGCTGTTTTCCACGACGGCCATCGGACTGGTGGGACTGGCCGAACGGCTGTCTCCGGAAAAATTCGTCTGGGTGGGCCTTGGCGTCGTTTGCTTGCTGATCGGCGTGCTCAAAAAATGATCCCGATGCCGGCGACCGGAACGCGGTCAAGCTGGCATAAACGGCGGGGGCAGGCATACATATGGAACCATCAAGGGACAACTTCCCGGGGCGGCCGTCCGGACGACCCACGTCCCGGTCTCTCCGGCGGAAGGGGGCGCGGCGATGCGTCTTGCCCAGCTGTACGAATGGCTTCCCGATGCCCTCTGCGGCGTGCTGGACCGGCTCCCCGGGCCGGTCAGGGAACAGATGGAGGAAATTCGCGTCCGGCAGGACCGGCCCCTGGAAGTCGTTTACGGCTCCGAGTCGTCCTTCGTGACGCCGGAAGGGGCGGTGACGGACGACCCTTCCGCGGCGTGGAGGCCGGACCGGGGACTGTGCCGGTCCCTTCTGGAGCGCATCACCCGGCATTCGCTGTACGCGGTGGAGGAAGAGCTGCGAAGCGGGTTCATCACCGTGTCCGGGGGCCACCGGATCGGGCTGGCGGGACGCGCGGTGCTGGAAAACGGATCGGTGCGCCGCCTGCGGGACATCGCCGGGTTCAACGTGCGCATCGCCCGGGAACGCATCGGCTGTTCCGCCCCGGTCATGCCCGCCATCGTGGACCCGTCGGCGCGGACGATCCGCCACACGCTGATTGTCTCCCCGCCGCAGCAGGGAAAAACGACGCTGCTCAGGGACGTGGCGCGCGCGGTCAGCGCGGGCGACTGGCGGCATCCGGCCGCCAGGGGCTGGCGGGGCCGCAAGGTGGGCGTCGTGGACGAACGCTCGGAAATCGCCGCCTGCGAAAACGGGGTTCCCACCTTTGACCTCGGCCCGCGCTGCGACGTCCTGGACGCCTGCCCCAAAGCCGAGGGCCTGATGATGCTCATCCGTTCGATGTCGCCGGAAGTGATCGCGGTGGACGAAATCGGCCGGCCGGAGGACGCCGCCGCGTTGCGCGAAGCGCTGCACGCCGGCGTCCGGGTGGTGGCGACGGCCCACGCTTCCGGCATCGAAGACCTCTTGTCCCGTCCCGTGCTTCGCGAGCTGGTCGCGGAAGGTCTCTTTCGCGTCTGTGTGTTCCTTTCGCGCACGGGAGGCCGTGTTACGCACCGCATCGTCACGGCCGAGGAGGTGCTTTGCGGACGGCCGGGCAGACAAGCCGTCCGGTCCGGAGCGGCGCCGCGGGACGCTCCTTTGGTTCCGGCGGCGCGCCCGGCCGCCGGAGCCGGCGCCCGCGTCCCCCGCGCGGAAACGGACGCCGCCCGTCAAATCCCGGCAAGGGGAGGAAATCATGGTTAAACTCGCAGGAGCATTGCTCGTCATGGTTGCCGGCACGCTGATCGGGTTTGCCCAGGCCGCGCGATACGCCGCCCGTCCCGGGCAGATCCGGGAGCTGATCCACGCCCTCAAGCGGCTGGAAACGGAAATTTCCTACGGACAGACGCCGCTGCCGGAGGCCCTGGCCAGGGTGGGCGGGGTTTTGGCCGAACCCCTGCGGCGCATCTTCCTCCAGGCCGCCGCCCGCCTCAAGGAGCGGCGGGG
>JGI12341J12878_1000091_pt1 | contig 42322 bp, 41 predicted proteins | sample Passage260B_FD_12878 | JGI IMG/M metagenome (IMG submission 12878)
GCAACACCTCGGTGTACACCACCGCCCGAAGCCCCCCCAGAATCGTGTAAATCCCCGTGGCCAGCACCGTCGCAATCGCCCCCACCCAGAACGCCTGATCCGGCGAACCAAACACGTCGGCCAGAAGCGTCCGAAACACCAGCGCCCCCGCATACACCGTCACCGACACCTTCGTGAACACGTAGGCCGTCAGCGACACAATCGCCAGAATCCAGCGCGCGCGGCTGTTGAAACGCCGTTCGAGAAACTCCGGCATCGTAAAGACGCCCGAGCGGTAGTAAAACGGCACGAACACCCAGGCCAAGAGCACCAGAATCCAGGCGTGCAGCTCCCAGTGCGCCTGGGCCAGGCCGTTGGCCGCACCGCTTCCGGCCAGCCCCACGATGTGCTCCGAGCCGATGTTCGAAGCAAAAATCGAGGCGCCGATGACGAAAAAGCCCACGTCGCGGCCGGCCAGGAAATAATCGGTGGTGGTCTTGACGCGGCGGGCCGACCACCAGACGATCCCGGCCAGGATCGCAAAATAGGCCGCCACGATTAACCAGTCCAGTACCGTCATAGGGCTTCCTCCGGGTTGGTTGAGATAGATGCACCATCAGGTATGGGTGGAAGGTCATGGCCGGGGAGCGCTTTTTTGAATACGCCCCCATTAGCCGTGTTTTAAAAATCCTCCTAAGATAGGCTTATAACCCCAAAGGCGAAAGGGCTTTTTGCATCCTATGAGAAAGACAGCAAATCTGTCGTTTTACAGGCGGGGGGCAATCAGAGAGGCGTTGTGACGTGCAGCCAGCGGGTCAGGGCGACATAGTCGTCAGGGGAAAGGTCTTCGGCGCGGGCCTGCGCCCAGGGTTCGGGCAGCGATAGTCCGGACGGCAGCAGACGCCGCAGGCTGTTGCGCAGCGTCTTGCGGCGCTGGTTGAAGGCCGTGCGGATGACCTGGCGCAGTAGTTCCGGATCGACATCCGGAAGCGGTCGCTCGAAGGTCAGGCGCACGACGGCGCTTTCGACGCGGGGCTTCGGACGAAAGACATGGCGCGAGACGGGAAACAGCAGCGCAGGAGTGGCCCAGAGCTGTGCGGCCACGCTCAGAATGCCGTACGTCTTGCTGCCGGGCGGTGCAACCAGACGCTCGGCCACCTCGCGCTGCATCATGAGCACGGCCTCGGCCAGCACCGCGCGCGCCTCGAGCAGCGCAAACAGGATCGGGCTGGTGATGTAGTAGGGCAGATTGCCGACGACATGGAGAAGGCCGCCTTTCTCCTCGGCCAGCTCCGCCCAGTCGACGGTTAGCACGTCGGCCTGGCGCACGTCCAGCTCCGGCCAGCGGGCCTTCAGTTCGGCCACGGCACGGGGGTCGATTTCGATGGCCGTCAGGTGCGGGTAGCGCTCCAGCAGCAGGCCGGTCAGGGCGCCGGTGCCCGGACCGATCTCGACGACAGGGTCTTCAGGTGCGGCCTGCAGCGACGCAACGATTTTGCGGGCGATGTTGGGATCCACCAGAAAGTGCTGGCCCAGGCGCTTGCGAGGACGAAACGGTACGGCCATGTCGCTCAGCGCAGGTGCTTGCGGCGGTTGCGCACGTAGTCCTCGAACAGGTACGCACCCAGGCGGTCCAGACTGGCGTAGTAGGCGCGGCCACGGTTGGCCCGGGTGAGCTGCTGGACGAACTGCTGCAGGTAGGGATCGCGGGCCACCATGAACGTGGTAATCGTGATGCCCTCGCGCCGGCAACGGACGGCCTCGTCGAGCACCTTGTTCACAATGCGGCGATCCAGGCCGAAGGCGTTGCGGTACATGCGGCCGTTTTCGAAGTGGCAGCTCGGCTTGCCGTCGGTAATCAGAAAAATCTGCTTGTTGCGGTTTTTGCGGCGGTGCAGGATCTGTCGAGCCAACTGCAATGCCGCCCGCGTGTTCGTGTAATAGGGGCCCACCTGCAGGTAGGGCAGCTCCTTGAGCGACACTTCCCAGGCGTCGTTGCCGAAGGCCACAATGTCGAGCGTGTCCTTCGGGTAGCGGGTGGTGATCAGTTCGGCCAGCGCCAGCGCGGTCTTGCGGGCCGGCGTGATCCGGTCTTCGCCGTAGAGCACCATCGAATGGGACAGGTCGATCAGCAGCACCGTCGCCACGCTTGTGTGGTGGTCGGTCTCGTACACCTCCAGGTCTTCCTCGCGCAGCGACCACTGGTCGATGCCGCTCCGGCGGAAGGCGTTCGAGAGCGTGCCCGTCAGGTCCAGCAGGTGCGGATCGTCGCCGAACTGCCAGGGGCGCGTTTCGGGCAGGCGCTCGTCGCCCTGGCCGGCATGGGGCGTCTTGTGCTGGCCCAGGCTACCCCGGCGGAGCTTGCGGAAGATCTCTTCGAGCGCGCTCTGGCGCAGCGTGCGCTCCATGCGCGGGGTGATCTGCACGACGCCCGTCCGCTCGTCGTCCTGCAGATAGCCCCGGCGCTTCAGTTCTTCGATGAAATCGCCCAGACCCATTTCTTCGTCGGTCAGGCCGTACTCCTGATCGAGCTGGCTAAGCCACCGGAGCGCCTCGGCCGCGTCGCCTGCCGTGAAGTGCAGCAGTTGCTTGAACAGCTCAAAAAGCCGCTCGAACGTCGATTGCTTCCGGCCGTGCCGCTCCGGATCCCATTGCGTGTAGCGTATCCACATGGCGCGCTGCTGCTGATTTCAGGGAGCGTAGGTGAGACACATCTGTGCAGCTGATAATGTCGCGGGTGCGTTTGTAGTAAGGCACGAAGCGTAGCGGAGTGCCGCCCTACGCCACTTCGGCTGACGCCTCCGTGGCTTACTACAAACAAAAAAACTCCCGATGACCTTCGTTGTATCCCTTAAGGGATTACGACGGGCAACTACAGAGGTTCATCCCCGGTAAGGCGTTTTCAGGTACTGGCGGGCACGTTCGTGGGCGCGGCCGAAGTCTTTCATCTGAAGTACTTCGCGGTAGCGAAGGATGGCGATGTCGCGCTGGCCCAGCGCGTCGTAGGCCATGCCCTGACGTAGCCGGCCCATCACCTTGAAGTAAGTGTCCTCTTTACGGCGGGCGGTGAGCGCCTCCAGCTTGAGCAGGTAGTCGAGCGCGATCTGGTAGCGGCGCTCCAGCATGTAGGACAGGGCGATGAAGTACAGGGCCTGCTCGGCCATGGCCGCGTTGTAGCCCCGGTGCCCTTCCTGGAAGCGGGTCAGTACGGCCTCGAAGGTCTGGCGCCCCTGTTGCCAGTGCCCCCAGCGCACGTAGACGCGGCCCTCCAGCGTGTGAAAGTAGCCGTTGTTGGGAAAGTGCGTGCGCAGCCAGCGCACGTGCTCCATCGTGCGCGCGTAGTCCTCCTCGAAAAGGTAATAGATCATGGCCAGAAAATAGACGGCTTCGGCCTGGATGTAGTAGCCGTGCCGGGCCGTCGCTTCGAGCTGGCGCAGGCCCGCTTCTCGGTCGCCGGACGGAAAGAAGACCATGACCGGTTTGACGAAGGGGTAGCGCTCCGGGATGACGGCCGCGTAGTAGTCGTAGAGTGCCTTGCCGAAGCGAAAGTCCGGGTTCTGAGGACGCCTTCGGGCCAGCGCCATGACGGCGTCGAGCGCGCGTTTGCCGTCGAGCGCCGCCTGAAACCAGTCGCCCCGGTTGGCGCGGAGCCGGCCCCGGAAGCCCAGCGCCGCGCTTTTGAAAAAGAGGGCGTCCAGGTTGTCCGGATCATGGCGCAGCATGCGCTCGCATCGCTTCAGCACGGCGTCCATCAGGTTGTAAAACGCCGCGTCGCGGGAGCGGTCCGACAGGTCCAGCAGGATCTGCCACCAGAGGTTCAGGCCGGTCAGAAACGGGCCGATCGGATGATCCGGATAGCGCTGGATGATCCGGGCAAAGTGGGCTTGAGCCCCGGCGAAGTCCAGGTCGTAGAGCAATTCCAGGCCGGCGCGGCCCTCGGTGCGCACCAGCGGGTCGTCGAGCACGGAGACGGTCGGGGCCGATTGCGGACGGCCGATGCGTCCGCTCAGGCTTCCGAGCAGCAGGAGTCCAATCAGCAGCAGACCTCGCCGGTAGTGCATTCCGAAACGAACGGGCTTGTTAACCGGAAAGCAGAACGGTAGAACGGCCTTCGGGGTCCGGGAAAAAGCGAACCCTTTTCTGGAAGGTGCCCGGGCTTCAGACGCAGCACGCCGGAGCGGAAAGCCCGGATGTGCCGACCTCGGCGGAAGGGCTACAGGGCCTGTAGCAGCCGGAGCCAGCGTTGCCAGGCGGCGTCGCGGGCGCGTCGGTTGGCGTCGGTGGTGTCGGCCGTCTCGCCGCGGCGCATGAAGGCGTGGCCGGCCCCTTCGTAGATCTCGTAGACGAACGTTTTGCCAGCCGCCCGCATGAGCGAGTCGGTGCGTGGGATCGTGGCGTTCACGCGGGCGTCGTTGCCGCCGTAGAAGCCATAGACGGGACACTGAATGCGGGCCACGGCTTCCGGATCGTCGGGGCCGGTGCCGTAGAAGACGAACGCGGCGGCCAGGTCGGGCCGGTGGGTGGCGAAGCGGAAGGCCTGGGCACCGCCCCAGCAGAAGCCCGCCACGGCCACTTTGCCGCTGGCGGCCGGCAGGTTGCGGGCATAGTCCACGACGGCGTCCAGGTCGGCCATCACCTGTTCGGGCGGCAGGCGGTAGATCGCCTCGCGGGCGGCGTCTTCGCCTGGAAAGTCGGCGGTGCGGCCGCCCCCGGGTGCCATGCCCGAGAGCAGGTCCGGTGCCAGCGCCAGGTAGCCCGCCTCGGCCAGGCGGTCGGCCACGCTCCGCACCCAGTCCGACAGCCCCCGGTTTTCGTGGATGAGCACGACGGCCGTGACGGGCGTGTCGCGCTCGGGATAGACGACGAATGTGTGCACGGTGCGGTCGTCGTAAGTAATGGCCACCCATTCCTGATGGCGGGGCGAATGCTCCAGCCGCTTGCGGATCGGATCCTGGGCCCGGGCGACAGGAACGGCCAACAGCAGCAGCGTGAAGATCCAGAAGCGCATGGTCGATCCATGAAGGTGGTGTGAAGTTCTGAAGGGAAGAATAAGCACGGGTACGGCTTCAGGCAAGGGGGATCTCCGGTCGGGCTTTCGGGTTCGTGGCGCAGGCTTACCCGAAAGGAACGAATGCGCGAAATTTCGGCACTGCTTTACGGACTGGGAGCCGCACAGGCGCTGCTGCTGACCGGCGTGCTGGTGCGTCGACGCCAGTATCCGTTGCTGTGGCTGGCGTTGCTCACCGGTGCGTTTGCCGTGGATCTGATGCTGGCGGCGGCGCATGTCGTCGGACTGGTTGCCCGATGGCCGCACCTGCTCGGGGTGGATTTTCCCGTTACGCCGCTCTATGGTCCGGCTCTTTATCTGTACGTGCGGGCCATGCTCACCGGGCGTTCCGCGCGGCGGGACGACGGGCTGCATCTGGTGCCGTTCGCACTTCTGGTGCTGGGATTGCTTCCGTTCTACCTGCAGTCGGCCGAAGCGAAGGTGCAGTTTCTGTCCCATCCGGAAGGTTTCTGGTCACGCATGCTTCGCGTGCTGACCGCGTTTAAACTGGCGCACGCATCGGGTTATCTGTTGAGCACGCTTTATCTGCTTTTTCGGTACCGACAGCGTCTGCAGCAGCTCTGGCTGACGGTTCATCGCCGATGGCTCCGGGTGTTGCTACTGGGAGGGCTGGCGCTGGCAGGCTTCGGGATTGGTGGTTATCTGCTGACGGCGGCTTCTCTGGCGCCGGTAGGGCTGGATGCGGGTTCTATTTTTGACGATCTGACCCTCTGGGCGCTGGCGTTGTTCGTCTGTGCGCTCAGTTACGCCGGGCTTTCCCTGTCGCCGGCTTTCGTCCCTCCGGCTCATCCAGAAAAGCCGCGCTACGCCCGTTCCGGTCTGGATCCAGAAGCCATCGCTCGGATTCGGGAGCAGGTGCTGGCCCTCATGGAAACGGAAAAGCTCTATCGCCAGCCGGATCTGACGCTGCAGGCACTGGCCGAGCGGCTGGGCATTTCGCCGCACAACCTGAGCGAGGTGCTGAACACGGCGTTCGGACAGAGTTTCTATGATTTCATCAATGGCTACCGCGTGCGCGAAGTGCAGGCGCTGCTGGCCGATCCGGAACGGGCGCACCTGACCATCCTTGCCCTGGCCATGGAGGCCGGCTTTTCGTCGAAGTCCACCTTCAATGCAGCCTTCAAAAAACACACGGGGTTGACGCCTTCGGCCTACCGGCGGCGTATGCTGGCCCGCCAGGCCTGAACCCACGGGGTCAGACCGGTTCAGGCGTACGGTCCCATCGGCTCGGACGCTTTGCGACGCCTCCGACGCTACCTTCGGAGCCCGTCAGCTGAAGTGCGAACAAACAGGTAGTTGCCGATGGGTACCGTTGCTCGATGGTTATTGCCGGTTGTGCTGGCAGGTCTTTTTGCGGAAACGCTCTTGGCCCAGACCATTCGCGGGCGGGTTGTGGATCGTGACACAGGTCAGCCGCTTCCCGGGGCCCACGTGGTGATGCTGCATACCGATCCGTTGCGGGGCACCACCACCGATGGCGAAGGGTGGTTCGTGCTGGGCGGTCTGGCGCCGGGCCGCTACGATCTACGCATCAGTTTTCTGGGATACGAACCGGTGGTGCTGTCGGGCGTGCTGGTGTCGGCCGGGCAGGAGACCGTATTGGAAATCGCCCTGAAAGAACAGGTGATCACCGGGGCGGCCGTGGTGGTGACGCCTGCGGTCGAGCCGGCGCGCCCGCTCAACGATTTCGCCTTACTGAGTGCCCGTTCTTTTTCCGTAGAAGAAACCCGTCGTTATGCAGGGGGCCTGGACGATCCGGCTCGAATGGCCGCCGTGTTTGCCGGTATTACCAGTGGCGCCGGCATTCAGGACAATGCCCTGATCATTCGGGGTAACGCACCCAAAGGGGTGCAGTGGCGATTGGAAGGTGTCGAGATTCCCAATCCCAACCATTTCGCCGATCAGGCCGTGCTGGGTGGGGGCGGACTGACGCTCTTCAGCAGCCAGCTGCTGGCCGATAGCGATGTGCTGACCGGCGCTTTCCCGGCCGAATACGGCAATGTGCTGGCCGGCGTGTTCGATATGCGTTTTCGACGAGGCAACGCCGCCCGACGCTCCTATGCATTCCAGCTCGGGCTGATCGGGATTGATCTGTCGTCTGAAGGCCCGTTCGTACAGGGCCGGGCGTCCAGCTACCTGTTCAATTACCGCTACTCGACGCTGGCCCTGCTGTTGCCGCTGCTTCCCACCGACGACGTGGCGCGTTTTCAGGATCTTTCGTTCAAGCTCAGTTTTCCGCTGGGACGCCGTGGATGGCTGGACGTGTGGGGCATCGGTGGACTGGACCGACAGACCTTCACGCCAGAGGCGGATACGGCCGACTGGCAATACCGACGGGATCGCGTACGGGGACGTCTGGCCCTCGACATTGGAGCGATGGGCCTGTCCCTCCGGCAATTGCTGGGGGATCGAACCCTCTGGCACACCACCCTGGCACTGACGCTGCACCACACGCACCTCGACGAGCGGCTGAAGGGATGGGATGGCGTGCTCCGCGACGATCTTACGGTGCGAAGCACCGAAGATCGGCTGATCGTGCGCTCGTACATCCAGCACAAGTTCGGCGCCCGGCATACGGCGCAGGTGGGTGTGGTGGCACAATGGCCGGGCTACGATCTGCACCTTCGCGCGGCACCGCACGAAGGGCAACCGCTTGAAACGATCGCGTCAGGCGCCGGACGCAGCCAGCTTTTGCAGGCCTATGCGCAATCGCTGCTCCGGCCCTCCGCCCGGCTGACGGTGAATGTCGGACTGCACCTGATGCACGTGGCGCTCACGCGTCATACCCTGCTGGAGCCCCGGATGGGCGTGCGATGGACGGTAGCCGACGGGCATGTGCTCCATGCCGGCTACGGTCTCCACAGCCAGATCGAACCACTTCGCATTTACTTTGTGACCCGCACCGAGGCCGGGCAACAGGTACAGCCCAATCGGCGACTGGGACCGGCCCGGGCGCACCATCTGGTGGCCGACTACGAGCGGCATCTGAGCACGCATACGCGGCTTCGCCTGGAGGGCTACGTGCAGGAGCTTTTCGAGGTGCCGGTCGTGCCCGGCTCGCCGATCTCCACGCTCAATCTGGAGCAGGACTGGGCGTTTCAGGAAACGTTGGTCAACGAGGGGGCCGGGCGCAATACGGGAATCGAGCTGACGCTGGAGCGCTTTTTCTCGCAGGGGAGCTACTACCTGATTACAGCGTCGCTTTTCCGCGCACGCTATCGCGGAGGAGACGGACGCTGGCGGCCCACACGCTGGGATCGAGGCTACACGATCAATGCGCTCTGGGGGCGTGAGTGGACGCTCGGGCGCAACCTGCTGGGGCTGAACCTCCGTGGAAGCCTGCTGGGGGGCCGTCGATGGAGCCCGGTCGATCCGATCGCTTCTGCGCAGCAACAGGACGTCGTCGAAGATCTCCGACGCGCGTTCGCAGAACGCGAACCCGACTTGTGGCTGGTCGATCTGACGATCACCTACCGGCGCAATCATCGCCGGCACGCCGAAGTCTGGGCGCTCCAGATCAAAAACCTGCTGGGTGCTCGCGAAACCTATCGGGCCTACAACATGCGTACCGGTCGCGTCGAAGCGGTGCGTGAAGGCTTTCCGCTTCCGGTGCTGAGCTTCAAACTGTTGCTTTAGTGGTGCGTTACGGCTTCGGCGCAATCAATCGGAGCATGACCACGTCGTGGCCGGGGACCTCGACGGTGAGCGGCGTCTCGGTGGTGCCGATGTCCCGATGCGCCCACAGATCGCGCAGCCGGTAGGTGATCCGGTCGAAAAAGGTACCCCGCCGGGAAAAGTCGTCAAAGATGTATGTCTCCCGGAAGTTGAACGTCACGGTGCGGGGCGTTTCGGTGCGGTTCAGGATGGCCATGGCCCAGTCGCCGCCCGCCAGTGGCCGGAACCAGATCTCCACGCCGGCCTCCCGCCGATAGGGAAAGCCCTGGATGCCCAGCGTGTCCTGATCGACGGCGATCACCTCCCGGTTGGTCAGGATTGCGCGCGTGGTCTCCGACATGTGGCGGACGTCGTTGCCGGCGATGAGCGGCGCGGCCAGCATGGCCCACATCGAGAAGTGGGCGCGGTCTTCGCTGACGCGCATGCCGTTGCCCACCTCCAGCATGTCGGGGTCGTTCCAGTGGCCGGGACCGGCGTAGATGCGCAGGCCGTCCTGCCTGTCCAGAATCTGTAGAATGCCCCACGACTTCCAGGTACCGTGGTCGATGACGCAGTCCCAGCAGTTGGTGATGTCGCCGGTGGTGCGCCACAGGTGGCCGATCGTACGGCCCCACTTCCAGGGCTCGTTCGTGCCCCATTCACAGATGCTGAAGACAATAGGGCGCCCGGCCGCATAGAGCGCATCGCGCATCGTGGTGTAGGCGCCGATGGGGTTCAGGTTCTCCGTATGGCACCAGTCGTACTTCAGATAATCGACACCCCAGCGGGCGTAGGTCAGGGCATCCTGGTACTCGTGGCCGCGACTGCCGGGTCGTCCGGCACAGGTGCGGTCGCCGGCGTCCGAGTAGATACCGAACTTCAGGCCCAGACTGTGGATGTAGTCGGCCAGCGCCTTCATGCCCGATGGAAAACGTTCGGGGTCGGGCTGGATGAAACCCAGGCTGTCGCGCTCGCCCTGCCAGCAGTCGTCGATGATCACGTATTCGTAGCCGGCATCGCGCATGCCCGAGCGTACCATGGCCTCGGCCACCTCGCGCACGATCTGCTCGTTGATGTTGCAGCCGAAGTGATTCCAGCTGTTCCAGCCCATCGGGGGCGTTCGGGCCAGTTGCTCGAATTTCTGACCGAAAACCACGCCGGCCACCAGCAGGCCCGCCAGACTCAGCAGCAGTCGTCGCATGATCTGAACCGGTCTTGTATACAGATGACGCGCTTCTTTCTCTAAAGAAACGACAGCGAAACCTTTTTGTAAAGAGATTGGATGAAATTGAGTATTCGTGCAAATATGACCCCTCAACAGATCCGGGGCAGTTGTTCGCCGCTGAGGAGGTCGAGCACGCGTGTGGTGCCGATGGCCGTGCGGAGCGTGACCAGCCCGGCCGGGCCGTCGGCCGTCACCTGACCGATCCGGCGGGCTCCGGCGCTGACGGGCTCCGTCTGCAGGAGCGACAGGGCCCGTTTCGCCTCGGCTTCGGGCACGAACGCCACAAAGCGCCCTTCGTTGGCCACGTAGAGCGGGTCGAGTCCCAGCAGCTCGCAGGCGCTCTGCACTTCCGGGCGCACGGGAATGGCCGTCTCGTCGAGCTGGATGTGCAGACCGGCCGTCTGAGCGATTTCCACCAGAGCCGCGGCCAGCCCACCCCGCGTCAGGTCGCGCAGGCAGTGCACCGCGACGCCGGATTCCAGCAGCTTCAGCACGGGCGCGGCCAGCGGCGCGCAGTCGCTCGCAATCTCGGTCTCGAACGCCAGTCCTTCGCGTACGGCCATGATGGCCATGCCGTGGCGGCCGATGTCGCCGCTGAGCAGCACCGCATCGCCCGGACGCACAGCCTCGGGGCCGATCGGATGCTCATGTTCGATCACCCCGATGCCGGCCGTGCTGATGAAGATGCCGTCGCCTTTGCCACGATCGACTACCTTCGTGTCGCCGGTGACGATCTCGAGGCCGGCCTCGCGGGCGGCCGCCTGCATCGAGGCCACCACGCGTCCGAGCGTTTCCATGGACAGCCCCTCTTCAAGAATGAAGCTGGCGCTCAGGTACAGCGGACGGGCGCCGCACATGGCCAGATCGTTCACCGTGCCGCAGACGGCCAGCTTGCCGATGTCGCCGCCGGGGAAGAACAGCGGTTGGACCACAAAGGCGTCGGTCGTGAAGGCCAGCCGCAAGTCGCCGATGCGCAGCGCAGCCCCGTCGTGGCGGCGGGCCAGCTCCGCGCTGGCAAATGTGCTTGCAAAGGCGTCGATAAGCTGTTGCATCAGGCGCCCGCCGCCCCCGTGCGCCAGCAGCACGTGCGGGTACTGCTGGATGGGCAGCGGACAGGCCAGCACAAAACCGTTGCCGTCGCTCATGGCGTGGAAACCTGTTTTTCGGTGAACCGACGATACCGGTAGTAGGCCGCGCAGGCGCCCTCGGACGATACCATGGGGGCACCCAGCGGATGCTCGGGCGTGCAGCGCGTGCCGAAGGCCGGGCATTCGGTCGGCTTTTTCGCACCCTGCAGCACCTCGCCGGCAATGCATTCCGACGCTTCCTCGGCCGTGTGCGCCACCACGCCAAACTTACGCTCGGCGTCGTAGGCCCGGTAGGGCGCCCGCAGGCCCAGCCCGCTCTGAGGCAACTCGCCGATGCCCCGCCACTTGCGCGGCACGATCTCGAACACCTCCCGGATATGCTGCTGAGCCGCTTCGTTGCCCTGGCGCCGCACCGAGCGCGTGTACTGGTTTTCCACCTCGTAGCGTCCTTCTTCGAGCTGGCGAATGCACATGTAGAGACCCTGCAGCAGGTCGAGTGGCTCGAAGCCCGTCACCACGATCGGTACCCGGTATTTTTTCGCAATGGGCTCGTACTCCCGGTAACCCATCACCGTGCACACATGGCCGGCCGCCAGAAAGCCCTGCACGCGGTTGTTCGGAGATTGCAGAATGGCCTCCATGGCCAGCGGCACGAGCACGTGCGCCACCAGCATCGAAAAGTTTTTCAGCCCCATTTGATGGGCCTGCAACACGGCCAGCGCATTGGCCGGGGCCGTGGTCTCGAAGCCGACAGCAAAGAAAACCACCTCCCGATCCGGGTTGCGGGCGGCCAGTTGCACGGCGTCGAGCGGCGAATAGACGATCCGGACGTCGCCGCCGCGCGCTTTGACCGAGAACAGATCGCCCCGGGTGCCCGGCACGCGTAGCATGTCGCCGAACGAGCAGAAAATCACGCCGGGCATCGACGCAATGGCAATGGCCTTGTCGATCAGCTCGACGGGCGTTACGCAGACCGGACAGCCGGGGCCGTGCACGAGCGTCACGCCCGGCGGTAGTAGCTCGTCGATGCCGAAGCGCACGATGGCGTGCGTCTGGCCGCCGCACACTTCCATGATTGTCCAGGGCCGCGTGGTGATCTTCGCGATCAGCCGGGCGTAGCGCAGGGCGGCCTCGCGGTCGCGGTATTCGTCGATGAACCTCATGGCGCCTCGGGGGGATTGAGTTCTTCCAGCTCGTCGATCTGCTGCAGGTACTCGAAGACGCGGTGCGCTTCGGCTTCGTCCACCACGCTGATGGCGATGCCAACGTGTACCATCACGTAGTCGCCCACGCGGGCTTCCGGAACGAACGCCAGGTTGACTTCCTTCTGGATGCCGCCGAAGTCCACCTTCCCGCGTCGGGTAAGCGGGTCCTCGTCCAGGATGGCGACGATCTTACCGGGTACGGCCAGGCACATGGCTTCAGCGTGGATGGTTGACGGGATCGGGCATGGTCAGGCCCCAGCGGAGGGCGGCTACCTGGCCCAGCGCCAGGCCACCGTCGCCGGGGGACACCTGTCGGTGAATATACGGGCGGAATCCGCCCGCGCGAAGTAGCCGGAGCGAGGTTTCGGTGAGCAGACGGTTCTGGAAGCAGCCGCCGCTGAGCACGACGGTCGGGCAGCCGATACGCCGGGCCACCGCTACGATGGCGGCCGCCAGTCCTTCGTGGAAGCGCCGTGCAATGACCGCCGGGGAGCGTCCCTGCAGGCGGTCGGCCTCGAGCGCTTCGAGCAACGGGGCCCAGTCGAGCACCAGTCGGCCGTCCTGCTCCTGAAGCGCCAGCGGATAGGGCGAGCCGGACGCCTCGGCTTCCTCGGCGGCAAACTCCAGCAGCATGGCCGCCTCGCCCTCGAACCGATTGCGCAGGCACAGGCCGAGCAGGGCGGCCACCGCGTCGAAGAGCCGTCCGATACTGGTAGTCCAGGGCGCGTTCAGGCCGCGCGTCACCATCTGCAGCAGGAGCCGGGCTTCGGTTTCGGTAAAAGCGCCGGACGGCAGGTGCATGAGCGCCGCCTCGCCCTTCCAGGCATGAAGCAGGCCCAGCGCCGTCCGTCGGGGCTCGCGCACGGCCGCCTCGCCGCCCGGCAGCCGAAACGGCCGCAGGTGCGCGATCCGCACGGCACGTTCCGTCGTCACCAGAAAGCATTCGCCGCCCCACACCGTGCCGTCGGGGCCGTAGCCCGTGCCGTCCCAGCCGAAGCCCAGCACGGGCGGTCGTAGCCCGTGCTCGGCCATGCAGGCCCATACGTGCGCCAGGTGGTGCTGCACCGGCGCGACCGGCCGACCCAGCCGGTGCGCATGGTGCGTGGAGGCGTAGTCGGGGTGGGCGTCGCAGGCCACCACCTCGGGCGTACGCTCGTACAGGTGCGAGAAGTCGTCGATCACGCGCACGAAGGCCGCGCGGGCCTCGGCCGTCTCCAGGTCGCCGATGTGCTGGCTGATCCAGACTGTCCGGCCCGAAGCCAGTGCCACCGTGTTTTTCAGATGGCCGCCGACGGCCAGCACCTGCTCGGGATGGGCGGGCCAGTCGTCGGCCAGCTCCACCGGCAGGGGTGCATAGCCGCGGGCGCGTCGCAGAAAGACCGGGTGGCCGTCGATGAAGCGCACCACCGAGTCGTCGCAGTAGCGGGCGATCGGCCGGTCGTGCACCAGGAACAGGTCGGCCAGGTCGCGCAGCCGCACCAGTGCCTCGCGTTCGTCGATGCAGATGGGCTCCTCCGAGCGGTTGCCGCTGGTGGCCACCACCGGAAAGCCCAGTTCGGCCAGCAGCAGATGGTGCAGCGGGGTGTAGGGCAGCATGATGCCCAGATACGGGTTGCCGGGTGCTACCGAGGGCGCCAGCACCGCCCGGCCCGCTTCGGTGCGGCGCAGCAGTACGATGGGCGCCGCGGGCGACGTCAGCAGCGCGGCCTCGGCTTCCGAGACGCAGGCATGCGCCCGAACCGCCGCCAGCGACGGATACATCAGGGCGAACGGCTTGGCTTCGCGTCCCTTGCGCAGCCGGAGCGCCCGAACGGCCGCCTCGTTGCGGGCATCAACGATCAGATGAAAGCCGCCCAGTCCTTTGACCGCTACGATTTGCCCCTCGCAGATTGCCTCGGCCGTCCGGCGCAGCGCCTCGTCCCGTTCGGCCAGCACGTTGCCCTTTCGATCCCAGAGCGCCAGATGCGGCCCGCAGTCGGGACAGGCGTTCGGCTGCGCGTGGAAGCGTCGGTTCAGCGGATTCTCGTATTCGGCCCGGCAGCGCGCGCACATGCGGAAGTGCCGCATCGTGGTATTGGGCCGGTCGTAGGGGAGCCGCTCGATGATCGTAAAGCGCGGGCCGCAGTTGGTGCAGTTGATGAACGGGTAGCGATAGCGGCGGTCGTTCGGGTCGAACAGCTCGCGCAGGCAATCGGGACAGGTGGCCAGATCCGGCAGCAGAAACACCTGGCGTTCGCCTTCAGGACGACTGGCGGCGATGGTGAAGGTGTGGTAGCCGCAGGGGGGCAGTTCCGTGCAGGTGATGCGCCGGATGCGGGCGGCCGGCGGTGGTTGTTGCTCCAGGCGTTTCCGGAAGCAGGCCAGGCGCTCCGGATCGCCCTCGATCTCGATGGTCACGCCGGCCGGATCGTTGCGCACCTCACCGTTCAGACCCAGCTCGTGGGCCAGTCGATAGACAAACGGCCGGAAGCCGACGCCCTGCACGGCACCCTCGACGTGCAGGCGCCAGCGCGTCAGGTGTTCGGTTGCGGTGCGCATTCGATTTCCAGGCTTTCCAGAAAGACCTCGTCGCCCGCCTCGAGCAGCTCGCCGATGCGCCCGCACTGCGGGCAGCGCCAGTCGGTCTCGGACGGCTCGTAGTCGATCCGACAGTGCCCGCACCGAAAGCGCATGGGTTGCCGTTCGCAGGTGAGCACCAGTCCCGCCGCCGGACCTTCGGGATCGAGCAGGTGCGCTACGTAAAACTGCAGAATCTCGGCCGAGACGTGCGAGCGGGCGCCCAGCACCACGCGTGCCGAGCGGACGCGCCGGGCTCCGGCACGTCGGGCCTCGGCCTCGATGAGCCGGACCAGCTCGCGGGCTATGCTCAGTTCATGCATCGCACAGCTCCTGCAGAATGGCTTCGGCGGCACGTGGCACGGCCGCTGCTACTTCGGGCGAAAGCGGGGTGCCGGGCGCGAAGCAATGACCTTCGATTCCGAAAATGACCAGGCGGCGGGGTAACCGACCGAGCCGCCGGGCCAGTTCGACCACCTCGGCCAGTCCGATCCCGTGCGACGACAGGGCCGGGCGGACCGAAGCGGGCAGGGGGGCCGCATGCGCTTCGAACCGGTGCAGCGTACCCGGCGCCGCGCCCGAGCAGACGGCATCGCACACGACGGCCAGCTCGGCCCCTTCCCAGCAGTCGGGCAGTTGCAGCGGATCGTTCAGCGTAAACAGTCGCACCGTGTCGTTCAGGCGGGGCCGGAGCTGCTCCACCGTCGCCGGTCCCGCCGCGTCGTCCCCTCGCAACGCGTTGCCCAGCCCGATCACCACCTTCATGCCCGGTCCACTTCGAGCTTCAGAAAGTGCGTGGCGCACGAGATGCACGGATCGTAATTCCGGATGGCCTGCTCGCAGCGCCACTGGAGTTCGTCGTCGGGCAGCGTGAGCGTCCGTGCGACGAAGGCCCGGAGGTCTTCTTCGATGCGCCGTTGATTCTGGGAGGTCGGCGGCACGATCTGGGCTTCCAGGATGGTGCCCTCGTCGTCGATTACGTACCGGTGGTAGAGAATGCCCCGGGGCGCCTCGGTGCAGCCGTGGCCGGTGGCGGCACGCGGCGGTACTTCGACGAACGGCTGCTCCGGCGGTTCGTAGGCTTCGATCAGCCGGAGCGCCTCGTCGCAGGCGTACAGAATCTCGACGGCCCGGGCGATGATGCTCTTGAAAGGATTGCGGCATTCGGGCAGGAAGCCCACCTCGCGGGCGGCCTCCCGGGCCAGCGGCGAAAGCCGATCGAAGTTCAGGTTGAAGCGGGCCAGCGGTCCCACCAGGTAGGCGCCGCGTCCGCGAATGCGGGCGTGCAGCGCGTTGGAATGCGGCACGTGTTCTTCCTCGATGTGATCGTTGAAGGCCGCGATCGGAATGTCCAGCCCCCGGTTCGAGACGAGCCGGCCGTCCAGGATGGCGTACTCGTCGTCACGCCGCAGCGCCACGAACTCGTAGTCCTGTTCGAAATCCGGAAACTCGAAGCCCGCCACCCAGCGCACCGTGTCGTAGGCCGTCTCGCGGGCCCAGCGGAGCGGTTCCACCAGTTCGCGCAGTTCTTCGGGACGAGGGGCCCGGTAGAAGCCGCCCACGCGCACGTTGATCGGGTGAATCTCCCGGCCCCCGATCACGCGCATCAGCTCGTTGCCGATCTTTTTGAGCTGGAGGCCCTGCTGGACCCGGTCCGGGTAGTCGCGGGCCATCTCGAGGGCACTTTCGTAGCCGAGAAAGTCGGGTGCGTGCAGCATGAACACATGCAGCGTGTGGCTTTCGATCCATTCGCCGCAGTAGAGCAGGCGACGCAGCAGCCGCAGCGGACCGTCTACCTCCACGCCGCAGGCATTTTCCATGGCCGTGCAGGCGCTCATCTGGTAGGCCACCGGACAGATGCCGCAGATACGGGCCGTAATGTCGGGCGCCTCCAGAAATGAACGGCCACGCAGGAACGCCTCGAAAAAGCGGGGCGGCTCGTAGATGCGCAGCCGGACGTCGGTGACCTGGTTGTTGCGGATGCGGACGTACATGGCCCCTTCGCCCTCGACACGGGCCAGGGCATCGACGCGGATCGTACGGGTCGGGCGAACTTCCGACATGGCTGCTGGCTACGGGTTGGGTTGGGCGATCGTCGCTTCCCGGAAGGCCGGGGCGTAGGCGTTGAAGGTGCGGAGCGCCCGCTCGGCATCGCGGTCCGACACGCCGAGCTGCTCCTGCCACCACTGCATGAGCGAAGCCGGGTTGGGTGTTTCTTTCGGGCCGAAGCAGGCGTAGCAGCCCCGGTTGTAGGCAGGGCACAGCGCGCCGCAGCCGGCCTGCGTGAGCGGTCCCAGGCAGGGCGTGCCGCGGGCTACCATGACGCACACCGTGCCCCGGCGCTTGCACTCGACGCAGACGCTGTAGGTGGGGATGTTGGGGCGCCGGCCCTGCAGAAACGCTGTGATGACTTCCAGCAGTTGCTGCTTGTTGATCGGGCAGCCGCGCAGTTCGAAATCGACCGGTACGTGCTCGGCGATCGGTGTCGAGGTGGCCAGCGTCTCGATGTACTCCGGGCGGGCGTAGACGATGCGCGTAAATTCGGCCACGTCCTGGAAGTTACGCAGCGCCTGGATACCGCCCGCCGTGGCGCACGCGCCGATGGTCACGAGAAAACGCGACTGCTGACGGATCTGGCGAATACGCTCGGCGTCGTGCGGCGTGGTGATGGAGCCTTCAACGAGCGACAGGTCGTAGGGACCCCGCACCGTCGCCCGGGAAGCCTCCAGGAAGTAGGCGATCTCGATGGCGCCGGCTACCGCGAGCAGCTCGTCTTCGCAGTCGAGCAGGCTGAGCTGGCAGCCGTCGCAGGAGGCAAACTTCCAGACCGCGAGTTTGGGCTTGCGTCGGGCCATGGCGTCAGAGTTCTCGGATGGTCAGCAGTCGGGCAACGCGGGCAAAGTCGAACACCGGTCCGTCTTTGCAGATAAAGACCGGGCCGAACTGGCAATGGCCGCACAGGCCGATGGCGCACTTCATGTTGCGTTCCATCGAAAGGTAGATGCGCTCCGGAACCACGCCACGCTCCATCAGCGCCTTGGCCGCAAAGCGCATCATGATCTCGGGGCCACACACGAAGGCGATGGTTTCTTCCGGATCGAAGTGGGCGCGCGGCAGCAGCGTGGTCACCACGCCCACGTGACCGAACCAGCCTGCACCGGCGTGGTCGACGGTTACTTCCACCTGCATGTCGAAGCGGCCACGCCAGCGCTCCAGTTCACGAACGTAGAGCAGGTCGCGGGGCGTGCGCGCGCCGTAGAGCAACACCAGATTGCCGTAGTGGCCGCGGTGCTGCAGCAGGTGGTAGATGGCGGGACGCAGGGGAGCCAGCCCGATGCCGCCGGCCATCACCACCACGTCGTACCCCTCGGCCGCTTCCACAGGCCAGGCGCTCCCGAACGGTCCGCGCACGCCGATCACGTCGCCCGCTTTGCGTGCGCACAGGGCCGAACTGACTGCGCCCACCGCCCGGATCGTATGTACCAGCCGGTCTGGTCGGGCCGGGTCGCCGCTGATCGAAATCGGCACCTCACCGATGCCGAAGACGTAGAGCATGTTGAACTGGCCGGGACGAAACGCCATGCCGTCCGTGTCGAGCGGCTCCAGTTCCAGCGTGCACGTGTCGTGCGTTTCGCGCCGCCGGCGCAGGACCCGCCAGCGGGTGGGCGTCATGGGCGCAGGCGCCTGCGTCGTTTCCGGTCGGACCAGAAGCGTCTCGGTCATGGGGCTCAGGCGTGTAGCGGTTGACGACGGGGGGCGGCACCGTACATGTCGAGCAACTGCAGACGTGTGGCCTGCAGTCGCTCTGCGATGATCCGGGCAAAGCGGCTGAAGATTTCGTAGCCCAGGCGGGGGTCTTCGGTGCATTTGTTTCGAATGCAGGCGCCGTCGAAGGCCAGCGCCCGCACGAGCGTCAGCGCCCGGGCGTCGAACTGGTTGCGGTAGGGAGGCACGAGCCAGGACCAGCCCAGCACGTCGCCCTCGCCCAGCGTCTGAATGGTCACCGTGCCGCGCTCGGGCAGATGCACTTCGATCGAGACGCGGCCGTAGCGAATCAGAAAGAACTCGGTGGCCGGTTCGCCCTCACGAAAGATGTAGCTTCCGGCATTGAATCGTACGTTCCGGGCACAGCCGGCAATCAACTCCAGGTACGGGTCGTCGAGCCCCTGGAAGAACGGGTGCTCGGCCAGCAGGTCTTTCAGTGAGCGTTGCGTGGTCATGGCGACGAAGCAGGTTTGCGGGTGGAACGGAGGGCGGCTACCTCCTCGGTCAGGTCGATGCCGACCGGGCACCAGGTGATGCACCGGCCACATCCCACGCAGCCCATCACGCCGAACTGGTCCACCCAGGTGGAAAGCTTATGCATGAGCCACTGGCGGTAGCGCGAGCGGGTGCTCTGACGCACGCTTCCGCCGTGGATGTAGGAGAATTCCACCGAAAAACACGAGTCCCAGCGTCGCACGCGCTCGGCCGTCTGGCCGGTCAGGTCGGTGACGTCCTCGACGGTGTGACAGAAGCACGTCGGGCAGACCATCGTGCAGTTGGCGCAGCTCAGGCAGCGGCGGGCCACCTCGTCCCAGCGCGGGTGTTCGTAGCACGCCTGCAGCAGCTCCTTCAGTCCCTCGGTATCCAGGTGGCGGCCCATGCGGGTGGCGGCTTCCTGCAGGCGCGTGTTGGCAGCGGCCACTTCGTCGGGCTGCGCCTCACGATGGGGCACCTCGGCCAGCACGGCACGGCCGGTGTCGCTCCCGACGGTCACGACAAAGTAGTGGCGCTCGCCTTCCAGCACTTCGGTCAGGGCCAGGTCGAAGCCCGCGGTGGCGCGGGGACCCGTCTGCATCGAGGCGCAGAAGCAGGTGCCGCCGGGCTCGGTGCAGTTGACGGCCAGCAGAAACAGCCGCTCACGTACGGCCCGGTAGTAAGGGTCGGCATAGGGGCCTTCTAGGAAGACGCGATCCTGCACGGCGATGGCCGCCAGCTCGCAGGCGCGCACGCCGATGAAGGCGTAGGCTTCGTCCGGCAGCGGTGTTTCTTCCACGGCAAACGCACCGTCGCCTTCGCTCCGGCTGGCCCGCCAGAGGCGCAGCGTGGGAGGAAAGAGCCATTGCTTCCAGCTCTGCGGACCCACCACGTAGCCGAAAAGCGCCGCATCGTCCCGGCGGCGCAGGCGGTACGTGCCGCCGCGCTGCTCGTCGGTCCAGCCGACGGGCAGGTCTTCGCTCCAGTGAATGCGGTCGTAGACGATGGCACCGTCGCGCACGCGCGGCCCGATCAGCGTGTAGCCGCGCCGGGCCAGCGCCTCGAGCAGCGCATCGAAGTCCCGGCGCTCCAGGACCCAGGCCATGGTTTGACGCATGTTTCCCGGTAGTTGATGTGAAAACAGACAGACCGGCACCCCCGCTCGGGCACGTTATCCCTTCAGAAAAGCCCGCATCGACATGCCCGGCCCTGCTTCGCTTCTCAAAGAGCACCCACAGGCCACTTCTCGCAAGACCGTAAATGCAACGTTCCGGTTACGGAGCCTCCGGGCGTGCATGGCGACACGCCCGGACGGCATCTGCTGGATACCTGATCGTCCTACACTTCCAGCAGGCGTCCTTCGCATTTGCGCAGCAGCCGCTCCCATTCGCGGTTGACCTGCTCCTGTAGCGCGTCGAGCAGGTGTCGGTGCTCCGGGCGGAGCAGGTGGCGGAAGCGTCCCTGCGTTTTGACCCACTCGGCGATGGGCAGCGGCTTGCGCGGTCGGTAGTTCAGCCGGTACTCGCCGTCGATCACCTCGTAGAGCGGCCAGAAGCACGTTTCGACGGCCAGGCGGGCAATCTCGACGGTCTGGGACGGATCGTAGCCCCAGCCGCGCTGGCAGGGCGCCAGTACGTTGAGAAAGCTCGGTCCGTCCACCTGCACGGCCATCTGGATCTTGCGCACCAGATCCTGCCAGTTCGAGATCGACGCCTGGGCCACATACGGCACGTGGTGGGCGACGGCGATCTCCGTCAGGTCCTTGCGCTGCTGGAGTTTGCCCAGGCTCTGTTCGCCCACGGGCGTGGTGGTCGTATGGGCCAGCGGCGGCGTGGCGCCACTCCGCTGGTTGCCCGTGTTCATGTAGGCTTCGTTGTCGTAGCAGATGTAGGTGAAGCGGTGCCCGCGCTCCAGGGCGCCCGAGAGGGCCTGCAGCCCGATGTCGTAGGTGCCCCCGTCGCCGCCGAAGGCGATGATGCGCACGTCTTCGGGCAGGTCGAAGGGGATTGGCCGGCCGTTTTTGCACTTGCGGTTGAGTACCCGGAAGGCGGCCTCCACGCCGCTGGCGGCGGCGGCCGCGTTCTCGAAGGCCACGTGCAGCCAGGGTACGTTCCAGGCCGTCGAAGGATAGCGCGTGGTGGCCACCTCCAGGCAGCCCGTCGCGTTGACCACCACCACGGGCGTGTCGATGGCGTTCAGCACGGTGCGCACCACCAGCGGCACGCCGCAGCCCGCACAGAGCGAGTGGCCGCCCTGGAAGCGCAGCTCGCGCTGCTCGCGTTCGGCCAGTTCCTTGAGCGTCTTCAGGCGAATCGCTTCGCCGTTGGAGGAAAGCCCGGTCATCATGGCAGCTTCTCTCGGGTTAGGCGCGTACGCCCAGGTAGTGCATGACAGCAGGCGTACGCGGATCCTGAATGCGGGTCAGCGCTTCGGCAATCTGGTCGGGCGTGACGTCGCGTCCACCCAGGCCGTAGGTGAAGTTGTACAGGCGCGGCCGCTCGGCTTCGGGCAGGCTGTACAGGGCCGCGGCGATTTCGGTGAAGAGCGGCCCCCAGCTTCCGAACGACAGCGCCCGGTCCATCACGGCCACGGCCTGCTTACCGCGGAGTGCTTCGGCCACGGCGGCATGCGGGAAGGGGCGGAAGAGCCACAGCTTGAGCAGACCCACCCGTTGCCCTTCGTCCCGAAGCGTGTCGACAACGACCTTTGCCGTTCCGGCCGTCGATCCCAGCACGACCACGGCAAAGTCCGCGTCGTCGAGCCGGTAGGCTTCGTAGTAGCCCCGGTAGTTGCGTCCGGTGGCCTCGGCGTAGGCGCGCTGCACCTCGGGGAAGACCTCCAGCACGCCCCGCATGGCCTCGTCCTGTTGCCGCTTGTGCTCGTAGTAGAAGTCGGGCATGTCGAACGGGCCCTGCGTGGTGGGGCGCGCCGTGTCCAGCAGCGGATAGAGCGGCCGGTAATGGCCCACGAACGCCCGGGCCACCTCGTCGGGCAGCAGCTCGACGGCCTCGGCCGAATGCGTGAGCGTGAAGCCGTCCAGGTTGACGATCACGGGCAGCAGCACCCGCTGGTCTTCGGCCAGGCGCACGGCCATCAGCGTGTAGTCGTAGGCTTCCTGGCCGTTTTCGGTGAAGATCTGGACGGCACCCGAATCGCGGGCCAGCATGGCGTCGGAATGATCGCAGTGGATGTTGATCGGCCCGCTCAGCGCCCGGTTGCCCAGCGGCATTACGATCGGGCAGCGCATGGAGGCTGCGATGTAGAGCACCTCGATCATCAGCGCCAGGCCCTGCGAGGCCGTGGCCGTCATCACGCGTGCGCCGGCCACCGAGGCGCCCACGGCCGCGCTCATGGCCGAGTGCTCCGACTCGACGTTGATGATCTCGGTGTCGCAGCGGCCGTCGGCCACCATTTGCGCAAACTCCTCGATGATCGGCGTCTGCGGCGTGATCGGATAGACCGGCACGACGTCGGGCTCGATCTGGCGCATGGCATGCGCCACAGCCTGCGCGCCCGTCAGTAGCTGGGCGGCTTCGAGCCGGGGAATGACCACGAGCGTCATGGCATCACCTCGGGTTGGGCGAGACCGACGCAGCCACCGGTTCGGCAGTGCCTTCGGGCACCATGGTCAGGGCGCCCGTCGGACACATGGCCACGCAGATCCCGCAGCCTTTGCAGTAGTCGTAGTTGAATCCTTCCATCAGGCGGTCGTGCACCACGATGGCCGGTTCGGGGCAGTGCGCCCAGCACAGCAGACAGTTCACGCAGAGCGCCTCGTTGAAGACCGGCCGTTCGTTGCGCCAGCCCCCGGTTTTCGGGAACCAGCGGATCTCCGGCGTGATGACGCCGCCGATGGGCAGGGCATAGTAGGGCGGCAGCGCCTGGCTGCCTTCCGTTCGAGGACGCGGCGGCAGCGTATCGGACGCCACCGCTTCGAGCGCGACGGTCTCGTGGTAGCCCCGCCGGAGCGCTTCCAGGTTGATCGCGACGACTTCGGGCCGACGCTTGCCCAGGAACGTCTGCAGTGCGCCTTCCAGCGTGGGCAGCTTGATGAAGTCCAGCGTGCTGGCCAGTGCACCCAGCAGCGGTACGTTGGCAAACCGCGAGCCCGTTTCCTCGGCGATCGCCGCCGCATCGACGCACACGATGCGGCCGGGATAGCCGGTCTGCTCCCGGATCGCCTCGGGCGAACGCGTCGTGTTGATCACGAGCACGCCATCCGTGGCCAGCCCTTCGCACACGTCCTCGGCTTCGAGCAGCGTTTCGTCCAGCACGGCCACCCGGTGCGGCGCGTAGACGCCCGAATGCAGCACGATCGGCCGATCGTCCAGCCGGTTATAGGCCCGCACCGGGGCACCGCTCCGCTCCGGTCCGTACTCCGGAAACGCCTGGGCGTACTTGCCACTGCGCAGTGCGGCCAGCGCCAGAATCTTGGAGACCGTGATGGCGCCCTGACCGCCACGCCCGTGCCAGCGAATCTCCAGCATGTCAGTCTTCCTCCTTCCCGTTGGTTGCCGGGGCGCTGCGCCGACGGGGTTTGATCAGGCGGTCGATGGCGCGGGCCGCCAGCTTGCCGTGCTGTACGGCCTCGACCACCGTACCGCCGCCGTTGACGCAGTCCCCACCGGCAAACACCCGGGGATGGCTTGTGCGGAAGTTTTCGTCCACCCATACGCGCCCACGCTCCAGCCGCAGTCCGGGCAGGCCGGAGAGCAGGTCGGTACGGGGTTGCTGTCCGATGGCAAAGACGACCGTATCGGCGGGCACCACGAATTCGGTCCCTTCGACCACCTGAGGCCGCGGACGCCCGCCCGACGGATCGGGCACCAGGCGCGTGCGGACGCACTCGACGCCCGAGACGCGCACCTCGCCCAGCAGTCGTACTGGCAACGTCAGCCACTCGAACTGCACGCCCTCCTCGTAGGCGGCCTCCACCTCGTGCCGGAAAGCCGGCATTTCGGCTTCGGTGCGCCGGTAGAGCACCGTGACGTGCCGGGCACCCAGTCGCACGGCTTCGCGCGCCACGTCGATGGCCGTGTTGCCGCCGCCGATCACCACCACGCGATCCCCGATCGGCGGTGGGTTCATCGCCTTGATGCGCTCGATGAAGCGCAGCGACGGCCACACGCCTTCCAGGTCGATGCCCTCCAGCTCCAGCGGCATGTCGCCGTCCATACCCACGCCCAGAAACAGCGCGTCGTGCCGTGCTTCGAGGTCGGCCAGCGACAGGTCCTGGCCGATCCGGGTGTTGAAGCGGAAGGTGACGCCCAGCCGCCGGATGGCCTCGACTTCCTGCGGGATGGGATCGACCATCTGCTTGTAAGGGGCGATGGCCGAAACGACCAGCCCGCCGGGCTCCGGCGCGGCCTCGTAGACGATCACTTCATGGCCCAGGCGCGCCAGCTCGGCCGCGCAGGCCAGACCCGCCGGACCGGCGCCCACCACCCCGACACTGAGCGGCTGGCGCACGCGCCGCGGACGTGGATGGATCTCAGCGCCCGCTTCCAGGGCGGCATCCGTGGCGTAGCGCTGAAGGCGGCCGATGGCCACAGGCCGCCGCTTCTCATGGGTCAGCACGCAGGCGCCCTCGCAGAGCGCTTCCACCGGACAGACGCGCGCGCAGGTGCCGCCCAGCACATTCGCTTCGAAAATGATCCGGGCCGAATGCAGCGGATCACCTTCCCGAATGGCCCGGATGAAGCCCGGGATGTCGATGTGCGTGGGGCAGGCTTCGATGCAGGGGGCCGGTCGGCCATCCCGTCCACATTCCAGACAGCGCGCAGCCTCCAGAAGAGCCTGTTCGTCCGTCAGGCGGGGGCGCTCCTCTTCGTAAACCGTACGAATGTTTGCCGTCAGTTCCATGATGCGGCCTCCGGTTGGTGGCACTTCGTACGGCGGCTGCCCCGCCTCTCAGGGAGGCGTTTCGGAGTCGCCAGTATTACTGACTACAAGATCGTACAGTTGTTGCGCTTGGCAAGCGTTATATGGCAAAATAGATGTGAATAGAATGACAAAAAGATGTGGGTAATTTTTGTATCACAATACATTGGTTAACCAGGTAACCCAGACCTCCAACCCTTCGCCGGTCCGGCAGGAGAGTTCGAAGACGGGGGCCTGCGTCAGTGCGCGGAGGTGCCGGTAGAACTGCTCGCGATCGAAGTCGCACAGCGACGCCAGGTCGATCTTGTTGAGCACGATGGCGTCGCTACGGGCAAAGATGGCCGGGTACTTCAGCGGCTTGTCGTGCCCTTCGGCCGCGCTGACGAGGCAGATGGTGTAGTGCGCGCCCAGATCCCAGTGCGTGGGACAGATCAGGTTGCCGACGTTTTCGATAAAGAGCAGGTCGAGCGCCTCCAGGTCGAGCTGCGCAAGCGCTTCGTCGATCATGCGGGCTTCCAAGTGGCAGGTGCCGCCCGTGTTGATCTGGACGGCGTCGCGGGCGCCGGCCGTCAGTACCTGTGCCGTGTCGATGCTTCCGGCGATGTCGCCTTCGAGCACGCCGATGCGATAGCGGTCGCGCAGCTGCTCGATGGTGCGACGGATCAGGCTGGTCTTGCCGGCGCCCGGGGCAGCGATCAGGTTGAAGACGCGCACGCCTGCTTCGTCGAAGCGCCGACGCAGCGTGCGGGCCAGCGCGTCGTTGTCGGCCTGCACGCGGCGGGCCACCCGGACGATTTTGACTTCGGGTTCCATGGCGTTCGGTCAGGACAGGAGTCCGAGTAGCAGCAGGGCCATGCCGGCGTAGCGGAGCGCTCCGATCCGCTGCCACCGGTGCAGGAGCCGTCCGGTCAGGTATCCCGCGCCCGTCAGCAGGGCCGTGCCGGTAAGCAGGCCGGCGACGTACGACAGGCCGGCGCCGGGCAGCAGCTCGGTGCCGTGCACGTGCCCGTGCACCAGGCCGAACAGGGCCACCAGCACCAGATTGGGGATGACCGGCAGGCGCAGCAGCAGCGCCAGCGCCACGCCGAGCAGCAGCACCGAGCCCAGTACGCCAATTTCGGCAACCGGGGTGGGCCAGGCCGCCCCCAGCGGCAGTCCGAGCAGCAGCGCGCTCAGAAAGACCACGGGCAGCCGACGGCCCGGAGCGCCCGGTTGCAGCGTGGCCCAGAGTCCCACGCCCAGCGCGGCCAGCAGGTGATCCAGGCCCGTCAGCGGATGCAGCAGGCCGTGGCCGAAGCCGACGGGAGGCACAGCGCCCGTATGGGCCAGCGCCACCATAGGCGTCGTGAGCAGCAACACTGGCAGCCAGCGCCACGCGGCCGCCTTCGGAGCAGGACGTGTCCGGTTCATGGCAGAAGAAAGGACGTATTCAGAACACATTGATCAAGAAAAGCGCAGGCCGGGCTATGTCAAGCGAAGTGCTGTCAAACCTTCGAAAAGATATGATGAAAACAACTGCACCCCGAACCGCCAAAACAAAAAAGCCTCGCCGACATATCCGGCGAGGCGCAACCGGCTCCTCGGGCAGGGCTCGAACCTGCAACCCCCTGGTTAACAGCCAGGTGCTCTACCAATTGAGCTACCGAGGAGTGAAAGCGGGCGCTAAATTACAACGGCCGCTCGGCCGCCGTCAAGCACCGCGCCCCTGCTTGACGGCCTTTTCAAACGCCTGAAGGCGCGCCAGGTTCGCTTCAAAAACAATCCGCAGACCGATGGGAGATCGCTCCCCCGGCAGGGGCGTTTAACGAACGGCCCCGACGTGGGTGCCCGGCGACGAAAAGGCCGTGAAGCTTGACGTCGGGAACTTGCAAAGCGATCGATGATTTGTTATCATCGCAATCCGCAAGCCCAAGGCCCGGGTGGCGGAACTGGTAGACGCGCATGATTCAGGGTCATGTGGGGGTAACCCCGTGGGGGTTCGAATCCCTCCCCGGGCACCACACAGCAACCCCTGCCGAAATCGGCAGGGGGTTTTTTGTTGGCAATTCCTGCGCATCGGTGGATGGTTCTAAATTGAGCCCGGAACCTTTTCAAATGGGCACTTTATCATCGATAAACTTCGATGAAGCGGGCAAACCGATGATGACGTGTCCGGATAACGATCAGCCGCAAGTTGCCGCTACGGCGAGCTGCTGTGCGCCGCCACGCCTGCGGCGGCTTCCGGCGTCTGAAGCAACCCGTCGGGCCCGACAACTCAAGGCGCTCGGCCATCCGGTCCGGCTGCAGATCCTGCACCTGCTGGCACAGGCCCGCGATGCGCTGTGCGTGTGCGACATCGAGGCCCACTTCGATCTGAAGCAGCCGACCATCTCGCACCACCTGCGCTGGCTGAAGGAGGCGGGCTTTCTGGCCGCCGAGGTGCGAGGGACGTACACCTACTACCGGTTGCAGCCGGAGGCGCTGAGCGGGCTGACCATATGGTTGCAGCAACTGGCCACGTAAATTTTTTCGCGATGGATCGGCATGACGCTCTTCAGATCCGCCCGGCCCGGGGCGAGGACTGGCCGATGCTCCGGCAACTGCTCCAGACCTGTGGGCTGACCGAAGCCGGTGTGGCCGCGCAGCTCGACCGTGTGCGTGTGGCGACGTGGCAGGGGCGGATCGTGGGCATGGCGCTGCTGGAACGTTATGCCGAAGGGGGGCTGCTGCGCTCCGTGGCTGTCGATCCCGCCTGGCAGCGACGCAGCATCGGCCGTCGGCTGGTCGAAACGATGCTGGAAGAAGCCCGAAGAGAAGGGCTGTCGCAAGTATTTCTGCTCACGGAAACGGCCGCGGATTTCTTTGCCCGGCCGGGCTTCGTGCCCATCGCCCGGGAGGAGGTTCCGGCTTCGGTACGTGCGGCCCCGCAGTTCACCCACCTGTGCCCGGTCAGTAGTCAGGTGATGCGTCGCATCTTCTGATGAATTTTTTTACGCTGTATCATCGATAAACATCAATGAAGGGGCAGGCCATGACAACACAGCATCCTGAAGAGATCGTGCGCCGGCATTATGCGCAGGTGGCCCGGACGCGTAGTTCGTGCTGCACGGACGCGTGCGGGTGCGGTGCCGATTATTCCGAAGCGGCGCTGGCGGCGCTTCCGGAGGAAGCCCGCCTGGGATTAGGGTGCGGCAACCCACTGGCGCTGGCAAAATGGACGGCGCTGCGTGGCGCCACGGTGCTGGATCTGGGGGCCGGTGCCGGACGGGATTGCCTGTTGGCGGCCCAGCAGGTGGGACCGGAAGGGCGGGTGATCGGCATCGACCTGACGCCCGAGATGGTAGCGCTGGCCTGCGAAAATGCCCGGAAAATGGGCGTGACGAACGTCACCTTCCTCGAGGGGGACATTGCGGCGTTGCCGCTCCCGGACGCTTCCGTGGACGTGGTGCTGTCAAACTGCGTCATCAACCTGGTGCCCGACAAAGCGCGCGTTTTTGCCGAGGCGTTTCGTGTGTTACGTCCCGGTGGACTGCTGCTCGTGGCCGATCTGGTGCGTCAGGGGGCTCTCCCCGAGGCATGGCTCGACGATCCCGAAGCCTATGCCCGTTGTCTGACCGGTACCATTCCCGAAGCCGATTACCTGACGGCCATCGAGGCGGCTGGCTTTGTGGTAGAGTACGTGGAACGGAGCGCCGGCACCGGGCCGGTCGTTTCGCTGCAGGTGCGAGCGCGCCGCTCACCGTAGGGTTTTCCCCGACAACGCATGTCGGGCTTCACCTGACGGCCCGATCCGGGAGGGACGGGTGGCCTCAGCGTCCGGGTGTGCATATCCTGTCATTACAGGATCGCAAACCCGAAAACAGACGGCACTATGGCAGAAAAGACGCACTACGAAGTGGTGATTGTGGGCGGAGGGACGGCCGGTCTCACGGTGGCCGCGCAGTTGCGCCGCGCCAAAAATCCGCCCGAAGTGGCCATCATCGAGCCCTCCCCGAAGCATTACTATCAGCCACTCTGGACGCTGGTGGGCGCGGGCGTTTTTCCGCCCCAGGCGTCGGTACGGGACGAAGCCGACTATATTCCGCCGGGCGCCACGTGGATCCAGGATCGTGTGGTGGCGCTCGACCCGGACAACGACCGGGTGCAGACCGCCGGTGGGCGGACCATCACCTACGACTATCTGGTGCTGGCGCCAGGCATTCAGCTCGACTGGGACAAAATCCCCGGCCTCAAAGAATCGCTGGGCAAATACGGGGTGACCAGCAACTATGCCTACGAGCTGGCGCCCTACACCTGGCAGGTGATGCAGCAGCTCAAGCCCGGCGACCGTGCGCTCTTCACGCAGCCCTCGACGCCGGTCAAGTGCGGCGGTGCGCCGCAGAAGATCATGTACCTGACGGCCGACCACCTGCGCCGCCGGGGCATTCTGGATCAGGTGGAAATCCACTTTTTCACGCCGGGCGTCGTGATCTTCGGCATTCCGGAGTTTGCCCGGACGCTGGAGAAGGTGATCGAACGCTACGGCATTCAGGTGCATTTTCGCCACGAACTGGCCGAAGTGCGGGGACCGCAGCAGGAAGCCGTCTTTCATCTGAAGGACGAGCAGGGCAACGTGCTCGAAGAGCGGGTGCACCGGTTCAACATGCTGCACGCCGTACCGCCGCAGAGCGCGCCGGACTTCATCAAGCACAGCAAGGTGGCCAATGCCGAAGGGTGGGTGGACGTGGACAAGTACACGCTGCAGCACGTGCGCTACCCGAACATCTTCGCGCTGGGGGACGCGGCGGGCACGCCCAATGCGAAGACCGGCGCGGCCGTGCGCAAGCAGGCGCACGTGGTGGTGCACAACCTGCTCCAGCTCCGGGAGCACGGGGCGCTCGTCAACCCGAAGCACTACAACGGCTACAGCTCGTGCCCGCTGGTGACGGGCTACGGAAAGCTCGTGCTGGCCGAATTCGACTACGACAACCGGCCTATGCCCTCGTTTCCGTTCGACACCACGAAGGAGCGGCGCTCGATGTATCTGCTCAAGAAGTACGTGCTCCCCTGGCTGTACTGGAATCTGATGCTGAAAGGGAAGGCTTAGCGGCCGTTTTCGGTGCGGAGTGCCCGCCACGTGTCGAACACGCGGGCGAAGCCGGCGGCCAGTTCGGGGGAAGGACCTTCGAGCCGGACTTCGGGCTGTCCGGCGGGCGGCAGACCTTCGGGGAAGCGGATCGTGATGCGGCTGTAGCGGCCGTCGCCGTGGCCGATGTAGCATTCGGGTTCGGGCAGGTGGGGTCCCTCGAAACGGGCCAGTCCGAGGCGGTCCAGTACGGCGTCGGCGGCCGTCTGTCCCTGGGCCGTGGCGACGCCGGCCGCGCGGGGCAGGGGCGTGCGCGTCGCGTCGCCCACGACGAACAGGCCGGGCGCGGCCGTCTCCAGCCGTTCATCGACGGAGACCAGCACGCCCTCGTCCGGTAGCGCCGCCAGCATGGGCGCGCGTCCGTGCGGCGGCACGACCAGCGCCAGATCGAAGGCCAGGCGGCTTCCGTCGGTAAAGACGAGTTCCCGATCGCTTGCGGCGGACCAGTCGGGCCGACGGCCGAGCTGCACTTCGACGCCGGCCTCGGCACAGGAGCGCAGCAGAAACTCCGGGATGCCATGCCCGAGCGAGGCCAGCGGCGCTTCCTCGGGCGTGGTCAGCGTGAGGTGCACGTCGCGTCGGTGGTGGCGGTAGAAGGCCGCCAGTTGCATGGCCAGGCCGTACGGAGCCGGCGGGCAGCGGTAAGGCAGGCCGGAGATGACCACGACGAGACGGCCGCGCTGCAGGCGGGCGACGGTGTCGTGGGCGCCTTCGGCCGTCGTGGGACTCCAGAAAGCGAACACGTTCGGTCGGGCAGGCACGGCCGCCAGATTCAGGTGCAGGCCGGGGGCCGCGATGACCGCATCGGCTTCCAGCGCGCGTCCGTCGGCCAGCACGACGCCCTGGCCGGTCACCTGTTGCACCTCCCCCTGCTGCACTTCGATGCCGCGCAGCCGCAGCGGCGCGCGCCAGTGGGCGGCGGGCGCTTCGCCGAGCACGGTGGCGATCGTGCCCGGCAGAAACTCCGCGGTCCCTTCTCGTTCGATCAACACGACTTCCAGCCGGTCGCCGGCCCGATCGCGCAATCGCCGCGCCGCTGCGATCCCGCCCGGCCCGGCACCGATCACCAGAATCCGTCGCTTCATGGCTCAGATACTGTCGCAGTCATAATCGTTGTGTTCGGGCAGCTCGGCTTTCGGGAGAGCGGCCAGATAACGGTCGGCCTGCCCCCATTGCTCCAGCATGTGGAGTACGGCCCGGTGGGGGGTCAGGAAGAAGTGGTCCGGGCCGAGTTGATCGACCAGTCCGGCGCGGCGCATCGTTTCCATGACCGGCTCCTTGACGCCCGCGAAATAAAGCGCCACGCCTCGGTCGGCCAGCGTTTCGGCCACGCGCTGGAGGGCCGCCGCGGCCGTCGTATCGAGGTCGTTGATGGAGGAGGCGTCGATGACCACGGCGCGGATGGACGGGTCGTCGCGCGTGCGGTCCAGCAGCAGATCCTGCAGAAAGTCGGCGTTGGCGAACGAGAACGAAGCGTCCACGCGCAGCAGAAGCAGTCCGGGGATAGGCCGCGCCTCGGGATGATGGCGCCGATCCCGGAAGGAGCGCGTACCCGGCAGGTGGCCCAGTTCGGCCACATTGGGCCGGCTGATCCGGTACATGACGGCCACGATGGAGGCGATGATGCCGGCGAGCACGCCTTCCTGCACGCCCCCCAGTAACGTGATGGTGAACGTCAGCAGCGCCACGGCGCCGTCCGTGCGCTTGATGTACCAGAGCCGGCGCAGACCGCGCAGATCGAGCAATCCCAGCGCCGCCACAATGATAATGGCCGCCAGTGCAGCTACCGGCAGGTAGTGGAACAGCGGTGTAAGCACCAGCAGCGTGAGGCCCACCACGGCGGCGGCCACTACGTTGCTCATGGGCGTACAGGCGCCGGCCCGGGCGTTGACGGCCGTACGCGAAAAGCTTCCGGAAACAGGCAGGCTCTGGAAGAAGCTTCCCGCCAGGTTGGCCGCGCCGATTGCCAGCAGTTCCCGGTTGGGGCGCACGCTGTAGCGATGGCGGGCGGCAAAGATCTTCCCCAGCGTGATCACGTTCATGAACTGCACGAGCGCCAGTGTGACGGCCGTCGGCAATAGCGCACGCACGGCAGACGGTTCAAGCTCGGGCGGTGCGAGGGAGGGCAGGCCCTGTGGAATGGCCCCCACGACGGCCACCCCCAGCCGATCCAGTCGCAGCAGCCAGACCAGCAACGTGCCAAGCACCACTACGACCAGTGCCGAGGGCAGGCGCGGCGCGAAGCGCTGCAGGCCCACCAGCAGTAGCAATGCACCGAAGCCCAGCGCCAGCGTGGGCAGGTGCGCGTCCGGAAGGTGCGTGAGCGTCAGCCAGAGGCGGGCCGGCAGCGACGCGGCGGACGGTAGCGAAAGCCCCAGCAGGCCGTCCACCTGGCTGAAGGCAATGATGAGCGCGGCTCCCGACGCGAAGCCGGTCAGCACCGGGCGCGAAAGCAGGTTGACCAGAAAGCCCAGCCGTGCCAGTCCCATGGCAAGCTGAAGCACACCGACCAGCGCCGTCAGCAGCAGCGCCAGGGCCACGTAGCGGGGCGAGCCCGGTTCGGCCAGCGGGGTCAGCCCGGCCGCCACGATGAGCATGTCGATGGCGATGACGCCGGCGGCCAGATGGCGCGAGGTGCCCAGCAGGGCATACACCACCAGCGGCACCAGTGAGGCGTACAACCCATAGACGGGCGGCACGCCGGCCAGCAGCGCATAGGCCATACTCTGCGGCACGAGCATGACGCCCACCGTCAACCCGGCCGCCAGATCTCCCTTCAGTTCGGCACGGCCGTAGCGGGGTAGCCAGTCCAGTGCCGGTATCAGGCGGCGTGCCGGTAAACGATATGAAAACCTTCCGGACAATGGTCGTGCGCTCCTGTACTACCCGGAAACACAAACGCCGCAGAAGAGCCGGAGATCGCCTTCGGGCCACCTGCGAGGTGAACTCATCAACCGGCCGCACGTACCAGCACAAAAACAGGAGCCGTTCAGTCGGTTGGTCCGTGGCGATGCTGGTGCTCTATCGACAACCGAAAGATCCGGTGGCCGACGAAGTGGCCGAGCGGCTTCGCGAGCTGGTGCTGGCGCATCGGGGGGTGCCGGTGCGCGAAGGGGAGCGCCTTCCGGACGGTTCGAAGCCGGCCGCCTGGCCGGTCCTGGCCGAAAGCAGCGGGGCACGCTACGAGGGCGCTGAGGCCATCCGGGCCTTTCTGGATGCACTGACCTATGAAGTGACGCTCAACCGGCAGTTTCAATCCGACGCCTGCTACCTGGACCCCGACGATCCGACCCACTGCCTTTAACCCTGCCGTTGCCACACCAGCGTCTTATATGAATTCCTTGATTTTTGGGTGCATATATTGTAACTTGCCGCAAAAACGCCATGCCTCGCGCTCCCCTTCCTCCCATCACCGAAACGCTCGAAGAGCTCCGCCAACGCCTCCAGGCCGAACGCCACGCCGAACGCAAACGCCGCCTGCACATGCTGCTGCTCTTCAAAGAGGACCCCACACGCACCCGGGAGGCCGTAGCCCAGCATCTGGCCGCAAGTCGCAACACGATTGGCCGCTGGCTGCGTCGCTATGCCCGAGGCGGTCTTGAGGCGCTGCTTTCGATCGAGCGGCGCGGNCCCAAGCCCGGTCAGCGTACCGTGCCCCGGCCCGTCTATGTNGCCATCCAGAAGCGGCTGCGCCAGCCGGAGGGCTTTGCCGGCTACAAGCAGCTCCAGCAATGGATCTATGAGGCCTTTGGGCTCGAGGTGCCCTACAAGAGCGTCTACAACCTGGTACGCTACCACCTGGGGGCCAAGCTGAAAGTCCCCCGGCCGGTGCACCCAAAAAAAGCCTAGCCGAAGCGGCGGCATTTGCGGCGCGCCTTGGACGTCGCCTGCAGAGCATAGCGGCCTTTGCAGCCGAGCGACGGCCGGTTCGTTTGTTTTTCGCGGATGAGGCGCGCATTGGGCTTCATTTGCCGCGCTATCGTCGGCTGACGGCTCGGGGTGTGGCGCCGCGCCAGCCCTGGGAGCCGCGCTACCGTTTCTACTGGCTGTATGCGGCGGTAGAGCCCCGGAGTGGAGAGACGTTTTATCTGGAGATGCCCTCGTTGGATGCGGAATGTTTTTCGGTGTTTTTGCGGGAGTTTGGCCGTTGCTACGGTGAGGGTCTCAACGTGTTGGTGCTCGACAATGCGGCGGCGCACCGGGCGCGTTCGGTGGAGGTCCCGGAGAACGTAGTGTTGTTGTTTTTGCCGGCGTATAGTCCGGAACTGAATCCGGTGGAGCGGTTGTGGCGGGCGGTTCGGGCGCGCCTTGATGTCTTTGACGCGCGGGTTCGGAGTCAGTTGGAGGCGTTGCGGGCGCACGTGGCGGAGATTGTGCGGGGATTGAGGGCGGTAGAGGTGGCTCGGCTGACGCGTTACGACTACATCAAAGTCGCTCTCAATGCACTATAAAACCAAAGAATTGATATTATATGATTTCCGGGAAATCATAGTGCCTGTGAGAAAGCACGGGCGCACACTGCGGTGCGCCCCTACCAGATCCTTGACATTTTCCCTATCCCGTAGGGGCGGACCCCTGTGTCCGCCCTGTCATGCCCGCGGATCATCTCTGGCATGGCGCCATCATGCACCGGAAAATCAGCGATCCCATAATCTTCCTGTGCATAGCGAAGCCAGCGCCGCGCTTCTCGAAGGCGAAATGGTAAATGGCTATGTGCGCTCATAGATGACCCGCCCTTCCTGAACGGCCTGACCGACTACGTGCCAGAAACAGCCTTTCAAACGGGCTACTTCTTCCGGCGTGGCTACAAAAATATCTTTGGCCACGGGCAGATCTGAAAGCACCCGCCGCATGGCAATAGCCGTTTCCCGCTTATGGTCCACCTTGTCGAGAACGACAAGCAGATCCAGATCGCTTGCTTCGTCGGCCTGGTACCGGGCATGCGAACCGAACAGTACGATCTGAACTGGATTGAAATGCTGCACCAGGCGACGTACGATTTCGTCGAGATAGGTAAGCGCCGGGGATGTCTGGACAGCCATTCGTTCTATTGCCGCGTTTCCGAGGAGGTATAAAAGAATTGGTGCTGATGGTTCCGAATGGGACGGAGCTTTAACCCCGCCGCTGCCAGACCAGCCGCACGGTGGCGGCGGGGCCGCGGTGGCCCGGTCCTTCGTTCAGCTCGGGCGTGGCATTTTCCAGCAGAAGAATGCCTTCCGGCTCGAAATGACGGCGCAGTTCGTCGGCTGTCACCATCCAGCTCGGATCGGGCGGGCCGCCGCTGGTGTAGCCCTCGGTGCGTTGCTCGGGACGAAACCACTCGGCAATCAGATGCCCGCCGGGGCGCAGGATGCGATGGATCAGTGCATAGAGGGCCGGACGCGCTTCGGGCGGCAGGTGCAGAAAGGTGATCACCACGGCGTCCCAGGTGCGGTCCGGTTGCCATCGGGTGACGTCGGCCTGGATCGTTTCGACGACGACGTCCTGCTGCGCGGCCAGCCGGCGCGTTTTTTCCAGACCGGCCTTGGCGTAATCGACGGCTGTTACCCGAAAGCCCTGTCGGGCCAGCCAGACGGCATTGCGGCCTTCGCCGGCACCCAGTTCGACGATCTCGGCGCCGGGCCGAAGGTACCGCGGCGCGACTTCAGCCACGAAGGCGTTGGGCTCGGTCCCGTAGAGGAACGTCGGCTCCGCAAAGCGCTGATTCCAGCGTTCAGGGCGCATCGTTCAGCAATTCACTGAGGGGTTGGCGTGCCCAGAGCACGGTGCCCGTCTGCAGGGCGGTTCGGGCCAGCGGCTGGCCATGCCGGATCTCGGCCAGTGTGTAGGGAAAGAGGTCCAGATCTACTGGAAACGTCTCGGGGCGGTATCGGTCGATCCGCTCCAGAAAGGAGTGAGCCGAGTCCCGGAGCACCACCAGCACATCTACGTCGCTTCCCACGCCGGCCTCGCCGCGTGCCCATGAGCCAAAGCACACCACGGCCAGCACCTCTTCGCGCTGTCGGAGGGTTTCGACGAGCGCCTGCAGTGCCGCCTCAACCTGACTTCGGTTCAGCGAGAAGACCGTGACCGAACCGAAGGATTGCTTCTGCACAGCGGATGGCATGCTCGGCTTCTTCGCGGGTAAAGAATTCCGTCGGGGCGCCTTCCACAGTGAAAACTATATATCATCCCATAGAAACCGCACGCAAACCCTGCTGCAGCAGGTGCCAGAGGGTGGCGGGGTCGAGGCCGTTGAGGCCGGTGCGCAGGCGCAGCGTGCACCAGAAATCCAGCGCCAGCATCTGCACGAAGTGGATCGGCACGGCGATCCAGAACGAGCGGCAGCGCCACACGAGCGCGCCCAGCAGCAGCCCGCCGGGGATCGACAGCAGGGCTTCGGCCGCGGGCTTGTTGAAGTGCAGCGCGGCGAACGGAAGCATCTGTACGAAGATCGCGTAGAGGCCCAGCGCCGGGGCCGTGCCGAACAGCACGAACCCCCGCCACAGGTATTCCCAGCCGATCCAGTACACCAGAAACAGCAGTTCATAGAGCAGAAAAATACCCCAGTCGTGGGCGGCGGCCCGAACCCGGGGGTTGATGGCCTGAAAGGCCGGATCGGCCGAGAGCACCCAGGTCCCGATCAGCACCACGGGCACGTAGAGGGCCAGCACGAACAGTCCGAAACGCAGGTCGCCCGTCCCCAGCCCGATCTCGGCGGCGCGGCGCCGGAAGCCCAGCCGGAGCAGTGCCACGGGCACGACAAAGCCCAGCACGCCCTGCAGCACGGTCCACCACGTCCAGGCGGCCAGTGGCGTGGCCGGAAGCGCCAGCGCCGGTGCCAGCGTGTCGAGGTAGAAGGTGCGGCGGCCGACGAGCAGCTGCAGGTAGGCGAGCAGCGGCGCGGCCAGCAGGACCACAACGGCCTGACGGTCGAGCCGCTGCAGCGCCCGTCGCAGGCGGTGCAGTTCCGGGGCGAGGCGGCCGCTCATTCCGAAGCCGGAGGCGTTTCGGCCGGCAGATAGCGCATGAAAAACTCGTAGATGCGCAGGATGCGGTCCATGCGGCGCTTCGGATCGCCCGAGCGCGACAGCTCGTGCCCTTCGTCCGGATAGCGGACGTACTCGACGGGCCGGCCCAGGATTTTCAGGCTTTTGTAGAGCATTTCACTCTGGATGACGCCGGTGCGCAGGTCCCGATCGCTGTGCATGATCAGCAGCGGCGTGCGGATCTGATGTACCCAGGTGATCGGCGAGTTGTACAGGATCACGTCGCGCACCGAGGCCGTGTCGCCATGCAGCAGCGCAGGCGTTTCCCGATCCCACGGGTAGCCGCCGAAGTGCCAGGGCACGAGCCGCCAGGCATTTCCTTCACCGAGGAAGGTCTGCAGGTCGTAGACGCCGCGCTGGGCCACGGCCGCTTTGAAGCGATGGTCATGCGCCACGATCCAGGCCGTCAGGTAGCCCGCATAGGAGCCGCCGGTTACCACCTGGCGCTCCGGGTCGATCCACGGCAGGCGGGCCGCCGCGCTCGCCACGGCCAGCACGTCGCCGGCCGGTCCATCGCCCCAGTCCTGGTAGTTGGCCCGACGGAAGGCGCGGCCGTAGCCACCCGAGCCGCGCGGGTTCGAGAACACGACGGCAAAGCCCTGGCTCGCAAAAAACTGGAATTCGTGCCACATGGTGGCTTCGCCCGGCCCCCACATGGCCGCCGGCCCGCCGTGGATTTCCAGCAGCATGGGGTAGCGCCGGCCCTTCTCGAAGAAGGCCGGCTTCATCACCCAGTACTGGATCTCCAGCGTGTCGCGCTTGAGCGTGAACGCCTCGGGCCGGCTCAGCCGCTTCGTGCGCAGCCAGGAGGCGTTGTGTTCGGTGAGACGATGGGGACGCTTGAAGGCCAGGTCGGACGCGTAGAGTTCGTACGGATTTGTCGGTTCGGTGAGCACGTAGTAGACGGTGGCCTCGCTCAGGTCGTAGTCGCGCACGCCGCGGTCGTAGTCGAGCAGGCGCTCGATTTTCGGCCGCAGGCGCACCACCTCGTCGGCGGTGAAGCGGGCGCGTGAGGCGGTGGTGTCCGGTGCCGTTGCTCCGGCAGGGCGTGGCGGGTGCAGGTCGAAAAATGGAATGCGATAGAGCGGAAAGCCGCCGTTCGAGGGTGCCACGAAGTACAGATAGCGCATGTCGGGCGCCCATTTCAGGTTGCCCGCCGAGCGGTCGAAGTGCAGCGTGAGCAGCTCCGGCGGGCGGCGACCGTCAAGGCGAAACAGACCGATCTCGGTCTGAGCGTAGCCCGAGTCGGCCAGCGGCGAGGCCAGAAAGGCGATCCACTGGCCGTCGGGCGACGGCGTGGGTGCAAAGAGCGCGTAGCCGTCGATGTGGAGCAGCAGGTTGATGCGGCTGGTATCGACGTCGATCAGATAGAGGTCGCTCCCGCGCGTGCGGTCCGGATGGCGCGTGGAATCGAGCAGGGCGGCGGCCACGATCTGGCGGCCGTGCGGCAGCCATTCGGCGCCGGAGAATGAGAAGAAGCCATGGGTCAGCGCCCGGGGCTTCGCGCCGGGACGGGGTTCGACGACGTACAGGTGCTGAAAACGCAGCTGAGGCTGCAGCGACTGCTCGCCCTGAAAGTCGAGCCGGTGGAAGACGCGTGGATTTTCCTTGGCCTCATTGCGGGCTAGCCAGGCGCGGATTTCGGCGAGCGAGCCGTCGGGGTTCGGTCGGGCGCCGGCCGTGTCGGACGCCGTGCGGGCCGGTCGTTCATCGGGCCAGGGTGGCGTGCCCTCGGCGCGGCGCACGTCCTTTTCGGAGAGCGTGGCGGTAAAGAGCAGCAGCGAGCCGTCCGGACGCCAGCGGGGCCGGCTCGCGCCGTGGCGGAAGTCGGTGAGCTGCTCGGCCTCGCCGCCGAAGAGGGAGATCACGAAGAGCTGGGGCTTACCGCCGACCGGCCGTACGAAGGCGATGCGGTCGCTTTCCGGATGCCAGGCGGGCTGGCTGGCCGTCCGGTCGCCGTGTGTGTAGGCGCGGGGCGGTGTGCTCCCGTCGGTGGGCACCAGGTACAGGTGCGTGCGGTAGGCGTAGCGCACGTCGGGTTCGGTCTCGACGGTGTCGATCTGGCGCACGATATAGGCGAGCCAGCGGCCGTCGGGTGAGACCGTCGGACTTTCGAGCTGGCGAATGCGCAGCAGGTCGGTGACCGTGATCGGCTCGTTGCCGTCCTGGGCAAAGGCGGTCCATGCCAGCACCAGAGAAAGCAGTGCGATCCTTCCGGCGCGACGCATCGCGGTATGCATGGTCGTCGAAGGCTGAATCCCTGAGCAGACGCGGAAAAAGATACGAACCCGACGTCAGCGATGGGCGATTCCGCTGGGAATTCGCAGAAGGCTCAGCCCAGTCCCAGCAGGCGGCCGCCCTGGTAGACGAATAGCGAGAACAGGTAGGCCAGCGCGAACATGTACAGCCACATGACGGCCGGCCACTTCCAGGTGCCCAGTTCGCGCCGCGCTACGGCCAGCGTGCTCATGCACTGAAGCGCGAACACGTAGAAGACCATCAGGCTGACGGCCACCAGCGGCGAAAAGGCCGGATCGGCCCGCAGCGCCTGACGCAGGATGACTTCGTCTTCGCCGGCATGCGCCACGCCGTAGATGGTGGCCATGGTGCCCACGATCACCTCGCGCGCCGGGAAGGAGGAGATGATGCCGGCCGTGATCTTCCAGTCGAAGCCCAGCGGTCGCATGAGGGGTTCCAGGGTGTGGCCAAGGCGTCCGATAAAGCTCTGACTGATCTGGCGCGAAGCCTCGGCGTCGGTGATGGGGGCCAGGCGCTCTTCGTAGGTCGCTTCCAGTTCGACAAACGCCGAAGAAGGCGCTCCGACCGCTTCCAGGCTATCCCGGGCATGGGCATACCAGGCTTCCAGCGTTTGGCGTTGCGCAGCCAGCTCGGGATCCTGAGCGGCACGCGGGAAGCTGGCCAAAAACCAGATGACAATACTCAGGCCAAAGATGACCTTACCGGCCCGTACAACAAACGCTTTGGCACGGTCGATCATGCGGTAGACGACCTGCTTGAATTGGGGCGCCCGGTAGGGCGGCAGCTCCATGACGAAGTAGGCGCTCTCCCCCTTGAAAACGAAGGTCTTGAGCACCCAGGCCGCCACGAAAGCCATGCTTGTTCCCAGTAGATAGAGCCCAAACATGGCCAGCCCCTGCGTATTCAGGGGACCCAGGACCGGAATGGCTGGAATAAAGGCAGAAATGAACAGCGTGTAGACAGGCAGACGGGCTGAGCAGCTCATTAGCGGCGTGACCATGATCGTGATAATCCGGTCGCGCTCGTTGTCAAGTGTGCGGGCGGCCATGATGGCGGGCACGGCGCAGGCATAGCCGCTGAGCAGGGGGATCACCGAGGCGCCGCTCAGGCCCAGCCGGCGCATCAGGCGATCCATGATGAAGGCGGCGCGGGCCATGTAGCCGGTGTCTTCCATGAGGCCCAGGAAGAAAAAGAGCAACAGGATCTGGGGCAGGAAGACCAGCACGTTGCCCACGCCCGTGATGGCGCCATCGACGATCAGGTCTTCGATCAAACCATCCGGCATGATCGCGCGCACTTGCTCACCGGTCCATGCCACTGCCGCCTCGATGGCGTCCATGAACGGCACCGCCCAGGAAAAGATCGCCTGGAAGATGAGCAAGAGCATGCCAAAAAAGATCACCGGCCCGGCCACGCGGTGCGTGAGCACGGCGTCGATCCGATCCGAAAGCGTGCGCTCCTGAGCATCCGGGCGGCGATGCAGCACCTCAGCGACGAGCGCGCTTAACCAGCCGTAGCGGCCGATCATCTCGGCCTGCAGGTACGGAACCTTACGGGCTTCCAGCTCCTGGCGGGCGGCCTGTACAGCTTCGTAGAAGCGTGGCGCCCGGTGTTTCCAGGAGTCAAGCAGTATATCGCTGGTCAGTGCACTGAGCGCCTCGAAGAAGCGCTGTCGTTCGGGCACATCCGGTGCTTCTGCACCCAGGCGCTGCGCCAGGTCGTCAACTACGGAGGCTACCGCCGGCATCAGCGTCCAGCGCCGCTCCGTCGGCGGGGACGGAACGCCATGCAGCAGGGTCTCTTTGAGGCGATCCACCCCTTGGCCTTTGCGGGCAACAATCGGCACGACCGGGACGCCCAGTAGATGGGCCAGTCGATCTACGTCTAACTCCAGGCCGTTTTCGGCCAGGGCATCCATCATGTTAAGGGCCACCACCACCGGCAACCCCAGGTCCATGATCTGCGAGACCAGGTAAAGGTTGCGCTCCAGGTTGGTGGCGTCCACCACACACACCACCACATCAGGGGCTGGCTCGCCCCGCATGCGCCCGACCAGCACGTCATAGGCTACGCGTTCATCGATAGAGCGGGGGTTGAGGCTGTAGGTGCCGGGTAGGTCCACCACCTCAATATTTTCGTGGCCAACTAGCCGACCACTTTTGCGCTCGACCGTCACGCCCGGATAGTTGGCCACCTTCTGGTGCAACCCGGTCAGCAGGTTGAAGAGCGTGGTCTTGCCCACATTCGGGTTGCCGGCCAGTGCGATGCGGTGGGCAACGGCCGGCGCCCGGGGCGCTTCGACGGCAACAGCCGGTTCGTGGCAGCTTCCGCTCATAACCGCTCCACCAGAATCAGCTCGGCTTCGTGCTTGCGAATGGAGAGGTGGAAGCCACGGACTTTCAGGTCGATGGGATCACCCAGGGGAGCCAGCCGGACCAGCTCGACTTCGATGCCGGGCAGCAGGCCCATTTCGAAGATGCGCGGCGGCAGCTGATCGCTGACGTAGCCCGTCACGCGGCCCCGCTCGCCCGGCCGGAGATCACGCAGCGTCGTCATCGTTCAGGCGGGCACGGCAAACAGCCGCATGGCCACTTCGCGCTGGAGCGCCAGCCGACAGGCACCTAGCCCCAGAATGCACTTGTCGGCGTTGAGCATCACGCAAGCCCGGCAGCCCTCGCGCACGCCCAGTTCTCGCAGCCGTTGGGCCTGCTCCTCGTCGAGGGCCAGCCACTCGATCTGCACGTACTGTCCTTTCTGGAAACAGGTCAACGGGGCCGCATCACTCCGCATGGCTTCCTACCTCCGGCCGATGGCTTCAGCTTAGACATAGTCTAAATGTCTGCGCGCAGAAATGCAACGCCCGACGTCTGCGGGGTTTCCTCTTCAAGAAATTTTTAGGAGTTACGCAGTTGAATGAAGGATCAGGGAGGGAGAGGCCAAGTAATGACGGATAGCCTCCCGAAGGATGGTCTGTTTGGCCTCAAACCAGCTGATACCACGCTGCAAACGGGCCACTTCCAAGCGCAAAAAGGCTCCA
>JGI12341J12878_1000134_pt1 | contig 34061 bp, 27 predicted proteins | sample Passage260B_FD_12878 | JGI IMG/M metagenome (IMG submission 12878)
CTCCTTTCTTTGGCTGGGTTTTTTTCGTCAAACACCATTCTACCAAAGAATAGGAGCCCTTTTTATGTTTTTAAAAGAGTTTTACTTTCGAAATTCAGGATGATGTCATCATGGTCTATAAAATTGACCGTCTGGCTCGAAAGTTAAAAGATGCATTGGAGATCAGTGAAACCTTTGAAAACAATAACGCCAAACTTATCAGTTTAAGAGAAAATGTCGATACTACAACACCTGCTGGGCGAACCATGTTTCAAATGATGTGTTCCTTTGCAGAACTTGAAAGAAACACAATTGTTGAACGCGCGAAACTGGGTATGACCCAGCGCGCAAAACAGGGAAAGTACAACGGCGGTATCGTTTTAGGTTACGATGCCGTAAACAAAGAGCTTTTTATCAACGAAGAGGAAGCCAAAATTGTCCGCACGATCTTCGATTATGCAGAGCAAGGAATGGGATTAAAGGCGATTACACGCCGCATTAACGAAATGGGTTACCGGACCAAAAAGAATAATCTGTTCAATGTCCTTGGCGTCAAAAACATCTTGACCAACCCGATTTACATTGGAAAGATCAGATTCAATCAATTGGAAAATTGGGCGGAGAAGCGGCGAAAAGGGAAAAATGAAGAATATATATTGGCCGATGGTACTCATGACCCGATTATTTCGCTTGAACAGTGGGAAAATGTTCAGCGAATCATGAAGAAGCGTTCATATAAGACTGTACGTTCTCACACTCCGTTTATTCTTGCAGGATTGCTACGATGCCCTAAATGCGGACATGGTATGGTTGCGGGCCGGTCTAAAGGTTCATCTGGTCAAACCTACCGCTACTACAATTGCGGACAACACCACAACAAAGGAAAAGCCGCTTGCAGTCCTCACGGAATTCGCGCTGACGTAGCTGAGCAACAGGTTTTTGATGAGCTGTCCCGAATCGTTACAAATGATTTTTTGCTACACAAACTGGTGGAAAAGATCAATTCCGACAGACTTCACGCTGAGAAACCACTTCTTGAAGAGAAAAACTTCCTCGAAAGCAAAATTGCAAAAACGCAGAAAAAACTTGATAACCTTAAGGAGAAAATCCTGACGGATACCGAGCTTTTAGATATGTTCAAGCCAAATCTGATCGCACTTCAGGACGAACTTAAAGCCCTCTATAAACAACGTGAGGAATTGCTCATCAAAATCGACAACCAGCAATTGGAACCAGTTGACTTTGACTCATTGAAAAAACTGCTTTCAGACTTCTACAATGTGCTGATGAGCGTCGAGCCTGATGAACAAAAATCGCTTCTCCGGTTGATCATCAAAGATATTCAGATTACAAAAGATGCCCCCAGGAAAGTCGGACGGCGAGTGACTCAGATCAATCTGCTGTTTGATTTCACAATTGATGCTCTCCAGTCCGACTCCTATGAATTGTTGAGAAGGATTTACGATATTGACTTTATCGACTTCGATCCGCGCTGGCTGGATGATGTTAACCCATCAAATTTTCATAAAACCATGCTAGGGGAGGTGATGAACTCCCATAATATTTTACCATTAGCGATGATACGGCTCCCCGCGCATGATGCGGAATGCCCGGTACAGCTGTTCCAGCAGCATGACCCGCATCATCTGGTGAGGATAGGTCAGGCGGCCGAAGGACAGCCGCCTGTCGGCGCGCCGCAGCACTTCGGGGGCAAGGCCCAGTGAGCCGCCGATGACGAAGGCCACCGAACCGCCCCCGTACACGGCCTGCTTCTCGAGAAAAGCAGCCAGCTGCTCGCTGGTCCACAGTTCGCCTTCCACATCCAGCGCCACGACATGGACGTTCTGTCCGAGCGCCGCGAGAATGCGCTCCCCTTCCCGCGCTTTCACCTGCGCTTCTTCCGCCGGGCTGAGCGACTCCGGGGCCCTCTCGTCGGGCACCTCCCGAATCTCCAGCCGTGCGTAAGGACGCAATCGTTTCTCGTATTCCTTGGCTGCTTCGGTCCAGTATTTCTCTTTCAGTTTGCCGACCGCGACGATGCGGATGTTCATGCTTGGACTCCCCCGCTCCTGAACCGCGCCAACGAGTTCTCTCCCGGCAGAAACAGCACCGCCGCGACAACCGCCGCAAGGATTACGCTCGTGACGGCCGGGTCGTAGTGGGAACCGTCCACGGGGAAAAGCACATACGTGACGTTGACCATGGCATGGAAAAGCACCGCCACCGGCACCTGCCGCCCGCTGCCCATGTAGAGCCAAACGATCAGCACGCGCGCGAAGATGGTAAAGACGCATTGCCAAAAAATCCATGCGGCGGAACGGCCCGCCTGGGCATAGGGGATCACGTGCCAGACCGCCCACACCGCGCCCAGGATGAGGGATGCCGCCAGAGGGCTTGTCCGCTTCAGCAACGGATCGACGGCGTACCCCATCCAGCCCGCTTCTTCGGCCAGGGCGGCGAAGATAAACACGAGAAATGCCGCAAGCGCGGACCCGAAGGAAAACGCCGGCTCAGGCAGCGGCCTTCCCAGCATGCGCATCGCCGCGTAGGACAGCAGCATGACCACGGGCATCGTCAATAAGGCGAGCAGATACCAGATCCAAAACCGCCCAAAGCGAAATGCAAACACCCGGTTGAACAGCATCCGGACGCCGCCGCGCCCTGCCCGCAGGCCGGCCAGAAGGACCGCCGCCAGCAGCGGGCAGGCGGCCTGGAGCGCGCTGACCGGAATTTGGGCGAAAACGGGGGTCCGACTCCAGAACCCCAGCAGCCAAAACGGAATCGAAAGGGCGAAAAGCAGCAGAAAAAAGGATTTCGCCGCTTTGTCGCCGGAACCGGCGGTGTCGATCGGAAGCCCCTCCCCGTCCCGATGCCCGGGCGCACTCTCCAAGTTTCTCCATTGAAAATTTTACCGCAGGGTCAAGGCGTTTTCATCCCGCCGATCCGACCCGCTGCCCGCTGAACTGGCTTTCGTACAATTCGGCGTAAAACCCTTTTTTCGCCAGCAGCTCTTCGTGGGTGCCCTGCTCGATCACGGCCCCGTCGCGCATGACCAGGATCAGGTCGGCGTCTCGGATCGTGGACAGGCGGTGCGCGATGACGAAGCTCGTGCGTCCTTTCATCAGCCGGCTCATGGCGCGCTGGATCTGCAGCTCCGTCCGCGTATCGACGTTGCTGGTCGCCTCGTCCAGGATGAGCATGGGCGGATCGGCCAGAAACGCCCGCGCGATCGTGAGCAGCTGTTTCTGGCCCTGCGACAGGTTGGACGCTTCTTCGTTCAGCACGGTGTCGTACCCGTCCGGCAACGTGCGGATGAAGCGGTCGGCATACGCCGCCTTCGCCGCGGCCACCACTTCCCCGTCGGTGGCGCCCTCCTTGCCGTAGGCGATATTGTCGCGGATCGTACCGTGGAACAGCCAGGTATCCTGCAGCACCATCCCGAACATGCCGCGCACATCGCTCCGCGCCATTTCGGCGATGTCCCGCCCGTCGATGGTGATGCGGCCGCCCTTCAAATCGTAAAACCGCATCAGCAGGTTGACCAGCGTCGTCTTGCCGGCGCCGGTCGGCCCGACGATGGCGACGGTCTGGCCCGCTTTGACGTCGATGTTCATGTCCTCGATCAACGGCACGTCGTCCCGGTACGAAAAACGCACATGCTCGAAGCGGACGTTCCCCGCGGGCTTGCCGGACGAAACCGCGCTCACGGGATCCGGCGTCTCCTCTTCCTCATCCAGGAGCTCGAATACCCGCTCCGCCGCCGCGATTGTGGCCTGGATGATGTTGGCGATTTGCGCCGTCTGCGTGATCGGCATGGTGAACTGCCGGGAATACGAGATGAACGCCTGCACGTCGCCGATCTCGATCGCCCGGCGCATGACGAAAATACCCCCAAGCACGCAGATGAACACGTAGCCGATGTTGCCGATGAAGCCCATGACGGGCATAATCACGCCGGACAGAAACTGCGCGCGCCAGCCGGCCTCGTACCATTTGCCGTTGATTTCCTCGAAACGTTCGATGGACCGCTTCTCCCTGCCGAACGCCTTGACCACGGGATGCCCGGTAAACATTTCTTCCACGTGGCCGTTCAATTCCCCGAGCGACCGCTGCATGTCCCGGAAATGCTTTTGCGACCGTTTCGTGATGAACCCGATCGCCACGAAACTGAGGGGCAGCGTCACCAGCGCGATCAGCGTCAGCACCGGGCTGATCGTCAGCATCATCACCACCGCGCCGACCAGCATCACCACGGATGAGATGAACTGGGTCAGGCTTTGCTGGAACGTGTTGCTGATCGTGTCGATGTCGTTCACCACGCGGCTGAGCGTATCCCCGTGCGGCCGGGCGTCAAAAAACTTCAGCGGCAGGCGGGCCAGCTTGCGATTGACCGATTCGCGCAGATCGTATACCATCTTCTGCACGACGCCGGCCATCACGTATTGCTGGAGATAGGCAAACAGCGCGCTGGCGACGTACAGGGCCGCAAGCGTCAGCAAAATTTCCCCGATCCGTCCAAAATCGATGCCCGTCCCGGTCCCCCTGATCATCCCGAGCAACCCCTCGAACATCACGGTCGTCGCCTGGCCCAGAATCTTGGGGCTGAAGATGGTGAACACCGTGCTGAGCACCGCGGTCAGAAACACAAAGGCCAAAGCGGGAGCGTGCGGCCGGAGAAAGGCCGCAAGCCGCCGAAGCGTCGCCTTGAAATTTTTCGGTTTTTGCTGCGCCATGCCCATCATGCCCGGTCCGTGATGGGGTCCGGGCAAGGGTCTGGAGTGCCGTGCCGGCCGGCTCATGCGATTTCCTCCTCCGAGAGCTGCGAAGCCACGATCTCGCGATAGACTTCGCATGTCTCCAAAAGTTCGCGATGCGTGCCGATGCCGGCCACTTCCCCCTGGTCGAGCACGACGATCCGGTCTGCGTCCATCACCGTGCTGACCCGCTGGGCCACGACGATGACCGTGGCGCCGCCGATCTCCTCCCGCAGCGCCCGGCGCAGCGCGGCATCGGTCTTGTAATCGAGGGCCGAAAAGCTGTCGTCGAACAGGTATATGGCCGCTTTGCGCACCAGGGCGCGGGCGATGGTCAGCCGCTGCTTCTGCCCGCCGGACAGATTGGCGCCGCCCTGCTCGATGATCGTATCGTACCCGCCCTTCCATTCTTCGATGAACGTCGCGGCCTGGGCCACCTCCGCGGCCCGGCGCACTTCCTCGTCCGTCGCGTCTTCCCTGCCGTAACGGATGTTTTCGGCGACCGTGCCGCTGAACAAAATCGACTTCTGCGACACCAGCCCGATCCGCCCGCGAAGCCGCGCCAAGGGGAATTCCCGGACATCCTTGCCGCCCACCAGCACCTGCCCTTCATCCGGATCGAAAAACCGGGGAATCAGGTGAATCAGCGTCGATTTGCCGGATCCCGTGCCGCCGATAATGGCCGTCACCTCGCCGGGCCTCGCCGTGAACGAGACGTTGCGCAACGCCGGCATTTCCGCTCCGGGATACCGGAAGGTCACCTGGCGAAACTCCACGGAAAGCGGGCCTTGATCCAGTCCGTCCGCAGACTCCGTGACGCCGTGCCCGTCCCGCAGCGCCGGTTTCGTGTCCAGCACTTCGTTGATCCGGATGGCGGACGCCTGCGCGCGGGGCAGCAGGATGAACATCATCGAAGCGAACATGAGCGAAAACATGATCTGCCACGCATACTGAATAAAAGCCATCAGATCCCCGACGCCCAGATGCCCGGCCTCGATCCGGAACCCTCCGAACCAGACGATTGCCAGGACCGCCACGTTGACCGTCAGCGTCATGAGCGGCATCGTCAAGGCCATCAGCCGGTTGATCCGGATCGCGGTGCCGGTCAGATCGCGGTTCGCCCCCTCGAACCGCCGCTGTTCGTATTCCGACCGATTGAAAGCGCGGATGACGCGGACTCCGGTCAGGCGTTCGCGCAGCACGCGGTTCAGGGTATCCAGCTTGATTTGCAGCGCCCTGAACAGCGGTCCGGCTTTCCGGAACAGAATCAGGATGAGGATCGCCAGCACCGGAATGATGGCCACGATCGTAAGCGCCAGCGTGGCGTCGATGGATACCGCCATGATCACGCCGCCGATGCACATCATCGGCGCCATGACCATCACGCGCATCAGCATGGTGAGCACCTGATACACCTGCTGCACGTCGTTGGTCGTCCGCGTGATCAGCGAAGCGGTGCCGAGCCGATCGAATTCGCGCAGCGAGAAGGATTCCACGTGCGAGAACATGCGGCTTCGCAGATCCCGCGCGAACCCGCCCGCCGACTTGGCCGACCAAAGGCTGGCGCCCACCGAGCAAGCCCCGCCGAGGCCGGCTACCAGCAACATGAGGCCGCCGATGCGCCAGATATAGGCGAGGTCCTCCCGCACCACGCCTTTGTTGACGATATCCGCCATCAGTGTCGGCAATACCAGCTCGGCCAGCGACTGCAAAAACACCAGCGCCAGCGCCACCGCGACTTGCCAGCGGTACGGCTTCAAAAACGCAAGCAGCCTGATCACGACCGGTCCCCCTCGCCAAAAGCGGCATGGCCCCCCTGCGGCCTGCACGACCCGTGTTTTTCCTCGAAATATTGAATGACCTCGCTGAGCAGCTCCGCCAAAAGCCGGGCCCGTTCCTCGCCCAGCCGCCCGATGAGCCCTTCCATCTCCTTCCGCATGGCTTCTTCCGCCCCCCGCGTGACCCGCAAACCTTCGTCGGTCAAGCGGACGCGCACGACGCGCCGGTCTTCCGGATCCGGTCCCCGCTCCACCAGCCCTTTTAATTCCAGGCCGTTAATCATTTGCGTCACCGACGGCGTCTTGACCGGAAGCAGGCTTCCCAGCTCGGACACCTTCGGCCCGCGCTGATGCATGCGCAAATGCCGCAGGATGACATAGAGCAGAATCGATTCGCCGTACGTGCAACCCTCCACCATCCGGCCATACCACTGCACGCGTCCGACGTGCCTCAGCACGCGAATCAACTTCTGAGACAGCGTTTCTTCCACCGCCCACACCCTTTGCGCCAAAATACTTAGTTAAGTAACCTAATTATAAGAAGGCCATTCGCCCCTGTCAAACGGCGGCCGCCCGGGCCGCGGACGGCGATGCCGCCTTACGCGCCCACCGCCGCCGAATCCTGTTGCGCCCGATACATTGCGTAATATTTGCCGCGCAGCGCCATCAGCTCGTCGTGCGTGCCGCGCTCCACGATTCGCCCGCGATCCAGCACCAGAATCTGGTCGGCCGAACGGATCGTCGACAGCCGGTGCGCGATCACGAACGTCGTGCGTCCCCGTTTGAGCACGTCGAGCGCGCGCTGGATGATCGCTTCCGTCTCGGTGTCGACATGGGAAGTCGCCTCGTCCAGGACGAGAATGGCCGGATCGAATGCCAGCGCCCGGGCGAACGAAATGAGCTGGCGCTGTCCGGCTGACAGCGTCGCGCCCTTCTCCATGATCGGCGCGTCGATGCCGCCCGGCAAATTCGCGAACATGTCGTAGGCGCCCACATCCCGCAGCGCCTGCTCCACCCGCTCCCGCGAAATGCCCGGATCCCCCAGGCTGACATTGGACGCGATCGTGCCCGTGAACAGAAACGGATCCTGCAGCACGATGCCCATGTGGCGGCGCAAATGCTGCCTGGGCCACTCCCGGATGTCCTTGCCGTCGATCAGGATGGTTCCCTGCTGAACGTCGTAAAACCGGAACAAGAGATTCATGATGGTGCTCTTGCCCGAGCCGGTATGCCCGACCAGCGCCACGGTCTCGCCGGGCTTGGCGCGGAACGAAATGTTGCGCAGCACCGGTTCGCCGTCCTTGTACGCGAACGATACGCCGCGGAACTCCACATCGCCCCGGTATCGCGGCAGATCGCCTTCCGCCACTTCCACCCCCGGCTCATCCAGCAATTCGAATACCCGCTCCGCCGACACCCGGGCCGTTTCCAGATTGGGCAACTGGTTGACAATGCCCACAACCGGGTTCATCATCCGGTTGATCAGCTCAATGGCCGCGTAAAGCACCCCCACCGTCACGGACGGGCCAAGCAGATCGCCGGCAAACAGCAGCACCATCACCAGAAGCATCAGATTCCGCAGCAAGTGGACCAGGTTGTAGGACGTCAAAGCGTTCAGCATGACCAGCTTGTTTTGATAGGTGAAATACGAGCGGTTCAATTCGTCGAACTCCCGGCTCGTCCGCTCCTCTCGGCGGAACGCCCGAATGATCGGCATCCCCTGGATCGTCTCGTTGATCATCGCGTTGATGTCGCCCAACCTGGCCCGCAGAAAACGGTTGATCCTGCCGGCCACCCGGCGGTACAGCAGAATCCAGGCCGCCAGGATCGGAATCATCGGCAACGCGAACAACGCCAGACGCACATCCAGCAAAAACAGCGCCACGAGCACCGCGGCGATGGTCAGGATGCCCGAGAAAAAGTTGGCCAGCACGTTCACGAACAGCTCGCGCACCGCCTCGGTGTCGTTCGTGATCCGCGAAACGATTTTCCCCGCCGGCATGTTGTCATAGTACCCGACCGGCAGGCGCTGCGTGTGCGCGAACACGTCCTCCCGCATCTTCTGCATGATCCGGTTGGCCGAGATTTGCAGCATCAGCCGCTGGCCGTACGTGAACAAGGAGCCGAACAGGAGCAGGCCCAGATACAGCGCGGCAAGCCGGATCATTTCCTCCAGTTCCGGGCGGAAGAACGCCCATAATTCCTGCGTCGGAACATGGATCGCCGGATAGCGCCGCATGCCTTCCCCCGTCTCCACCGTCAACACGCCGCCGTCCACGGAGCGCTTGCCGTCCGCGGTCACATCGCCTTCCACGAAGTAGTAGCTGCGCCCGACCTGCAGCACCCTCGCGGGAGCGCCCATGGGCTCACCGGGTGCGAAGCGGTCCTCCCGTTTGTACCATTTGCCGCGGAACGGCACCGCTTTCTCCTGCTCGCCGGGCACCTCGCGCCAAACCTTTTCAATGCCGAGTATGTTTTCGTCGATGACCCGCCTGGCCAGAAACGGCGCCGTCATGTCGACGATCAGCGCAAGCACCAGGAGGACCAGCGCGATCCAGATCGTTTTTTTGTACATGAGCGCACACCCAAGCAAACGTTTCCCCGTCGTGCGCATCCGATCCGATTCCTTTCCCGTCAAATGTGCGCCGCGGGCTCCGTTTCCGCGGCCGGAACCCGTCCGGCGCTCATCGTCCTTCTGCGACCGCTTCCAGCTGCTGGCGCTCAAACTGCTCGCGGTACCAGCCGCCCTTGTCCAGCAGCTCCTCGTGCGTGCCGCGCTCGACAATGCGCCCTTCGTCGAGCACCAGGATCAGGTCGGCGTGCATCACCGCCGACAGCCGGTGGGTCGCAATGATCGTCGTCTTGCCGGCCCGTTCCTTGCGGATGCCGTCGATGATTTCCGCTTCCGTTCGGCCGTCCACGGCGGACAGGGCGTCGTCGAGGATGAGAATTTCGGGATCCGCGATCAGCGCCCTCGCGATGCTCACCCGTTGCTTCTGGCCGCCGGACAGCGCCACGCCTTTTTCCCCGACCATCGTGTCCAGTCCGTCCGGCAGGAACGCCACGTCCTTCTTGAACGCCGCCCGCTCCAGCGCCCGTTCCAGCGCGGCTTCATCCGCTTCCGGCCCGACGCCGAACAGGATGTTTTCGCGAACCGTGCGGGAGAACAGGAGCGGCTCTTGCGGCACGTATCCGATCCAGCCGAGCAACCGGTCCAGCGGCAGCCGTTCGATCGGCACGCCGCCGATCAGGATTTCCCCTTGCCCGGACGGGTACTCCCTTAGCAGCTGGCGCAGAAGCGTCGTTTTGCCGCTGCCCGTCCGCCCGACAATGCCAAGGGTCTGTCCCCGTTCCAGGCGGAACGACACGTCGACCAGATTGTCGACCGCCGAACTGGGATATCGGAACGTCACCTTCCGGAATTCGATCCATGCCGGGACGTCGACGGTGAGAGGGTCCTTCGGTTCGGTGACGTCCGGCTTGCAGGCCAGCGTCTCGTTCACCCGGTCCAGCGAGGCGTTGCCGCGCTGCATGACGTTGATCAGCTCGCCGATCGCGAACATCGGCCAGATCAGCATGCCGAGGAACACATGGAACGACACCATTTCCCCGAGCGTGATTTCGCCGTGAAAGACCAGATAGCCGCCGTAGCAGATGCCGATCAGGTAGCAGAGGCTGACGAGCACTTTGGCGGTGGGCTCGAACAGCGCGTCGATCCGGGCGACGGCAATGTTTTTGCTTAGCACTTCCCGCGTCTTTGCCCGGAAGCGGGCTTCACTCGCTTTTTCCTGCACGAACGCGCGGATGACGCGCACGCCGGACACGGACTCCAGCACCTCGTTGTTCAGCTCGCCGAACGCGTCCTGCGCCCGCATGAACCGCTCGTGGATCATCTTTCCGAACCGCTGCATGAGCAGCGCCATCACCGGCATCGGCATAAGCGAAGCCAGCGTCAGTTTCCAGCTGATCATCGCCAACATGATGACCAGCACCGTCAGCATGAACACCGTGGAATCCACGAGCGTCAGGATGCCGTAGCCCGCCGTGATGGACACCGCCCGCAGATCGTTGGTCGCCCGCGCCATCAGATCCCCCGTGTGGTTGCGCTCGTAAAACGTCGGGGTCATCCGCAGAAAATGGCGCATGAGCCGTTTCCGCAGCGTGAATTCCAGCACGTTCGAGCCGCCGAACAACCCGCGCTGCCAGATGATCGTAAGCAGATAGCTGGCCGCGGCGATGCCGGCCCAAAGGGACATCCAAAAAGCAAACGCCCCGCCTGTCAGCGTGCCTTGATGCACGCCGTCGACCAGCACCCCGATCAGCCAGGGGGGAATGACATCCAGAAAGCCGACGAAGACGAGCAGCAACACGGCCGCCATATACCGTTTCCAATGCTCCCGGAAAAACCACCACAATTTCCCCAATACCTCAAACATGGATCTCCCCCGACCGGTTGCGAACATGTGTTCTGTCAAACGCGTATCAAAAAGGCGCATGATTACGGAGCACGTAACCCATGCGCCCGGTCCATGCGACGGAAAACCTAACGCTTCAAGCGCAATGGACGACGCCCCGTGCCGAATGGGTGACCTGTTGCCGTTTGCGTGTAAACCGTCGGTTTTGCCAACAACACGGGCGTCTCCCCCTTTCAGGAAATCCATTAGCAACTTTACCATCGCGGGGAAATGCTGTCAATGTCCTTTTCGCTATTCGTTATCTTCTTCCTTTTCCGCCAGCTTCAATACCGTCGTGCGCTTCTCGCCGTCGCGGTAAAACGTCACCCTGAGTTTGTCACCGATGCGCTTCTCCCGGTACAAATATTTCCTTAGTTCCAGCGTGCTGCCGATGGGCGTGTCGTCCAGCTGCACGATGATGTCGGGGAACCTGAGCCCGGCTTCCTTGGCCGGACCATAGGTTTCCAGCACGACGACCCCTTCGGTGACGCCTTCGGGAATGACCGGACCGGCCTTCGTTTCCTCCCGGCCCCCGTCCCCGTCCGGGGCGTCCGGTCCGCCGGCGTTTTCTTCATCGTCCCGCATGGCGTCTTCCAGGTATACCGACAGATTGACGGAAGCAACGCCCATGTAGGGACGCTTCACCTTGCCGTACTGGACCAGCGACTCCATCACGGGCAATGCGCTGTGCATCGGGATGGCAAAGCCGATCCCCTCGACGCCCATGAACGCCACTTTCATGCTGTTGATGCCGACCACTTCGCCGTTCAGGTTGGCCAGGGCGCCTCCGCTGTTGCCCTGGTTGATGGCGGCATCCGTCTGGATGACTTCCTGTTCCCAGTCATACTCGCCGTCCTGGTCCAGCGAGATCGGGATGACCCGGTCCGTATACGAGACGATGCCCATCGACAGCGAGTCGCCGAAGCCGAGCGGATTGCCCACCGCGATGACCGTTTCGCCGACGCGCAGCTTGCGCGAATCGCCGATCTCGGCCACGGCGGAAATGTCGCGGCCGTCCACTTCCAGCACCGCCAGGTCGCTGATCGTATCCTTGCCGACGATGGAAGCTGCCAGCTCCTGCCCATTGTTGAGCACCGCCCGAATCTCGGCGGCGTGCTGTACCACGTGGGCGTTGGTGACGATGTAGGCTTTGCCTCCTTTTTTCTGGAAAATGATCCCCGATCCCAGCATGGTGTTTTCCACGCGGAACCTTCTGCCGTCGGCGCGCTGCCCTTCCCGCGCCGCATGGTTGATGATGCTGACCACCACCGGGCGCACCTTGGCGGCCGCCAGGATGGTCCGCTCGGAAGGGTCCACGTATGGAGCGACGCCGGCCATGACCGGGACGTCTCCCCGATACTCCGCGCCCCGGAACGCGCCGAAAAGGGTGAACAGAAGCGCCACCGCAAGGGAACTGATCAGGGAAGAAACAAAAGCCACCCGCACGGTCTGACGGTCGAAAAGCGATCCCCGGGGGAAGCCGGAGTTCCGGCCGCGGAAATGCCAACCGGACCGCCGGGGAATTTTCGTGGAATAGAAATTGTCGCGAAACAGGCCCATGGCCCCATCATCCTTCCAGATCGGAAGCGCGTCTATCGAAAATTCGGGTGGCTCAAACTCCGGAAGAAGGCATACGGCGAGGTGATTTGACTAAAATAGTAATAGAATCGGAGAACGGAAGCAAGGGTGCGCGCGCCCGGAAGAAACCCCGAAGAATTCCCTTCGCCGCGCGCGCCGTAGAAGCTCCGAACGCCCGGAGAAGAAAGGAAGGAATCGCGATGGAGAACGAGCGCGACAGCCTGCTGCTGGCGGTGTGCACGCTCATCGAGCTGCTGGTCGCCAAGGGAGTGATCACCCCGGAGGAGATTCGCCGGACAGCCGCGGAGATGGAAGAAGCGCTGGCGCTTCGCCGTTCGGGCGGCCCGCATCGTCCCACGGCGTCGGACGGTCGGGGTATGTTTCGCACAGCATGAACTCCTCCGGCCGGAAGGTAACCCCGTTTTCCTCCAGTATTCTATTCACCGTGAGCTTGGCCAAATCCATCAGGTTGTGCTCCAGGCTGAGGTGGGCCAGATAGACCCTTCGCGTTGTTCCCGCAAGAAGCCTGAGCAGCGCCTCGCCCGCCGCGTCGTTGGACAAATGGCCCGTGTCGCCCAGGATGCGGCGCTTGACGTTCCACGGATAGCGGCCCATTCTCAGCATTTCCACATCGTGGTTGGCTTCCAGCACCAGCACGTCCGCGTCCGCCAGGCGCCGGATCACCTTGTCGCTGACGTAGCCGAGGTCGGTGGCCATGGCGAGCTTCTTTCCCCCGGCGAAGAAACAGTAGCCGACCGGTTCGGCCGCATCGTGCGACACCGCGTAGGATTCCACCCTGAGGTCGGCAATCTCCAGCACGCCGCCCGTCGGCAGCACCCTGCGCAGGGATGCGTCCAGGTCCGCCAGTTCCCTTCTGAGGGCTCCCAGGGTTTTTTCGTTGGCGTAGACCGGCACGTTGTACTTGCGGACAAACGCCCCCAGCCCGCGGATGTGGTCGGTGTGTTCATGCGTGACCAAGACGGCGTCGATGTCGGCGCCCGACAGGTTCCGCTCCGCCATGAGCGCTTCGATTTTCCGCAGGCTCAGCCCGGCGTCCACCAGCACGGCTGCCTCTTTGGAGGCCACGACGGCGGCGTTGCCGGTGGAACCGCTGGCCAGGATGGTAAACGATAATGACATGTTCTCCTCCGGTTTCTCTCCCCAGGATGTTTCCGCTGTCCGTCGCCCCGCGGAGTTGATCGTTCCGGTCTTGCGCGCAACCTTCTTCTTCAAGCCTTTCGCGCCCGCGGTTTACGGCTGCGGCGAACCGTCCGCGGCGGCGCCCGCGCCTTTCTCCGCGCTTACTTCGCCGCTGATGGCGTGGATATAGTAAATTTCGCCGTCGTCCAGCAAAACCCTCCACGTCGGCGCCGTCACCTGCGTCTCCGTGTCATCGAAAATGTGACCGTGGTAACCCAGGCGAATTTCGCGGATCACCGCCCCGAAGGGCAGATATTTTTCGATCAGGTTCGCGACCGCCTGGGCCGCGGGCAAAACTTTGCGCGCGGGCATCCCCTCGGACGGCAGGATCACGATCCGGTCCTGGCGGTAAGCCGTGATTTTCTGGTCCCGGTGGTGCAATTCCAGCTGCACCCCGAACATCGGCCAGCCGTTCGCCATCCGATGGAACACGAACACGCCGTCCCGGCCGGCGGCCGGGTCGAGTTCGTAGACGTCCAGTTCCGGGATGATTCCCCCGAGTTCCCGCCGCAGTTCCTTCTCCAGAAACGCGATCCGGCTGTCGCGCGGCGGGTCGACGGGAATCGGCCCGCTCTCTTCCCGCCTGGCGAGGAAGGTAAACGTGAGTTCCGAAAGCTGCGGGGTGTGGGTCGGAATGGGAGCGTCGATGCGAATTTGCTTTTGCCGCATGGCCTGCTGCGTCTCCGGCGAAAGCGACGTCCAGCCGGCGGCCGCGTTGATCCGCTGGCTCCAGTCCTGCCACAGTTGATATGCCAAAACGACGTTCAATGCCAGAAAAGCGAGGATGAGCACGGTTTTTGCCTGCCGCCAGTTCATGCCGCTTCACCTCCCGCACTCCGGATTTCCCCCGCGGGGTGATGTTCCCGCCGGGACCTTAACCGTCCGTCACGCGCCATTCGCCGTTCGCCAGACGAATCGCCCACACGGGCACCAGGCGGATGTGGTCGTCGTGCAGGATGGCCCGATAAGCCGGAACGAGCGATTTGATCTTTTTGCCTTCCGCCTTGAGACGAATCTGCCTGAGCAGTGCATCGCCGTAGGACAGGTCGATGGCATTGGCGAAACGGACGCTTCCCGCTCCCGCCTCCGGGCCGGTCGGTGCCGGCGGACCCGCTTCCGCCGGTGTCAAGCCCCCGATTGCGTCCCCGGAAATGCGCTCCGCCGCTCCTTCCGGCGCTGCTGCCCGAGCCCCACCTTCCGCGCCCGCCGCCGGTTCTCCTTCGGACGGACCTTGCGCCCCGGGCGCGCTTTCATCCGGCGCGCCCCCGGCTTCCGGCCGTCCGTCTTCCGATCGCACGCTGTCCGTCCCCTCTTCCCCGGCGGCGCCGCTTTCGTTGCCGTCGAGGCTGTCCGAAGCTTTTTCGCCCTCGGTCCCCTCCGCCGACGGAGTCCCTTCTTCCCCGTCCGGTTCTTCCGTCGCGCCGGGCACCGTTCCGTCCGGGCCGGCCGGTCCCGCAAGTCCGGGCGCGGCCAGGAATTCACCGTCCGTACCCGCATCTTCCAATACGATCAGCGGACGTTCATATTGCGCCACTTCCCCCTGCCGCACGACCAGCTGCATGTGGCCGAACTTGTTGCCTTCCCATCCCGGCAGAACGGGCAGGCCGCGGAAATATTGCTGGAAGCGGATCGTTTCTCCCTCGGGGCTTTCGGCCGACGGCACGAGAAGATGCACGCCGTCCCAACCGCCGTGCCGGTTCACGAATTCCACCGCGGCCCGCAGTTGCTCCAACGGATCGGAGATCCCCCCGTTGACCGCCATCGGATCGGTGTAGACCAGCCAGGTGCCGTTCTGTTCCACCTTGAGGCCGCGCTTGCCGTCGGTGAGAATCTGCGATCCGTCCTTGCTGCTGTACGTCATGCGCGTGGCGCCCGGATCGAAAAAGAGGCTCCCTCCCAGCTGCTCCGGCAGGTATTTGCGGTACGGCACGATCTGGACGGGATAGGTGAGCGGCCTTTCCGGAATATACAGGTCGTCGTCGATATGGCGGTATGCGGGCCAGTATTCCCCGAACCCGACGAACTGTCTGACATCGCCGGCCGTCATGTCGACGCGCAGCGCTTCGTACACGACCGTCCCGTCGCTGCCGAACAAGAACGCCCGCACATCCTCGCGTCCTTCCGGGGCGTAGATCCAGATTTTCTCGATGGTGTCCCGCGAAAACAGAAAGTCGCCCTCCAGCTTGAAGACGCGCTGCAGAAGCGCAAACGGAACCGCCTGCGCGAAGCGAAGCTCGACGCCGGCTTCTTCCGCGCGCACCTGCGCCCAGTCCACGCTGGCGGCGGTGACCCGCTGGAACCCCCGGAAGACCCGTCCTTTCAGCTTTTCATATATTAAATCGTAGAAAAGATGATCCGGATAGAAAACGGTGTGCCGTTGCGCGCCAAGATGCAGGATGATCCGTTCCGGAAACACGAGCTGCTCCACCGATTTGCGGGATCCCGGCACTTCCGCGCTCAGGTAGTAGCCTTCCGCTTCCGATTCCGCGCCGAGGTTGGGCAGCCCGTACATGAGAAAATAGCTCTGCACCAGACTGAGCGCGACGAGCAGAGCCAAAGCCGCCGACTTTGCCTTCTCCATCACGGAAGCTCACTTCCTTCCCGCAGGGGCGCCGCCGAAGCCCGCGGGTCCGCGGCCTTCGCATGCGCCGCCGGGACCGGCGCATTCGGCTCCGGGAAAAGCGCGTCCGCGGCCGGGGGATGTTTCTCCGCGCCCGCGCTCCCGGCGGTTGCGGCTCCCGCCCCCGCTCCGGACCGGACGCTTCTTACCAGCGGAAGCCTCACCGTCACCGTCGTGCCTTTGCCGACTTCCGAATCGATGGCGATGACGCCTCCGTGCGCGCGTACGATTTCCCGGGCAATGGAAAGGCCGAGTCCCGTCCCGCCCATGCTGCGGGAGCGGGCCTTGTCCACGCGGTAGAACCGCTCGAAAATGCGGCCCAGATCCTTCTTGGGAATGCCGATGCCCGTATCGCGGACGGTAATCGCCAAATGGCGCTCGCCCCGGCGGGCGCCGCCCCGGCGCGATTCGCGACCGGATTCGCGCTTCCCGCCGGAAGACGTTCCGGTGGCGGGGCCTCCGGCCAGTTCCGCCGAAATTTCGACTTCGCCGCCCTCGGGCGTATATTTGATGGCATTGGAGATCAGGTTGTCGAGCACCTGGTCGATGCCGTCCCGGTCCAGCAGGACCGGCTCCCATTCCCCTTCCGCCCGCACCCGGGCGGTGATCGATTTCTGCCTTAGCTGGAGCGAGAAACGGTCCGCCACGTCTTCCAGCATGTCCGGGATGTCGACGGGCTCCAGGTGCAGTTCCGCCTGCCTGGAGTCGAACCTCGACAGATGCAGCAGGTCGCTCACCAGGCGGATCATCCGTTCCGTTTCGTTGCGGATGACGCCGACAAAACGGCCCGCCAGAGCCGGCTCGGCCAGCGCCCCGTCCTCCAGCGCTTCCGCATAGGACTTGATGGTGGTCAGCGGCGTCCGCAGTTCGTGGGACACGTTGGCGACAAATTCGCGTCGGGCCTGCTCCAGCTTCTCCATCTCCGTCACGTCATGCAGCACCGCGATGACGCCAACCGCGCCCTTGTCCCGGCTGCGGATCGGGGTCAGCGTGATGCGGAGGGTCAGGTCCTCCTCGCCATCCTCATCCCTCGTCCGCACCAGCAGGATCGACTCGCGGCCCCTGAGCGCCTCGGCCACCGGCGCTTCCTCGATGCGCAGCGCTTCCGCGATTTTCCGCCCCTCGAGCTCCTCGACGCCGAGCAGCGTCCGCGCCCGGCGGTTGGCCACGATGACGCGGCCGTGTTCGTCGGCGGCCAGCACCCCGTCGCTCATGTTGGCCAGGATCGAGGCGAGCTTCTCCTTTTCTTCTTCGTGCAAGGCAAGGGCCTGGCTCAGCCGGTCGGTCATCTCGTTGAAGGCGGCGCTCAGCCTGCTGATTTCGTCGTCGCCCAGCACGGGCACCCGACCGCCGAAACGCCCTTCGGCCACCGCCACCGCCTGCCGGGTGAGCGCCATGACCGGCCGGGTGATCGTGCCGGCCAGGAGGACACCAAGCACCGCCGTAAGCCCGAGCGCCAGCAGCACCCCGGAAACGAAAATACGGTTGACCCGCTCCATCGTCTCGTACAGTTCGGCCATCGAACGGACCACGTACACCGCGCCCACGACCCTGTCGCCGTTCATGACCGGCTTGACGACAACCATTTTGCGCAGACCGTTTTCGTCGATGAACTCTTCCGCATTGTCCCGGATCCCCTGCAGGGCCCGGCTGACAAGCAGCGAGGTGTTCTTCCGGCCGACGATGGACTGCCGGGACGGGTCCGACGTGGCCAGCACCTGTCCGTTGGCGTCGATGATCTGGATTTCCGTGCCGCTGTCCGCGAACAGATTGCGCACGAACTGGCCGAGATCGTCCGTCCCGCCGTCCTCTCCCGATTCCGGCATGTCGGCGCGCGACAGGGTCGGCGCGACGAATCCGGCCAGCAGCGTGGCCTGGGCGTCCAGGTTTTCGGTGAAGGTGCCGGTCAGCGAATTTTTCATCGTGCTGATGAAATAGACGCCGATGAGCTGCACCGCGATGAGGATGAGGAGCAGCACCATCGTGATGAACTTGGCCTGAATGGACTGGAACAGCCGAATCCGCCGCATCAGCCGTACCCGCCCGCCATCCGGTGGCTGCGCACCATGTAGCCCAGTCCGCGGCGCGTCAGGATGATCTCCGGACGGCTGGGATCATCCTCGATTTTCTCTCTCAGCCGCCGGATGGTGACATCAACGGTGCGCACGTCACCGAAGTATTCGTAACCCCATACCGCCTGCAGCAGGTGTTCGCGGGTCATTACCTTGCCGCTGTTTTTCGCCATGTAGTGGATCAGTTCGAACTCGCGGTGGGTGAGGTCCAGCGGCTTGCCGTTCTTGTACACGACGTACATGTCCGTGTCGATAAACAGGTTGAACAGCTGGATTCCCTGCCGCTCTTCCGGCTTGGCCGCTTCCTCCGTCTCTGCCTGCGAAGCCTTCAGGCTCCGATAGCGCCGAAGCTGCGCCTTCACCCTCGCCAGCAGTTCGCGTGTCCCGAACGGCTTCGTGACGTAGTCGTCCGCGCCCAGCTCCAGACCGAGCACTTTGTCCAGTTCGGTGTCCTTGGCCGTCAGCATGATAATCGGCACGGACAGCTTGGCGCGCACCTCGCGGCAGACGTCCATGCCGTCTTTCTCAGGCAGCATGAGATCAAGCAGGATCAAATCGGGATTGGTCTCGAACGCGAGCCGGACCGCGGTCACGCCGTCGAACGCGCAGACGACTTCGTAGCCTTCTTTTTCCAGGTTGAACTTCAAAATGTCCGCGATGGGCCGTTCATCGTCGACCACCAGAATTTTCCCCGGCATCCGTCCCGCCTCCCGTTCCCGGAATCCGCGCGATCGTCCAATTCCCATATTACCATAACCGCCTCGGGAGCCCAAAGACCGGGCGGAACCGGCGAAGCCGGAGTTTGCGGCATCCCTGCGGCATCGGCTGGTGCGGGAAGGGAAGCCCGTGATACAATAAAAACGTTCCATATCCCCGTGAATCCAGAGGTACAGGCCATGAAAATCGCGGCGCTGTTCGCCCTGCTTTGGCTCATTCTCGGCAATCCGGTCGCGGCGATCATCATCGTCCTTCTTCTTCTTTATTTCCTGGACCGCCGTTTCGTCGGCCTTACGCCCAGCATCGCGCGGCCGCTGAAGCGCATGCGCCAGCTTTCCCAGCTGCGCGCCCAGATCGGGGTCAATCCCCACGACCATTCCGCCAAAATGCAACTCGTCCGGCTTCTTGTGGAAATGAAGCGCTACAAAAGCGCCCGCGAACTGCTTCTGGAAATGCGGACGAACATGGAGCATTCCGCCGAATTCTGGAGCGAACTCGGCGCCTGCGAGCTGGCCCTCGGCCGTCCGGACGAGGGGGAACGGCACATGGAACGGGCGCTGGAAATCAATCCCCGCGTCAAATACGGCGAACCCTATCTGCGCCTGGCGGAAACCTTCGCTTCCCGCGATCCGGCCAAAGCCCTCGGGTACCTGCACCGTTTCCGCGACATCCATTCCTCCTCCTGCGAGGCGCTGTACCGGCTCGGCCAGCTGTACCTGACCCTGGGCCAAAAGAAAGAAGCGGCGCAGGCCTTCCGGGAATGCGTCGACATCTACCGGGCCCTGCCCCGCTACATGAAACGCCGCGAACGGAAATGGGCCTTGCTCGCCCGCTTCCGCGCCTAAACGGCGCGGGCAAAACAACGGCGGCGTGACGCCGCGCATCGTCGGCCGGCGTGACGCCGCGATCCGTTGTTCTCCTCACCGCGCCTCGCCGCATTTCATCGCAGCCCGCCGGGTGTTGCTCGCCTGCCGCGCCTTGCCGTGTTTCGGCTGTGGCGGACATGAGTCCGTCAGGGCGTGTCCGGTTCGCGAAACAGCGCGTCCGGTGGACCAAATGCCCGCTAACCCGGACATTGCGGACCAACGAAAAAGCCGGCATGCTCCTTCCGGAAGCATGCCGGCTTTTTTGTGTCGCCCGGTCACAAATAATCCTTCGGATTTTTGACCTTGCCGTTCTTGTGGATTTCGAAGTGCAGGTGCACGCCCGTCGAGTTGCCGGTGCTGCCCATGATGCCGATCACTTGCCCTTTTTCCACGACCTGGCCCTTCTTGACGCTGATCTTGCTCAGGTGGCCGTACACCGTCTTGAAGCCGTTCTTGTGGTCGATGATGATCGTGTTGCCGAGGCCGTTTTTCTTTCCGGCGAACTCCACCACGCCGTTGTCGGCGGCCATGATGTTTTTGTTGCCGATGACGTCGATGCCATTGTGCTGACGGCCCCAGCGCTGACCGAAGTTGCTGGTGATTCGGTAGTTCAGCACCGGCATCGCGAATTTGCCCGTTCCGACGCCGCGGACGACCTTCGTTCCGCGCGCGATGATCTTCGGTTCGGCAGGGAAAAGGACTTTGACGCTCAGCTGCTCTTCTTCCACGGGCTGCCCGTTCAGCTTGACCACCCGGTATGTCACCAGTTGCTCTCCGGGCTTGCCCTGGCTGATCACCTTGGTCTGCCCTTTGATCATCTGGCTGTCGTCCTGGTAGACGACCTGCGGCTGGATGGCTTCCGTTCTGGTGACCAGTTCCGCGGTTTCCACGTTGAGCAGCGGTTTCTCCAGCGTCAGATCGAGCTCGTCGCCCACGCGGATCAAGTCGTTTTCGATCCACGGGTTGTTGCGGTAGATGAGTTCCTTCGGGACGTTCAGCTTCCGGGCGATGCAGCTGATGCAGTCGCCGGGCTGCACGGTATACTTCACGGGCGCGGGATTCCCGGTCACCAGTTTCTTGTACAGCTCCTCGGGGTCCTGCACCTGGTCCGGGGAAATTTCCGCCTGGACGACGTTCACCGTTTCCACAAAGCCCACCGACAGCAGCTGGCGTTCGGGCGCGGACTCCGCGTCTCCGCCCGCGCCACTGCCGGATGAACCGCTGCCGTCCGGGCCGTCCGCCTGGTAGGAAAGGACCCTGACTTCCGGCTTGCCCGCGGGCTCGAGGCCGTTGATATATCGATCCTTCACCCGCTCCAGAAGCGCGTTGGCGGTTTGTTCATCCCGGACGACGCCCACCAGCTTCCCGTCAATGAACAGCTTCACGCCCACGGGATAGGTTTCCAGGCTGGCGGCGACGCGCCGAAGCGTTCCCTCGTCGTCGGGCTCCGCTTTGTAAGCCTTTTCACTCTGGAAGGTGATCTCAGGTTCGCGCAGGGCGTAGCGGACCTTTGTATGTAGATTCGCTTCCTCCAGCCGTTTCCGCGTATCCTCGATCAGATCCGCCACGAGTTCCCGGCTGGATATTTCCCCCACGAACCGGCCGTTGACCATAACCTTGTAATAAGTCCGCGTCTCGGCCGAAACATATTGCTCGGCCGCGAGGTAGGTTCCCGCCACCGCTGCGACGGCCGCCAGCGTGGCCGCAAGCGGCACCCGGAAGTCCCGCAGGAACCGCGGGATCGGTCCGACGCCGCGCCGCCGGAATCGGCCGGGGAATGACAGCTTCCGCCGGATCCGGGCAACCGCTCTGACGAGCTTGTCCCGAATCCGATCCGATTCAGGGGCAAGAGCCATGACCTTCTCCTTTTTTCTTTTATAGTTCTGTTCTCACAAGACCGTGTCTAAATTTATCACAGCCTCTTTTCTTCCATCAACCGAACACGCGGACGCCTCCCTTTTCTGAGAACGAAAAAACCCGCGCGGCTGAGCCGTTCGCGGGCTTTCTATTATAATTTTTTAATATGCGCCAAAAGTCTCAGAACATTCGAAAACGGTCGTCCAATGGCTCTAAAATTTGCAAAATCCGCTTCCATTCTTCTTCCGTAAACAGCTCCCTCAGCAGCGATTCCAGTTCCGCGGCTTCTTCTCCGGTCAGGCCGTCCTCCAGCAGCGCCGCGAGCCGGTCGAGCTGTTCCGCGGTCAATCTTTCGAACAGCAGACGGTACGCCTGCCCGCGTTGATCCGCCCACGCATCCTCGATCCCGCCTTCGGCTCCGTCAGCCCAGCCGGATTCCCGCGGCGCGTCTTCCGGCGGCACCTCCCGCTCCGGGCCCGCTTTTCCGTCTGTTTCCCCGGCGAATTCCGCTTCCCTGCTCCCGGCAGAAGTCGTGCCGCTTTCCTCCGCCGGCCCCGGGCCGTCATCCGAAACTTTGCCGTTGCCGGTTTCCGCGCCCGAAGACGCATCCGGAGTTTTCGGACCCACTTGAAAGTCCCGGATGGATTTCCAGACCCCTGTCGCGGAAAACGGGCTCTCTTCCGGCTTGATGCCGAATTGTCCGAGCAGCGCCTGGACGTAACCGTTGACAATATAGGCGGTGGTTCCGACGCTCAGCAGGCAGACGAACATCACAAAGGCGGCGGTGCGTCCAAGCCGGCCGAGCCAGTACCGCCAGATCCAGCCTTTCCACACGTTTCGGTCCTCCCGATTCGACTCTCGCATCTGCTCCCTCTAGTATTGTCAATCCTTGCAGCTTCTAATCTTTCTTCGACGCTTCTGTCGTTTCGTGCAAAAAAAACACCCGAAAGCGGCGGCCGCGAAGAAAACCGCCCCCGGGCGCAAAAAGAAATCCGCCTCCCGCCGCAAGGGCGGAAGACGGCATGCCTTCAAACGTAAACGGGCATGATCTGCCGGGTTTGCTCGCGATCCCGTCCCACCGAGAAAATCACGATGGGAACGCCCGTCAGCTCCGAGACGCGCCGGACGAACCGCCGGGTGTTCTCCGGCAGGTCCTCCAGCGTCCGGGCTCCGGAAATGTCCTCCTTCCACCCCGGCAGCTCTTCGTACACCGCTTCGCACTTCGCCAGCACGCTCAGGCTGGCCGGATAGTGTTCGACGAGCTCTCCGCCGGGAAGGCGGTAGGCCGTGCAAATCCTGACCGTCTCCAGGCCGGAAAGCACGTCCAGCGAGTTGAGGGCCAGACCGGTCAGGCCGCTGACCCGCCGGGCGTGGCGCACCACGACGCTGTCGAACCAGCCCACCCGGCGCGGCCGTCCGGTGACGGTGCCGAACTCGTTGCCGCGGTTTCGGATCCAGTCGGCCAGTTCCCCGGTGATTTCGGTGGGGAAGGGGCCGTCGCCGACGCGGGTGGTGTACGATTTGGCGACGCCGATGATCTGGCGGATCTTGGAAGGGCCCACACCGGTGCCGGTGCAGACGCCCCCGGCCGACGGACTGGAACTCGTGACATACGGATAGGTGCCGTGATCGATGTCCAGCATGACGCCCTGGGCGCCTTCGAACAGCACCTTCCTGCCGCCGTCGATGGCGTCGTTCAGCACGACGGAGGTATCCGTCACGTAGGGACGCAACACTTCCGCATATTCGAGATATTCGCGGATGATCCGGTCGGCGTCCAGGGGCTGGCCGTCGTACAGCTTCACGATCATGCGGTTTTTCTCCTCGATCAGCCGCCGCGCCTTGGCCTCGAACACCTCCGGCTCCATCAGATCGGCCATGCGGATGCCGCTGCGGGCCGCCTTGTCCGCATAGCAGGGTCCGATGCCCTTGCGCGTCGTGCCGATTTTCAGGTCCGCCTTGCGGTCCTCTTCCAATTCATCCAGCACGATGTGGTAGGGCATGATGATGTGGGCGCGGTCGCTGATCCGCAAGTTGTCCGTGGAAAACCCGCTCTTCCGGATGTAGCCGATTTCCTCCACCAGCGCGGCCGGATTGATGACCATGCCGTTGCCGATGACGCACAGCTTGTTTTCGCTGAAGATCCCGGAAGGGATCATGGTCAGCTTGTACTTGTTCCCCTGGATCAAAATGGTATGGCCGGCGTTGTTGCCGCCTTGGTACCGGGCCACAACGTCGGCCTGTTCGGCGAGAAAATCGGTGATTTTGCCCTTGCCTTCGTCTCCCCATTGCGCCCCAACCACGACCACGGTAGACAATGCGAATCCCTCCGTCCGACCTTGCAGCGCCGGGCCGGTCCGGGCCGGCTTGATGGCGCGCGAATCCGTATGCGCGATGCCATCATGGCATGCGCAGTTGGCATCCATAGTGTAGCAACTGCGCCAGGGCAAGTCAACAAAAACGAACGATGATCCGATTCTTCCTCAACATTGTTCGGAAAAGATGCCCGCTTCGCCCCGTCACGCGATATCCGCGTCGAGCGGATCGCCGTGCTTCCGATCGAGGCTGACGAACTTGTTGTAGTTTTTCAGGAACACCAGCTCCACCGTGCCCGTCGGACCGTTGCGGTGCTTGGCGATGATGACTTCGATGATGTTCTTTTTCTCGCTTTCCTGGTTGTAATAGTCGTCCCGGTACAGGAACGCGACCACGTCCGCGTCCTGCTCGATGGAGCCGGATTCGCGCAGGTCGGACAGCATCGGCCGCTTGTCCTGGCGCTGCTCCACGCCGCGGGACAGCTGCGACAGCGCGATGACCGGCACTTCCAGCTCCCGGGCCATCTGCTTGAGCGCGCGGGAAATTTCCGACACTTCCTGCTGGCGGTTTTCGTGCGGCCGGCCGCGCGTCTGGATGAGCTGCAGATAGTCGATCACCACCAGGCCCAGGCCCTTTTCCTTCTTCAGGCGGCGGCACTTGGCGCGGATGTCGGTGACGCTGATGCCGGGAGTGTCGTCGATGTAAATCTGCGCTTCCGACAGCACCCCGATGGCCATCGTCAGCTTCTCCCAGTCGTCCCCTTCCAGATAGCCGCTGCGCAGCCGGCTGGAATCCACGTTGGCCTCCGCGCAGATCATCCGTTGGACCAGCTGGAAGGCCGACATCTCCAGGCTGAACACGGCCACCGTCTCTTTGGCGCGCAGAGCCGCGTTCTGGGCGATGTTGAGGGCGAAGGAGGTCTTGCCCACCGCCGGCCGGGCGGCGACGATGATGAGGTCGCTGCGCTGGAAACCCGACGTCACCCGGTCGAGATCGGGGTAGCCCGAAGGGACGCCGGTGACGCCGCCCTTGTGGTGGTACAGGTGCTCCACCCGGTCGAACACTTCGAGCAGCACGTCGCGGATGCTGACGAACCCGTGGCGGGCATGGCGGCGGGAAATGTCCAGGATCCGCTGTTCGGCTTCGTTGAGCAGCGAGGCGACGTCGCCTTCCGCTTCGTAGCCGCTGGACGCGATCTGCGTGGCGGTGCGGATCAGGCGGCGCAGGAGCGCCTTGTCCGCCACGATCCGCGCGTAGTATTCCACGTTCGCCGCCGTCGGCACGGCCCCGGCCAGGCGGGCCAGGTAACTCACCCCGCCGACTTCCTCGAGCCGGTCCCGGTCCTTGAGGCGCGCGGTGAGCGTCACGAGGTCGATCGCCGCACCCTCCTCGTTCAGCTCCAGCATCGCCTCGAAAATCCGCTGATGGCCGACGCTGTAGAAATCTTCCGGCCGCAAAAGTTCCATCGCCGTAATCAGGGCGTCCGCCTCCAGCAGGATCGATCCCAGCACGGCCTGTTCCGCTTCCAGATTTTGCGGGGGCACGCGACCCTCCAACAGCGGTTCCCCGTTCTCCAGCATCCCGCTACGCCTCCACGACCTGAACGTTCAGCTCCGCCTTGATTTCCGGGTACAGCCTGAGCGTCACCCGCGTCGTGCCCAGCTCGCGGATGGGTTCGTCCAGTTCCACCTGCCGCTTGTCCAGCTTGATGCCTTCCTTCTCGAGGGCTTCGGCGATCTGCTTGCCGGTGACGGCGCCGAAGAGACGGCCGTTCTGGCCGGCCTTCGCCTTGATGACGACGGTCATTTGCGACAGTTTCGCCGCCAGGGCGCGGGCCTGCTCCCGCTCCTGTTCTTTTCGCCGGTTTTCCGCCGCCTTCATCTGCTCCAGCGATTTCATCGCGCTGTCGGTGGCGGCTTTCGCCAGGCCCCGCGGGATGAGATAGTTGCGCGCGTAGCCTTCGGCGACGTCCTTGACTTCGCCTTTTTTGCCGTGGCCTTTGACGTCCTGCAAAAAAATGACTTTCATTCCGCCTGCCCCTCCCCCTCAGTGAGTTCCTGCAATACCGCCTTGAGCCGGGCCGCCGCTTCCCTGACCGAACCCTTCAGCTGCGCTGCGGCGTCGTTCAGATGGCCGCCTCCGCCCAGCTTTTCCATGACAACCTGGACGTTGATTTTCCCTTGGGAGCGGGCGCTGATGCCGACCAGGCCGTCCGGGCGCTTCGCGATCACGAAGGAAGCGGCGATGCCCGACATGTTCATCAGCATGTCCGCCGCCTGGGCGATGAGCAGCTGCGGCACGGGTTCGCCCCGTTCCACCGCGGCGATGGCGATATCTTCTCCCCAGATCTCCGCGTGGCGGACAATCTCCGCCTTGCGGACGTATTCCTCGAGCTTCTCCTGCATCATGCGCTGCACGGCGGCGCCATCCGCGCCGCTCCTCCTGAGATAGGAAGCGGCCTCGAAGGTCCGCGCGCCCGTGCGCACGGAGAAGCTTTTCGTATCCACCGTGATGCCGGCCAGGAGCGCCGTCGCCTCGCGGGGCTCCAGTTCGATGTCTTCGTCCACGTATTGCAAAAGCTCGGTCACCAATTCGCATGTGGAGGACGCGTAAGGTTCCATGTAGACGAGCACGGCGTCCTGGATGATCTCCTCGCTGCGGCGGTGATGATCAATGATCACCACCCGCTCCGTCTGCTCGAACAGCCGCGGCTCGGGAACCATCGACGCCCGGTGGGTGTCCACCACCACCGCGAGGGTTCTTCTCGTCGCCCGCATGAGCGCCTGTTCGGGCTTCACGAAGCCCGCGTAAAGCTGATCGTCTTCCCTCAGCAGGTTCATGATGCGCTCGATGGACGGATTGACGTCTTCCAGGACAATGAAGCTTTCCTTGCCCAGATGCCTCGCCATTTTCCACACGCCCACCGACGCGCCGATGGCGTCCATGTCCGGCTCGGCATGGCCCATGACGATGACGTTGTCGCTGTCCCGGATCAAATCCCGGAGCGCGTGGGCAATCACGCGGGCGCGGACGCGGGTGCGTTTCTCCACGGCGCTGCTTTTGCCGCCGTAGAAGCTTTGCCGCTGGCCGACCCGGACCACCGCCTGGTCGCCTCCGCGGCCAAGAGCGATGTCGAGGCTGCTTTGCGCCTGCTGGCCGATCTCCAGGATGCTGTCAAATCCCGCGGCGAACCCGATGCTGAGCGTCAGCGGCAGCTTGAGATCCGCCGTCATTTCCCGGACTTCGTCCAGAAGGTCGAAGCGGGATTGCTCCAGCCGCCGGAGCGTCTGCTTGTTGGTCACGATGAGGTAGCGGTCCGCGGACATGCGCCGAAGCAGCATGCCGTGCTCCTGGGCCCATTCGCTCATCCGCCCGGTCACCCGGGACAGCACCAGGGTGCGCTGCTGCTCGTCCATGCCCTGCGCCACTTCCTCGAAGTTGTCCATCATCACGATCCCGAGGGCGATTTTTTCGTCCTCGTACCGTTTGGCCAGGCTCCATTGTTCGGTCATGTCGATGACATAAACCAGGCGTTCCTGCTGGCGAAAAATCAGCTCGAACACCCGGTCCCCGAGCCGGGTCACGGTCTTGCCCGGTTGGGCTTCGTCCCGGGGGGAAGGGTTCCTCAGTTCCGGAAACAGCTCCTCCAGCGGCACGCCGACAACCGACGCCCGACCTGTCGCCTCTGCAACGAACGGGTTGTGCCACTCCACTTCCCGGTCTTCATTGTACAAAATGATGCCGAAGGGCAAATGGGCGACGACATCGGCACCCACGTTCCGGATACGGCGGGTGAGGGTCAGCACGTAATCCTGCAGATCCCGCCGGAACGCGCGTTCCGCCAGGATGAAATAGACACAGACCACCCCGCCGAACACGAGCCCGACCAGCCCAAGCAGCCATTCGTACCAGGCCAGGGCCACCGTCAGCAGGAAAATGAGCCCGAGCGCCCAAAGCACATGCATACCATGCCATCGGCGGATGAGAAATTTGGGCATGTCGCATTTCTCTCCCGGTTATTTGACAAAATACTTCCGCAGCGGAAACGCCGTATCCAGCAGCCCGACCAGGTAGAACGGCGGAAACAGCAGCACCGGAGCGGACAGAAGCACGGGAACGACGCGCGGCCAGCGCCTCGCATCGGCGACAAAAAACAGGAAACCGACAGCCTGGACCGTAAAGGCCAGCCTGAGCAGCGGAAGCAGATTGTTCACCGCGCCGCCCAGGAAGCCTTCCAGCGGAAACAGGCCGACGATCAAAGCGATCAGATAGATGAACACGAGATGGCGCGGCAGGCGCCAGGTCCGGATCGGCGGCAGTCCGGGCACGGACATGCCGGCCCATGCCAGGATGCGCCTGCCCAGATACTGGTTGACGACCGTAAGCGCAAACGCGGCGAACAAAAGCAGGGCCGGAAGCATGGCCACCGTTCCCTCGGCGATTTCGCGCGCGGCGTCCTCCCAGTTTCCCGGCAGCATCGCGGGGTCTCCGGAGCCGAGTTGCGCCGCGGTCCGCTCCAGATACTCGCGGATCCCGGCGGACGGATCGAAGCGGAATACGGCCTGGACCAGCGCCAATTGCAAGAGCAGCACCGCCAGGACCGTCAGAAAACAGGCAACGACCGCCGTTCTGGCGTTTGCGCCCCGCCGGTAGAAAAGCGCCATCACGGCCGCGGGCACAAGGAAAAACGCTCCCGTGTACAGCGCCGGCAGTCCGCCGGTTTTCCCGAGCAGAAAGAAGGCGCCTGCGAAACCGAGCGCGATATGCAAGGCCGCGGCGACGGGATTCAGCAGGGCGATGAGGGCCGTGATCAGCGGCATGACAAGCCACAGCGTCACGGCGCCGGCGAACGTCATCGTACCGGCCAGCGCCAGCGCCAATGCCGCAACCAGCAGCAGAGGCTTTCCACCCGTGTTCAACCGCGTCACCTCGGTTCCGGAATGTGACCGTAAACTTGATTATAGCATAAAAAAGGTTATCCCGCGTTCACCGCGGAATAACCCTTGACCCTGCCCATATGCGTTTGCGTCGCTCCTTACAAACCGGCGGGCGGCGCCGCCCGCGCGCCACCGGCTTCCCCGGCCACATCCCAGCCGAGGGCCGAAAGCAGCGACAGCGGCGCGTAGGCCCGTTCGCCGATGGAGATGAGCTCGAAGGCGTTCGTCTTTCCGCCGCTGTGCCAGACCGCCCGCCAGCCGCGTTCCAGCATCAGCTCTCCCCGCTCGGGAACGGGAATATCCGCCGGGCTACCGCTTCCCGACCCCGCCGCCGTGCCGGCGGTGACGGTCCAGGTGCGGTCCTTCCCGCTCCAGGACAGGCCATAGCCGAACCCTTTCAGCGCTTCCAGGTCAAAATACCGCTGGCCGCGGTATTCGACGAGGGGAACCGTCATTTCGTCCAAAAACAGCTTTTCCTTCACGTCCCCCGCGCGGACGAACTCGCTGCGGATCGGCTGCCCCGCGCGCACATTTTTGTTCACGCCGTTTTCGTCCAGGGCCACCTGGCCGCCGATCAGCACGTAGCGGATGCCCGCGGACGGCAGATCGGGCCGTTCCACCGTGGAGCGGTCTCGGATTTCGCCAAAATCGAAAATGACGATGTCCGCGTCCATCCCCTTGGCGATGCGGCCTTTCCTGCGCAGGGCGGGGGCCTGTTTCTCCAGCCGCTGGGCGGGCATCAGCGTCATCTTGGCGATGGCGTCCATGAGATCGATGACGCCCTTTTCCCGCACATACATGCCGACGGTGCGGGCAAAGGTGCCCGACGCCCGCGGATGGTTGTTGTTGCCCGGCTCCAGGATCGCGTCGCTGCCGATCATGACGAAATCGGCCTTGAGCGCGTCGATCAGGTCCTCCTCGGGAATGGCATAGGCCACGGCCAGTTTGCCCTCCCGGCGGTATTTCTGAAAAGTCTCCGCCGTCAGCCGCTCCGACGTCCCCGCGATCTGCAGATCCTCGTAGCTGATGCGGAACCGCTCCTGCCAGCCTTCGTCAAACCGGGCGGAGTTGAGATAGGTCCCCCAGAAATCATACGGGTACACGCAGGCGGTAATGTCCAGCCCTTCCGCCCGCGCTTCGGCGATCATTTGCAAAGACTGCTTCATGGAAAAGGTGCCGCCGGTGCTGTGGATGTGGTCGATATGGACCGCCGCCCCGGTGGCCCGCGCGTAACCGATGATCTCGTTCAGCGCGTCGATGTTCGTGCCCGGTTCCTCCATGTCGGAATAACGGGCGTGGAAATACACCGGAACGTTGTACTTGTGCGCCAGCTCCATGAGCGGCAATATCTCTTCCGAACTGATCCCCGGCACGTATTCGAGGCTGAAGGAGATGCCCAGCGCCCCGTTGTTCAGCGCCTCTTCCGCGTCCCTGACCAGCTTCTCGATCTGCGCCTTGCTCGCCGACGCATACCGGCTCAAATTGAACTGGTTGCGGGCTTGCGTATAAAAGAAGGAAGCGCCGAAATGCACGGGCGTGCGGTTTCGCTCGTAGTAGGAGTACCAGCTCTTCGGCGATGCCGTGCCGCCGTGCATGGCAATGTTGGCGGTGACGCCGTCGGCGATCTTGTTCCACACGCCGTAAGGGTTCGGGTCGTAGGAGAGATTGTCGATAAAGCCCGGCGCCACCACCAGGCCGGTGGCGTCGATGACCCGCTTGCCTTTCAGCGGATGCGACGTCACCACGCCGATGGTTCCGCCCAGGATGCCGACGTTGAGCCCTTCCCGGTCCAGCTTCGTCTCCGGGTTGATGACCCGGCCGTTTTGGATCACGATGTCGTATTCGACGGCCAGATCCTCCGGCGTCACAAAAGCGTCCGGGTCGTACTCCGCTTCTTCCGTTCCTCCGGCCGCCCCGCCGTCCGGCGTTTCGCCGTCCGGCTCAGCGCCGCCCGCTCCGCCGCCGGATCCGCCGGTTTCCGCCGGAGCGCCCGGCGCGCCGGACGGCTGCTGCGGCTGCGCGGATGGTTCGCCGCCCAGCCCCGGCATCCGGCCCGGCCATTCCTGGGCCGCCCAGACCCCGACAAGAGCAACCGCAATTGCCGCTGCCAGCGCGAGCGCCGCGATCCGCATGCGGCGGCGCCTCCTCCGGCGCTTTGTGCCGGCCAGCCGTTCCATCGCCCTACCTCCCGCCGTTCAGATACGTTCAGACGGCCTTCGGCGTTTTCCCGCCGCCGGCGCCTGTTCCGTCCTTGCTGTCATTATCGGCGTTTTTCCCGCCCTGTCCATCCCCGGCGCCCGTCTCGTCCAGCCCCGGCTTCGGCAGCTCGTCCAGGCTGTTCGCCGGATCGAGCCAGGCCTTCAGCCATTCCGTCGCCCAGGCGACATCCTCTTCATCCAGGACATAATACCACAAGGAATTGATCATGCGGCCCTTGCCGGCCAGCGTGTGGCTGTAGATGAGGCGGGTGTCGGCGGACAGCACCCATTTGGCCTGCTCGATCAGCTCCGCGGGCGTGATGTCGGTCCGGAAATTGTCGCCCATGATGTCGATCAGTTCCGGAATTTTCGTCCATTGCCCCATCCGCGTCGCCTTGGCGAGCAAGGCCTCCAAAAACTGCTTCTGCCGCTGCGTCCGGCTGATGTCGCCGCCGGCGTCTTCCCGGAAGCGCACGAAATTGAGCGCCTCCTCGCCGCTGTAGACCGGCTTGCCCGCCTTGACGACGAATTTCTCGTGTCCCGGATCTCTGTTGACGAGGTCCCGTTCCACCGGCAGTTCGATCCCGCCGATGGCGTCCACCGCGTCGCGGAAGCCCTGGAAGTTGACGGCGGCGTAATGCTCCACCGGCACCCCGAACAGCTCCTCCACGGTCTCCACGGCCAGCTTGGCTTCCCCGTAGGCATAGGCGTGGGCCATTTTGTCCATTCCGCGGCCCGGAAGTTCCACATAGGAATCCCGCGGCACCGAAATGAGCAGCGCGGCGCCGTCCGCCGGACGCACCGCCGCCAGGATCACCGTGTCGGACCGCCCGCGCTCCTTGCCCCGCTGATCCACGCCGAGAAGGAGCAGGGTGTAGGGTCTTTTCGCTTCTTCTTTCAGTTCTTTCTGTTTCTGCCCTTCCGTCGGTTCTTCGGTTCTCCCGTCGATGGGCCGATACGATTTCTCGAGTTTTCTCTCCACGGATTTGGCGAAAAAGAGATCAAAGCCCCAGAGGGCGAGCGCCGTCCTTTGCCAATATCCGATCGCTCCCAGCAGAAGGACGGCCAGCAGCACTCCGGCTGTCCAACGCTTTCTGCGCGACCATCGCATGGAAATGCCCCCTCTGCACCGAAAGGAAAAATATTGCCTGTGTTAATATGGACGACGCAGCGCGCGCTTTTGTTCTCAAATGCCGAGAAAAATCAAAAAACCGCCCCGCCGCTCGAGGCGGAAGGGCGGGCGTGCTTTCCGCGGACCGCCGTCAGTCCGTCGTGTACGGGAGCAACGCCATTTGGCGGGCCCGCTTGATGGCGACGGTCAGCATCCGCTGGTATTTCGCCTTCGTGCCGGTCACGCGGCGCGGCAGGATCTTGCCCCGCTCGCTGATGAACTTGCGCAGCAGATCGACGTCCTTGTAGTCGATGTACTCGATCTTGTTGACGGTGAAATAGCACACCTTGCGCCGCTTGTTGCGGCCGCGGCGGTACTTCCTCGGTTCGCGTTCGCGGGTTTCCGGGCCTTTTTCCCGTGTCTGCGCCGTCTCCCGCGTCTGCGCCGTCTCGCGCGCGGCGGCTTCCTTCGCCGGCGCCTGGGCCTGTTGTTCGCTCATGGATTCTCCTCCTTTTCCTCAGCATGGTTTCAGAACGGCAAATCGTCGTCCGAAATGTCCACCGGTCTGCCGGCGTCCGCGAAGGGGTCGTCGTCGAACGCGTCCCGTTTTCCGCTTCCCGGCCGTCCGCCGGAATATCCGGCCTGTCCGCCGGCGAACGGATCCGGCGGGAAATCCTCCCGCACGGAAGATACATCTTCGCGGTTTGGCGATTCCAGAAAACGGACGTTGTCGGCCACGACTTCCGTCACGTAAACGCGCCGGCCTTCATTGTTGTCGTAATGGCGCACCTGGATGCGGCCTTCCACGGCGGCAAGCCGTCCCTTGCGCAAATAGTTCGCGCATGTCTCGGCGAGCTGCCGCCACGTGACGATCGGGATGAAATCGGCCTCGCGTTCCCCCTTGCTGTTCGTAAAAGGACGATCCACGGCCAGGGTGAACTGGGCGACCGCCACGCCGGAGGGCGTATAGCGGAGTTCGGGATCCCGGGTCAGTCGGCCGATCAGAATGACCCTGTTCAGCACGGCTTCCATCCTCCCTCAAGGCCGGGCGGGGGAACCGCCGGCGAATGCGCCCCGGAGGGCTCTTCCCAATCGCTGGCCTCCGCGTCAAGCCACGACGTCGCGAATCACGAGATGCCGGACCACCTCGTCGGTGATGCGCAAAACCCGTTCCAGCTCCGCCACGTGCGACGGTTCCGACGAGAACAGCACCAGCACGTAGATGCCTTCGCGGAACTTGCCGATCTCATACGCGAGACGGCGTTTGCCCATCACTTCGTGCTTGCGGATTTCTCCGCCGCCGCCTCGGATGACTTCCTGGATCTTGTCCGTGACCGCCTGAACGGCGTCCGGCTCCAGGTCAGGACGGATGATGTACATGAGCTCGTAATTGCGCATCTTCCGCTCACCTCCCTTTGGACCTGAGGCCCTCCGCGAACGGAGCGATTCGCCCGCCCGGAGAGCAAGGAGCATGCAGAAATGCATACTACCGTATAATATCACACGCGCCCAAACGCGACAAGCCGCCGCAGTCACTCAGCTAAAATGTTACCGAACAGGTTTCGGATCACTCAAATCGAAATGTTACCGAAGGGATGTGTCTTGAAATTGAGCCTGAAAACAC
>JGI12341J12878_1000153_pt1 | contig 31932 bp, 36 predicted proteins | sample Passage260B_FD_12878 | JGI IMG/M metagenome (IMG submission 12878)
GCGTGTTTCAGCAAATTCACATTTTCACATTACCAGGGGAGAAGCTCTTTTTCTATGTTCGCTTTTTCCAGACTTTACCCCCACGCAAATTTTACTCTAACCATGACGGTTTTGCCGTTTCGGCGCGGGCCGGCGAAATCAGCGGACGGGCGGCGTGCGCTCGACCAGCACGAAATGGTGGTCCCCGATGCGGCTCGCGGCGCAATCCAGGACTTTTTCCAGTTCCAGGGCCAACCGTTCCGCGGCTTCGGGACTGCCGGCGGCAAACACCGGCGCTCCTCCGCCCGTCACTTCTTCCCTGCGCGCGGTCACAACGGCGATGATTTTGCCCATCGCTTCAGTCGCTTCGCTCCTTTCCTTTCCGGTTGGCCCGGACGGGGTGGCGGACGGCCGCTTCCAGCAGGGGCACATTCCGGACCGCGTCCAGCGCCTTGTCCCTGTCCTGTTCCCTGGCCAGCGCAAGGACGCCCACCCGGCCCGTCGCTAGTTCCAGTTTGGCCAAGGGCACAAGGGCGGGCTCCCCTTCATCCCGCATGACGCCAAGGCGTGTTGACAGATCGTACAGGATGGCCTGCCGCTGGCCGCCATGGGCCAGCGTTACCCGGGCGTCGTCGTTCTTCGGCGCAAGCACGATCCCGATGCCGGACCGCATGATCAGTTCACGGTCCTCCGGCAATCCGACATTCATCATGTATATGTCGCCGACATAGACCCCCGCTTCGTCCACGCGCACCGGCGCGAAGGAAATGTCGGCGATGTCCCCCACCCTTCGGCCGCGCATGAGCAGCCGGGTGGCCGGCAAGACGGCGGCGCCCGCCGCCAGTCCTGCCCACAACCCGAGCCAGACGCAGAGCAAGCTGACGAAAAAGGATGCCAGCATCACCACATAATTGCGTCCTTCGAACGCGACGGCGATGCCCTCGATATAGGAGTCCCCCCGGGGGACGAGCTCCTGCCCGTCAACGGCCCTCAGCGCATTGCGTTCCATGCTGCGGACTTCGCGGAATTGCTGCGCGGCCAGGGACAGAAAGGTGATGGCCGTATATTCCTCGGCCATGAGCGCCGGCACCGCCAGCGCGCCCAGGGCGCCCGCGATGAGCCCCAGCGACAAATGGATGAGCCGGCCGTGCGGATAAGCCGGGTATTGCCGATAATCGCTCCGCAGAAGCAGCACCCGGGCGATCAGCCCGACGGCCGTGCCCAGCACGACGGCAAGCACGTCCCGGTCCGCCGCAAGACGGAAGCCTTCCCATCCGTTCACGCCCGATCCCCCGCCCTTCCGTCCCGCCGCGCGGGCAGCGGCGGCGCAAGTTCCCGCAAGGCCAGCGACGCCGCCCGGCAGACGGCGAAGGCCAGCCACCACATGTCCGCCAGGTATTCCGGCATGGGCCACCCCGGCGGCGACCCGAGGCGCAGGCCAACCAGGGCGGCGACCGGCAGCACCAGCGAAAGAACCGCCAATTGCTCCCGCGCCGTCCGGAGCATCAGGGCGGTGACGGCGCCCAGCAGCACGGGAACGCTGCGTTCGGGTCCGGCGGCCAGCGGTCCCAGCCAGACCGCCGGATGCGTCGCCACGAGCAACAGGGCGGCGCCCAGCGCCGACGTCCCCAAGACGGCAAGCCGGCTTCGGGGCCCTGCGGCGCGGCAGGCGAGAAAAGCCGCCGCCGGAAGCGCAACGGCCGCCATGGCCGTCCGGCTTCCCGGAGGAAACAGAAAGCCGGCCAGCCATCCGGCGGGCCACAGGGCGAAAAACAACGCCGCCGCCCGGGGCGACAGGTCGCCGGCCAGCTCCCTTCGCCAGCCGCTCCACCACAGGACGAGCGCGGCAAGCCACAGGAGAACCGCCGCGTATCCTGCGCTCATGGAAGCAAACCTCCCGTTTCGCATCCGTCTCTCACGCCATGCGCACCTCCCGCCCGGCATCTGACGGTAGTATGCGCAGGAAGCGGCCAAACGAAAAAGGCAGCCGAACGGCTGCCTTCCTGGCCATTTCGCGTCCCGGACGCGGGTCGGTATCACTTCAGCTTGCTGAGCTGGTCGCCGAATTTCTCGCCGAGGGTGAAGCTCATGCCTTCCGGCTGCGGCAACTCCTCCTTCTGCCGCTGGCCGCGCTCGGACCTCGGCGGCGCTTCCTCGGCTTCCTTGATGGACAGGGAAGCGCGTTTCTCGGCGGGGTTGAAGTCCAGGATCTTGACCTTGACTTCCTGGCCTTCCTTCAGCACTTCATGGGGCGTGCCGATATGACGGTGCGCGATTTGCGAGATATGCACCAGGCCTTCCACGCCGGGGGCAAGTTCCACGAACGCGCCGAAGCTGACCAGCCGCTTCACCGTGCCGGTCACGATGTCCCCCGCGTGGAACTTGTCGGCCGCCGTTTCCCACGGTCCCGGCAGCGTCGCCTTGATGCTCAGGCTGATCTTGCCGATGGACGGATCGACTTTCAGCACCTTGACCTTCACTTTCTGCCCTTCGGACACCACGTCCGCCGGATGGACGACGTGATGCCAGGCCATTTCGGAGACGTGCACCAGGCCGTCGACGCCGCCGATGTCCACGAAGGCTCCGAACGGCGTAAGCCGCTGCACGGTGCCTTCGATCACCTGGCCGGGCTCCAGCGAGGACATGACGCGTTCCTTCAGTTCCTCGTATTCCTGGTCCAGCACGTCCTTCTGCGAAAGGATCACCTTGTTGGCGGAACGGTCGAGCTCGCGGATTTTCACGCGAAGCTTCTTCCCCTTGTAGCCGGAGAAATCTTCGACATAACGGCGCTCCACCATCGAGGCGGGAATGAAGCCGCGAACCCCGACGTCGACCACGAGGCCCCCTTTGACCACGTCGGCGACGGTGACCTCGAACACTTCGCCCCGCTCGAATTTCCCCTGCAGATCGTCCCACGCCCTTGCGCTGTCCGCCAGGCGCTTCGACAGGACGAGGCGTTCCTTTTCGTCATCGATGCTGAGGACCTTCGCCTCCACCTCCTGTCCGACCTGCACCGCGTCCGCCGCGTTCTCGACGTACACCGCGGACAACTCCCGAAGCGGGATGACGCCGTCATATTTGTAACCCAGGCTCACGAAAGCCTGGTTGTCTTCGATCTTGACGATGGTGCCCTTGACCGTATCCCCCTTTTTCAAAGACACGACCTGTTCCATCTCGTCCTGGCTGACCGTTTCTGCGGCCGGCGCTTCCTGAGTCTTGATCTCGTCCGTCATGTAAAATACCTCCTCAGTTCTACCCCTGCATTGACATTATTTAAACCCGCGGCCGGCGCGGCGTTTAAACCTTTTACGCTTCCCTGACCATGGCTTGGGGCCGGCCCGAAGACGGTCTGCCGGTCTCGAGCATCTCGCGGATGCAATCCATGATCGCCTTGGTGGCCAGCTCCGCGTCACCGCCGTAGGGGGCAAGGTCCAGCGGTTCCCCGTAGACGACAATCATCTTGGAAAAAGGGCGGTAATGGCCGATCAGGGCGACCGGCACCACCGCAGCCCCCGCCCGCAGCGCGATGGTCACCGCGCCGCGCTTGCCCTCGCCCAGCGTGCGGTTGCGCGTTCCCTCGGGGAAAACGCCCAGGATGTTGCCGCAGCGGAGGATGTCCAGCGCGGTGCGAAGCGTCTCCTTGGTGACCCCTCCGCGCTTTACAGGAAACGCGCCGAAATACCGGATGATCCCGCGGAGGACCGGAACCCTGAACAGTTCTTCCTTGGCCATGTAATACACTTTGCGGTTCAGCCAGGCGGCCAGCGAAACGGGATCCTGCACGTTTTTGTGGTTGCTGCACAGCACCACGGGTCCCTCGGCGGGCACATTGGACGCGCCCCGCGGTTCCATGCGGTACAGCGCCCTGAGCAGCGCCCGCGCGATGATCCGGCAAATGCGGTATACCATAATTTACTTCTCCTTCTCCGAAAAGGTTCTTGCCGCTTCCCGGCTCCATTCGACGATCCGGGCGACGACCTCGTCGATGCCCATGCCCGTCGTGTCGAGAAACCGGGCGTCCGGCGCGCGGAGAAGAGGAGCAATCTCCCGTCCTTCATCCAGGCGGTCCCTTTCCGCCATCTCGCGTTCCAGCTGTTCCAGGGACACCCCGGCGCCCTCGCCCAGCTGCCGGTACCGCCTCAGTGCCCGTTCCCGGGGCGACGCGGTCAGGAACACTTTCAGTTCCGCGTCCGGAAGCACGTGGGTGCCGATGTCCCTGCCGTCCATGACCACTCCCTTGCCTTTGGCCATGGCCCGCTGCAGCTCCACCATCCTTTGGCGGACGGACCCGAAGCCGGCGACGCGGGCGACGGCGCGGTTCACTTCGTGCGTCCTCAGCCGGTCGGTCACGTCGCGGCCGTCGACCAGCACCCGTTGCCCGTCGGGTCCCGGAATCAGCTCGATATGAAGGCGCTGGGCCAGCCGCCCGATCGCCTCCCCATCCTCGGGCGACAGGCCGGCTTCCAGCGCCATCAGGGTTACGGCGCGATACATGGCTCCCGTGTCCACATACACGTATTGGAGAGCGTCTGCCACGAGCCGGGCGACCGTGCTTTTGCCCGCTCCGGCGGGTCCGTCGATGGCGATGTTGATTCGGTACGACCCAGGAGCGTCCATCAAAGGGGCAATGTCCTCCCGATCGGCTGCGCAGGCCATGGACGGCCCGCGCAAAGAATGAGGAAATTATACCATACCGCCTGGGCGGATGCAAAAACCGAAAACCCGCGCGGACCGCGATTTCCGGGCGCTTGCGGCGCTTTCAGGGGATGTCCTCGGCCGGCACTCCCTCCCGCGCCTCTTCCGCCACAAGCCAGATCCGAATCTCCGGTATCCGGAGCAGGGCCTGGAACAGCGCAAGCAGAACGGCCAGGACGGCGATCCACCGGACGAGTCGCCGCTCGATCCCGCCGGACCAGGCGAGGAACGCTTCCCGGTACCGGCGCACGCCAAGGCCGTCCGTGCCCGGATGTGCCCGCGGCCCGTCCCAATGATTCCCGGTTGGCTTCATTATATCATGTCCTTCCTCAATTTGGCATTGCAACCGACGGAAAAAATAGAATCGGCAGCAAAAAAACCGGCGTCATCCGCCGGCCGTCCCTTCCTGCTTGTCCGGGAGCCTTTCCACCGATTCTTCGGCGCCCGTTTCCGCGTTCATGAAGATGCGGTACGTGGAATCGTTGATCTTCCCGGTGAAAACGTGGCAGAGGACCAGCTCGTGCACGTCGTTTTCGATGACGCCCATGTGGTGTTCCTCCAGCCGGAAGCCGCCGTTCAGGCCCCGCTTGGCTTCTTCCGCGCCGATCTTCGCCGGGCGGGCCGCCACCGTCTTTGCTTCCTCTGGCGCGAACACGTGGTCCGCCGCCATGAGGCCGATCACCTCGCCGTCGTCCAGCGCCACGCGCACGGTGGCCTTGTCGGGATAAATCCGCACGCCGTTCCGAACGGCCGCGAACACGAAGGACGCCGTCCGTCCGTATCTGTCCGCCGAAATCGGCTCCATCCCCTCAAGACCCGTCCGATCGAGGAAATTCGCCGCCTTTTCCCGCGCTTCCCCAAGTCCGATTCGCGGCTCGCCCGGTTCCCGCAGCCGGACGTACCGGAGCAGCCGCCCGCCTTTCCTCGTGAAGTCCATCCGGATCTCCGCGCCGTTATCGTCTTCCGCGGAAACGGCGAATCCGGGCAGTTCCGTCCCGATTCCGTATTCCTCGACCCGCATCCCGCCGGCGGCAAGCCGCCCGAGTCCGGCTTTCCGCAGAAATTCCCGCGCCTTCGCCTCCGCTTCCTCCGCGTTGACGGGCATGCCGTCCAGGTCGTTCTCCGAGCGTCTCCGCTCGGCGGAAAGCACGGACGGGCTCCAGCCGTCATCCGGATAGGTTCCGGCTTTCCGGTCCAGGGTGCGGAAGCCGTCGATGATGGCGCTGTCGTAGGGTTCCTTTTCCGTGGCCAGGGCCACTTCCACGTCCATCCAACGCAGCCTCTGCCGGATGACGTCGTTCTGCAGCCGGTCCAGCTCGCCGCCGATTTCTTCGGACGCTTTGTACAGGGATTTGAGCATCTTGATCTCCTCTTCCGACAGCGGCTGTTTTTTCAGATCCCGCACGGCGGTATGGTAGGCGAATTCGGACAGCCGCGCCAGGAACTGCTCGGCCTTGTTCAGCGGCATCATGGCCAGCGGGAGCTGGCTGATGTCGCTTTGCGCCTCGCTGGTGAGACGCCAGACGTTGATCAGGCCCTTGCGGTGCATCCCGTCCGACTTTTCGGAAACGGCCAGGGTCCGCCCGAGCTCCTCGTGAAGGCGGTTCATCCGCTGCGTCAGATCGTGAAAGGCCCGTTGGTACGTGTTTTCCGCCTTGATCAGAACCGCGTTCTTTTCCTGGTGTTCCTGGTAACCCCAAACGATCGCTCCGGCAAACAGAAATGCGAAAACCGGGAAAAACACCCGGCTCAAACGTCCGTACATGACACGCCGGCTCCTTTCGCCCGTTGGCCTTTTTTGCCGTTAGTTTGGGAGAAAGGAGCCGGCTTTATGCGTCTTCCACCTGGATGTCGAAGTCGTCGGTGTTGTCGCAGAGGCACATTCGGAATCCGGTTTCGATGCGATCCTTCTCTTTGCGGCCGCGAAGAACGAATCTCTCGCCGCATCGCCTGCAGCGAATGGTCACCTTCACCCGTCGGCCGGCCATGGATGTCCCCCTCGCGCTCGTATCCTTTATCCGCAGTATGTCCCGCCCCCTCAGGAATTAACCTCTTCCTCGCGTTTCAGCAGGCGAAACGGCGATACGGCGTGGGCCCGGTGCACGAAACGGATGCCGCCGACCCACAGGAGAAACATGAACGGCACGACGAGCCACACCATCGAGGAGGAAAATACGGCCAGGGTCAGATAATCGTAAATGCCATGCGCAAGAAGGGGGACCAGAAAGGCCAGCGCGGTGTGGAGCCGGACGGACCGGCCTTTCGCGAATTTGGCCTTGCCGAGGAAAAATCCCATGAACACGCCGAACAGGGCGTGTCCCGACACGGGCAGCAGCGCGCGCCACATGAGCACGCCGATGCCCGCCGGCTGCACCAGCAGGGCGAACAGGAGATTTTCCACCGTGGCGAAGCCGAGGGAGACCGCCGTGGCGTAGACGATGCCGTCGTAGGGCTCGTCGAAATGGGAGTGAAGAAAGATGATATGGTAGAGCACGAACCATTTGAAAAATTCCTCGACGCCCGCGGAAGTGCCGAAGGAAAACGCCAGATCCGATTCGCCGAGCCACAGGGCGGCGGCTCTCTGCACGATCATCACGGGAATCACCAGCAGGCCGCCGATCAGGAACATTTTGGCCACCAGCGGCAAGGGCTCGGCGTCATACCGGTCGCTCAAATAAAAATAGGCAAGCAGGGCGATGCCCGGCGCCACGGCCGCGGCCAGCATGGCCAAAAGCTCCAACGTCCGCTCCCCTTCCCCGCCGGTCTGTCAGGAGAAGTGCCTGGCGAGCACGCCGACGGCGCCTTCCGGAATAACCGTCTGCCCGTATTCGTCCAGGACCGCTTTCGTCATCGTTACGGCCTCGCCGTACTCCGCCAGAACCGCGACGGCATTGTGGCAGATGTCCGGCGGCAGATCCGCCGGTTCAAAACGCAGGATCCAGGCGTCGCGGTAACGGTACAGACGCCCTTTCCTGGTCATGCGGATCAGGCGGCGCGCCGCCCCGATGGCGTCCTCGATGTCGAGAAACCGGTAGGTAACCGCGTCGGTTCGTTCCAGGGAAACTTCGATTTCGAACATTTCTTCGTCCAGTTCGTCGTCCGCCGCGGAACCGTCGTCGGCGCCGATTTTGCCGCGGGTGACCACGACGACCATCCCCTGCGCGGGCATGGCGAATACCTCGACCGCCAGCGGGCCGGTGGCGTCGAAACCGAGCTCGTTGTATGCCTGGTCCATCATTTCGCTGAAGAGTTCGTGAACCTTGGGGATTTCCCGCCAAAGGTCCTCTTTCTGGATCCCGCGCTCCGACAGATCGTCGAAGGTAAGGAAGATTCGGATTTTGTCGTTGCCGAGCCGTTCCATCCTCATGACTGGGATCCTCCTCCGGCGCGTCGGGTGATACAGCGTATGAAGCGCAACACGCAAGGTGCGCCCGCGGAACCGGCCCTCGCGCTTTTATGTATCATGTTATCATTTCCGGTCTCGAAATGCACTAGTAAAATTGTACGAGCCCCCGTGAGACGCGCCGGAAGCGGACGGAAAAAAGGCGTCCGTTCCCCTTGCGCGGGGTCCGGACGCCCTTGCGGCGGACGGCAGCCGTCCGTCATTCGACAATTTCTTCCATGATTTTGTCCACCTGTTTCCGGACCGCGGACCGTCCGAACAGGGCCTTGCCCAGCGAATCGGTCACGGCCGCGAACCGGCCGTTTTGCCGCATGCCCATCGCCAGGGCGGCACCCGCCAGCCCGCCGAGCAGAAAAGCCGTCCATCTCACCCTGATTCACCTCCGTCAAGCGCGCATCCCCTTTCTCAGGGTGCCGTCATCTGTCTAGTTTGGCCCGGAAAGATTGCCGCATGCTCCCACAAATAAAGGAAAAAAGTCCCCGTGTTGAAATCTCCAGGATGTGATAAAATTCGAGACAAATCCGCAAAACGCGACGCGCGGCGAAAGGAGCGCCTGTCCGTGAAATTTCCAGCTCCAGCCATCCTTGTCGTGCTTCTTTCCCTGGTCCTCGTCACCGCCGGCTGCTCCGGAAACCGGGAATCCGCGTCCCCCGTCCCCGGTGATCCCGCCCCGGAAACGGACGCCTCCGCGGCAACGGAAACGCCCGCTGAAACGGGGAGCCCGACGGAAACGGAGACTCCCCCGGGACCGGAACCCGCGCCGGAAGCGTCTCCCGCGCCGGCATCCCCGGAGCCGCCGGAGCCCGTCCCGCTCTACCGGATGAATGCCGTCTACGACATCGTGCCCATCGATCCGGACCAGGCGGACAAACGGGTCGTGCTGCTCACGTTCGACGACGGGCCGAAAAGCGCGGATACCCTTTTGCCCATGCTGGACACCCTTGACCGGCACGGCGCGAAGGCGATCTTCTTCGTCAACGGCTACCGCGTCGACAAGAACCCGGATTTGCTGAAAGAAATCCATGACCGGGGCCATGCGGTCGGCAACCATTCCTGGGATCACATCCCGCTGGGAAAGGAAAAGCCCGAGACCGTCCGGGACCAGATCGGCCGGGTCCAGGACATCGTGCGGAAGCTCACGGGCGAGGCGCCCCGTTTCTTCCGTCCGCCCCACGCCTCCGGAGGAGAAGACGTCCGCAGGATCGCCGGCGAATTCGGCCTTCTGTACATGACCTGGTCGAACGGTTCCCTCGACTGGGACCTTGGCAAGGTCAAAGAAGAAGACCGCCCGCAGGCGGTCATTGACAATGTGATGAAACAGCTTCGGCCGGGCAGCAACATCCTGATGCACGAACTTCCGTGGACGGCGGAGGCCTTGGACGGGCTGCTCGCCGCCATTCGCGGGGAGGGCTACCGCTTCGTCGATCCGCGCGAAATCGCGGCGGACGGCGCCGCAACCCGGTAAACGCGGCAAACGCCCGCCGGGGCGCAAATCCCGGGAAAGGCTCGCTTTCCTGGTCATCCTCCCGTTCCGAAATTCCGGTACCCCCACCAGATCAGGCCGGCGACGAGGGCCGCAAACAGCGCCACAAGCAGCCGGTAAAACCAGCGGATCAGCCGGCCGTATTGCGAAGGATGCAGCAGCGACCGGGGCGGCAGACCGGTTTCGGGAAGCCCGGCCGCGGCCAGCGCGCGGGCGATGGCTTCGTCCAGGGTCACTTCCTGCTGCCGCTCCTGGCCGGTCTTACCGGCGGCGAATCGCTTCGCTTCCTTGTAGCGGGCCCATACCGCCGATGCCGTCTCTTCCCCGCGGTCTTCGCTCATGCCTTGCCTTCCCCCCGAAATCGGATGATGAGTCCCATCGTGAAATCGATGAGAAAGTGGGCGACCATGGGGGCCCAGATCGTTCCGGTCTCCTCCATGATCCATCCCAGACCGTAGCTGACAAGAAACACCAGGCCCGTGGGCAGCCAGTGCCTGAGGTACCGGACATGGACGGCCGCAAACAGCACGCTTGTCCAGTAAGGGCCAAAAGCGTACTGGACGGCTCCGCGGAACAACAGTTCCTCGCAGAAAGCCACGAGCGCCGCGATCAGCGCGATGTGCCACACGGCCCGCCTGCGGAACAGCCGCTCGTTGACGCCTCCGTCATCCACGGCGTCTTCCCGGATAAAGCGCGCCAGAAGCAGGTCGGCGGCGAGGACCAGGGCGGCGAATCCGGTCCCCCACAGGGCGAACTCGGCGGTTTCGGGCACCGCCAGCAGGGAAAACACGTTGCGTCCCTGTAAAATAATCCATACAATACCGATAATAACGGTGAGGAACTGCGTTGCGTACAGGTTGGCGAGCAGGACCCGATCGCTCACCCGGTCGACGGAAACCGGCCTGAACCGCCACCTGCGTCCGTTGAATTTGTTCATGATGCGCACGGTCCGTTCCGTATCAGTTTTGCGAATCCGGAAGAACAAAGGAGTAACCGATGGACAAAGGGCTGAAAAAATCCGATCTGACGTTTTCGCTCGGCTTTCTGTTCACGCTGGTGGTGGCCGTCGGCGCCTTCTTTTACGGAATGAAAATCGGCGCCGAGCGGACGGAAAGGGTGTACGAAGCCGAACGGCAGGCCCGGATGACCGCCGCGGCGGCGGAAACGGCGGGCGAAGCCTACCGCCAGCAGGACCTCGTTTCCTTTTATCATACCGTATTTTTGCCCTATCGTGAATTTGCGGGCGAGTGGCTTTCCGTCCGGCACAAGCTGCTCACCGGGGCAACCGGCGACCGGGCCGCCCTCCTGAGGGAGCTTTCCCGCACGGCCGGCCGCAAATACGACGAAGCGTACATGGCCGCCGTTCCCCCGGTTTCCCCGCTTCTGATCGAAGCCCGGAGCCATTACCTCAGGAGCCTGCGGAACTTCGCCGACAGCCTCTCGCGTCTCGCTTCGGGGGCGAACGAGGGGAGCGTCGACGAACTGCTGGCGCGGGTGGAAGCCGACGATGCGTTCCGGCAGGCCGTACGCAACGCCCAGCAGGGACAGCGCGGCTATTACGCGGCCATGGTGCAGTGGGCCGCCAGCCTTGACCCCAACATCCCCGGGGATTACACTCCGCCGGACCCTCTGGGATTCGACGAATGGAACCGCCTGCCGCTGCTGGTCAAATTCAGCGTGGCCGCGGACTATCTGGCCGGACGGGAAGCCGTGGACGAATTCCTCCCGCAGGATCTCGCCGCCAAGACGGACAATCTGATCCGTTCCGGGCAGGCGTCCAGGCTGAACCTGTCTTCTTTCGCGGAGGCCGCGGATCTCCTGATCGGCACGGAAGCGGTCCGCTCCGGCGACTATCTGCAGCTCGGGCCGCAGCTTTACAGCGCGAAGGAGATTCTGCCGCAGCTGCCGTTTTTCAGCTCCGGCGGCTGACGGGCCCGGGCCGGACACGGCCGCTCCTGTCACCGGTTTGTCATTGCAATGGAACGCCTCCTTGCTATAAAATAGGAAAAGTTATTGGAACCTGAAGCGAGGAGGCTTGTTGCATGGCGAACCTGGTGGTCGAAGCTTTGATCGAAATTCCCGCGGGAAGCCAAAACAAATACGAGTACGACAAGGAGAAAAAGCGGTTCGTCCTCGACCGCGTGCTCTACTCTCCCATGCACTACCCGACGGAATACGGGTATCTGGAGGGAACGCTGGCGGAAGACGGCGATCCGCTTGATATTTTGGTGCTGACCACATTCCCGACGTTCCCGGGCTGCGTGATCGAGACGCGGGTGATCGGCGCGCTGATCATGTCCGACGAGAAGGGCCAGGACGAGAAGCTCCTGGGCGTGCCGGTAAACGACCCGCGCTGGAACCACGTGAATTCCCTGGACGACGTGTCGCCGCACATCCTGAAGGAGATCGCGCATTTCTTCGAAAGGTACAAGGATCTCGAAAACAAGAAAACGGTCATCGAAGGCTGGAAAGACGCCGAATTCGCCAAACGGCTGTACGAAGAGTGCGCGCGGCGTTACCAGGGCGCCACGAGCGCTCCGACGGCGTAAGCCGGTGCGGGAGGATGCCAAATGTTCAAAGTGCTCATCTCGGATCCCATCAGCGACCAGGGCATCGCCTTGCTGGCCGAAGCGCCGGACGTGGAGATCGACAAAAAAACGGGGCTGAGTGAAGACGAGCTTGCCGCCGTCATCGGGAACTACGACGCGCTGCTCGTCCGCAGCCAGACGAAGGTGACGGCGCGGATTCTGGAAGCGGCACCGCGCCTCAAGGTGATCGGCCGCGCCGGCGTCGGCGTCGACAACATCGACCTGGAAGCGGCCACGCGCCGCGGCGTCGTCGTCATCAACGCTCCCGACGGCAACACCATCACCACCTGCGAGCACGCCTTCGCCATGATGATGGCCCTGGCCCGCCACATTCCGCAGGCCTACGCCAAGACGATTCGCGGAGAATGGGACCGCAAGTCGTTCCTGGGCGTCGAGCTGCGCAACAAGGTGCTCGGCGTCATCGGCATGGGCCGCATCGGCAGCGAGGTGGCCATCCGCGCAAAGGCGTTCGGCATGATCGTGCTCGGCTACGACCCGTTCCTGACGGAAGAGCGAGCCGAGAAGCTGGGCGTGCGTCCCGCCTCCTTTGAAGAAATCATCCGGACGGCGGATTTCATCACGGTCCACACGCCGCTGACGCCGGAAACCCGCGGCATGATCGGCCGCGAGCAGTTCGCGATGATGAAGAGGGGCGTGCGCATCATCAACTGCGCCCGGGGAGGCATCGTCGACGAGGCGGCGGTGGTGGAAGCCATCGACGCCGGCATCGTCGCCGGCGCCGCCTTCGACGTGTTCGAGCAGGAACCGCCGCCTCCGGACCATCCGTTCCTGCGTCATCCGAAAATCATCGTGACGCCCCACCTCGGCGCGTCCACGGTGGAAGCGCAGGAAAACGTGGCGGTGGACGTGTCCGAGCAGATCCTGCACGTCCTGCGCGGCGAACCGTTCAAGAACGCGGTCAACATGCCGTATGTGCCGCCCGAAGTGATGGCGAAGCTGGGACCCTTCTTCGACCTTGGCCGCAAGCTGGGCAGCCTGGCCGTGCAGAGCGTGGACGGTCCGATCAAGGAAATCGTCATCAGCTACGCCGGGGAACTGGCCGACATCGACACCCAGCCGCTCAACCGCCAGATCGTGGCGGGCGTGCTGGCCCATCACCTCGGTTCCGACCAGGTGAACGCCGTCAACGCCTTCCATCTGGCCAAGAACCGGGGCATCAACATCATCGTCGCCAAGAGCCGCGAGTCCAAGGGCTTCACCAATCTGGTGTCGGTCACGCTCCGCACCACCAGGGAGGAGCGGCTGGTGGCCGGGACGACCCTCAACGGCTTCGGGCCGCGCATCACCCAGATCGACAAGTTCCCGATCGACGTGGAACCGCAGGGTCACCTTCTGCTTGTCTCCCACCATGACAAGCCCGGCATCATCGGCAAGGTGGGCACGCTGCTCGGCAACAACGGCATCAACATCGCCACGATGAAAGTCGGCCGCGCCCTGGCCGGCGGCGAAGCGATCATGGTCCTGACCGTGGACAAGGACGTGCCAAAGGATGTGGTGGCCAGCATCGCCGCCCTGCCCGAGCTGAACAGCGCCAGGGAAATTCGCCTGGTCTGAGTTGTCTCCCCGTTGGGCCCCGCCGGCGAAACGTTTCCGATCGTTTTGCGGAATGGTCCCCGAAAAGGCATGGGCGCCGTCCGCCTCCTGCCCCTCAGGAAGCGGATGGGCGCCCTTTTTTGCGGCCGGCCGGCAGGCGGACGGTGAAGGTGGTTCCCTGTCCGACTTTGCTGCGCACGCCGATTTCCCCGCCGTGGGCTTCCACCAGATGCCGGACGATGGCCAGTCCGAGTCCGGTGCCGCCGTCCCGCTCGCGTTTGCGGGATTTGTCCGCCTTGTAGAACCGTTCGAAAATGTAAGGAAGGTCTTCTTCCGGAATGCCGGAACCCTCGTCCGCCACTTCCAGCTCCACCGCTTCTCCCCGGTGCATCGCCGTCTTCCGGGCGGCCAGCCGGATCGCCTTGCCGGCGGGCGTGTGGCGGAAGGCGTTGCTTAAGAGGTTCGCCAGCACCTGTTCCAGCCGTCCGTCGTCCGCCTGCTCCAGCACCAGGTCTTCTTCCGGCACCGCGCATTCCAACCGGATGCCCCGCTCTTTGGCCATCGCCGCGTACTTCCGATGGACCCGCACGAGCAGCTCGCCGACGTTCACCCGCCGGAAAATGAGTTCCACGTGGCCGGCTTCCATTTTCGCCAGATCGAGCAGATCCTGCACCAGCCGACTCATGCGCATCGATTCCTCGTGGATGACCCGGGCCAACTCCTTGCGCTCTTCCGGCGTGGCGGCAATGTCGTCCAGGAGCGCTTCGCTGTAGCCCTGCAGCATCGACAGCGGCGTGCGCAGTTCATGGGACACGTTGGCGACGAAATCCCGCCGCATCTTTTCCGTGCGGAATTCCTCCGTGACGTTGCGGAACACCGCCACCGCGCCGCGCACGCCGTCTTCTCCGGCAAGGGGGGTCATCACCACCGACCAGACTTCGTTTTTCACGTTCAGCTTGGCGGTGAGTTCGCGCTTTTCCCGGATGACGGTCCGGAACGGTTCGCGCAGGGGGCCGGGGACTTTCCGGCATTCGATGGAGGATTCCCCTTCTTCCTCTTCCTCCCACATCACCGCGTTCCAGGCTTCCAGAAGATTCTCGCCCTTCGGATTGGTCATGATGACATTTCCGCCGGCGTCGAAGGTGATGACCGCGTCAGACATGCTGCGCAGCACGCCGCTCAGGTGGTCCCGTTCGTGCTGCAGGTCGCGGATGAGCTTGTCCAGCTCCGCCGCCATCATGTTCAGCGCGCCGGACAGTTCCCCGATCTCGTCCGACGACCGGTAGGTCAGCCGCACGGAATACTCGCCCCGCGCGATCCGGTTGGCCGCCTGAATCATTTCCCTAAGCGGCTGCGTGATCTTGGTGACCAGAAAGAAGGCGAAAAAGGTGGTGAGGAGAAACCCGACGGCGCCGGTGAACATGAACATGCGCTCGATCTTGACCGGGTCGGCGAAGGTCAGGTCGATGTACAGCAGGAGGAAGAACCCGACCGTGCAGATGACGATGCCGACCAGGCCGATGATCGTCAGCCACAGTTTGCCGACAACGGTTTTCCAGATGGCCATCGGTTATTTCGGCACCTCGAGCTTGTACCCGACGCCCCACACGGTGGTGATCATGGCCGCCGCCTCCGGAGACGCGCGGCTCAGCTTTTCGCGCAGGCGCTTCACATGGGTGTCCACCGTGCGCAGATCGCCGAAGAAGTCATAATGCCAGACATCCTTGAGCAGTTCCTCGCGGGAAAACACCTTGTCCGGCGAACTGGCCAGATAATGGAGCAGCTCGTATTCCTTCGGCGTCAGGTACACCTCCTGGCCGCCCGCCGTCACCCGCCGCGCCTCGTGCTCGATGGTGAGGTGCGGGAATTTGATGACGCTGGTCGCCGCGTCCCGCGTCCAATAGGCGCTGCCCGCGGACCGCCGCAGGATCGCCTTGATGCGGTACATCACCTCGCGCGGGCTGAAGGGCTTGACCACGTAATCGTCGGCGCCCACCTCGAACCCGTGCACGCGGTTGACCTCTTCCCCCTTGGCGGTCAGCATCAGCACCGGAGTGGCCTTTTTCTGGCGCAGCCGCGAGCACACTTCCGTACCGTCCATGCCCGGCAGCATCAAGTCCAGAACGATGAGATCGTAATTTTGGTCCAACGCCATGCGCAGGGCCGTTTCCCCGTCTTCCGCCTCCTCGACCTCGTAGCCTTCCTTTTCAAGGTACATGCGCAGCAGCCGGCGTATCCGTTCCTCGTCGTCCACCACCAGAATCTTTTTGGCGTTCTCGCTCACCCTTCAGCAGCTCCTTTCCGCATATGATTCCAAACCGCACGCGGGCACGCCCTCCGGGCGCGCCGCTTCAGGATACTCCCGCGTAGGAATGCAGGCCTGCAATCAGGAGATTGACGCCGATCAGCGTGAACATGACGATCAAAAAGCCGATGACCGCGAGCCAGGCGGAACGGATGCCGTGCCAGCCGCGCGACAGGCGGAGATGCAGATAGGCGCTGTAGAAAAGCCAGGTGATGAGCGCCCACACTTCCTTCGGATCCCAGCCCCAGAAACGCGACCAGGCGATCTGCGCCCAGATCATAGCGAAGACGAGGGCGCCCAGGGTAAACAGCGGAAACCCGATGGCGATGGCGCGGTAGCTGATCTCGTCCAGGTCGTCCGGATCGATGCCGTCCAGGGCGGGCTGGATCGCCCTGGCCAGGGGCTTGCGGATGATCAGCCGCAGCAGGCCGTACAGCAAAAGCCCGACGATGACCGACCAGACGACGGTGTTCCATTTTCGTCCGGCGTTGACCCCGTTCATCCACGACGGCGTCTCGAAAAGCGGCTCCGTCATGCCGAGGAACGGGTCCATGGAGACGGTCTCGCTGTTGTACGGTTTGAAAATCGGCGGCAGGCCGTATTCCACCGTGCTTTCCTGTTCGATCACGTTGCCCCGCGCGTCCACGGTGACCGTTTCCTGGCGGAATTCGGCGTGGTACCCGGCGGCGCGGAAGCCGAATACGGCGACGAGGAACCCGATGACGATGACGATGACCACCAGGGTGAATTCGGCCCAGAAACGGGCGCGGCGGCCGGCCTTGTCCGTGCGGCTGAAGTCGGTGACCCGCAGGATCAGGATCAGGGCCGCGGTAAAGCCCACGGCGAAAAACGCCTCTCCGAGCACCGCCGTGGTCACGTGCAGCCGGAGCCAGATCGAGTTCAAGGCCGGCACGAGAGGCTGCACTTCCGACGGAAACACCGAAGCGTAGGCGACGATGATGATGGTCAGCGGAAGGGCGAATGCGCCCAGCAGGGGATGCCTGTACGCGAACCGGATGACAAAAAACGCCAGCATCATGGCGATGCCCAGCGCCATCAGGAATTCATAAAGGTTGCTGACCGGAGGATGCCCCGCGCCCGCCCAGCGGGCGAAAAAGTAAACGAGATGCGCCGCCCATCCGGCGGCGGCGAGCCACAGGCCGATTCCGCCCCATCTTTTGCGGTGCGCTTCCGGTTCCCGGTTGGCGAAACGGCTGCCTCCCACGGCCACCGCGTAAGCGATGAACGAAAAGCAGTAAAGGAAAAACGCGACGATCACCGCATTGCTGCTGATCTGAAGCCAATCGGTCAAGATTCCTTCCTCCTGTTGTCCAGCATCTTCGCGTCGACTTCGATGCCCGCTTTCGCCAGGGCCGCCGCCACCTCCGCGCGCAGGCCGAAGCGGTTTTTGTTCGTGTGGGCCCCGAGCGACAGGACGCCGTCGTCAATGCGCAGCCAGATGCGCCGGTGGTTCCAGTAGATGCCCATGACGAGACCGATCATGGTGATGGCGGCGCCGGTCCAGACGTAGGGCATTCCCCGGTCCACGCGGACGTTCAGGTAGCTCGTGTAGGTGGAAAATTCGACGTCTTCCATCGACATCACGCGAATGTCGAACATCTCCGCGGCCGCGCCGTTGATCCGGTCCTGGCCGAACCGCTGCCTGTCCGCCTCGCGCGGAAAATACAGATAGGGAACCCCTTCCTCCGGGAGGCCGGGTCCCTTGATGACGAACACGAATGCCGGCGCGTTGGGCTCCCGCGACAGCGTCACGGGCTCCCCGTTCTCGTCCAGCCCGAATTCGGGAAAACTGTCCCTGAGTTCCAGCGTAAAAGGACCGACCGAATAAGTCAACGGCGGGTGGCGCATCGGCAGTTCGAAGGGACCGTAGGACTGTCCGGTGCGCTTGTCGACCAGCGTCGGGCGTACGGAAATCAGGCGCGGCGCTTCGGCAAAATCGTACTGATAGAGCCTGAGTCCCCTGTAAGACAGCGGGCTGTTGACCCGGATGTCGTGGGCGGCCACCTCTTTGAGTTCCGGCTCGCGGGTGGCGTCGTCGCAGTAGGCGACGCATTCGTACAGGACCGCCTTCGTGGTGAACTGCTTGACCCGCAGCTGTCCCTTGAGGTGTTCCGGAAGTTCGTCGTCGCTGTAAAAGTCGATGCGGAAACCCAGGCTTTTGACGAAATAGCCAGTCCGCGGAATCTGCTCGATTTCCCCGTCGTCCAGCCCCACGTACTCGTCCATGTACCAGCCGGGAATGACGCCTCTCATGAGGACGGCCAGCAGAAAGACGATCAGGCCGATGTGGATCACGTAGGGACCCCACCGGCTGAAACGGTTTTTCTCCGCCAGCAGGGCGTTGCCGTCCGTCCGCACTTTGTACCTTTTGCGGCGCAGGATTTCGGCGAATCTCGCCGTCCATGCTTCGGCGTCTCCCTGAATCGGGCCGACGTACACCACCTGCTGCCGGGTGATGAACTGCAGGTGCTTGCGCACCTGTTGGCGGGTGAGCGCCCGGTAAAGGGGCAGCACCCGGTCCAGGCTGCAGATGACCAGCGAGGCGCCGATCATGACCAGCAGGGTGATGAACCACCACGATTCGAACGTCCGGCTGAGCCCCAGCGCGTGATAGATGGCCCCCGCCGTTCCGTAGTTTTCCCTGTAATAGGCGGCCGGATCGGTCAGGTTCACAAAGGCGCTTTCCTGCGGGAAGATCGTGCCGAGGGCCGCCGCGACCAGGGTAATGAGGATCAGCCAGACGGCGACCCTGACCGAAGAGAAGAAGTTCCAGATCCGGTCGATCAAGTTGGGATGCGGTTTCTGCGAGCGGCGCGCCATGCCGTCATAGCGCATCTCCAGCACGGAATCCGACGCGGCCAGTTCCTCGTCGAGGGGCTTGCCGCACGCCTCGCACAGGACGGTGCCCACCGGATTCTGGTGCCCGCACTCGCATTTGGTGTTCTGGATCAACGCCATCCCCCTTGTCCTCACGCGCCGGCGTCAGGCGCTTCCCAGCAGGCTTTTCACCCGCTCGTCGATCTCCTCGATGGTGAGGGGTCCGCTCACGATCTGGCGGATGACGCCGTTTGCATCGATGAAATACGTGGTCGGGTACTCGCGCAGGCCGAAGGCCCGCTCCGTCCGCCGGTTCGTGTCGAGCAGAATCGGAAAGCTGACGCCGATCCGGCGGATGAAGTTTTCCACCCGGTGCCGGTCTTCGCTCAAGTTGATCCCGACCACCTGCAAGCCCTTGTCTTTCCAGGCTTCGTACTGCTGCTGCAGGGCCGGCATCTCCTCCCGGCAGGGCGGGCAGAACGTCCCCCAGAAGTTGAGGATGAGCGGATTTCCCGCGTATTCTTCCAGCGTGTGCGCCTCACCCTGAAGGTCCGCCAGACGAAAGGACGGAGGCTTGTCCCCGGGGCGAAGCACGTCGCCGGAAGAGGCAAACGAGCGGCCGACGGCGTAGCCGCCGATGAGCAGCATCACCGCAAGGATGAGGTATTGAACGGATTTGTGACGGCGCATGGTTACCGACCCCCGTCCGATGTCGGCTTTGGTTCCATTATAACGAAAACGCCGGCGTCCGAACGCCGGTCCGAACCTGCGGTTTTGAACAATGTGTGACAACGGTGCGTGCCGGGGCGTGACGGATGTCGCGGCCTGATCCGTCTCCCGTCCGTCTCCGGGCTGGTCCGCGCCGCACCCGCCCCTTCGATTTCCTCCGGCATCCGTCCCCGGCCGAAAGTCTTCCCGACTTAACGCCCGTCCCTGATATTCCGCTCCCTCCGGGTTCCTTCGCCTTCTGCGGCTCTCTTCAGCAAGGCGATCTCCTCCTCGGTCAAGGGGCGGTATTTGCCGCGCTTGAGCCCCTGCAGGGTGAGCCCGGCGAACGCGACCCGCTTCAGCCGAAGCACCGGATGGCCGATCGCGTCGAACATGCGGCGGACCTGCCGCTTCCGGCCCTCGCGAATGGTGATCGAAATCGTCGCCCACCGGCCGTCGGGGTCCACGTCGACGTATTCCGCTTCCGCCGGAGCGGTCATGCCGTCCTCCAGCCGGATGCCCGAGGCCAGTTTCTCCAGGGCGGTGCCGTGCGGGACTCCCTTCACCGTGGCGTGGTAGGTCTTGGGGACGCCGTGTTTGGGGTGCGTCAGCCGGTACGCCAGTTCCCCGTCGTTGGTAAGCAGGAGCAGCCCTTCCGTATCGTAATCGAGCCGGCCGACGGGAAACACCCGGGCGGGCACATCCTTCAGGTAATCCTTGACCACGGGCCTGCCCCCGGGATCGGACATGCTGGTGATGACGCCCTTGGGCTTGTTGAACATCAGGTAGACCTTGGGCTGGGAATCGACAGGCTTCCCCGAAACGGTGATGACGTCGCGCTCCGGATCGGCCTTGGCGCCGAGTTCGGTGACGACGCGGCCGTTGACCGCCACCCGGCCGGAGGCGATCAGTTCCTCGCACTTGCGCCGCGACGCCACCCCGGCCCGAGCCAGAATTTTTTGCAGTCGTTCCAAACGGCCTTCACCTCTTCCCCATCATACCGCACCGAACAACCAGCGGCAAGCCGCCACGGCGGCGAAGAAGCCGACCAGGTCGGAGAACAGGCCGACTTTGAGGGCGTACCGCGCCCGGCGGATGCCGACGGCGCCGAAGTAGACGGTCAGCACGTACAGCGTCGTGTCCGTGCTGCCCTGGATGGTGGCGGCGATCCGGCCGATGAGGGAATCCGGCCCGTGCTCGCGGATCAGGTCGGTGACGTAGGCCAGCGATCCCGATCCGGTGAGCGGCCGAAGCAGCGCCAGCGGCAGCACTTCGCCGGGCACGCCCAGCCGTTCCATGAGCGGGCGGACGGCCCCGGTCAGCACGTCCATGGCGCCGGAAGCGCGAAACATGGAAATCGCCGTCATCATCCCGACCAGATGGGGGATGATGGCGACGGCGGTCTGAAAGCCGTCCTTCGCTCCGTCGACGAACGATTCGTACACCGGCACGCGGCGGAACGCGGCGTACAGCGGAATGAAGGCGATCAGCGCGGGAATCGTCCATATGGACACGGCCTGGAGAAAGGCGGACATGGCCCGTTACCCTCTTCCGGACGCTTCCGCCCGGCCCGTCGTCCTTTCGGACCCCGCACAACCCGCGGTGCCGCGGCAAACCGCGGGTTCATCCTGAATCCGGTAATTGGCGCGGGCTGTGGAGGACGCGCTCCCTTTTCCTCCGGTATCCGCCGAATAAGGCGGCGCGCCGCTCTTTTTGCGGTACCATCGGTCGGCGGCGATGGCCGCGCCCGTCGCGATCGCGGTGGCGAGCAGCGTCGAACCGATGATCTCCGCCGGGTTTTGCGAGCCGAACTGGAGGCGGATGGCGATCAGCGTGGTGGGCACCAGCGTGATGCTCGCGGTGTTGAGGGCCAGCAGGGTGCACATGGCGGGCGTCGCCGTATATGGATCGGGATTGAGCTTTTGCAGCTCCTGCATCGCGCGGATGCCCATGGGAGTGGCGGCGTTCCCAAGCCCCAGGAGATTGGCGCTCAGGTTGGAAAGGATGTATCCCATGGCCGGATGGTTCCGCGGCACGTCCGGAAACAGCCAGCGCACCACCGGCCCGATCAGGGCGGCCAGCTTGCGCACCAGCCCGGCGTCTTCGGCCACGCGCATGAGCCCCATCCACAGCACCAAAATGCCGATCAGCCCCAGGCAGACGTTGACGCCGGTTTGCGCGCCGCTGAAGGCGGCGTCGGTGACTTCCTTCATTTTGCCGGTCAGCGCCGCAAACCAGAAGCTGAACAGGATCATCCCGAGCCAAATCCAATTCACCATGGGCGATCGCCTCCTTGGACATACATGGATCCGAACGAATGCCGGCTCTCCCGATAAGGCGCATTGCCCGCATGCCCGGCTTTCCCCCTTAAGGCCGGGTTTGACAGCGGTTCCGCGGCAGCCGCACGTTTTCGGTGACGCGAATCGGGCGGGCCTCAGCCCGGCCTCGCCCGATCCGCCGCTTCGCGCATCGGAACGGAACCGATGACCCGCCCGTCCAGTTCGAAGGTCAGCCGGCCCCGCAGGCCGAACCGGTATTCCGGCGAATCCGGCGGGTAGGGCTGAAACAGCGCGCGCAGCTTCTCCCGTTCGCCGGCCGCAAACGGATAACGGAACGCGGCCGCCGCTTCGTAAGGCAGGCCTTCCAGGCGCTGTCCTTCGGCGAAAACCTCTTCCAGCGGAAACGCGGCGAACCCGTAGTCCAGCAGCCGGCGGTGATCCTCCCAGTCGTTGCCGTCGTTCAGGGTGACGGCGATGAGCTGTTGCCCGTTGCGCGTCGCGGAACTGACCAGGCATCGGCGGGCCAGACGGGTATATCCGGTCTTGACGCCGTCGGCGCCCTCGTAACGGAACAACATCTTGTTTTTGTTCAGGAAATGGTAGTCCCAACCGCCGTTGGGATTGGGAAAGGTCTTGACCTTTGTGGCGGCGATCTTCCGGAAGACCGGATTGCGCATGGCGTAGGCGGTCAGCTTCGCCAGATCGTTGGCGGTCGAATAGTGTTCCGGCTGGTCGAGCCCGTGGGGGTTGGCGAAACGGGTGCCTGACAGGCCGATCTCCTCCGCTTTGCGGTTCATGAGAAACACGAAGCCTTCCTCGGAACCGCCGACATGCTCGGCGATGGCCGAGGCGGCGTCGTTGCCGGAGCGGAGCATGAGGCCGTACAGCAGGGTTTCCAGCGGCACCTTGTCCCCCGGGCGCAGATAGATTGACGATCCTTCCTTGTAAGCCGCCCTGGCGCTCACCGTGACGATGTCGTCCAGGCGGCCGTGTTCAATGGCGACGATGGCGGTCATGATTTTCGTCAGGCTGGCGATCCGCATCCGGCGGTCGCCGTTCACGCTGTGCAGAATCCTCCCCGACGCGGCGTCGATCAACGAGAGCGCTTCGGCATGGGTGGCGGGCGGCCGCATGGCATGTTTCGCCGCCGAAACGCCGACGGCGTCCGGATCGGCCGCCGCCGCGCGCAAAGCGGACCATGCCGACGCCAGAACAAGCAGCGCGAGGCAGCATGCCGCCATCCTCCTCCTGGGCGTCGCGTTCATCCTGGACCTCCCATCCGGTCGATATACTGTATGTGGGCGTGTCCCCGAGTATGAACAAGTTCCCGCGGACAAAAAAAGGATCGGAGCGAACGCTCTGATCCCCGCGCGGCCGCTTCCGGCCGTCGTCCCGGCCGTTCAGAGGACGGGTCCCGCTTCCTGGCGGCCGGCTTCCCCTTCCATGTCGGGTTCGAAAATGATTTCCTCGACTTCTTCTTCCCGCCCGGCTTCCCACATCTCCCGGATGCGGTCGATGAGCTGTGGCACGCTGTCGATCAGCCGTTCCCACAGGTGCGTCTGATGGTCCAGGGAAACCACTTTGACCCCGTGGGGGCCGACCACCAGAAAGGCGATCGGGGTGATGGATACGCCTCCCCCGCTGCCGCCGCCGAAAGGCAGCTGAACCACGGCGCCCCCGTTGTCTCCTCTTTTGGCATCTGTACGGCCTCCGGCGTAAAAATCGCTTCCCCCCGCCGCGAAACCGAATCCCACCCGGGATATGGGCAAAATGACGCTGCCGTCGGGGGATTGCACCGGTTCGCCGACGATGGTGTGCACATCCACCATTTCCTTGATGTTTTCCATCGCGGTTTGCATGAGGCTTTTGATCGGGTGCTCGGACATGGCGAACTCCTCCTTGGTTGTGCCGGAATTTCCGGTACCAATGTCCTTCGTAGGATGCGCATGTCGACGTCCGTTTATGAACGCCCGCGCCGGAATCCGGACCGCATGGCGGATCAGGGCGCCCAGCAACGCGGACAGGCGGATGCGGAAATCCGCTTCCCACACAAAAGCGAATCGGGGTTCGTGAAAAACGGGGCGCACTCCTCCGTGCGGCCGGGCGTCCAGCCGGATCAGCGTTCCGGCCGCTCCGGCGGCAAGCCCTATGACGGTCCAGGCCATCCCGGCCGCGACGCCGGTGGACCCCGCGTCTCCGGTGCCGATTTCGAGGTCCGTCCGCCAGCGCGTGCAAACCGCATTGCGCAAATGGTTCAGCGTCCATGCCCACTGAAACGGCAAATCCGCGAACCGCCGGGCCTTTCGCGCCGATCGAAAGGCGCCGGCGCCGGTCCATCGCCGCCCTTCGGACGGAAACCGCCGCTCCGCCACCCTGCCGAAGGTTTCTGTCTTCAGGCGGACAAGGCCTGTCGCCGGTCGGGCGGCGAGCTCCGTCCGGAACCGGGCCAAACCGAACAGGGCGCGGCCGACCAGCGCCAGCCGGACAAATCCGCCGCCGGCGGCCAGACGGATGCGCAGGCGGACGTGCGAAAAAAGCGCGCACCCGGCAATCAGCAGGACGGCGGCGGACAGCAATGAAGCCCACAGCAAAAAAGCCATACGATTCCCGCCTTTCCAGGGAATAGTATGGCTTTTCCTTCCTTTTTTCAGTTGGCTTATTCGCGTTCCAGTTCCAGCGCCCGCTCCAGGTCTTCCAGCGAAAGCTGCCGCTCTTCCGACCGCTCGAACAGCAGCCGGGTGCGTTCGGCCAGTTCCCCGGATTCATACAGCCCCGGGTCGGGCAGCTGATCCAGCCCGGACAGGCCGAACCAGTCGAGGAACGCCCGCGTCGTTCCGTACAGGATCGGTCGCCCCACCGTGTCGGCCCGCCCCTTCTCTTCAATAAGATCCTTTGCCAGCAGCGACTGGATGGCCCGGTCCGAATTCACGCCGCGGATCTCTTCGATCTCCACGCGGGTGATCGGCTGCCGGTAGGCGACGATGGCCAGCGTTTCCAGGGCCGCCTGGGACAGCGCCGAACGCGCGGGAGAGATGGCCAGCTTCTCGAAATAGGGGGCGTGTTCCGGAGCGGTGGTCAGGCGATAGGCTCCCGCCACTTCCGCCACCCGGATTCCGCGTTCGTCCCGGACATATTCCCGCGCCAAATCGTCCAGCACGTCCCGCACCACGCCGGGATCGGCGCCCACGATTTCCGCGGCCGTTTTCAGCGGGATGCCTTCATCGCCCGAGGCGAACAACAGGCCTTCAAGCACCGATTTCATCGTCCGGTAATCCATCTTCGCCTTCTCCACTCCCCGTCCACGTCACCACGATCTCCCCGAACATCCGCGTCTGGTGGCAGACGATCCAGTTCCGTTTCATCAGTTCCAGGAGCGCAAGAAGCGTCACGACGATTTCATGCCGGTTCGCCCTGTCCCCCAGTAACTCCGCGAAAAGGCGCAGCCGCCCGTCGGGGCTTCCCTTCAGCGCCTGCACCACGTGGCGCATCCGGTCTTTGACCGATATTTCGTATCTTCGGATGGCCACGGCCCGGGTCCGGTCGGCCATGCGGCGCATCGCCTTGCGGAAGGCCAGCGCCAGATCGTCCGCGCCAAGCCCTTCCACCGGATTGGCGGGCTTCGCCGGCAGAAACGCCGTCAGATCCACCGGCTCGCGGGTAAACACGAGGTTTCTTTCCCGCTGCCGTTCGTTCAGCCAGGCGGCGGCCGCCTTGTACTTGCGGTACTCGATCAGCTTGCGGATCAGTTCCTCGCGGGGATCGGCCGCTTCTTCCCCTTCCTCCGATTCCGACGGCTCCGGAGGCGGAGGCTTGGGCAAAAGCTCCCGGCTCTTGATCAAGAGCAGCGTGGCGGCCATGACGAGGAATTCGCTCGTCACCTCGAGTTCCATTTCCTGCATCGCCGCCAGGTACTCGAAATACTGGTCGGCAATCTCGCTGATCCGGATGTCGCGGATGTCGATTTCCGCCCGGTCGATGAGGTGCAGGAGCAGGTCGAGGGGGCCTTCGAAAACCGGAAGCCTGTACAGGACGGTCATACCGGCAACGCCTTGAGCAGATTCGCGGTTTCGATGGCCGACATGGCGGCGTCCCAGCCCTTGTTGCCGGCCTTCGTGCCCGCCCTCTCCAGCGCCTGTTCGATCGTGTCGGTGGTGAGCACGCCGAAAATGACCGGCACGCCGGTCTGCATCGCCGCGGCCGCCACGCCCTTGGACACTTCGTTGCTGACGTAGTCGAAATGCGGCGTGGCGCCGCGGATCACCGCGCCAAGGGCGATCACGGCGTTGTACTTGCCGCTTTCCGCCATTTTGCGGGCGACGAGCGGAATTTCAAAGGAGCCCGGCACCCACGCCACGTCGATGTCCTCGTCCTTCGCTCCGTGCCGGCGCAGGGCGTCCAGCGCCCCACCCAGCAGTTTCGAGGAAATGAGTTCGTTGAACCGGGCGACCACGATGGCGAATTTCAGCCCCTGCGCCGAAAAATGTCCTTCGTAAACGTTCGGCATGATGCATTCCTCATCCTTTCTCCACGTCCGCCGCGTTTTCCGCATCCGCCGCTTCGCCGGGCAGCGTGAGCAAATGCCCCAGCCTGGTCTTCTTGGCATGCAGATAGCGGGCGTTGTCCTTGTTTTCCCGGATCTGGATCGGCACCCGCTCGACCACCTGCAGGCCGTAGCCTTCCAGACCCTTTATCTTGCGCGGATTGTTGGTGAGCAGTCGCATTTTGCGCACGCCGATGTCCTTCAGGATTTGCGCGCCGATACCGTAATCCCTCAGATCCGGCGGAAAACCGAGGCGCAGGTTGGCGTCCACGGTGTCGAGCCCCTGCTCCTGCAGCTCGTAGGCCATCAGCTTGTTGAGCAGGCCGATGCCCCTCCCTTCCTGCCGCATGTAAAGCAGCACGCCGCACCCTTCCTCCTCGATCCGCCGCAGGGCCGCTTCCAGCTGCGGCCCGCAATCGCAGCGGTGCGAGTGGAACACGTCGCCGGTCAGGCATTCGGAGTGCACCCGCACCAGCACCGGCCGGTCGCCGTCAATGGTGCCCTTGACCAGCGCGATGTGCTCCTTGCCGTCCACCTCGTTGGCGTACCCGATGGCTCGAAACACCCCGAAATCGGTGGGAAGACGCACTTCCGCCACGCGCCGGACCAGTTTTTCCTTTTCATTGCGGTAATGGATGAGATCGCGGATGGAAATCAGCTTCAGCCGGTGCTTGCGGCAAAACTCCACGAGATCCGGCAGCCGCGCCATGGTGCCGTCTTCCTTGATGATCTCGCAGATCACCGCGGCCGGCGCCGAACCGCACATGCGCGCCAGGTCCACCGCCGCTTCCGTGTGCCCGGCCCGGCGAAGCACGCCGCCTTTCTTGGCGATCAGCGGAAACACGTGTCCCGGCCGGCGGAAATCGGAGGGCTTCGCCCCCGGATCGATCAGCGCCCGGATCGTCCGCGCCCGCTCCGCCGCGGAAATCCCCGTCCCGGTGGAGACATGGTCGACGGAAACGGTGAAATTTGTCCCGTGATAATCCGTATTTTGCATGACCATCGGCGGCAGGTCAAGCTCCGCCGCGCGTTCCTCCGTGATCGGCACGCAGACGAGTCCCTTGCCTTCCGTGATCATGAAATTGACGATCTCCGGCGTCGCCTTTTCGGCGAGGGCAATCAGATCTCCTTCGTTTTCGCGGTCCTCGTCGTCCACGACCACCACCATGTTCCCCCGCATGAGTTCGTAGATCGCTTCCTCGATGGGATCGAACCGGATCTCCGCCATCTGCACTTCCCCCTTTTTCGAATCTCCGGAAATCTTGCCTCCGGAGGCATGTCCCCGGGTTCGCCGCCCCGGATCGGGATGGACGCAAATCAGTAACCGAGTTCCCGCAGCCGGGCCATCGTCAATCCGCCCGTCCCCGAACCGCCCGGCGTTCCTTCGCCGGGCCCGCCGCCATGCGTCGCCGGACCGTAACCGGAGCCGCCCGCGTCCCCCAGGCGCAAGGCGAGGAGATGGTCGACATATTTGCCGAGCAGATCGCATTCCAGGTTCACCACGTCGCCGGGTTTCCGTTCCCCCAGCGTCGTCCCGCGCAGCGTGTGCGGAATGATGGACACCGTGAACATCCCCGTGCCGCGGTCGGCGCTGACAACGGTCAGGCTGATGCCGTCCACCGCCACCGAGCCCTGCGGGACCAGGTACCGGAAAAGGGAGGGGTTGTTCGGTCGGATGCCGAACACCACCGCGTTGGCTTCCGGAGTCCGCGACACCACTACGCCGGTGCCGTCCACGTGGCCCTGGACGAAATGGCCGCCGAATCTTCCCCCGGCCCGCATCGCCCGTTCCAGATTGACCGGGGCGCCCGGGGAAAGGGCATGGAGGTTGGTGCGGCGAAACGTCTCCGGCATCACGTCCACGGTGAAGCTGCCGGAATCGAACGACACGACGGTGAGGCAGACGCCGTTGACGGCGATGCTGTCGCCGACCCGCGCGTCTTCCAGCACCTTGCCGGCGGATATCGTCAACACCATCGCCTCAGCCTGACGCCGGACGCTGCGAAGCCGGCCGACTTCTTCAATGAGCCCGGTAAACATCACGTCCCACCTTCCCGTACGGGCACGCCGGAGACGCACCAGTCGCCGCCGACATGCTCGATTTCGATCTGTTCAAGCCTGAGCGCATCCGCCATGCGCTCCGGACCGGCGAAGGCGAAAGCGGGAATCCCGTCTTCGCCTGCCAGTTTCGGAGCGTAGAACAGCTTCACCCGATCCACCAATCCGGCTTTCAGCATCGCGCCGGCCAGTTGCCCGCCGCCTTCCAGCAGCACCGAGGCGATTTCCCGTTCGCCGAGTCTCCACATCGCCAGACGCAGGTCGACCCGGGGACCCGGCCCGCAGACGAGGACTTCCGCGCCCAGCTCCCGCAGCCGATCCGCCTTGGCGGGGTCGGCTTGTTCCGTCGTGAGGACGACGGCCGGCGTTTTCCCGTCGAAGATGCGGGCTGTTTCCGGCACCCGCAGGCGGGAATCGGCCACAACGCGAACCGGCTGCATCGCCGGCACCGGCAGCCGGGCGGTGAGCTCCGGATCGTCCGCCAGCACGGTGGAGACGCCGACCATGATCGCCTGATGGCGGTGACGGAGGACATGCACCGCCTCCCGCGCCTCCGGACCGGTCACCCAGCGGCTGTCCCCGGTCCGGGTGGCGATCCGGCCGTCCAGGGTAAGGGCGATCTTCAGCGTCACGTAAGGCATGCGCGTGGTGATGTACTTGCGGTAGGCCGCGTTGATCCGTCGTTCTTCTTCTTCCAGCAGGCCGGAGACCACCTCGATCCCCGCTTCGCGGAGCCTGGCGATGCCCTTGCCGGAAACCAGCGGGTTCGGGTCGACCGAGGCGACCACCACCCGCGCCACCTTGGCCTCCAGAAGCCGGTCGCAGCAGGGCGGCGTCTTGCCGTGATGGGCGCACGGCTCCAGCGTTACATACACCGTGGCTCCTTCCGACCGTTCTCCCGCCATGTTCAGCGCATGCACTTCCGCATGGGGTTCGCCCCGTTTCAGATGGGCCCCGAGGCCGACGATCCGGCCGTCCTTCACCACCACGCAGCCGACGGCGGGATTGACGCCGGTCTGTCCCGCGGTCTCCGCCGCCATCCGCAGGGCCAGCCGCATGTACGTCTCGTCGTTCAGCCTGTCGTTCAACCGCTCCATGATTCCTGACCGCCCCCATCCCGCGCCTACGTCCGTCCCCAAAAACAAAACCCGGAGGACGGATGATCCTCCGGGGCATGTCTGCACTCGGCTCCCATGCGGCGAACAACGCCTCGCGTCCGCATCCGGCCGGTGGTGCCCTTCGACATTTTCCCGCATGCGCGCCGAAAACCGGCACCGACATGTGAAAAAAAGTACAAAGAGACCGCCCGCCGCCGAAATCCGCCCAGATCCGGCGGAAACGACGACAGCCCGCCCGCCGCGCGGACAGGCGGTTCCCCGCGGATGGCGGGATGATTCGGTTGCGGACGCGGCAAAGCCGCACTTGCGCCCCCTTCTCCCATCCAGACTGTCACTGTCGGTTCCGGATTCGCACCGGATCCACCGTCTTTTCGCCGCGGATTTGCGGCGGGAAAGACGGGTCGCGGACTGACGGCGGACGTATCCGCCGATCACCGCCGGTCGGGAATTCCACCCTGCCCCGAAGGAAGAACGCTGGTGTCAGATAGCAGTTTAACACGCGGCGCCGGTTCTTGCAACTTCGCTGTCAACGCCGAGGCCAAGCCCGATTCGAATTTCGGCGGACCCACCGTCCGTCAAACGCGGCCGGAAGGTCCGCCGGGCATTTTACGGACATATAGTCCGTCAGACGCGAAAAGACGGCCCTCATGAAATTTTTTCGGACATATAGTCCGTTACAGCGCCGTGGCAGCCCGATGAAATCGTTTTCCCGGATTTTCCGGCGCTTTTTACGGACTATATGTCCGTTCGATTTTCGGGAGGCCATTTCTGACGTCTGTAACGGACCATATGTCCGTTGGCCCCGATCCGGGCCGGTCCCGGCCTCCCGTGCTGCCAGGCCGGCGGCGGGTTGCTCCTGGCCGTCCGCGTCCTTCAGCGGTTGACCGCCTGTTTTCGCATCCGCTCAGGGATGCGGTCCAGGCTGACGATGTCGTCGTAGGTCTCGCGGGCGACGACCAGGTCGGCCGCGCCGTCCCGCACGAACACCACCGCCGGGCGCGGAATGCGGTTGTAGTTGCTCGCCATGGCGTAGTTGTAGGCGCCGGTGCAAAACACGGCCAGAAGATCGCCCGGCTTCACGGGCGGCAGCGGCAGGTCCCAGATCAGCATGTCGCCGCTTTCGCAGCATTTTCCGGCCACCGACACCGTTTCCGACGCCGGCTCGTTCGCCCGGTTGGCGAGAACCGCCTCGTATTTGGCGCCGTACAGCGCCGGCCGGGGGTTGTCCGTCATGCCGCCGTCGACGGCGACGTATTTGCGGATGCCGGGAATTTCCTTGTACGTGCCCACCGTGTACAGCGTCGTCCCCGCGTCGCCGACGATGCTGCGACCGGGTTCGATCCAGACTTCCGGCAGCGGATAGCCGGACGCCTTGCAGGCTGTGATGACCGCGTCCGCGATGGCCTGGACGTAGGTTCCCGGCGGCAGCGGCCTGTCGCCTTCCACGTAGCGGATGCCGAAGCCCCCGCCGAAGTTCAGGACGGAGAACGTCCTGCCCCATTTTTCCCGCACGTCGACGGCGAAGTTCATGATTTTTTCCGCCGCCATGCGGAAGCCTTCCACTTCAAAGATCTGCGAGCCGATATGGGAATGAACGCCGATGAGTTCAAGGTGCCCACGCTCCAGCGCCTGCCGCACGGCCTCGTGCGCGGCACCGCTTTCCAGGTCGAAGCCGAATTTGGAATCCTGTTTGCCTGTGGCGATAAAATCGTGGGTGTGGGCCTCCACGCCCGGCGTGACGCGCAACAGCATGTTCACGCGCCTGCCGCGTTCCGCGGCCATGGCATCCAGGAGCATAAGTTCGACGAAATTGTCCACGACAAAGCAGCCGATCTCCGCGTCCAACGCCATGGCGATTTCGTCCGGCGTCTTGTTGTTGCCGTGGAAATGGATCCGCTCCGGCGGAAATCCGGCTTTCAGCGCCGTGTGCAGCTCGCCTCCCGAAACGACGTCGAGACTCAGGCCCTCTTCCTCCGCCAGACGGCACATGGCCATCACGCAAAACGCCTTCGACGCGTACGCCACCTGAAAGCGAAGCCCCGTCCGCTCAAACGCTTCCCGGAACTCCCTCGCCCGCTGACGCACCAGCGCTTCGTCCACAATGTAAAGCGGCGTCCCGAATTCCCTGGCCAGATCGACCGTGTCGCACCCGCCGATTTCCAGATGTCCCTTGTCATTAATTCGGGCGGTACCGTGTAAAAACATGATCAATTCCCCTTAAATGGTCCATATATTTTCGAGTATAGCGAAAAATGTTTCTGAAGAAAACGTAAGAATTGCACGAGTCTGAGTCAAGCTAGTGTGGGCACCTTTTTTGGATTCTGGATGCGAACTTGAAAAGAACCTTTCCCTTGTAAGCGCTTTTGGTGTTCTTCCTTATGGGA